>Ga0123355_10000472_pt1 | contig 53413 bp, 35 predicted proteins | sample TergutEmb28metaG_3_FD_89872 | JGI IMG/M metagenome (GOLD analysis project Ga0123355, IMG submission 89872) | Embiratermes neotenicus P1 segment gut microbial communities from Petit-Saut dam, French Guiana - Emb289 P1 | ecosystem: Host-associated > Arthropoda: Insects > Digestive system > Gut ... | reverse complement strand
CGGCGTGTTGTTTGTTGTGGGGCTTATGCTTTTTGCCGCCGCTACGTCTGTAATTGGCACTGCGTTTTTTGGTACAAAAACCACCGCGTTACTTAACCGCCCATTCAAAATAAAATCACCACTTCCGTATCTAATTTGGAGCGACGTTAGTTATCTACTAAAAACAGCGCGTATTTACAATATCAATCCTATGCTTGCCCCATATGCAAAAGAGTATGAAGAGCAGAACAGAGAGTTCGCCCGGGAGTTTACAAAACTATCCATTGGCCGCGGGCTTGTAAGCAGTTTAGGCAACGGCGTTTTAAGTGTAGCGTCCTACCTATTTATTGTAGTACGCGCCGTAGCCGGTGCAGTAACCGTGGGTAATATCCTGCTACTAACGGGCGCAATCTACAACATGGTAAACGGCTTTAGGGAACTTGCCGACTCTGCAATGCACACAATAGATCAAACAGACCGCCTACAAACCATGATGGACTTTATGGAGATGGAAGACGTAATGGAAAAAGGCACATTACCCGTAGAAAAACGCCTGGACAACGAGTACGAAATCGAGTTCCGCAACGTATCTTTCAAATACCCGGGCGCAAAAAAATATGCCCTGCGCAACTTCTCCATGAAGTTACGCATAGGGCAAAAACTAGCCATTGTAGGCATGAACGGTAGCGGCAAAACCACCATGATAAAACTGCTGTGCCGCCTGTACGACCCCACTGAGGGCGAGATTACACTAAACGGCATAGACATTAGGAAGTACAGCTACCAGGAATATGTGGGCATTTTCTCCGTTGTGTTTCAGGACTTTAAACTGCTTAGCTTTACGCTGGGCGAAAACCTAGCCACAGGGCAAAATATAGACGAACAAGAAGCCACCCGCATACTGGAAAGTGTAGGTTTTGCCGACCGCCTAACCACATTTACAAACGGCTTGGACACTTATCTATACAATAATTACGACAGCGGTATAGAAATATCCGGCGGCGAGGCGCAAAAAATTGCTCTGGCCCGGGCGTTATATAAAAACGCACCGTTCATCCTGCTGGACGAACCAACTGCCGCGCTGGACCCTATCGCCGAGTTTGAGATTTATTCTAATTTTAACAACATTACCGGGGATAAAACGGCGATATATATTTCTCACCGGTTGTCGTCCTGCCGCTTTTGCGATGATATTGCCGTGTTTCATGAAGGGGAACTGCTACAACGGGGCAGCCATGATACTTTGCTTGAGGACGAAAGCGGTAAGTATTTTGAGTTGTGGAATGCACAGGCGCAGTACTACAGCGAGGCTTAACGCCAAGGGGTCGCAATTCGCGGCCTCTTATTTTTTTGCCACTTCAACAAAATTTGCCAAAATTCCAAAATAATACTTGACATTGTAATATAAATGTAATATTGTAATGCAAATGAAATATTACAGTTTCGTTACACAACCCATCATAATACTAATTCCATTCTCAAATATCGCCAAGCACATTTGTTTTCCGCCCTGAAGCCGGCGGAAAAAAATATCATTGTCGATGTTTCGAATTGGAATTAGTATAAGGAGGCCATTCATTATGACAAGCATGAAAAAACCCACAAACACAGCATTGTATGTACTAGCGGTAATTATCTTAATTGTATCTGCCCGCTATATCCAGGTTCGTGCTGTAAACTTTTTTGCAACACGACAGGCACAGGCGGAAGCAGAAGCCGCCGAGTTAGCCGCAGCACAGCGGCACGAGCTTACAATTTTGGCCAACGATGTAAATTACATTGGTCAAGACTTTATTGCCACAGTTCAGGTAAATGACCTGTATGGCCAGCCCGTGGCGGCGCAGCTTACCATTGCCGCTTATCGGGAAGAGCAGAACATAGCATCACCCATGTATTTTGCAACTTGTGAAAAAGGGCGCGGCACAATAAAATTTCCGCTTAGCTACAGCAATTTCATGTGGGCGGCACAGCACCAACTGGTAATAAATGTGGAAAGCTACCTGGGCACGGAATATTTTGTGAAAAATATTTTTACAACGTCAAGCTCTGCCGAAAACTTCATAATAAACTTTGACAAGGGGCTGTACAACCCCGGTGATGATGTGCTGTTTAGGATATTGGCATTGTATGGCGAAAACTCCCACCCAATTGCTGGACAAAATTTCACAATCTCCATTTTTGACGGCAACGACAATCGTGTGTTTTCCCATGAAAAAACGGCATCGGACTTTGGCATTATCAGTGGCCGTTTTAGCCTGGGCGATGAGGTGAACAGTGGTATGTATCGCCTAACGGTAGAAAGAGCGGGGCAGATAGTCGCTGCCGCCAATTTCGAGGTTTTACCATTCGTTCTGCCCCGCTTCGAGGTTAACCTGCAAACCTGCCAGACCGAGTACCAGGTAGGCGACACAATTCACATAACAGGCGAGGTAATGTACTTTTTTGGCGAGCCTGTTAACCAGGGCACGGCTGCCATTTATATAAACGGCGTGCATCAGTACACAAAAGATTTAGACGAATATGGACGGTTTGAGCATTCATTTAATACTAACTGGGCCAACACGTATAACATTTTTGTGGAGGTTATCGACAACTCAAACTTCCGTGTAGAGTCAACCACCACTGTTCACGTTATAGAAGGCGCATTTGGCATAGAGGTTCTGCCAGAGTTTGGCTACCTTGTGCGGGATATGCCCAACGTGGTGTACATCTTCACCCATACAGCCGGGGGCGCGCCTGTGCGTACGTTTTTACAAGTTACAGGCAACACTTTCAGCCGCCAGGTAGCCACCTGCGACAACGGAATTGGCCGCTTTACATTAGAAGACGTGCGACAAGTTAACGAAATTTCAATTCACGCACAGGACATGGACGGCAATAGCGTGCTTAGGGAATTTACGTTCCATGGCTATTCCCGCAATGTCACCCTTCGCACAAACCAGCCCCGTTTTAACATGGGCGAAACAATTTATCTGGAACTGGGTTCTCGCGAACAGGGCGGCACTTTTCATATATTCGCCTACCGCGGCAACCGTCTTTTGCAAATTGTGGAAACAACCCACGACCGTGCAGAGCTTAACCTTGGCAATAATTTTGGCCTGATAGATATTTACGTTGCGTGGGCTCGTTACGGCAGCACAGCACCTATTGAAAGAAACATAGGTGCACGTCGCACCATTTTCATAGACCCAGGCCGCTATATGCAACTTGCCGTAACCAGCGATTCGCCAGAATACCGCCCAGGCGAATTTGTAAACCTAAACTTTAACGTAACAGACAACCACGGCACACCCCTGGAAGCTGCACTGCTTGTTAGCATAGTGGACGAGGCCATGCTAAGCCTTGCCGCCAACGACCTTAGTATTTCCAATATTAGGCTAGCACTGGACGATATCCGCTTTGGGCCGGAACTGGACGCCACAACACTGTATCTATCATTGGTTGGGGGTGCGAATGAACAGGCACTAACACGCCTACTATTGCGGATGGATGGCGGAATAGATTTGCGCACCACCCGATATATAAACCCCAGGCTAGATGCATATATGCAGCAACCAAGACCAAGCGAAATAATGTGGCAAGGGTTTTTAAACTTTGTACGCGGCATGGTGGTGCTAGGCTGCGCCATTGCCCTATTTGTAATGTCACGCCGCAGAGTTTACTATGTGCAAACCCACGGGAGATATGACTTCGAACGTTACGAACTAACGGAAGAAGAAATAGCAAGCAGACACCGCGTGGTTTTTGTTGGGTTAGCTTCTGTAATAATGTTTGTGTTGGCCATGATATTTTTAGCTGCCTGTGGCCGAAGTGACGATACGGCAGATTTTTTGCAGGACGCACCAGCCGTTGTCGAGCCGCTGCCCACTACAGACGCTTCGCCACAGCAAGACATATGGAGCGCGCCAGAAATGGCAGCACCAGCCCCAGTGTGGGAAGCGGAAGACGCGGCAGAATGGTCGCCGCCAGCAGCACCGGAAAGTGACCCAGATTCAGTTGGTAGCAATATGATACCAACTGAATCTGGTACTGCCCGCGTTCGCCGCCTCTTCCTAGAAACCATGCTTTTTGTGCCAGAACTAATTGCCCAAAACGGCGAGGCAGACCTGGCCTTCATATTAGCGGACAATATCACAACATGGAATATCCAAGTTGTGGGCAACACACGGGACGGCTTAGTGGGGCATACCCAAAGCAGTATACGCGCGTTCCAGCCTTTCTTTGTAGATTTCGAGCTGCCACGTAACAGCGTGCGCCACGACCAGGTGAGCATACCCGTTACCGTGTTCAACTACACGGAAGAAGACCAAACTGTGATTTTAACAATCGCGCAAATGCCATGGTTCACCATGCATGGCGAGGCTGTACAAACCCTAAGCGTGCCACAGGGCCGTTCCGTTATGGTATATGTACCCATTACAATTACCGAGTTCGGTAACTTCGTTTTTCGTGCCTATGCTTACACCCTCGATTTCGCCGACGCGGCAGAACGCCCGATTTCCATTAACCCAGAGGGCTTCCGTATCCGCCAGGTAGTTTCCAGCGGCAGTATTGAAACCAGCACATGGCAGCATCTTTTATTTATGCAGGAAGATATCCCCGATACAAGAAACGCCACCATTACATTCTACCCGTCAGTAATGTCCACGGTAATAGAGGGTATGGAGAATATTTTCCGTATGCCGTTCGGCTGTTTCGAGCAGACATCTTCTATTTTGTACCCCAATATTTTGGCACTAAACTATATGCAGCAGAATAATATAAGCAACCCCGCCTTGGAAACAAGAGCACTACGCTATATAGACTCTGGCTACCAGCGGCTACTTACATTTGAAGTGCCTAGCGAATATGGCGGCTTTTCACTATTCGGCCACGCCCCGGCGGAAACAGTGCTTACCGCCTACGGCCTAATGATGCTAAACGCGCTAACCGATGTGTACACAATAGACGAGCGCGTTATGGACAGAATGGCAGACTTCCTTTTCCGTAACCAAAACACAGACGGCACATTTGAAATAACAGGCCGCAGAAATATTTCAGACAGCCAGCGGCTGGCCTTTAACGCATACATTACATGGGCGTTGTCGGATGTTTTCCCAAACGACTACCGCCTTGCCCGCTCGGTGGATTATCTTGTTGCCCAACTAGACCGAGTAGACGACAACTACACCTTAGCCCTTATCGCCAACACGCTAATTAACACAAACCACCACCGCACAACCGAGGTAATAAACCGCCTTGCAGACAATATAGTTTTAGCGGGCGACACCGCATATGTAACATCCTCAAGCCGTGACTACTTTGGCGCGTTTGGCCGTATGCAATACCTGCAAGCCACCGCCCTCACCTCTATAGCATTATCTAACCACGGCATGGCAACACACTCCCAAACCAACGACCGCTTGGTAAACTATATAATAGGAAGGCGCGACTCCTGGGGAACATGGCACAGCACCCAAGCCACAATTTTGTCGCTAAAAGCCCTAACCGCCCACGCAAGCCCCGAGCCGCTGCAAGATGGGCAAATTGAAGTGACAATTGGCGACCAAACCCGCACGATAGAAGTTAGTTCCACCAATACCCTGGACTTTTACCAGGTAAGATTCACAGGCCTTGAGCGGGAAAACATTGTAGACATCCGCTTCCCAGACCTGGGGCGCATGACATACAAAATCGTGCTGGAATACTTCGCGCCATACGACAGCGTAGCATTAGACCGGGGCTTTGAAATAACATCGCAAATGAACACAAACTTTACCGTGCACGAACTTGTGCACCAGGAAATTCGCATAATAAACACATCCGGCGATATTGTAAAAAACGGGCTAGTGGCTGTATCGATCCCCCAAGGCTTCCGCGTAGAGCGCAGCAGCTTAACACTTATGCAACACATGGGCATTATCGAGCGATATGAAATACGATTCGATAACATTAACCTATATCTGCGTGATACAGGAATCGGCGAGATTTTGGACATTGTAATTGCGTACCGCCCAGCGTTCCCTGTACAAGTAACAGGCGGACACGTAAGAGTCTTCGACTACTACAACCCAATGGTAGAAGGATATCTAATGCCTGTGGAAATAATTGTTGTAGCAGCCAGCTAACGCTGTCTGTCTACACCTCCTGCGCTTCGCTGCGGCGGTTTTCCGCAGTCAGACAGTCTCGGATTTAAAAGCGATGGGGCAATCTCTTTTTTCGCTGGGTGCACAATAGAGCACGCACATATACTCGTTACCGTATCTTAACAGTCCCATCCCCAAGCATATCTTCCAGTTCACGCACCAACAAATGGTTAACTGTCACCCAAAACTGGGGTCGGGCTTCAAACTTCTTACCCATTTCTTCATTGTATATCATCACCTTTGTTTGGCCGTGGTGCATGGCCAGTACATCGGTGATGTTTTTTAGTTGCACGGTGCTACCAGTGGGCACTTTTATCCAAAAGGTTTGCGCACGTACTTCTGGCTCTGGTGGGCGTGGGGCCGGTGTGTAGTTTGTGTTTTCGTGGGCAACATCTTCGTAAAACAATATGTCCTGGGAAATAATTTTTGTGGCTTCGTCTTCGCGCATACTTACTTTGCCTTGCACTACAATTACTTGGTCGTTTTGTAGGCGGCTGCCAAACTTTTCGTACATCTTGCTAAACACCGCAATTTCTACCGAGCCGTGCATATCTTCCACAGTCATAAAGCAGAATGCCTTGTTGTCGGCCTTGGTGTATAGCACTTTTTTGCCTGTTACCATGCCACCGTAAGTTACCTGCTGGCCGTCTTTTATGGCCAGTTCGGCGGCGGCATCGGCGGCCACGGGGTCTTCTTCTTCGGATGTGGCTGTTTCTTCCTCTTCTTGTGTGCCAAAATCTAGGCTGGTAAGGTTGGTGTAGCGGCGCAAGCCCTCTTCAAATTCAGCCAGTGGGTGGCCACTTACATACATACCCATCAGTTCCTTTTCATCGAAAAGCAGTAGTCGGTTGGGGAACTCGTTTATATTTGGCAATACGTCGGTAATATCTTCCTCGGGCTCGTCGGCCAGGTCGAAAAGGGAAAGTTGCCCCTCTAGGGTGCTTTTTTTCGCATGGGCTTGGCTGTCTACAATTTGTGAAAATATTGCAATGTATTGGCTGCGCCTGCCACCAAGTGAGTCGAACGCCCCTGCGCGAATAAGGCTCTCCATACAGCGTTTGTTAATATCACTGTTTGCCAGGCGTTTAATAAAATCGGTCAGGCTTTTATAATGGCCGTTTTTTTCCCGTTCGTTTACTATGCTTGCCACGGCGGCGCGGCCTACGTTTTTTATGCCAGACATACCAAAACGGATACTTTGCCCGTTTACGCTAAAAGTGGCAAAACTCTGGTTTACGTCTGGCGGTAATAGGCTAATGCCCATGCGCTTGCACTCGCTGGTGTAAACGGCCACTTTATCGGCGTTATCTATTACGCTGGTCATTAGCGCGGCCATAAATTCTACGGGATAATAATAGCGCAGCCAGGCTGTTTGGTATGTTATATATGAATACGCCGCACCGTGGGATTTGTTAAATGCATAGGCCGCAAAGGCAGTCATGGCATCGAAAATTTTGTTGGCGGCGGATTCTGGTACGCCGTTTTTTACGCAACCAGGCACGTTTTGGGCAGGGCTACCGTATATAAAGTTTTGCCGCTCGTGGGCCATAACGTCGGCCTGTTTTTTGCTCATTGCGCGGCGTATTAGGTCGCTTCTGCCCATGCTAAAGCCGGCTAGGTCGCGTACAATTTGCATTACCTGCTCCTGGTACACGATACAGCCGTATGTGGCCTGTAAAATAGGCTCGAGGGTTTTGTGCATATATGTTATTTTACTTGGGTCTCGTTTGCCCTTTATATATTGTGGGATAAAATCCATGGGGCCAGGGCGGTAAAGAGAAATGCCCGCCGTCAGGTCTTCGATACTTTCCGGCTGCAACTCTTTCATAAAACTGGTCATGCCAGAGCCTTCTACCTGGAAAACGCCCATTGTCTTGCCAGATGAAATCATGTCAAATACTTTTGGGTCGCTGTAGTCCCATGTATATGGGTCAATTTCAATACCCTTACCGCGTTTTATCTCGTCTATAGCCAGACGGATAACCGTTAACGTGCGCAGGCCAAGGAAGTCCATTTTGAGTAACCCAAGCTCTTCCACTGTACCCATGGGGAATTGGGTTGTTACCAGCCCATCGTTTGTGTTAAGTGGTACATAATCGCTAACGGGGCGGTCGGCAATTACAACGCCTGCCGCATGGGTGGACGCGTGGCGGGGTAGTCCTTCTAAGCGCAGGCACATATCCATTAGTGCCTTTGTTTCTGGTTCGTGTTCGTAGGCCTCTTTTAAATCTGGGCTCATTTCCAACGCTTTTTTTAGGGTCATGCCTAGGTCATTTGGTATCATTTTTGCTATTTTGTCCACTGCGCTATATTGCATACCCAGGGCACGGCCCACGTCGCGGGTCACGGCTTTGGCCTTCATTTTTCCAAAGGTTATTATTTGCGCAACCTGCTCGTTGCCGTATTTTTTCACTACATAGTCGATAACTTCCTGCCGTCGTTCGTAGCAAAAGTCTATGTCAAAGTCGGGCATGGATATACGCTCGGGGTTGAAAAATCGCTCGAACAGCAGGTTATACCTAATTGGGCAAATATCTGTTATTCGCAGGGTGTAGGCCATTATACTGCCCGCACCACTGCCACGGCCAGGGCCAACCATAATGCCGTTGTCGTGGGAATATTTTACAAAGTCGGACACTACCAAAAAATAGTCTTCAAAGCCCATTTTTGTAATAACGTCCAGCTCGTAATCTAAGCGTTCCTGATATTGTGGCGCATCTTCGCCATAACGGGTTACAAGCCCCGCCTCGCATAAGTGGCGCAAGTAATCGGCGGCCTTATCAAAACCATCAGGCAATTGAAATTTTGGAAGGTGGTAATTGTTAAACTCGATATCCACATGACAGCGGTCTGCAATTTTTTGTGTGTTTTCCAATGCCTCTTTCGCGTAGGGGAACAGCTCGTACATTTCCTCTGGCGGTTTCAGATAAAAATCGGTGGACTCGAAGCGCATCCGCTGTTCATCGTTTACTGTTTTTCCTGTTTGAATACACAGGAGTACATCATGGGCGGGCACGTCGTTCTTGTCGATATAGTGCACGTCGTTGCCCACCACCAGTGGTATGCCCGTTTCGTCGGACATTCGGATAAGAGCCTGGTTGGCGCGCTTTTGGTCGTCCATGCCATTTTCCTGTAGTTCTAAAAAGAAATTGCCCTGGCCGTATATTTCGTTAAACATTAGTGCCCGCTCTTTTGCCGCGGCATAACCATGGGAAAGATATATGCTAGGCACAACGCCGCCCAAACAGGCAGATGTGGCGATTAGCCCCTTATTGTATTTCTTTAACAGCTCCACATCCACACGAGGGCGGTAGTAGAAGCCTTCGGTAAAGCCAAGGGAGACGAGTTTTATCAGGTTCTGGTAACCTTCGTTATTTTCGGCAAGCAAAACAAGGTGCTGGTACGTGCCGTCCTCCCGCCGCTCCTTTATATGGCGGGACTCTGGTGCAACATACAACTCGCAACCTAAAATGGGCTTTATTCCCTCTTTTTTTGCCGCTTTGTAAAAGTCGATTGCGCCGTACATTACCCCGTGGTCGGTTAAGGCAATGCTGTCCATGCCCATTTCCTTTGTGCGAGAAACCAGCTCGTTAATTTTCGCGCTACCGTCTAGCAAGCTGTATTCGGAATGTACATGCAAGTGTACGAATGGAAGTGCTGACATTTTATCGACTCCTTATGTAAAATCAAATTGCTATATTTCAACTGGTAACCAAATCCAACCAGTTGGATTTCAAACTTGTCATCCTACTCCAAAAAAGGTACAATCAACTTAAAAGAGGAGGCGTTTATATGAACCAATACATTAACGCAAAAGATTTTGGCGCAGTTGGCGACGGCGTTACAAATGACACAGCGGCAATACAAGCCGCAATTGATGAGGCGGCAAAAACCAGTTCCGCCGTTTTTTTGGGCGGTGGCGTGTACCTATGTGGTATGCTGCAAATGCGTTCCCATACGGCATTAGTGGCCGAACCTGTTTGGGGCTACCGCCAGGCAAAGGGCGCAGTTATAAAACTGGCCGACCCTTCTGCCACATGTCAGATTAACATAACAGGAGCACTTGGCGCAACCCTATATGGGTTAGTTTTAGAAGGTGGCCGCCTGGGCGAAAACGTACACGGCGTAATGCTGGACAATGACGACTTTGGCCCTACCGAGCACAACATCCGCATAGACAAATGCCGCATAGATGGCTATAGCGGCGATGGTGTGCATTTGAACCGTATCTGGGTGTTCTCGCTACGGTCAAACATGATTTCCCACCATGGTGGGCATTCTGTATATGTATATGGCTGGGACGGCTGGGTGCTGGACAACTGGCTTACAGGTTGCGGCGGCGCAGGTTTTTACTCTACTCGCGACGCGGCGGCCATTACATTTACCGCCAACCGTGTGGAATGGAACAGGGGCGGCGGTTTTGTGCTGTCCAGTTGCAGTACCCTAATAATAACTGGCAATTCATTCGACCGCAATGGCGGGCCTGCTTTGCACATAAAAGGCGATAGCGGGTACGGTCATACCCATACAATTACGGGCAATATCTTTAACCGAAACGGCGCGAACCATAACCACGAAGACCCTCATCACGATTGCCAGGTGTACCTAACAAATATGCGGGGCATAACAATGGTAGGCAACGCCACACGCGCCTCAAGGGGCGACCAAGAGGGCACAAATGTGTCGCCGTCCTATGGCATTGTGTATGGCAACCTAAGCCATGCAATTATAAAGGATAATATGTTGCTTAAAGGGGCTCAAAAAGAATTGTTTGTAGACCTTGGCGGCAACGACAACGTAATTTTTAAGGATAACATCGGCACATTATTTGAAAGTTAATTTATAAACCTCACCAAAACTTCCTGCAATATGGGTAGCTGTATGGGTTTACTAATCCACGCGTCAAATCCATCTTGCGCAATATCCGGGCCAGGGTCAAACCCCTGGTCTTTTATTTTTTCGCTTGCGTGGTTGGCACTTAGGGCAACAATTGGCTTTGTATAGCCCAATTCGCGCAGCATTTTTGTGGCAGTTATGCCGTCTATGTCTGGCATTAAAATATCCATGAAAATAATATCGTACTCTTCCCCAAAGATAATTTTTTCAATTGCTCTGGCAGCTGTTTGGCAGGTTTCCACTTGCACATCGAAAATGCCAAGCTGTGTAGATGCTACATATAGATTAGATTCCACATCGTCAACCACAAGAACCCGCCCGTGGGAAAGGCTTGGCGGTACTAGTTTTGTGGTTTCGCTAATCATTTCAAGTTTTTCTAAACTGCGGGCAGTTGCCTGACCCAGTTTACCCAATTGCCCGCTTTGAGGTATGGTAACGGTAATAGTTGTGCCAACCCCCGGCGTACTGTCTATGTCCATGTTGGCACTTAACAATTCAAGCAGATTGCGGGTAATGGCAATGCCAAGGCCCGTGCCTTGCACATCGGGCATATCATGCTCGGCAAAACGAATATACTCTTCGCTGCGCAACTTGCCAACTTGTGTTTTGCTCATGCCAACACCTGTGTCCTGCACTGTCATAACCAGGTTGATGCCGCCACTTTCGGCTGCTTTGCCCTTTACAGTAAAACTTACTGCGCCCACTTCGGTATATTTAAACGCGTTAGAAAGTAGGTTGTGCAATATTTGTTTAATGCGCAGCTCGTCACCAGTTAAAGTGGTGGGCAAGTTTTCATCTATACTAAGTTTAAACTCAAACTGCTTGCCCTCACGAAAAACCGCGTAAATTTGTGTTACCTCTTGCAGCAGATACGCAAGGTTGTATGGTTTAGGGTTTAGAGTCATTTTACCCGCTTCAATTTTGCTAATATCCAATACATCGTTAATAATGTCAATCAATGTACGGGAAGAGGAGTGTATCTTACTAAATGCCTCCCGCACTTCTTGAGACAGGTCTTTGTGTTTGTGCAGCTGCGCCTCTGCAATGCCCAGCACAGCCGAAATTGGTGTGCGTATCTCATGGCTCATATGGGCCAAAAAGCGTGACTTTGCTTGGCTTCTGGCTTCCGCCATGGCCTGTTGTTCCTTTGCCTGGTGAAACTGTTTGTCTGCACTTATGTCTCGTATATATGTTACCACAATGTAGCCAGATGTAATTTTTTTGCGGTGAGCAACCACCTCTAAATACGAGTGCTTGCCAGCAATCTCACTTTCATATTCGAAAATCGAAAAACCGCGGTCGAAAGTAGCTTGCAAATTTTCGCGCCACAGGTCACGGTAGTTTGGCCCGTTAGGGTCGGAATTTTCTACAAAGGATAAATCATTTACATTTTTGCGCAACTCCCCAACGGGAATATCAAAAAAAGTTGCGGCGGTGTCGTTACAGGCAATGCGGTCAAGGGAGCTATCCCAATATTCGATAATCATTGGCACAGTATCGAACATTATTGTTTCATATATATCGGAAATATCAAAAACATCGTTAACAATTGTGGCATCTATGCTGGCAGATTCGATAAAGGTTGTATCCGTTTTTTCTGTCGGCAGGACTGTGGCGGTTTTTGTAGGAGTTGGCACAATGGTAGGATTGGTAGTAACGGGGTCAATACTTTGGGGCGTGGAGTTGGACCACAATGTTTTAACAAAATAGAAAAAGGACAGGACAAAGCAAATAACACCGGTTGTAAACATTACAAAACCCGGCGTAAGGCGTAGCCATAGTTGTATGTCATAAAGCATGTCCAATTTCTACACCCCCATCGTGTTTAACAGGTCGTAAAGCTCTGCTACATCGCCTTCATGTTGCGGGCCGGCAGCGTCTATTGCATAACGAGCATATTCCGCAAACATTGCAAAATCGCTTGCGCCTTCAAATATTAGCAGACGCAGTGTCACCAATGCGCGCAATTGTAACAGAGTAAAGTCATACCGCGAAAAGTAGTATCTATCAAATACTTGCTCTAGCAGTTCAAGTGCTTCTGCAAAATTGTTTGCATTTTTGTAGTCCCAAACTTCTTCAGCAAAAAAGCCAATCAAAAATTGGGTAATGTGCTCATACATTTCTCCCATATGGGTTGAATCGTGGCTTGTTGCAACAGAAAATGCCGCAGCTAAAAAATTGTAACGCATATCGCCCGTCGTAAGACTTGCACCGTTAAGCAAATTTTGCATATGATCAGCGAGTGTCATGCGTCCTCTATACTGCCACGGGAAGTGCAGCAGCCTGATATAATATGAAACTGCACCATTGATATCCCCTGTATTTGTAGCAATTTTTGCGCGCATACTATAGCTTTGATAGCTGCATAATATGTTAGGGTTACTGTTTAATAGAGCTAGAAGTGCATCCCAATGTCTTTCATAGTGGTAGTACAATATTGTATGACTTACGGCATTGTGCCATGTTATGCCATAGGCTTCTTCTGGCATATTAAACTGGCTAAAGAAATATGCCTCATCTGCAAACATAGCCAGGCTCTCGGTATATTTTCCCTGGTGCAGCAGTAGCTGCCTGCGCCGTTCATAGCCCCGCGGTTCGCTGGGTCTACGGCGTATATAGCTTTCGAAATGAGATAAAGCCCGCTGATAGTCGCCTTCTTCCTGCAATATATCACCACGGGCTATAAAATTGTTTGTAATATCATTTTGCCATGTAATGTACCCAAAAAACGTTACAGTTGCCGAAATCAATATAAAGACCATTGCTGCCGCGGTTTTCCAAGCCCAATCTTCTTTTGTCAGTGCTTTTTTTATGTCCACAATAGACTGGTATCGGTTGCCAGGCTTAGACTCCATGCATTTTAGGATTATGGCGCGCAATTTTGGAGAAATATCTATACGGCGTAGTATTGCAGCGTTGTTTGTGCCAGGCAGCTCACCTGTTAACAGGCTAAACATGGTTGCTCCTAGGGAATAAATATCTAAGCGAGGGTCGTCTATGTTAGGGTCTGCTACCTGCTCTGGCGGGGCATATGCCTGAGACATGCCGCCAGGGTTGTAGTTACCAGACTTGGATACACCAAAATCAATAAGATGAACATTACCTTGTGCAGACAACATTATATTAGACGGCTTGCAATCCTTATGTACTACGCCCTTGTTATGCAGGTACTCAAAAATTTCGCACAACTGCAAAAAATATTTGCGTGCGTTAGTTTCGGAAACTTTTGTGCCCCTGCTCATTAACTGCTTAAAATTTCTGCCGGAGATATATTCCATTGCTATATACAGTGCCTGGTCGTCCTCAAACACATCAAAAACAATAGGCAAAAAGTCATGCCTAAGGGATGTAAGAATCGCTTTCTCTGTTCGGTACATAACTGCAAATTCTTTGGCAATACGCTTTACAATCCAGTGACCTATGCCAGGCCTATTTACCTTGTACACGTCACAGTTGTTTTTACCATCAGTATTGCGGTTTATTTGCACAATTTCGTTAAAACCTTTTTGTAGTAGAATTGGTGGAATGGCCTCGTTTTTCAAAATTGTTCACCTCTTAGTGTTGTAAATGTAGTATTTGCAAAAGGGTGGTGACATGTGAGTCTCCACCCTCTGTGGTTAGTAATCATCTGTATAATAGACATCGTCGTGCTGGTCATCATAGGAATCGTGATAATATTCGTCGTATTGGTGATCATCGGTTTCGTCGACGGGGTGATACTGATCTTCGTATTCTGGGTCGTCGTATGAATCAGGTTCTTCTTCCGGCTCTGGAATTTCTTCTTCAGGGGTGGGCTCTGGTGGCTTTTTGTAGATGGCGTAGCTGCTATCGTCTACATCCTTCTCAATGTCTGGTGTTTTTTCGTAGTCCGGCTGGTCGGGCTCAACGTAATCTTTGTCGTTCTCTTGGTCAATGTCGGGCCTTTGGATGTCCGGCTCTGGACGGTTGTAGCCGTTGTCGCATGGGTGGTAACTATCATCTGTGTAATCATCCTCTTGATTGTCTTTGTCGTCCTGATCGTCGTCATCTTGATCGTCATCGTCGCATTGGTCGTCGTCATCCTGATCGTCGTCGTCCTGGTCGTCTTCGTCATCTTGGTCGTTTTCATCGTCCTGGTCGTCTTCGTCGTCCTGGTCGTCGTCATCGTCGTTATTATTGCCCGGGCCAGTGTGATGACCGTTACCTGGCCATGTGTCGTTTATATCGTCTATAACTTCAAAGACAGCGAAGTTGGTTTTTTCCGCAGCAACGCCAGATGCTCTTAGCCCAGTAAGATTAAAGTCAAGTGTACTAAAAGCATACCACGAAGGGCTGACCTCTGGTACATAAAAAATTGTTACGCGAGTGCCATACTGACTGACAATGCCAAAACCAGCACTTTGCACAACTACGCCAGATGCAATGTCAAACTCAATCACCCAACGGTCGATGTTACTCTCAGTCATATTCACCAAAGATAAGTTGCGATCAAGCCGCCCCGCTTCGCTTGGGTTTGCTGTGGATACCCAGCCGAACTCATGCGCCAAAAGGGCACGGCGTGCTTCCTCTTGCCTGTTAGAATCCCTGTCCCGCGTACGGCGCAGTATATGCAACAGATTATCGAAAACAACCCGATCGTTGGCACTATTGCTGAACTCAATCTCTATTAGGCCGTCCAGCATATATAGCAGGAGGCCTTCAAAGTCATTATCATTATATGTGGTGGCGTAGTAGCGCAAGAGCTGATACATGGCTTGCGCATCATTTGTATAGGCATGAATCCGCAATTCTGCCAACAGAAAATTAAAACGGGGCGATGTTGGTGGGATTGGCGGGCACGGGGGCACAATCACCGGTGGGTCTGGTGGGTCTGGCGGCTGTGGTTGAATGGGAGGCGTCGGCACATACACATCTTCATCATCTTCTGCGCTGTCATCTTCTTCCACTGGTGGTTGTGGTATCGGCGGTATGGGTGGAACTATTGGTGTTAGCGATATTGGTGGGGGTGCTTCCTCTGGACAGTCTGTGGTATCTGTGGCATTTGACGTATCACGGAAAAGATACTCCCCCAGCGTAAAAATATAGTTTGTTTGGTCGCTAGTGTTGGGGGGGGCTTGGGGTATAGTGACAGGCGGTGGCGCGGGGGTGATGGGCGGTGATACTGGTGTATACGGCACATCTGTTGGCGCACTGTCTTCTACATCATCCAGCCCGCCCAGTGGCGCATCAATTACAGGGCGCAACGCCAAAACAGGAATGTGTACAGGAATTTCCTGTGTTACATAGTGGGGAACGTCGTCTATATATTCTTGCTCTGGGTCATACTCTGGCTCGTAATCTAAATAAGCAACTGCAGGAGGCTCTTCCAGCCTGGTAACTGTGCGGTACAACGCCGTCGCCATGGCAGAATATTCGTTGGATGAACCAGCCATGTATAACGCAATTTGCGCCGCAGGCATATGGTGAGGTTCAGGTACTATAGGATTGTCAAAATCCACCCCTTGGGTCAAAGAAACAAGTAACAAAAGCCCACGTTCGCCTGCCGATACATTTTTCAGAACATTTTGTCCAGATAGCGGACAGGCAACCATAAACTGACCCTTTAGCAAGCCAACTTCGCTGGTGCCAAGGTTTTGGTCATGACTGACATTAAAAATAGCACCAGAGCCAACTTCAGTTACCACAGTGCCCTCGGTGCGGATGACAAAACTCTCGTATGTAGAAAAATTTGGGCATATAGCTGTAAACATACTACCATGTGAAAGTGTTAACATAGCGTGAACCGGAGTATGTGGCAAACTAACGGCAGAAAGTTCAAGTTCGGAGTTAGGTGCTAATGTTACAGTCGAACCGCCAATGGATATGTGCATTGCGCTACCGTTGCCTGTGCGTACGGTTTCGCCAACGCCAAAAAAACTATGTACATCATACTGGGTGATACGATAAACGAACATACCATCTGTAGTACGCTCAATTGTTGGTAAAGTAACGATAGGCCACGTAAACTCGTACTCTATGGCAGTATTTCCAGGCAATAAAATATTGCCCGCATATGTAATAATATTGCGAACGCCGGAATTTTCCATAAACAAAATAGATAGCGATGATACAAAAACCAGCACCACTACCAACATTAACGCAATTATTTTGTTTACCATTTTTCTCGTTAGTACCATGAAAGCACCCCTTGTGTAAGTGGTTTTATTTTACCCCAGTTTTGCCACAATGTCAACTAAAAAACATACTCAAAACAAACTTTTTTACAAATTTGTTAAGGAATTGTTGGCTGCATTTCATCATATATATTACACACGAGGTGTAGCCGTGATGAATCGCAAACGAATTTTAACAGGTGCATTGATTCTAACATTGGCGGGTATTGCCACCCGCCTTTTAGGTTTTGTGTATCGCATTTATATGTCCAATTTAATGGGGGCAGAAGGCATGGGGCTGTATCAGCTTATCATGCCCATATATGCCCTGGCATGGAGTATTTCTTGCGCCGGGTTTAATACGACTGTTTCTAAATTGGTGGCAAGTGAAAGAGCCCGAGGCCAATATGCTAATATGTCGCGTATGTTGCGCCAGTCGGTTATTATTACAACATTGTTGGGTGTTGTGCTGTCTGGAGCACTGTTTTTTGGTGCGGAAATGTTGGCAGAGCTTTTTTTTGGCGATATGCGAACCTTACTGCCGCTTAAGATATTATCTTTTGCGTTTCCATTTATGGCAGCTGGCACTTGTATGCGCGGTTATTTTATTGGGCTGCAAGAGGCTAAGATTCCTGCGTTAAACCAGGTGCTGGAACAAATTGTGCGTATGCTGGTGGTTTATCTTTTGGCGGCGCGTTTTGTACCTCGGGGATTGGAGTTTGCGGCTGCCGTGGCTGTTGTTGCTATTGTAGCAGAAGAAATATTTTCTTGCGTATTCGTATTTATTTCATACAAGTTCAGAAGAAATAAAAAAAAGACCAACCTTTTGGCCAGCCTTTCGCAAAAGCAGGTATTTACTTTAATTATGTGCATGGCGTTACCCCTTACAGGCAACCGCGTTGCGGGGTCGCTACTTTCCGCTTGGGAAAATGTGCTTATTCCAAGCCGCTTGCAAATGTATGGATTAACCAGCGCGGAAGCTATTTCTGAATTTGGGCGCATTTCTGGTATGGCAATGCCCCTAATTTTCTTCCCCACTGCTGTGCTTACCGCGTTAAGCGTAACCCTCGTGCCCGCCGTAAGCGAGGCTATGACATCGAAAGATTTGCGGGGGGTTTCTACCATTGCTGCCAAGTCGTTGCTGTTTGCTGCAATTACTGGCATGGGTGCGGCGGCGTTGTTCATGGCTTTTTCCCACGAGTTGGGGCTAGCAATATACAACCAGCCTATTGGTCTTATGCTACAGCTTTTGGGCATAATGTGCCCCTTTATTTATATGCAAATTGTAATTTCCGGGGTGCTAAATGGGCTGGGTTGCCAAATGTTTATTTTTCGCAACAGTCTTATCTCCTCTGCCATTAGCATCGGGTTTATATATGTATTTGTGCCCCAGTTTGGGCTGGTGGGCTATATTTTTGGCTGGCTGGTTAGCCTAATAATTGTTATTGCGCTAGGTTTACATAAGGTGCGGCAATATATGCCGCTAGAGCTGGAGTTTAGCAAATGGATGATACGCCCCCTAATTGCCGCCGCCGCCGCTGGCCTTGTGGCGCGCTTGATAGCGTCACGCTGGCTAATGGCGGCGGCGGGGCTTAGGGTGGGGCTTATTATTTCCATTGGTATTTTAATGGCCATTTACCTGGGCGGCGTGTTGCTTACTGGGTGCATTACTCGGGAAGAGTTGCGCCGCCTGTACAGGCGTTAGCCTTGCAATAATTCCGGTATAGAATCGTGGGCGTACTTTCCTATAGATCGGTGGGAATGTATACCGTCAATTGCATCGGCAAATAGTTGTGCAACAGACAGGCGCAAGATTTTCTTGTGCCGCTTTTCAGGCGGGATTGCGATTGTGTCAAGGACGATAAATTCCTTTATTGGCGAATTTTCAACTTCTTCCATTGCGTTGCCTGTTAGCATTGGATGGGTTACGCAGGCGTAAATATCTTGCGCGCCTTCTTTTTTTAGCCTTGCTGTAACTTCACGAAGGGATCCCCCGCTGGCAATTACATCGTCCAGCAAAATTACATTGCGCCCTCTTACGTCGCCTATAAAGTTGGCAACATAAGGTTCGCCAGTTGCGTTGTTGCGCCTTTTTTCAATTATGGAAAGGGGTATATTCAATTTTTCGGCAAAAATACTACAACGGGAAACACTGCCAAAGTCTGGCGAAACCACGGCAAATTGGTCTTTCAAATTATAACCTTTGCTATTGTAGTAGTTAACAAATGTGTAAACAGCAGATAAATGGTCGAATGGAATATTAAAAAAACCTTGCACCTGTGGTGAATGTAAGTCCATAGAAAGGATTCGATTTGCGCCTGCGCTGGTTATCATATCCGCAACCAGTTTGGCACTAATAGGTGCATGGGAACGATCGCGCCTGTCTTGCCGCGCGTAGCCCAGATAGGGCACAACAGCCGTAATTCTGCCTGCGCTACTGCGGCGCAGTGCGTCTATCATTATAAGAAGTTCCATTAAATAGTCGTTGCTGGAGCGTGTTGCCGATGGTGCTATAGACTGGACAACAAAAATGTCCATGCCGCGCACAGTCTCGTCTATGCGAATATCGCATTCCGTATCGCCAAACACTTGCGCTTTCGAGTTGCCCAACTTCATGTTTGCATAATCGGCTTTATTGCGCAATTTATCTACTATGGACTTGGCTAATTCCTGACTTGCGTTTCCTGTAAAAATTTTTAACTCTCCAATTGCATTCTGCATTGGTATCGCTCCTTTTAATTATTAGTCATCGTACTCTGTGTCAAGAATTTCAATTTCCAGGTTATCGTCAAAATCTTCTGCCAGGGTGCTATCTTTGGCCAATGCCCCCACATCTACTGGTATAAAATTATCTGGCGCGGCAAGGTCTTCCAGCGGTTTCATACCATAGTGTTCGCGGGCCAGGCTTTCTATTTCATGTGCCAAATCTGGGGTGTCTTTTAGATATGCCTTGGCGTTTTCGCGGCCTTGGCCCAGCCTAATATCGCCATATGAATACCAGCTACCGCTTTTTTTAACTAGGTTAAGGTCTGCACCCAGGTCAAGCAAATCGCCGTATTTGCTAATCCCTTCGCCGTACATCATGTCAACTTCGCAGTTTCTAAAAGGCGGTGCAACTTTGTTTTTTGTAATTTTTATTTTTGTGCGGCTACCTACTTGCACTTCGCTAACTTTTATGCTGTCTGCCCGGCGGATATCTATCCGCACAGATGAATAGAATTTTAGCGCGCGGCCGCCGGTTGTTGTTTCTGGGCTGCCGTAGGTTACGCCAATTTTGTCACGCAACTGGTTGATAAAAATTACAATGCAGTTTGTCTTGTGGGTGATACCCGTTAGTTTGCGCAATGCCTGGGACATAAGGCGGGCTTGTACACCCACGCTGCTTTGGCCCATCTCGCCCTCAATTTCGCTACGGGGCACAAGTGCGGCAACGGAGTCTACCACCACAACATCAATTGCTGCGGAACGCACCATGGCTTCGCAAATCTCAAGTGCCTGTTCGCCGTCGTCCGGCTGAGAAATATACAATTCTTCTATATTAACGCCAAGTTTTTTTGCATATACAGGATCCAACGCGTGTTCGGCATCTACATACCCGGCGATACCGCCCAGCTTTTGCACTTCAGATACAATATGAAGAGCTAAAGTTGTCTTACCAGAGGACTCTGGCCCGTAAATTTCCACAATACGCCCTTTGGGCACGCCGCCCACACCAAGGGCCAGGTCTACACTAAGTATTCCCGTTGTAACAACCGGTATGCTTGTGTCGCCCATTTTTTCGCCCATTTTCATTACCGCACCTTTGCCGAACTGCTTCTCGATAGCGGAAAGGGCGTTGGACAAGGCCTCTTCCTTTGCGGCTGCGCTTTCAAGCACTACATGTTCCTTGATTTTCCTGTCTTTTGTTGCTTTTTTTGGCATTTTGAGAACTCCCTTCGGATTTTGTCGAACATGACTATTGTATTACAAATTCATCATTATAGCAATTTAACTTTTTGTAACCTCAAACTTCGTCCGAGAACGCGCCTAAAGCCGCGCGTTTCGGCCTCGCTTTCGGACAACAAAAAGGGAAATTGCTATAGTGTAAGAGGGAAGCGAATTTTGCGGCAAAAAAAATCCAACTGGTTGGATTTGGTTACCAGTTGGATTTTTGCAATGTTCAATTTTTTCCTACAGCCCCGTAAGCCCCGTGTTCTCAATCCCCTTAATAAACTGCTTTTGCACCGCAAGATACAAAACAAATAATGGGAAAATGGCAATAAGAGTACCGGTCATACGATAGGCCTCGTGTATCCGCATTTCCTCCATGCCTGCGCCAATGCCAGTAGCACCGCCCATTAAATGGGCAAACTCTGGCTCGAACCTGCCAAGCCTGTGGGGTATCAGTTCTATTATCCCCCGCAGGAATGTGTTGGTAACAACGGTTTCATTCCAGTTCCACACAAATGAGAATAGGAAAACTACAAGCAGTGTAGTAACACTCAGTTTAATAATTATATGATAGAAAATTTGCATACTGCTTGCGCCATCAATGGCAGCGGCTTCATCTAACGCGCCTGGTATCATTTTTGTAAAGTTGTAGAAAATCAGTATCAGAATAGCGGAAAACACGCCCTGGCCGCCAATGGCCATAAGGGTTTGCGGCCAAACCGTACCAATAAGCACAATTTCAGTTGCCTGTTGAAAGCTGGCTACCATCATAACACGCGGCACCATCATAATCGGCAATGGCAACACAAACGATACAATTATCATAAAGAACCAAAAACGCTTAAACGGAAACTCGAAACGGGCAAGTGCATATCCCGTTGTGGCACTTACAAGGGTCTGGCACAATGCCAAAAGCCCGGAAAACCAAATGGAATTTACCATAGTAGTGCGCGGGTTAAGCACCCGCCACGCAGTAGAAAAGTTGCCGAAGGAAAGAGTTGTAGGCAACCAGTTTACGGCAGGGTTAATAATATCGTCACTGTCCATAATGGCCATACTAACCATACGCAAAAGCGGGTACAAAAACGAGTAGCTGATTAGAATAAGTGCCACATACACGGCAATGTTTACATAATTAAACTTGCGTAGTTTTTTTGCAAATGTTGTCACTCGCGAACCCTCCTTACCACTTTTGTGTTGGCTGCGCGCCGCTCTGTAAAGGTAAGTTCGCGACGTTTTACATCTTGGGGCGTTTCATCTTTTGGCCCTTTTAATACTACAAACACAAGGCCAATTAACAAAAGCACCACGGTTGTATACAGCCACGCAAAGGCACTAGCCACGCCAAGTCCCCCTGTAGTGTCGCTTATTGCGTCCTGTATCATTGGCAATACCGGGTTTAATGTATAGTTTGCCAATTGCACAATTGTTAAAATAAAACTCACAACAATAATCGGACGCAGTATAGGAATGGTTATCTTCCACAAAATTTGCCAACTGGTTGCAGAGTCGATACGCGCCGCCTCGATAATACCTGTATCAATTTTCTGCAATGCGGATATAAATAGGATTATCGGTATGCCCGTAAACCACAAAATAATCGTATAGTTAGCAAACATTGCTACCAGCGCGTTTGTAAGCATTTCGGAATAATAAAGAACCATCCGCACTAGCACATTCTCCGATGAAATTACATAGGTAGCCATAGCACCAGATTCCAAAAGCTCCTGCATTACAGGGCCGCTCATTATAATTACTGGCAGGAAAAATATTGCCCTAAAAAGGCCGCGCCCCTTAATTTCCTTGTTCAAAAGCAGTGCCAGTATAAATGCCAGCACCGTAATAACCGGCACATAGGTTAACTGCTGTAACACAAAGGAAATCAAGTTTGGTACAAACTCCGCGTTGCGTAGTAGTGCCAAATGGTAATTGTCAATACCCACAAAATCGTAGCTCCACCCGGTAACGTCCCATGTTACTTGGTAAAAGCTAAGCCAAATAGTGCGCACAAAAGGCCATGCGGTCATTATCAAAAAACCGATTATCCATGGCAGCATAAACATATAGCCCACAAGGGCGTTGCGCCACTTTTGATAGCTGATGGACCTGCGCTTAGGTTTTATTTGCTTCGACTGCATTTCACTCATGAGAACACCTCCGCAGACAGTGGCGGCACTATGCGGCCGCGGTGTGTAAATGGTTCATCTGTATAGTTTATCAGTACTTCAATATTACCAGCGTATGTGTTGAGCACGACACCCTCTTCCAGCACTTGCCTGTGGGTCCATTCCAGATGGCGCACTTGGCTAAGCACTTCGCTAACCTTGGTGTACACATCTAAAACAATCTCGCGGTAAACAGCAAATTCCGTTGAGAAGAAGTTACCGCTGTTGGTATTGGACAAGTAGTGTGCTGGCGAATATGTTAGCACAAATGACGGATACACATTGTAGTCTATCATCCTAAGGATATCCCGCTGTGTATAGAATGAAAAGTTTGCGTAGGGTGCAAAAACTTCCATTGTATTGTGCAGGACAAGCTGCAAAAACGGCACAGTGTCGGTTTGTATCATAAACTGTGCGTTAAACACAGGCGCTTGCAAAAACCTTGTGGTGTACGGCCACAAAAACATATTGGGCGAAACCGCGTTTACAGGTAGTGGCACGTCACGCACCGCGTCACGGATATAACCCATTGCTGTTTGTGTATCCATAGGGTCGCGCCTGCCCCAGTGGCTGGTCAAATTATCACTTATACCCATTATTGTATGGGAATGTGCGCCAACATTGTACGCGCGGCTAGACTGCTGCCCAAGCCATTCTGCACTGCGGTTTGGCCGTGCAATGGAAATTTCCGTAACCGGGAGAAAAAGCTCAAAACTGTCCCATGCTCGCAAGCCCCAGCGGTTTAAATGAAATGCTTGGTTGCGCGGTATATTCATCTGATGGCGGTTTATATGAAAGTAGTCTTGCATAAAGCTAACATCCATACCCAACTCACCCATGTCGTCAAATAAGCGCGTAAAGTCACGTCGTGTGCCAATAGCTCGGGAGAAGTTAATCGTCCATGGTCTGCCAGTGGTTGCGCCACCGTTTTGGAAGCCCAGAAGCCCCGCGGTAATATTATGCACACCGTCTGCATGCAATTCGGTAATTATTTCCCCTACTTGGTTGGCAGTTGTTGTTATAACATTTGTACGGCCAAAAACCGAACGGCGCACATCGCTCATTAGAAAGTCTAGGCGAAGTGGCATTGGCTCGCCCTGGGTTATTTGGTTTGGGGTTAACACACCTGTATCAATAAGGTGCGAACGATACGCCCGCGCCATACCCACGTAGTTTGCATCATCCCCATGCAAAAAGCGATAATGCATTACAATATCAAAACTCCGTCGCTCTGGGAATGTGCGGAAAAAACCATCCCCGCGACGATTGTATACTTGGAAGATTTCGCCGTTAAACACAAATCGTGGGTACACGAAGTTGTACAGCGTAACGTTGTTGTGGGGCATTACAACAATATCCATATACTGTGTGCCGTTGTCTGCCCAGGCAACAAAAGCCTGTTGGCGATAGCCATGAGCCACGCCAAACACTGGCATTAGTGGGCTGGGGCGGTCTACAAGCCATACCTCGTCGTTTGTAAAGAATGTGGCTTCCGCAGGGTTGTCGCCAAACACGCGGCCAATATATTCGCTAAAGCGCACGGTATTTTCCCTAAAACGGATTAGCGCGCCGCTGCCGTCAGGTACAAAAATGTAGCCAGGCAGCATGGGCACAGGTTCCGGCGGCAAAAAATCATTTGTGTCAAAACAGAAATAAGAGCGAGTACCACCACTTGCGCCCAAAAACGGCGTTAATATTATTGACACAAGATATTCCTGACCGGGGCCATAAATTTCGTGGTCGTACACATGGTAGGTAATGCCCACATCAGACAAGTGAATGTGAACAGATATGCGCAAATCCAGTTGCTGAAAATGAGTGTCTAGCCTAAAATGGCCAGGCGCAACTTCCACTAAATTGGAAGATGTTCGCTCACGCGCGGCAGAGGAAATACGCTGTATCATACGTGATGAGTCGAAAAATTCTATTGTAAACAGGCTATTGGCTAAAGCCGTCCAGGTTGCGTTTAGCTGTTCTTCCCTGGGTTCTGCTACGCGGCGCAGTTCTTCTTCCGTTGTGGCAGCAGCTATGGCGTTTGGCAAGTCAACACCAAATGGCGCATCCAAACCTGTGCGCCAGGTAAAACGCCCTTGCACACACACGGCTTTAATAATATGCCTGTCCTGGCGGAAATAGTAGCGGATATCGCCAAATTGGCCCATAAAACCGTATTCGTATGTCGGTACATCTGCAAAAATTGCCACACCTGGTGCAAGGCGCGTATCGCGATTGGTGGCTATAAAACCCGCTGCACTAGCTGTACCTATGAGTAGAAGCAGCACTAATGCAAGTGCTAACTTGCTTTTTTTAATACATACCCGTAACATTCGCATACACCTCCCGCCAAATCGATTCGAAAAACGCAAAAACTTCGCTTGCTAAAATATTTAGGTTAAACAGCACCACAAGCCCAATTAGCATAAACAGTACTGTAATTATCACGGACTTTAGTGTCTGGCCAAAACTGTAATTGTGCATCTCCTGCAGCCCCAGCCATAAAATTGCCGCGGCGTAAACACCGCCAAACATCATGCCAAACTCTAGCATAAACACTTCATTTTCCGTTACTACATGGGAAAGTACTGTAACAGCCAGCAATGTAATTGTAAGGGGGAACAGCCCGTAACTTACCAATTTGAATATGTCAACTATCCCGCCTTCGCCATCGTTTATGCTGGTAACAAGATAATTGCTTAATATGAACATGCCAAAAATCGCAAAAAATCCGCCGATTATAACAAAAAAGTCCATATCAACAATATCTACTGTTTGCAACAAAAACCCTTGGCTGGTCTGGTGCAGCATAAATACGAAAAAGAATAAGAAGAAGTGGAACGCCGCACCAGGTACTGTACCGCGAATATTTCGCTTCATATCATAGTAGCCATCCAACGGGTGGCGCGCTATAGAAAATGCGAACATGATAGACTTCATGTGCTTAGCGTTCATTACCTTCGTGCGTACGTTATTTACCGCTGTGGCAACAACCCGCTTTCTGTCCGCATGGCGCAAGATGGACAAAAACGCAAAAAAACCTGCAACGGCAATAAGTATAATTGCCAAGTTGTCCATCAACCAATCGTTGCGTACTTCCCAAAACGCGGCAGAATAATAGTCCCTATGCCCCGCCAGGTAAAAAGAGCGCATTGCTGGTTCAAACTGCTGCTGGTACAGTTGCGCGCGGCCAATGCCTACGTGGGCAAGTACGCTCATTTGGTTGTGACGTAGTACATCTGTCCATACTGCGGCAGATTCTTCATACAAACCTGCGTTAAACAGGTTGAGTGCATAGTACACGCTTTGGGCGTATTCCGTTGGTGTAAAACTCTGCAAAAAGTTGCGAGATGAATCCAACGTCCAGATATGCCCCTGGCTGCTTACTGCAATCGACTGCAGCGACGCAAACCAACCTGCAATATCCAGTGTTACCGCCGAGTACGCTCCAAAGTAGAAAATCAGCTCGCCGCTATTTGTAAACACATAGATAAACCCAGTGTTACTGGCCACAAAAATATTGCCCCATTGGTCTACATCCAGGTCTATATGGTGGCTACCCCAAATTGGGTTGGTAATTGTGTTGCGCCCGGCCATATCGTGCCGCCGCACACCCATGCCCCCAGTTGCGGGAAAAGTGCCCATTGTGGTGGTATACACCACGCCACGGTGGTCTACAGTTGTGCTTGAAAATGTAACAGGTATCCTGTCCAAAAGTGCTTCCCGCTGGGCTTCGGTAAAAAATATATCCTGCATCATTTGCACAAATGTACGGGTAGTTAGGTTGGATGCGAAAAAGCCCAGAAACTCTCCTTCGCTGGAAAGTTGGATAATGCCGTCAAAAACACCTTCGCCCACTATAAACATATTGCCGCGAACGTCTACCGCTACGCGGTTTGGGGCAAAGTTTGTATCCCCAAAACTCATGGCAGTTGGCGCATTGTGGGTACGCAAATGCTCACCACTAGCCGCGTCGAACATGAAAATTGTACCTGCACCTGCATCTGCCACATACAGGATATTATCGGGGGTTACAAAAACACCGCGCGGGGTGTGGAACTCGTCAAATAAAAGTTCCTTATACACCTGGGATGTTATGGTATCGAACACGACAACACGGCGGTTGCCCGTGTCTGCAATATATAGCAAATCGTTATTGCCAAAGGCCATGTGCTGTGGCGCGTTAAGCCCCAGGTCGGTAATGTTCATATGGGGTAAATACGCGTCCTGTGTGCGTACAAACCAACCTCGCCGATTTTGGGCATAGGTAATAGTGGTGTTTGCCCCGCCATGTGCCGTTATGGGAAATAATATAAGAAGGGTTAATAAAATACATACAATTTTTTTCATTCAATCACCGACCCCCTACTTAATGCCCGAATGGCTCATGGTGCTCATAACTCTGGACTGCATGAAAATAAATATCACCAAGTTGGGCACAAACATTATCAAACCCGCCGCCGCGCCAACACCTGCCATCATTGGACTGCCGCCAATGGCAATTGTACCAAGGTAAAACGCAAATGTCCGTAAGGTATCGTCTTCAATAAACAGGTTACTGGCCTCGGTCGCGCCCCATACGCTTTGAAATGTAATAATAGCCAGCGTAGCAATGGCAGGCTTTATAAGTGGGAACACTATGCCGAAGATAACCTTCAGTTCCCCTGCACCGTCTACCCGTGCCGCCTCTATTAGCGAGTCTGGCACGTTGTTGTCTATAAACTGTTTTACCAAAAATATCCCAACGGGCAGTGCCAAAAACGGAAATATATGGGCGAAAAAACTATTATTCATCCCAGAGTTTATTATAACCAAGTACCGCGGTATCCCTACCGCGGCGGGCACAAACATTAAGGCCGCCTGGTTTATCTTAAACAATGTATCCCGACTTCGGAAATTTTTCTTGGATAGTGCATAGGCTGTCATGGTGGAAATTACAATGGTAAGGCCAACTGTTATAACAGTAACAATAATTGTATTGGCCAAAAAGCGGCTCATTGGCACACCCGTGCCCTGGGTCACACGCATTATATGCCTAAAGTTAGCCATTGTTGGCCGCTCTACAATAAATGTGGGCGGGAAACGGTTTAGCTCGTCAATAGGCTTAAACGCGTTACTAACAACAAATGCCACCGGCAAAAGCATGAACAGGGAAATTGGTATCAGTATCAAATAAAACTTCACCTGGGAAATATGAAATGACGTAGGGTTTATCTTTGTCCCCTGAAAGCTGGAATTTTTTCGTCTCATCTTAATTTATGCCTCCTTCGTCGGCGGGAGAATTATGTTGGTGTGAAAATCCGCTTCGCGGATGTTTCACCCTAGTAATCGCTCCCACCGAAAAATTTATAGGAAAGTTTTGAGAACACCCAAACCATACACAGCAACACTACCGAAACAGCGGCCGCGTATCCCATTTCGTATCTGATAAAACCAAAGTCGTCTATATGGTTGGTTATAAGTTGGCCTGCGTATTGCGGGGTGGGGTTTGCACCAGACAGGGCAACACCAATGCCACCCGCGTTAAACGCGCCAACTATAGCCATTACAGAGCCGAAAAGCATTTGTGGTTTAACCGACGGTATAGTAATGTAGATAATCTCCTGGAAACGGTTGCGAATACCGTCGATGTATGCGGCTTCGTACAGTTCCTCGTTCACGTTTAAGATACCCGCCAGCATAGCTAGGAAGCCGATACCCATAGCAGACCACATAGAAACAAGTATCATAATATTGAGCAGCCAGTCTGGCGATTGTAAAAACTGGATTGGTTGGTCGATTAAATTTCGGTTTAGTAGCAGCGCGTTTACATACCCGTGCTGGTTTCCGCTGAAAATTGTCGTCCACAACACGCCAACAAACGGCCCTGGGGCAAGAGAAGGCATATACAGACACAGCGCGAACACCGTGCGTGGCCCTTTTTGCACTTGTGCTAAAATCCATGCCATTATGAAACCCAGTATAAACCCACCTGGCCCTACAATAAGTGCGAAACGGAAGGTGTTGGGCAACACGTGCTGAAAGAAAATTGTGTCCTGGGTCAAGAGCGCGATATAGTTGTTAAGCCCCGCAAAAGAAGGGGTTTGTATCATGTCAAAATAAGTGAAGGACAGGAAAACCGCAATAGCAATTGGCACAGCAATAAACATGGAAAAGAGTACGCCGTATGGCAACAGCAGGAAAAATGCGTGTGCACCGTCGCTCATTGTATTAAACCTGTCACGCCAAGTTTTTTTGTATGTCACAACTTCACCTACCTTCTAGCATTTTCTATCATATAGCGCACCCAATCTAATTCGCGCACTACATATGGCTGTATCTGGTTGCCCGCAGAGTCTAGGAAACCAAACTCTGTCATTTTGCGGGTAAACTCGCGGTTTATATCAATTACCCGCAGGTCGATTGCTACCTGCGCGGGTGTGCCTTCAAATACCATTGTGTTCCAAATATCGGACAGGCGGCGTTCCAGCATATATTGCCCTGGAGAACGCGGCACGTCACGCAACCAGTTGATGGATTCCAGGATTACTTCGCGGTGGCGGTAGTCGATTGGCATATCTTGCAATGCTTCCAAGTTGCTGGACACCCATAGTATATTGAAGTTGGCCATTAGTGTCATTGCAAAGTCGCGCTGTGTTTCCGCGCTTAGGTACCATTTTAGGAAATCCCATGCTTCTGGTGCCATATCCGTGTTGTCAAACACTATTGCACCTGTGCCATTGGCGATATAGTAACGCCAAATGTCACCGTTTTCTTGCACCGTGCCTGGAAATGGGGCTAAGTTCCATTGCCCCAACAACTCTGGCGCGGCATTTACAAGCAGCATATATGTGCCCGGGTCTAGGATACCCACTGGGTTTTGCGCAAAACGGAATGCGTTAAAGAATGCGGGCACTTGCTCGTCCAATGCAAATGTTGTAAACAAATCGCCCAAGAAAGTAATCGCTTCTACAGCGGGTGGCTCGTTTATAGCTGTCGAAAGTCCGTCGGGGTTAAACAGTAGGCCGCCGTGCTGGTAAATAAGCGGCGAAGTTTGGAAGAACCATTTATAACCTACACCAGCGGCAATAGGTTTGTAAAAACTCATGTCAAAACGCTGTAAAACAGATTGCTGTGCGGCAACGTCTTGCCAAGTGTCGGGGGCTTCTAGCCCCAGCGGCTCCATTATATCTGTGCGGTACACCGTTGTCCAAAAGCCTGCTGTTTCTGGTATGGCATAAACGCCTTCATTAAAAATGTATCCCACAGCAGCACCAGGCACAAGATTGCCCATAAAGTACCAGAAGTCTTCGAACGTTGTAAGGTCATACAGCGCGCCACGAGCACCCATTTCAAACGGCATAAAGGCTGGCACGCCAAGTGCCACGTCTGGGTTTGTGTTGGCGGCGCGGGATAAAATTAGCCTGCCCACGTCTGGCATTACGCTAAGGTTTACATGAATGCCTGTCTCTGGCGTAAAGCGCGCGTCCACAAGCTGTTGCAAAATATCCACATGCAAATATGAGTGGTTTACCCACACATTAACCGCGTCTTCACGGTGCTGGATTGTAAATTTGTCGGATGTGTAGCTGGCAAATAAAAGCTGCGCCCCTGCACGGAAGCGCTGTGCAATGTTTGCTTGTTCACGCGGCAGGTCGGTGCTACGCCCAACATGCACGGCAGAAAGTGTCATACCTACGTCGACAAGTGCATCCATGGACACACCCGCCATTTGCAAAATTGAGGCATATGGGCCTGTCATCATTGCAAGGTACAGTGGCAGCTCGTCTGGGCGTTCAAGCATTCTGTCAAGCAGCGACACGGCTGTTATCATATTATTGGCTACGCCAGAGTTATTACCACGTGGGCTATATTCTTCTAACGCGGCAATCATATCGCGGAAAATTATATGGTAGGCTTCAAGATACGCTTGGGTATTTGGAATATAGCGCGTCAAACGCCAGGTACGGTTGCGGTCAACCTCGCGGCCTGTTACGCGGCGTATTTCCAATGTAAAGTGGTTGATATGGTCTATTAGAAGGCGCAGTTGCCTTATTTGCTCGGATATTGGTGCAAGTTCGGTACGAATGGAGATTACATTTTCACCCGCTCGCAGAAAGAAAAGATACGGTACGCCGTTCTCGTTTTCAATAGTTTGGTTGCGCCAGCGTTCATCACTAAACGGGACAAGCGGGAAGGAAGCGGCTTCGGCAAACGGGATTTCGCCATTTACACGAATGGTTACGAAAGTGCTAAAGTCGTCTTGGGCGGTTATGGAATGCAGGGTTAGTGCGTAGTAGCCATCTGCGGGAACCTCGACTGTAAAAAATACTTCGTTGCCCACTTCGCCAATGTTTAGCACGTTCATGCGGCGGTCTATAGGGTGGAATGGGTATAGGCTTGGGTTACGCCAGCCTTGCAGTTGTGTAAAAGGCGAATTTTTGTGGGTGTATGCTATGGCGTGGACGGTTATTAGCTCTGTGCTTTGTTGGCGGCCATGGTTTTGGTTTGGTTGCAGAATAATTTCACTGAAGACGTCCATGTTGCCAATGTTTATATTGCGGGAAGTTTCGTTACGGATTTCGATGCGGTTTTCGCCAGCTTCTAATAGGAAGACAAGTGGCAGGTCGGTGGTGAAGCCCGCGTCAAAAAGTTCTACACGATGCTGGCCTGAGATTTGGACTTGAGCTGGCATTATTTCATCACCAAAGCGGTTTAGAGGGAAGTCCTTTGCTTCGTCCTGCCAAAACACAGGTAGGGCGATGGTGGCCGCTTCTTCATACTGGCGGTCGCCGTTCACCCACATGGAGATTATTAAATTGGAGAACGTGCCCGGCGGCAGTTCGTATTCTAGCGCAAAGGAGTACAAGCCACGGGTGGGCACAGTAACGTAATGTACGAAATAGCCGCCATCACCAATGGTTTCGTTAATGGCAATTGTTTGGCCAAAATCCGGGGTTTGGCCGCGCAAATTTTGGTTGTCGTGTAAGAAGTCGATATATGTGTAGCGTGGGTTGTTAAGGGAATTGGTTAACAGCTCCATCGCGGCTCTTACTTCCGTTTCTGTAACTGGCTCTAACGGTACACGACCTGTAGCGAAGACAAGATACGCCAGCACACCGGTTATAATTAGGACAATTGCCGATTGAACAATTAGCTTTGTGTTCATGGTTTTATCACCTCTTAGTAAAGTATGTAGATTCTCTTCAAAAAAAGCTACCTTGGACTTAACCAAGGTAGCCCTTGTAATTTACACTAGTGGATTATCTACCGCCGCGTACTTGTTCTGGGTAGAATTGTGCAATTGCGTTATCTAGCACTGCCCATCCTTCTGCAAAACGCTCGTTAAACGCGCGATCCCAGTCTGGTAGGCGAGATAGAACGTTGTCTATCCAATGCGGTTCGCTATCCCATGCGCCTGCAATGTCGATATGGTACTTGCGTCCCCATTCGTACATAATTGGGCGAGTAGAACCTTCAACTTCATGTCTCCAAGGTACAACTTTGTCGGAGAAGTTTACGATTTGGCCGCTTTCCCATAGGTGGATAACGTATTGGAAACCAGGCATTAGGTTTGCATCTGCAAAACGAGAACGGTCGCCACGGAACAGGATAGCCATTTGCTCGTCAAATGCTGAGCCTGTTACCATTGGGAAAGAGTCATGCAAAGCAAATGTCATGCCGTCGCCTGTGTTAAACTGCTGGTTTGCGCGTGCTTCCCAGCTACGTGTATCGGCTGTCATAAATTGTACAAATTCAAAGGCGATTGCTGTGCGTAGATATTCTTCTTCGTTAAGCACAGGGTTGCCATCGTCCATTGCAAAGTTGCGTACAGAAATTGGGTCAAATACTACACCAACGTGGTTTGGCATATATGGTGTTGCTGGACGTGGGAAGATATCCCAACCGTTCATTACAGCTGTACCATCTGTGCCAGGTGCGGCAAGTGCGCCCATCATCCAAGGGTCGCCAGAGTTGGTTAGAAGACGACCGTTACGGAAGAAACGATGACTCCACCACCAGTTTTCGCCCATGAACTCATAGATATCGCCAGAGTTTGGCCATACTTGATGCTCGTGACCTACTGCAACTTGGGCTAGGATATTACGTGTTGCTTCGGAGTTTACATTTACAAATGGATCGCCAGCACCGCGGTTTGCCAACATATAGTGGAAGTCGCGCGTGCCAGAGTCTGCCATTACCCAAAGAGGTGACATTGCGCCATAAAACTCTGCATGGCTTGAATGGCCTGTAAAGCGAACATATTCGGCCAGTGTCCATTGTGGGCTTGGCACGTCGATATTTTGTGCTTCGGCAAGGTCGTAGTTAACGAAAATGCCCCAAGGTAGCAAATATTGTGGAAGTGCGAACAAGCGGCCATTTATACGACCAAGGTCTAGTAGCGCATTGTTGAATGTTTGCACACGTGGGTCGTCTTCAAAAATGGAAAGGTCTGCAACCATACCGCGGGCTACGTCGTCTGCCAAGTTGTCGATTGTGAAAATACATGGGAAGAAGCCGTGTTCCATTTGGAAGTTGTCACGATATTGATTCCATGTAATACCATCGTCGTTTGGTCCGCTTTCCCGCGCGTACAAGTTAATTTGAATGTTAGGGAAAATTTGGTTGAAAACCTGTGCCGCCGCATGAACTTGCGCGTCTTGGCGAGCCATCAATTCTTCCGCAGGAATGTAGTTGCGTCCAATGTCACGGATGAATGTGCCGCTACCGCTCCACATAAACAGGGTGATTTCGCCCTCTGTGTCGTATGGGAGGCGATATGCTGCAAAAACGTCCTCTTCTTGAATGTCTTGCGGGGTTGGTGTTGCGCCTTGACCTGAAGATGTATCATCATCGTCACGGTTACAGGCTGCAAATGCGAAGATTAGTGCCAGTGCCAACAGGGACAGTAGTAGATACTTTTTCATGAATTTGTTCCTCTCTTTTCGGTTTTAATTGTGCAAATTGCACATTTTTGTTGCGATTACTTCCGTTGATAGAGTAAATATAACAAGTGCATGGCAAAATGTCAAGAGTTTTATTTCAAGTTGGTTACAAAAATTTGCATAATTACATTTTCCCCGCTTCCTGCACCAGATATTGTGCGTACCGCTTGATGCTATCCATAAATTTGCTCGCGTCCATTTCTCCGTGGGCGATACGGGTTAGGGCGCGTTCCCATTTGCCTGTGGTTTCGGGCTGACGCATTTCGGGAGGGACAATGGCTATTAAATTTATGCCCTTATCCGTGGGTATGAGATTTTTTTTGTTACGTGTTACATAGCCGGAGGAAATTAGTTTTTCTATCATTGCGGCGCGGGTGGCAGGAGTGCCCAAGCCAGACGCTTTTAGGGCTTCTTTTAGTTCATCGTCTTCTACAAAACGGCCAGCGTGTTCCATGGCAGAGAGGAGGGTGGCTTCGGTGTAGGGTTTTGGCGGCTGGGTTTTCTTGTGTAAGACTTCGGCTTTTTTTGTTTGTACTGGTTGGTTTTGGGAAAGTGGAGGGAGAGTAGCTTCTTGTTCGTCTGGCTTGGTGGCGGGCTTTTCATGGGAATAGACTTCCCGCCAGCCAAGGTGTTTATCCACCCGCCCGCGGGAACGGAAGAGGAGTTCTTGTACCGCCGTCACCACAGTAGTTGCTTCATATACATATACCGGAAAAAACGCGGCGATGAAATTGCGTAGGATACGATCGTACACGGCCAGTTCGTCTTTCGATAAAGCGTCCAGCGGTTTTTTGCTGCCAGTGGGGATTATTGCGTGGTGGTCGGTAACTTTTGAGTCATTTACAATGCGCGGGCTGGCGGTTGGGTTTGCTTTTTGCGCAAGGGCATCATACGGTGGATGCAGGCTGTCCAGTGTTGGCTTTAGCTTTGGCACTATATCTTGGCTCAAATATCTGCTGTCTGTACGTGGGTAGGTTATCATTTTATGTTTTTCGTATAATGATTGGGCAATTTCCAACGTTTTTTTGGCGGAGAAACCCAAGCGGCGGTTGCATTCCCGTTGCAATTCTGTTAGGTCAAATAGCTGTGGGGGTGGTTGGCGTTTTTCTTCTGTTTCAACAGAAACGACAACACCGGGCTGCCCGTTTACTTTTTCGGCTATAGCCTTGGCCTCCGCCTCCGTTGAAATACGCTCCGTGGCCGGGTCGCCCGCAAAATACATTCCTTTATATACTTCACCGTTTTCCGTTAAAAAATCCGCCGCAACTTCCCAATAGTTTTCCGGCACAAAAGCGGCTATCTCGTGGTGGCGGTTTACAATTATCGCCAGCGTTGGCGTTTGCACACGCCCCATGGGCAGCAGGTCGCCGCCCTTTAGCGTATAAGCGCGGGTAGCGTTCATGCCCACCAGCCAGTCGGCCTCGGCACGGGCGCGGGCGGAATGGTATAGATTGTCGTATTCGTGCCCGTCCTTCATATTAGCCAGTGCCTTTTCCAAGGCCGCGTCGGTAAGGCTGGACACCCACAGTCGTTTCACAGGTTTTTTGCAGCCCGCCCACTGATATATATAACGGAAAATAAGCTCCCCCTCGCGGCCGCTGTCTGTGGCGCACACGATTTGGGAAACTTCTTTGGAGTTTAGTATTTTCTTGAGCAGAGATAACTGCTTTTTAGTTTTTGGCATGGCTTTTAGCCCCATTTGCGCGGGGATAATGGGCAGATGGTCCATCCGCCATTTTTTTAGGCTGGGGTCGTAATCCTCTGGCTCGTTTAGGGTTACAAGGTGGCCAATTGCCCAGGAAATGATGTGGGTGGGCGAATGCAAAAAGCCGTCGCCTTTTTGGTTGCATTTTAATACCCGCGCAATATCGCGGGCAACTGATGGTTTTTCGGCTATTATTAGGGTTTTTATGGCAATCTCATTCCTTTGCGTATACGTACAAGATTTTTTTTCCGCAAGTGCGGCATATATTTTACCCATACTAATTCCATTTTCAAATATTGGCAAATAGACGAGGTGAAATATGAAATTTTGGTACAGACGTTTTTGCCGCTGGTGCAGAAAAAGACGCAAGCCAAAGCCGCGGAACACCAGAATAGGCAGCGCGCGTACAGAGAAAAAGAGTTTCATCCCGCGCAAGTACATATTTTTGGCCATGCTATCGCTGGTGGTTATTGTGTTTGTCCACAGCTTTTACCGCTTCGACAGGCGTGTGCTTCCTATGGTGCTAGAAGCGGCGGAGCTGCGCATACAAACAGAAATAAACAATGTCATAAACACAGTTATACAGGAAATAATCCGCGAAGGCAACATTACGGCGGCAGATTTTGTGGTGGTGGATAGCGATAGCGGCGTTCTATCCGTTAATACGGTGCTGGTTAACGATATATGTAACACAGCCGCCCAGCGGATATCTGAGCGGCTGAATAATATGGAACCTGAAGTTGCTGTAGTGCCAATGGGTATGGCCTTTGGGTTAGATATACTGGCGCAGACAGGGCCACGGTTTTCGTTTACCCTTGCGCCAATTGGCAACGCGCTGGTAAATTACGAGTCCAGTTTTACGGCGGTTGGGATAAACCAGATACATTTTGCCGTGTGGCTAACGGTGGAGTCTGTTGTGCGGATTATAAACCCCGTCCATTCCAGCGAGATTTTTGTGGTGCGGAATATTTCCCTTGTGGATACGGTTATTAGCGGCACTGTGCCCGAGACTTATTTGAATATGGATTTGCCTGGGTTTATTCGGCCTTAGTGATTTCCGATGGCAGTTTACCACTCTCATGCCCTTCTACCAAGCGAGGGAGAAGGCCAGGCACATACACGCAGCCTTTTTCTTCATCTGTAATAACACTATCTGGCGTGAAGGGCTGAAATGGCACTGTAGCGAAAATTTCATCCAGCAGTGCCGTTACGGGGCGCACGGTTTCCACATCACAGTTAGGTGCAGTATGGCCTGAAATGGCTTCCGCTGTGTTAATCAGTTTTGCCCACTCCCCTGCTTCCACGTCCATGGGAAGGTTCTCCACCCGCCCGTCGGCGTGGGTTATTGTGCAGGGGTTTTCCATATATATTTTTATTTGAATGCGCGCCTTTTCAAATTCGTAGTCTAGTGTAGGGTTGATTACATCCTGGGCGGCGTGGGTGGCGGTATAGAAAATGTCTGCCCCAGCAGCGCGGCCACGTAAGGCAATTGTGTCAAAGGTTTCGATATCGTTGGCGCGATAGCACTCGGCCTGCAAGCCGTTTAATGGGGCGGCAGTGTTTATTTTGTCGCCTAGGACAAATAGCAGATTATGGATGTAATGGGCAGTGGCGTTGCTAATAACCGCGTCGTTAATGAGTAGTCCGTCGTGGGATAAACGCTTACCCGCCCAGCCGCTACCACGGTTAAAATACGCAAAATCCCGAGGCCATGATACAATTGCTTTCATGGAAATTGCGCGACCAAATTCACCAGATAGGATGCGGCGTTTTATTTCCAGCATATCTGGCGCATAGGATAGCTGAAAACCAACGGCCAAAATCAAGCCCTTGGCTTTTGCTTTATCGGCTAACTGGTTTAACTGGGAAATAGTTGGGACTAGCGGCTTTTCGCATAAAACATGCACACCTGCGTCCAGTGCCGCCATACATTGTTGGAAATGGCGGTGGATTGGGCTGGATACAATGGCCAGAGATGTTTCGCCCTTGTTTGTGGCAAAAAACTCTTCAGGCGTGTCAAAAATCGGAAGATGTTTGAAATTTTCGTATTCTTCAGAGTTTTTTGCGTAGGGGTCTACGATGGCTGTTAGTTCCAGATGAGGTTGCATTTTTGGGTGCAGCAATTTTCTTACATAGTTTGCGGCGTAACCGCCTGCGCCGATTAGTACAGCTTTGTGTGGCATGGGAAGCCTCCTTGTATGTGGATTTTTCCCATAATAGCACAGATACCGCATAAGGTGAAGATTTTACTCTAAATACCGCCCAACATCGTCCAAGGTTATCCCTGGGTGCAGTGCGATATTTAATGTGTTCGCTATAATTCTGGCTAGACACGATATAACCGCATCAACTTCCTTTGGGGTTACGAACATATTGCCAGCATAGGGTGACATTATTTCTGTGATAATGCCGTAGCGTTCACCGTCATGCATGGAGTCCAGCATATTGTAAAAGGGCTGGTTGTCGGGGGATGCTTCTGCCATTACCGATAGGATTTGTGTCATGGTGTCGTTTACAAGGGTTGCGGCGTCAACAACGGTTGGTACTCCAATAGCAATAACCGGCACGCCCAGCCCTTCTTCATTTATTGGGGTGCGCTTATTACCTAACCCCGCGCCGGGGTTAATGCCCGTATCGGCAATTTGTATCGTGGCGTTTATGCGGCGGGTAGCGCGGGCGGCAAGGGCATCTATAGCAATTACTAAGTCGGGCGCGGTTTTTTCTACCACGCCTTTTACAATTTCGGCAGTTTCTATGCCGGTTATTCCCATTACACCGGGGGCAAGGGCGGCTACGGCACGTAGGCGGCCATGCAGTTCTGCGGGAGTAGTATCGCCCAGGTGGCGGGTTACGAGGAGTTTTTCGCATACTAGGGGACCCAGGGCGTCTGGTGTAACGTGGCGGTTGCCAAGGCCAATAATTAAAATGGAAGCGTCTTCGCCAAGTTGGTGCAAACGCCCCAGTTTGCGAGCTAGTATTTTTGCTATTTCTTCATGGGAATGGGCATCGTTTTCTTTCATAGCTTCGGATTCAAGGGTAATGTAGTTACCCATAGGCTTACCCATGGCACTTGCGCCATCTTCGTTGGTAATTTCTACCCAAGTAACACGTACGCCAAGGTTTTCGTCTTCCTCCACGGTCATTTCTACCCCGGGGATATTGTCGCCCGATGCACCGCTAAGGTTTTCTGCCATTTCAATGGCCAGGTCAGTTCTAAAATTATTCATATAATCACCAGGATTAGTTTTACCTGGCAATGGTGGAATTATGTAATAAACAAAAAAAGGGCCGCTGATTTCGCAACCCTATATGCGGTAAGAACCCTAGTGTCGATATGTGTAGAAACATAATACACATGGGTCTGTATACTGTCAAGTGTTAATGCGTACTTTGCGCGTGCTTGCGCCTGTTTAAAGCCATGCAAAATTGCCTTCCTCCACCTCGGGTGGGATTTCGAATTTTGCAATCCAGCCGTTGTAACAATCCAGGCATAGGTCCATTGAGTGGCTTTCGCCGTCATAGGGCGAATGATAGCCCCAGTTTTTTGTAAGTGAAATATAATCTTCAAAATAGCCCATGCCGTTTTTTTCCACAGCGCGCCCGCACAGGTTACACGCAACGCTGTTTATCTTTGGTATTGTTTGTGTGTTTTCTACGAATGTTTTCATTTGCGTCCCCCTTTATCTCTCTTTATTATTATGCCGATTTTCGGAGGAATAAAACAGGAATTTTATGGGCTAAAGCGGTCACTACTGCTAGTGCGGTCACTGCCCACCTTCTACTACGCCGCTTCCAATTACTGCCTTTAAAGCCGTGCGCACAAGAATATACAAATCGTAGAAAAAACCCATGCGCTTCACATATTCGCCGTCAAAGGCGGCTTTCGTTTCTATAGGAAGCTCGTCACGGCCGCTTATTTGCGCAAGCCCGGTTAAGCCAACGGGAATATCGTTTGCACCGTATTTATCCCGTTCTGCCATAAGGTCGTCTTGGTTCCACAAGGCAGGCCGCGGTCCAACCAACGATATATCGCCCCTCAAAATATTAAAAAGCTGTGGCAACTCGTCTAAACTTGTTTTGCGCAAAAACCTGCCGACAGGCGTGATTAACTTGGCGGGGTCTTGCAATAAGTGGGTGGGCACGTCTTTTGGCGCGTTTGCATACATACTGCGGAATTTATATATTTGGAAAAATTTTTTGCTGCGCCCGTAACGTTTTTGGGTAAAAAATATCGGCCCGGGGGAAGATAATTTTACAACGATTGCAAGCACAAAAAAAATTGGTAGCCAAAAAGGTGCAAGTATTAAAACCAAAAAAATATCCCAAACTCGCTTAACGAGAAAATACATGGCAACCTCCGCTTGTCCTTTTTATTGTATGACTGTCTAATATGAATTATACACAAAAATTTGCAAAATTAAGTCCAGCCTGGCTGTGCCAGATTCCTGCCATTGTATATCTGCCGCTATAATGGCGATTGGCATTTCGGATATTTTTTGTAAAAAAAGCAATATGTCGTCGGGTGTTCCTTCATATATTATGCGAGTGGTAACGCTTGCAACATCGTATGCCCATGGGTCGTGGGCAGGTTCGCTAACCATAAAGGTATGGGCTGTAATGTTTAGTTCTTGGGCTATTTGCTCAATTTCGGCAAGCATATCCGGCACTTCTGTTTGCAAAAGCAAGCGGCGTCCCGTCTCCAGCTCGGCCAGTAAGGCGCGGTTGTAGTCATATGCCGCGTAATGCCGCTGCATTATAGCATATTGATTTTTGCGGTTGGCAATTGCCGCCCTTGTACTTGCATACTCTTGCATAGCAGGCATAAGCCAAACCAAAAACAGCGCGACCAATACAATATTTACCAACAGGAAAATTGATACAGCTCTTCTCATATCTTACTCCACCACGGTTGCAAGCTGCGGCAGTGTCCCTTCGAACAAAAACTGTGCAACCATGCTGCCGTCCAGCAAGTTGTATACCATTTCGTTTGCCGCAAAAAAAGCTGCAACCACCAGCAATAGCCATATTGCGGCGGTGCTGGTTAAAAAACCAAACAACGCCCCGCCAACACGGTTTACCAGGTTTATTACAGGCAACACACTAACCACGTCAAGGGCGGTACCTAAAATAGCCAGCAATAAAAGCACCACCAAAAAAACAAGGACAATTGCCAGCCCGTTTATAGCCATATTTGCCAAAAAACCTGTGACATAGTCTTCAATTGTGTCTACCTGTAAGATTTCAAACATATCCGGCGTATTGTTTGAATGAAGCAGAGATTGCAAAACACCAGGCAGGGGCAGGTTGTCTATAATATTGGCGGTATAGGCCTCGAAATCCATAAAACGACCAATGGCATTCTGCATGGCAGGGAACATTGGCGTCTGGCGCAACATACGGGCCACATAGGGTGCAAGCTGGTACGCCAAAAACATGGCTACAACAAAGGAAATAAGTTTGTACACCGTGCGGATAAGTCCCCTATAAAAGCCTGCAACTGTACACAATGCAATTATGCCAAAGATAATAATGTCCAGTACGTTAATTTTTACCACATCCTTCATCTGAATTTTACATTATAATAGGTAGAAATGCAATTATTTGCGGCAAACCAAATTTCAACTGGAATCTAAGCACGCAAAGCGTGCGCATTTCGTGCAGTGCAATTTTCAACTGGTAACCAGATCCAACCAGTTGAAATTTTTTTCTCGCAAATGCGAACATATTTTCTTGACATTGCTTCACATATCGTGTAATATATTTTCACAAAGAACAATCACATTCACAAAGGAGGACAAAAAAATGAACATTGACACCTTAAAAATCGCTGCCCTACGCCATCCTACCGAGATAATGGAGCCCTATGACCAAATAATGGAACAAGCAGGTTTTGACTCTGTTTACGCGTTTGCAGAGCATCTTGGCGGGCTTACAATTTACGTGCCAAAGCCAAAAAGCATATTTTTTCGCTGTCTGGAAATGGAAGCAATTGGCGAGTATACAGGTAAAAATACAAAAATTTTGGCACAGAAATATGGCTTTACAGAAAGGCATATGCGGCGCATTGTTGGTAACTCATAGTACGAAAATTTATTTTGCTTTCGTCGTTGACATGCCTATAAACTCTGTTATAATGGGAGTTACCAGTATCCAAGGAAGGAACAATACCATGCAAAATATTATCAAAAGAGATTCAAGAGAAGTACCATTCGACGCCAGCAAGGTAACAAAATGCATAGATAAAGCGTTTGAAGCCACAGGGCATAACGGCGAGTCTGCCCACTACTCTATGTTGCTTACAGCGGAAGTATTACGGAAAATTAACGAACTGTACCCAGACACTTCATTTACCGTTGAAAATGTACAAGACATTGTAGAAACTGTACTTATCGAAGGCGGCTACGCCAAAGTTGCCAAGGCTTACATCTTGTATCGCCACAAGCGAACTAGCGTTCGCGAAGCCAGGGGCGAACTAATGGACGCCGTTGCTTCTATTATAAAGGAAACCAGCCGCGATAACGCGAATGTGGGCAATTCTCCTTCCGCAAAGGTGTTGCAAATTTCAGAGGCGGCCAGCAAAGCGTATTACCTAAAACGCGCTCTAAAGCCAGAAGAAGCCGAAAAGCATATCGATGGCGATATTTATATACAAGACCTTTCGTGGTATGGCAAAACCCTTACCTGTTTGCAAATTCCCTTAGGCAAGCTGCTTAAAGACGGCTTTAACAACGGCCACGGCTCTATTCGTTCGCCAAAAAATATTCGTTCGGCAACGGCTCTTGCGGCAATTATTTTGCAAAGCAACCAAAATGATATGCACGGCGGCCAAAGTTACGCCTTTTTCGACCGAGACATGGCGCCATTTGTACAAATAGAGCGGAACAGGCAGGAAAAACTCCTGCGTGAAAGCCTGGAGGCATTAAACCTTACCGCCGACGAGGACGAGTTCCAAGCCCTTGTTGAAAAGCATACAGAGCACGAAACCTTCCAAGCAATGGAAGCCTTCATATATAACCTAAATACCATGCACAGCCGTGCCGGGGCGCAAGTGCCCTTTTCCAGCGTAAACCTAGGTACAGACACTTCCTACGGCGGCCGCATGGTTACAGACTGCTTTTTGCGCGCATACGAACGTGGCCTTGGCAAAGGTGAAACCCCTATCTTCCCGAACCTTGTGTTCAAACTAAAATACGGCGTAAATTTTGATGAAGGCGACCCCAACTACGACCTGTTCCAGCTTGCTATGCAGGTTGCGTGCAAGCGTTTATTCCCAACATTTTCATTTTTGGACTCTAGCTTTAACAGCATATATGGCGATGAAGAGGTTAGCTACATGGGCTGCCGCACCCGCGTTATCGGCAATATAAACGGGCCAGAGGTTACCGACGGCAGGGGCAACCTTAGCTTTACCAGCATTAACTTACCGCGCCTTGGCATTCGCGCTGGCAAAGACATAGGCAAGTTTTATCAATACCTGGACGAGACTATGAAATTCGCATTCAAACAATTGATAACCCGATACGACTTGCAAAAAAACCTAAAAGTACGCGACTTCCCGTTTCTCATGGGACAACGTTTATATGTAGGCAGCGAAGGCTTAAAACCAAAGGACACAATCGAGCCAGCAATACGCAACGGCACATTAAGCCTTGGATTTATTGGGCTTGCAGAATGCCTTGTGGCACTTACAGGCAAGCACCATGGCGAAGATGCTGGCAGCCAGGCACTGGGCATTTCCATTGTTAGCCATATGCGCCAAATTTGTGATGCTGCAAGTCAAGAACATGGGCTTAACTTTTCACTTTTTGCTACACCAGCAGAGTCTTTAAGCGGCAAGTTTACGGAACTGGATGTAGAAAAATACGGCGTTATTCCAGGTGTGACCGACAAAGAATGGTATACCAACTCCTTCCATGTGCCAGTGGAATGCAAGATTGCCGCCATGGACAAAATCGCACTGGAGGGCCCATATCACAAATATTGTAACGCCGGTCATATTTCCTATATCGAGTTAACCTCCGCACCCGGCCAAAATATAGAGGCCTATGAAAAATTGATACATGCAATGGCAGAGGCGGACATGGGCTACGGTGCTGTCAACTTCCCATTGGATATTTGCCGCGACTGCGGAAGGCATGGTTTGCAAAACGAGGATAATTGCGTTAGTTGCGGCAGCGACGACATTACTCGAGTACGCCGCATTACGGGATATCTCTCTACCTTGGACAGATTTAACGATTACAAGCAGGCAGAAGAAAGCAACCGCACAAAACATGATTCATGAAAATTGCAGGCATAACCTACGATAGTTTTGTAGACGGCCCTGGCATACGCGTAGTCGTTTTTGCACAGGGCTGTGATTTAGGTTGCCCCAACTGCCACAACCCAGAAAGCTGGGACACAAACACAGGTGAAGAGTACACCCCCGCACAACTATCCCGCGCAATAAAAAAGCCACGCCCAGGCCGCGAAAATATGCGGGGCGTGACTTTTTCCGGCGGCGAGCCTTTTATGCAAGCAGCAGAACTTGCCGCCGTGGCAGAAAGCGTAAAGCGCGAGGGACTAGATATTGTTACGTACACAGGCCATAAATATGAAAACCTTGCCGCCAGTAGCGATGCAGGTGTTCAAGCACTGCTTAACGCCAGCGACTATCTGGTGGACGGCCCGTATATCCACGAAGAACGAAACCTTGACATAAAATTTCGAGGTTCAACCAACCAGCGAATTATAGATATGAATGCCACAAGAGAAAATGGTGGCGTAGTACTAACGGAGTTTGAATAAAGGCTGATATATTGGAGTGACTGCTTATGACAATTAAATACGCAGACCTTTTCTGCGGGTTGGGCGGTATAAGACTCGGGTTTGAAGCCGCCCTGCAATCTATGGGGTTACGAGGACAACACATCTTTTCATCAGAAATTAAGCCACATGCTATTGAAGCATACGAATATAATTTTGGAGACATACCAAAAGGCGACATAACACAAATCGATGCCGTGAACATACCAGATTTTGATTTTTTATTAGCGGGTTTCCCGTGCCAGGCATTCTCATCCGCAGGCAGGCGGCTGGGCTTTGAAGACACAAGGGGAACTCTCTTTTTTGATGTTGCGCGGATACTTAAAGCAAAAAGACCTAAAGGCTTTCTACTAGAAAATGTAGAAGGCCTTGTTTCACATGACAACGGAAAAACCCTGGCTACCATGATAAATGTATTGACTGATATAGGCTATATCACAGACTGGAAAGTACTAGACAGTAAAGATTTTGGCCTCGCTCAATCACGAAAGCGTATATATATCTATGGCACTTTATATCGCGCAGTAACGCTAGGGGCAATAAATCCACAGAACGCTAGCTTGTCTGAAATTATTGAACATACAATACCAGCCAAGGAAACCGAGTTTACAAAAAAGCTACTTAAACACTATGCAGTTGAAGATGTTATCGGTAAAAAAATCAAAGATAAGCGCGGCGGGTCGGATAATATCCATAGTTGGGATTTTGCCTTAAAAGGTGAAGTTTCAGCAGACCAAAAAGAATTGCTGGGACTCCTGCTAAAGCAACGCAGGAATAAAAAATGGGCAGCAATCTACGATATTGACTGGATGGACGGTATGCCTTTAACGTTAGAAATGATTTCTACTTTTTACAGCAACAGCAGCCTGAAGGAAAGCCTTGACGATTTAGTTGCAAAAGGCTATTTAGTATACGAGCACCCTAAAAAGAAAGAGGTGGGTAAGCGAGTATATGACGCCAGTAAGCCCAAAGGATATAATATTGTCACAGGCAAACTCTCTTTTGAGTATAGCAAAATTTTAGACCCTGCAGACATAGCCCCAACTCTGGTTGCGACCGATGTCATGCGGCTTGGCATTCCTGTAGGCAAAGGCATAAGGTCATTAACTATCAGAGAGGGCTTACGGCTTTTTGGCTTTCCAGACAGCTATCAACTAGACTTCCTAAAAACAAAAGATGCTTTTGACTTGCTGGGAAACACCGTTTGCATTCCTGTTGTGGAATACGTTTCAAGCGATATACTAAAATCAGCACTAGCAAAGGAGAGTGTTCCTAATGCTACAATCACTCGAACAGCTATATGAAAAAGCGTTAGACGAGATAAAGGGCGAAAGAGGCGTTATCACAATAAACATTGGAGGCATACCCAAAATAAGCCGTTCTAACGATATTATCGGTAATTGTGTACAGGAATGGATTCCACAATGGCTTGAGGATAATGGCTTAAAGCTGGAAACCAACCCTAGTTCACAAACTTTCCCAGATTTCACTACCACCATAGACGGCAAGAACTACGATATGGAGATAAAATGCTGGAATTATAACAATAACCCAGCTTTCGATATTTCAAACTTTGATAGCTTCTATCGCGAAATATACAATAACCCTGCCAAGCTATACGCAAAATATATGATTTTCGGATATAGCCCAACAGCACATGGCTTTAGAATTGAAAATATCTACCTCAAAAGTTTGTGGGAGATAACGGGAAAAGCCACAAAATATCCGATTGGATTACAGGTCAAACAAAGACGACCATTTGCAATACGCCCTATATCCTTTCACAAGCCCAACAGCAAGACCTTCACCGATATAAGCGAATTTGTACACGCAATATACCAAACCAGGAAAATATTTGAGCTGCCAATCATGATAGAGCCTGATGAGTGGCTCGAATATGTAACAAGCAAGATAGAATAAAATAACTCGAATAACAGTAAGAAAACGGCATTTGCACTGTAGCGACTATCCGCCGTGTAAAAATATGAACGCTTCTCCCATATTTTTACACGGCGGATTTTGGAGCAACAGGGCAAATGCCGTTTTCGTCGGGCGGGTCAGGCTGGTCGGGCGAGTCAGCCATGTCGGACGAAGCTACTTATACCGATAATAATGCGGATACCTAGCATACCGTGTGTGGAGTTTCTTCCGCATACGGTTTTTTCTTTTTGCAAAATATATTATCACGGAAATAAGCAATGTTGTAACGGACAGCACCAAGGGTATTGCAAAGGTAAGAAAAAAATCATATTGCCACAGGGGTGGGTATGCTGGGTACTGGGCTGTTTCGTAAATTGGTACATATGGCAGGTTTTGCGTGTTGCTTACAAGCAGCTCCGACTCTTCGGCTGCAGGCGCAAATGTGTATTCATCTACGGATTTTGTGGCGCGCAACAACGCATTACCAATACGGAAATTTTGTATATATACCGATACGCTACCCAGCACATCCCCTTCGGCAATAGGCGGCACAAGGCCTTGTGGGATAGAAAAACTGTGGCGCAGTTTGCCTTGGTTAAAACCATAGGGCAAATCAAAATACATATTATTGCTTGCCATAAGTGGCAGGCGGCCAATTTCACGGCGAACGCCCTCTACTTCTTGGAAGATAGGTACTGTAGGCGTGTTGTCTGCCGCTGCAAATACTTGGGTTGTTTCAAATGGCACGGCAAAGCCATAAGCCAAGAGTGCGGTGGTATCTACAAAAGTGCCCGGGTTATTGCCGCCCAGCACAGCTACAATTAGGCTGCGGCCATCTTGCCTAGCGTAGGTTACAAGGGTATGACCAGCAGCATTGGTAAAGCCTGTTTTTCCGCCTATCACGCTTGGGTTAAAGTGCGGGCCTTCCTGTATCAAGTGGTTGGTGTTGCGGATAGCGCGTACCTCTGGTTGGCGTTCCGTTGGCGGGATATCAAAACGGCGGGCGCGAATTATATCTACAAAGAGGGGGTGTGTAATTGCTTCGCGCATAATTAGTGCCATATCGTAGGCAGTTGTAACATGGCCTTCACCTGGCAAACCGCTGGGGTTTACAAAATGGGTGTTATGTGCGCCAAGGCTTGCGGCACGGCGGTTCATTAGTTCGGCAAACTCTTCTACGCTGCCTGATATGTGTTCGGCCAAGGCAACGGAGACCTCGTTTGCGCTGGGCAGCATTATGGCGTACAATGCCTCGTATACGGTTAGTGTTTCGCCCACGTCCATTGCTATGTGGCTGGAATAGCGGGGCGTGTCGGATATTGCTCGCTGTGTGAAGGTAATCCGTTCGTCAAAATCGGTGATATGTTCCAGTGTTATTAGGGCGGTCATAATTTTTGTAATACTTGCCGGATATTTGGGTTCTTCGCCGCTGGAGGAGTAGAGAATCATACCTGTTGCCGCGTCCATTACCACAACTGACGCGGCGGAATATGTCGGTGGCGGCGTAAAATGTAAATTTTCTTCGTAAACATTGGCAAGAACACTGGTATTTTGCACAAATCCTAGATATAATAGAAGCAATGCAATTGTAATTTTCATAAAAATCATCCTTTCGTGGGAAACGCGGGGAACTTGAGGTGGAAGAAATGGCTTATATTTTGGTTGTAGACGATGAAAAAAATATTGTTAAAGGCATAAAATTCAGCCTAGAGCAGGACGGCATGAAGGTGGACACAGCCCACGACGGGGAGGAAGCACTTGAACTGGCCACAAAAAACCCTTACGACCTTATTATTTTGGACGTAATGCTACCCAAAATGGAAGGTACAGAAATTTGCCAGCGCATTCGCGAATTTAGCGTTGTGCCTGTAGTAATGGTAACCGCCAAGGGCGACGATATGGACAAAATAATGGGCTTGGAATTTGGCGCGGACGATTATATTACCAAGCCATTTAACATTTTGGAGTTAAAGGCTCGCATAAAGGCTATTTTGCGCCGTGCAACCAAGCCGGTGCCTGTGCAAAAGGTAAATAACCTAACTGTACGCGACATTGCCATCGACACCCAATCCCGCCGTGTATTTGTGCTGGAGCAGGAAATTTCCCTTACAGCCAAGGAGTATGACCTTTTGGAATTTTTGGTTAAAAACAGCGGCCGCGTATACACCCGTGAGCAGTTACTTACCCAACTATGGGGCGAAAATGCCGGCGATGCACGTACAGTAGACGTTCATATACGCCGCTTGCGCGAAAAAATTGAAGAAAACCCTAGCGACCCTAAATATATTTACACCAAGTGGGGGGTTGGGTACTATTTCCGATAATCTGCGTTGGTATTTTAGCCTACGTTTTAAGCTGCTGTTCAGCTATATAACCCTTAGTCTGGTGCTGCTGTTGGTTTTCTATTTTATTGTTATGAACGCCATCGAAACCTATCATATTGAAAGCCGCGTAAGTGAGTTGAGTGTAGAGGCCATTGTTGTGGCCAATTACGTAGCGGGCAGGCATGGGTTCAACAATTTAGAGCAAGAGACAGCACAGTGGACTTTGCAAACTACTATCGTATCGCGTAGTAACACGCTGGGGTTGCGTATTTTGGTGTTAAATGACCATGCAAAGGTGCTGGCCGACTCTAATATTGGCAATAGCCGCGTTGGGCAAACCATGTTACGGCACGATATAATTAGTGCCCTAAATGGCACAGATACTACAGACCTTAACCGTGACGGATATTTGCTAAACCTGGCTGTTAGTGCTCATGATGTAAATAGCGACCGCACAGGCGTTGTGCTTTTTGTTACCTCTGTCGAAGATATTTTCCGCTCTATGGCGGACATACGTACCACGCTCATGCTTACTACTTTACTGGTAAGCCTTTTGGGCGTGGTTTTGGTGTTTGCTATCTCGCATTTTCTTATAAAGCCGTTAAGGAACACCGTTGGTGTTGTGCGCCGTATGGCAACGGGGCAGTTATCGCTACGTATTCCCGTTACTACGCGAGACGAATACGCCGTGCTTGCCACCGCTTTTAACAGCATGACTGAAAAACTGGAGCAAGCAGAAAAGCCACGTTTGGAGTTTGTATCAAATGTTTCCCATGAAATGAGGACTCCCCTTTCCGCCATTAAAGTGCTTAGCGAATCGATTTTGTTGCATGATACTGCGCCGGAAGAAATGTATCGCGAATTTTTGCAGGACATTAACCAAGAAGTTGACCGTATGACAGATATTATTAACGACCTGCTTACTTTAGTTAAGGTGGACCAGCAAGACCGGGAACAGACCCTTAACGCCGAACGTATAGAGCTAGGGCAAATGGTGGAGGATATCCTTACCCGCCTGTTCCCCCTAGCGGACCAAAAGAAAATTGTACTGCTATACGAAGCCGAGCGTCCTGTAGAAATTCTGGCGGACGAGTTAAAACTTACCATGGCCATTTCCAATATTGTCGAAAACGGCATAAAATATACCCCGGGAGGCGGTACAATACGCGTAAGCATAGACAGCGACTTCCAGAACGCAATAATATCCATACAGGACACCGGCATTGGAATACCTGAAGAGGAACATGAAAAAATATTTACCCGCTTCTACCGTGTAGATAAAACCCGTGACCGAGAAACAGGCGGCACAGGGCTTGGTCTTGCCATATCCCGCTCTAATGTTATGCTGCACGGCGGTACTATCCGCGTAAAATCACACCCAGATGAAGGATCGATTTTTACTATTCGGCTGCCTATTCGGTTGTAAGGTTAATACGAAGTGGAGGTTTATATGAAGTGGTTATTTGCTTTGTTTGTGGAAAATGAAGATAAGGCTGCGCCTCGGTTTAAAGTTTATTGGCCTGGGGTGTTGCTTGGGCTTGTTTTTGTGTTGGCGGCGGGTAGTGTTACTGCCGCTGTGGTTATGCGGCGGCAGGGGCGCGATATTTTCTTCCCTACTCAAATGCGGGTTTATTTTTTTAACCCAACCGAGGGACGTTTGTATGCGGAAAGTAGGCCTTGGCCATATGGTAACCAAAACGATTGGGTGGCCGCGGCTATTGGGCATTTGCGTTTCCCGCCCAACTCCAATGCGCTGGTTAGTACCTGGCCTGCTATAAACCCCCTACTTGGCGTGGAGGAGACGCCTTTTTTGCAAAATGTGGCCATGCAGGGCAATGTTTTGGTGGCGGATTTTTATGAATCGTACGCTGCAATGCCCCCCTTGCAGGAGGCACTCTTCCGCTCTGCCCTTACCCTTACCATGACCAACTTAACTTTTGTAGATTATGTGCTTATTCGTGCCGCTGGCCGTGAGTGGCTAGAGTCTGCCGCAACAATTGCCAATGGGCCGCCGATTAGTGCAGCGCGGCTGGGCAACACAGTGCTAACCCTGTACTTTATAGATGAATCTGGCGATGGTTTGGTGCGCGAATATTACGCCGCGGTGGAAGTGGATATGCAGCAGCGAGTGCGTGAAGCCTTGGAAAAGTTGATAGACGGCGTTGTTGCGCCAGAAGGCACATTTTCTGCCATCCCGTCCGACACACGTATTTTGGGCATTGTACCTGTAATAGACACGGCCTCTGTTTATGTAAACCTATCTGGAGAATTTTTGACCCGCTTTACCGGCGGGCCTTTGCAGGCGCGGCTTATGCTGGCGGCCATTACCAACACAGTAATTGTTAATTCGCCAGGAGCAACACCACGACAGGTATTCTTTCTAATAGATAGTGCGCGGGAAGAGGTTGTGCCAGGCTTTGCAGATTTTAGCCAGCCTTTTGAATACGACGAAACGGTTATGGTAGGTTTTGTACCCGACTATTTGTATGACTATGATAACCAGCCATGAAACGGCCTGCACTTTATTGCCTTGTTTTTTTAATTTGCGGAATATTGTTGGGCGTGTATGGTAGCACGTTCTTATTTGCCCTGGGTTTTTGCCTGGGGCTTTTTTTGTGTTTTTTCCTATGTAAGTACTATAGGTATGTGCCTGTTTTTGTGTTTGTTATTTTTCTGGCTGTGGGCTGGGTACGGGTTGGGCTTGCCCGCGAAGCTGTAAGTGAATATACATATGGTGTTTTACATGGGGTAGCAATTGATATTGGCGTTACTGGTGGCGGCAACCAGCGGGTGCAGTTGCGTACCCAGGATGGCTTTAGGGTAATGGCATATATTCCCGTGCATTTGCCTTGGGCGGCACTGGGGCAACAAGTGGCAGTTACAGGCGAATTGCAGCCACTTGCTCATGTACAAAACCCTGGCGGGTACGACCAGTTTAGGCATTTGCGCAGCCAGGGCATGGTTGGTGTTGTGTGGGCTACGTCTGTTAGCTTAGGCGAGGTACACACCACCCCCATTGTTATCATGCGGCGGTTGCGTGACAGGTTGTCCCAGGTATACAACCAAATACTTCCCCCGCGAGAGGCAGCGGTAATACGCAGCATGGTACTGGGCGACAGAGCCGATATGGAGCGAGAACTTATGGATCAATACCGTACCATGGGCATTTTTCATATCCTGTCCATTTCTGGCCTGCATATTGGGATACTTATGATGGCGTTAAACAAATCGGTTGGACTATTTGCTGGCGAACGGCGCGGCGGCATTATTGTGCTTATTGTTATGGTGCTGTATTGCCTTATGACAGGTGCAAGCATTGCCACTGTGCGGGCTGTTACAATGGGCGGGGTGCTGGTTTTTGGCAAAATTATCAAGCGCAAGTATGATTTACTTACATCCGTTTCATGGGCCTGTGTTGCACTTTTATTATTCCAGCCATATTTTTTGCTTAATGTGGGTTTCCAGCTTTCTTTTACGGCTGTCTTTGGTATTGGTGTGCTTACAACACCTGTAGAGCGGCTTTTGGCCAAGTTGCGAGTAAAGCCAAAGCTGCGGCCTGGTTTGGCCGTTTGTATTGCAGCATCTTGCGCCACATATCCTGTTTTCGCCTTCCATATGTACGAAATTCAACTTTATGCTGTGCTGGGCAACCTTATTATCGCGCCAACCACCACTATTATTTTGGTAATGGGATTATTCACCGGGCTGGTTGGGCTTTTATGGCTGCCTGCCGCCGAGTTTTTAGGCGGTACGGTGTACTATATTTTACGGTTTTATGATGTGTTTAGCAGTTTTTTTGCGCGGCTGCCCCATGCAATGCTTTTGGTGGGCGGTGGTAGTTTGGTGGTTACTGGCCTGGGTGTGGCTTTGCTTTTGGCCTTTGCCTATGCATTTTATGGGTTTGGCGAAAGTTTTAGGCGGCGGCTACTATTGCTTTATTTTGTGGCAGCTGTGTTTATTGTCGTGCTGTTTTTGCGGCATAACCCGCCTGGTGTACATATTACACATTTGGACACTGTAGGCAATTATACCGTTCTTCGGCATAGAGGGTATACCATGGTTTTTGGTGCGCCCCAAGGGGGCGAAAGTGCCATGCTGCGGTATCTGGATTTCCATGGTGTGCATAGGGCACATGGTTTGTTTTTTACCCAACCAGCCCGCCAACAAGATGCCAGACGCTATGCTGGCCTTGTTGATAGCGGGCGGTTTAGATATTTTTATTCCCTTAGTGTGGGGGATGTTTACTACATACACAAAGTTAGAATTTCGGTGGTGGATGGTGGATTTTTGTTGTATTTTAATGGCAAAACAGTTAATTTGCGTTAATTTTATCCATTCATCCTGTTGACAAGCCTCATGTCATATAGTATTATTAACACATTAAAATAAGAGGAGTCCTGTAAATAAAAGTCAAGCCTTTTATCAAGAAAATTTTTCAATGTGAAAAATTTTTAGGAAGAAAAAAGTGAACGGCAAACAAGCCATTGAACAAACAACGGCTTGAAAGAAAAAGT
>Ga0123355_10000471_pt1 | contig 53433 bp, 54 predicted proteins | sample TergutEmb28metaG_3_FD_89872 | JGI IMG/M metagenome (GOLD analysis project Ga0123355, IMG submission 89872) | Embiratermes neotenicus P1 segment gut microbial communities from Petit-Saut dam, French Guiana - Emb289 P1 | ecosystem: Host-associated > Arthropoda: Insects > Digestive system > Gut ... | reverse complement strand
ATTATGCTGTTTGCCGCCTGTTCACGGGGCGATACTCCACCCGAAGGGTCACAGTCGGATGTGGATGTCCAAGTAAGGGAAGTACCCGAAATGGTGGAACTTAACCCCGCCGATTTGCTAACCGTCCACTTTATAGATGTGGGCGAAGGTGACGCTATCCTGCTTATCCAAGGGGATTACGCTATGCTTGTTGATGGCGGGGCTGCTGAAATGGGAACAACCGTATTCACCTACTTGCGTGACAATGGTGTACAGCAATTGGAATATCTGGTGGCTACCCATCCATTCGCAGACCATATCGGGGGATTACCTGATGTATTGCGCCGTATGACTGTGAGAAATGTACTTTTACCAATGATTTATCATGATACCCCCGCTTACAACGCCTTCTTAATCGCCGTCGAAGATTCTGGCGCAAATGTGGCTGTACCATTTGCTGGACACACATTCAACTTGGGAAATGCCGTTGTAACTGTCCTTTCTCCAAATCCTACGGACGAATGGGAAAACCGTGCCAACTATTCAATCATCATGCGGGTAGAGTTTGGCTCGACCAGTTTTCTGTTGACTGGGGATGCTATGCGGGAAGTGGAAGCAAATTTGTTAGACAGCACAGTACATCTATCGTCTGATGTATTAAAAGTAGCACGGCACGGTGCGTCGTCTGCAACAACCAGCGGTTTTTTAGATGCAGTAAATCCTTCAATCGCCGTTATCTCCGCAGGTGAAAATAATAGTTTCTTATCACAAGATGTTCTTCGCAGACTGAATAATGCGGGTGTCCATGTCTTTAGAACGGACTTGAATGGAACTATCGTTATCACCAGCGATGGCACAACGCTTGGGGTGATTGTGGAACAGTAGTATTTGCGGGCTTAATATAGTCTGTAATAAATCAGGAAAGGATGGTTTTCTTATGGAACAGAAGCATATGGAATTGCTTTGTCGCTTGAAACACCGTTTTGAAAGGTGTTACGACAAATATCTGTTGGAAGTAATGGAACTGGACAAAGGGCAGATTATTGAATCTGTTTCTGAAATACTCGCCTCAAAAGAAGTACACATGGAGATGTGTTTCTGGCTTGGATTGTCTATCAACAAAGGCGACCGCTTAAATGTTTTCATGGAACCCATGAGCGAACTTGAAGCGAATTATTTTATGTCGCTTGAAAATCCCCTTAAAACACTCGCTGGCAAGTGGTGGTTTTATACCCTTGGCAATCAAGTTGACTTTCGCACATTTTACAATGCTATGAAAAAAGAACAAGGTTTGTACTTTCAGTGAGTACGTACAAGTGCGATTAGGAGGTGATGAAATTTGAAGAAAGACAGGCAAAAGCATAAATCAAAAAAACACAAAAAGCAACTACTATGTCCTTATTGCGGAGCCCAAGCATTATTGCGTGAGGGTTCTTTTTTATTTGAGGATGTTTATGTGAAGCACCTATATGTGTGCGTGCGTTATCCAGAATGTGATTCGTATGTGGCAGCGCATGACAGTAGCAAGAAGCCGATGGGGTCACTGGCAAACGGTGTACTACGCAAAAAGCGCATGTTAGCACATCAAGAATTTGACCGTTTGTGGAAAGGTGATTCCCCTGTATTTACCCGAAAACAAGCGTATAACTGGCTGAGTGACAGGTTGGGAGGGCATCTTCGTAGTATACACATCGGCAATATGGGAGAAGGGTGGTGTGACCTCGTTGTTCGAGAAGTAAGAAAGGTTATGCGGATGCGTAACGAAAATCTAACTGAATTGGAGGATAGCCAACATGCAGAAAAATGAAACTGCTGAACTTACTACAGAAGATACTAACGAAACCGCAAGATTACCCCCAACACAAGCAACCATACCAAAGCCTGTTTTTATGCGGCTACTGATGCTATTTGGCGGCGGTGTCGGCTGTTTATTGGTCGGAGTAATAGTAACGATTGCCACAGGAGATATGGTTCTGCTGGCTATGTCAGTGATTCTTGGTGTAGCGTTTGTTGCAAAAGGTTTTCTGGTTAAACGGAAAATCAATCAAGGGCAAATTTACAGTGTATCAGGGGTTTGTGTAAGCGTAGCCCCTAAAATGCTTGGCAGATACAGGCGCATTGAGTTGGTAGATACAGTCACAGGTGGCGATGTGCATTTTGTCTTACCTAAGAAAACAGTGTTCAAGGTTGGTCATGTCTACACTTGCTATTTTGATAATCCAATCAGTAATCGTCCTGAGAGTATATCCACTCCACAGGGCGATTTTTTTAATGCAGAGCTGGATTTGCCTACAAACGGTTTTCTTGGTTTCGAGGATTTCGGAATTTACCAAGAAAAACCAACGACTGCGACTGCTATCGCAATAACGGCAACTTCGGATATCGTTGCTAAAACCCCTGCAAACAGCAGGGATACACAAAAAAATGATAATGAGGAGGAACACCCATGAAGCAAGAACTCACCATAAAGCACAAGAGGAACATCAAAAACCTCTTGACCTTAGCCCTTACAGTAATGCTTACACTTTGTATGCAGGTTGCCGTCTTTGCGGCTAATCCCCAACAGGTTTTAACCGTGGACACCACTCTAAATGTGATAGCTCCTGAATCAGAGAATGACGGTTATCCCCAATATGCCACTGTTCCGCTAGAACCACAATGGGCATGGCATCCCATAAGTGTTGTAAACGAACCTATGAACGGGTTTAATGCCGTTCGCAGAACCTACGCCCTTCCACCAGACGTAAACCCCGCCGTTATATCAACGGCTGATTTTATGATGTTCGGGCAACAGTTTACTTTTGCTTATGTACTGCAACAACCCACATCAAACGAAGCGTTCATGGAAATACGGGAAACAGTGACAATCGACACCCGCAGCCGCAACTTAAACGATATTTTGCCAAACTTAGAGCAAGAAATTTGGTTTGAGCGTGATGGTTTTGCTGGAACGCTGGTATTGGATATTCACTCAATCACCAGTGAAGTTGCGGGAGTGTCCAGAAATACTTCCACCGCAACAAGACAACGCACTTTCCCGCATCTGTCCTCACCAGACAATTCATTTATCCCACGTACCATAACCGATGGTGGTACAACCTTCCATCTATCTAACGTGAATTGGACATCAAGCAGTGTATCTGCGGTAGACGGGCATCCTGTGGCATCAAACTATACAGCACATGCCACCTTTACAGCACAAGTAACCCAAACCCGTACTACAGGCTACACGACTACAGCCGAGTACATGGGAACCGTGTTCAGAACAACCCAAGGCATGACACTGTTTACCGCAGTATTCTACGGCGAACCGATAATTGAAATCTGGCTTGAAGAACCCGAAGAAGAAGTTGTTGTAATAATCCCCATTGAACCAGAAGTTATCCTGGAGCCAACACCTGCCCCCGTTCAGCCAGTAGAACCTAGCGGTAATGCTGGCAATGCGGTAATCATAGCCCTTGCTGTAATAGGAACACTAATTGGTCTTGGCGCATTTGGCGTAGGCGGATTCTTCTTGGCAAAACACTTTTTAGGCTATAACGCAACCATATATAGCATTGACGGCCCAAGAGATATTGTAAAAGCCGGAAAAATCAAAGTGGACGTAAACAGCCCAGAACCAACAATCATGTTGGATAAAGCTGTTGGTCATAACCCTGCCAAAACGGACAGGTATATTATCCAGATTGCTCAAAGGGCAATCCCAAAACTCGTCAACAAAACGCTACGGGTAGTGCTTCACGATAAGGAGGCGTTGCATAAAGTACCAGACAAAGCCCTTGGTGTACCTGTTTACGAATTTGAGGTGAACTTTTCTGATGACGACGATGAAGCAATCAGCGTGTCTGGTGTAGGGGGTGGTGCTTCCGATTCCTAGATAATTAAGCACAAATGATAATCACAATATACCAACGACAAACAGGAGGGGTGACGATTGGCAGTTGCTCCTTCTGCTCTGCTTCATCAACAGTCATGCCAACAGGCAATTCAAAAAGGAGACGATATATGCTAAGAAACAAACAAGTAAAATCCACACACATGGCGGGCAAAGCAATGGGTATTATTACGTCAATGGCTTTTGGAATTGCTAAGTAATAATGATACAACTGCACCGCTTATGTGAAAATTGCACCGTTACCACACAAAAATGCACCGCTCCGAAAAGCAGTGCATTTTTGTGTGGTAACGGCAGTTTTGCAGGCTTTTCTAAATCCCATTCTTAAACTTGAATGTAAAATTGCCATCCACCTCAACCACAACATGGTCAACAAATACCAACCAAAGGTTCACATCAAATTCAGAAGTTGGCTGTTTATTACGTTCCAAGTTTCGGATAAAAACTTCTAAAGTTTTACCCCTGCCGATACGTTCTGCTTTTTGCTTTTCGAGTTCATCAAGCCTATTTTTTACAGAATCATGGCGTTGCAGGTGTGCATCCCATTCCGCGCCGTCACGGATTGCTTGTTTTACCAAGCCCTCCAACACTTCAAGTTCCCGATTTAATTCTGCCAGTTCCGTATCGATTGCCGTTATATCACAGAGCCGTGTTTGCGCTCGGCGGCAACTTGCAATTACTTTTTTGCTGTTTTGCAAGAGAATGTTAAAAGCCGTTACAAATTCCGCTTTAACGGCATCTTCCCGAACGTGGGATGTTTGGCATTCCCTCCCGCCGTCTTTGTAGCGGGCATTGCACCGCCAAACAACACTCCTGTACTTGGAATTAGAATGCCAGACTTTGCTGCCAAACCACGCCCCACAGCAACCGCATTTTATTTTTGTAGCCAATGGGGAGTGGCATCTAACCGATGTGCCGAGGGCTTTCCTTCGGGCAATTTCCGCTTGCACCGCTTCCCAATCATCGGGATGGATAATGTAGTCGTGGCTATTTTCCACATGGTAAAATGGTAATTCGCCCTCGTTTGGCTTTTGGGCTTTGGTTAGGTAGTTTGTTGTCAGCGTTTTTTGCATGAGTTTTGAACCCATATAAGTTTCGTTTTTCAAAATATTTGCAACTGTGACACCGCCCCATTCCTTTTTCCCCATTGGCGTAGAGATGCCTTGTGCGGTCAGCCATTTAGCAATCATGGTGTAGCTTTTGCCCTCCATAAACTGGCGATATATCATTTGCACGGTTACGGCTTCATCGGGAACAATAATCGGAGTGCCGTCCTCGCCCTTGGTGTAACCAAGAAAACTTGACCACGGCAGACTTACCTTGCCGTCCTCCATACTTTTCCGCTTGCCCCATGTGACGTTTTCTGATATAGACCTTGACTCTTCTTGCGCCAGACTGCTCATAATCGTAATTAACAACTCGCCTTTGCCGTCAAATGTCCATATTCCTTCTTTTTCGAAGTAAACTTCCACGCCTTTTTCTTTAAGTTTGCGAATGGTGGAAAGGCTGTCCACCGTGTTCCGAGCAAAGCGGCTCACGCTTTTTGTTACGATAAGGTCAATTTTTCCATCAAGAGCATCGCTAATCATTTTGTTGAAGCCATCACGCTTTTTGGTGTTTAGCGCACTTATGCCTTCATCCGTATACACATCTACAAATTCCCAATCTGGGCGGGATTTTATGTAGTTGGTATAGTAATCCACCTGTGCCTCGTAAGAGTTCAATTGTTCGTCTTTGTCCGTGCTGACACGAGCATACCCCGCAACCCTGCGGCGAGTAGCATGAGATGTGGATTGCCCAACAAACAACTGCGTTTTAGCAGGGATTATCGTTACTTTTGGTTGTTTTGGCAATTATCTTCACATCCTTCCATCGCTTTCTTTTTTCGTAAGCCACAACAATCTCTGCGCCGTCATGGAAAACGAAGGTTAACCGCAAATCCGTGTGGGAAATAATGCGCTCCACATTTTTGGCAAAAATTTCACCATCAAATTCTTCAAGACCGAGGACTTTGGCAGAAGCCGCCATAAGGGTGCGCTCACGCAAAATGTGCGCCCGACAAGGGGTCTTTCCTTTAACGGTACGCTTATCGCGCCCCAAACACATCCATTCGTGGTATTTTTCCGCACTACAGACGTTGGGTTTTCGGAAATGCCGCCGACCGCAGGCTTCACAATAAATCTTTTTGCGAAATGGAAGCCCCACGGTTTCACGCAAACCGCCAACAGCGGCACGGCGGTCAAGTTCTGCCTTAACTGCCGCAAAGGTTTCTTTTGAAACAATGCCTTCGTGAGTGTCCTCAATCAAAAACATTGGAAGTTCACCACGGTTTTTAACTCGCCGTTTTGAAATGTGGTCTGTGGAAAAATTGCGTTGGTGCAAAGTATCTCCGCACATTTTGGGATTTGTAAGAATCCTGTAAGTAACGCAAGCTGTCCATCTTTTTCCTGTTGGGCTTGGTATGCCTTCATCGTTTAGCTTGTTTGCAATGGCAGTCGCACCAAGCCCGCTAAAGAAAAGGTCATATATCAAGCACACAATTTCGGCTTCTTTCGGCACAATAACCAGTTTGCTTTCCGAAATATTGAAACCATACGCTTTCCTTGGCTTTGCCTTCCCATTTTTCATATCGTTTCGCATCCGCCATTTTACATTTTCCGAAACGGAGCGGCTCTCTTCCTGTGCGTAACTGGCAAGAATAGACAACATCAATTCCCCATCGCTCGACAGGCTATAAATGTTCTGCTCTTCAAAATAAACCTCGATTCCAAGGTCTGCCAGTTCACGCACGGTTGCGAGTAACGTCACTGTATTTCGGGCAAAGCGACTGATGGTTTTGACGAGAACGAGGTCAATGTTTCCTGCCCTGCAGTCGGCAAGCAGTCGCTGAAATTCGGGACGGTCATCCTTCGTTCCTGTTTCGTCTGCATCGGCGTAAATCCCCGCAAAATCCCACTCATTATTGGCTTTAATGTACTTTGTGTAGTGTTTAACTTGTGCCGCCAGTGAGTGGAGCATATGCTCTGTGCCACGGGAAACTCTGGCATAGGCGGCTACCCGCTTGCGCCGTGGTAGCTCTTTAATCGTGGCTTCGATTTTCGTTATGGTTTTTTTCATAGGCATCTCCTTTCCAAATCCTACTAACCATATATCACTCGTTTTGGCGGCGTTATCAAGTCAATATTTTTGGAGAAAGTTCAGAGAAGAGGATTTGGAGTTTTTCTGCCTTTTCAACATCACGCTTTGATTGCCGAAATGCGGAATCAGCAAGGCGAACCTCACTCTGTGCCTTTTGTGCGGCTTTCCGCGCCTGTACGCCCGATTTATGAGAGCCGAACGCTGCTGCCGTGCGGCGTAATTCTTCTGTTTTTTGGGCAGCAACCACCAAAGCAAACTCGTTTCTTGCTATTTCTGCACCCAATTGGGCGTGAATGTTGGGAAGCCACTGTTTAAGGCTTTCTATGGATTCTTCATTGCGCCAAAACTCCACAAACATTAACTTCCAAAGTTTACGGATATTTTTCAGCGGCATTTGAATAAAGCTGTCCATATCATAAATTCTGCACACAAAGCGGTTGTTTTTGATTACTATTTCCAAGCAAATCACCCCTTTCTCGGTATATGCTGGACTGCAAGCTGTATTCATCAGCAAGTTCCGCTTCCAGTTCTGATAATTCACCGCTTGAAATCAAACCATCAGCTTTCCAACTTTTGAAAATGTGCATGGTGGCTTTGTAGCAGAGGACGTTTTCACCCATCGGAAACCCTCCTCGCACAAGATACCGAGCAGAATTTACGCTTGGCGTTGCCGTAGGCTGTAAATGGGTTTTTACAACGTGGACAAACAAAGTCATAAACTGCGCGGCGTTTCATTTCTTGGGGATTTTTTGCCCACCAAGCTAAACGGCATTTATCGGAGCAGAATCGCTTTTGCTTTTTATGCGGTGTATGCAAGAGAGCATTTCCGCATTCAGGACAGGCGTTGGCGGCAAACTCCACTTTATTTCTGCGGCAGTATGATTTCACTGTATTTTCGGAAATTCCAAGTTCTAACGCTATGGCGGCGTAGGTTGTACCCTTGCCGCGCAATTCAGCAATTCGCTGTTTTTGAATTAGGGTCATAAGCATTACCTCCTACCTTTACAGCAGGAGCGGGCAAAAACTTAAGGGATAAAAGCAAAAAAAATATGCCGCAGTGCAAAAGTGCTACACTGCGGCATTAACTTGGATTAGCTTTCACATGGGATTCTCCTTACAATAACTGTGCTTGTATCGCCATCCCAACCTACGGAGTAACCGCCCATAGCTTCCAACAATTGACGAGCGGCTATGAAGGAACGACCGTTTTGAATCATGCCATCAATTTTTATTTCTTTGCCGAACAAATCAAAATTGATGGTTTCTGACGGCGTAGGTTCGGGTTCGGGAGCGGGTTTCATTGCCGTTTCCACCTTTTCCAAGAAAACGCTCCAATTATGCGGTCGCCCTGCCCGGATATTTTGCGGACAGTTTTTTCTGCTCCAATCGAAATGCTGGCGAACATTTGCAATAGGAATGCCGCGCCGTGTGCAAATATCAGCAACCAAAGCCGCTGTCCTGTCCACAGCACGTTGGAAATTACCATCAGAGTTGACGGCTATTTCAATACCGATGGACTGACGATTGCCGTTACCGCCGCCATCCCCTGCGTGAAAAGCATCCTCAGTTTCGGGTAAGTGCTGGTAAGTTTCGGCATCATCCACCGTATAATGCCAAGACACAGGCAAATTTGCGGCATCGTTGCCTTTTAGGTAGTTGCCATGCGCCCTTGCGTTTGCACCCCTGTTGGTGTTGCCCGTTTCGTGAATGGTCACGAATAACATGGGATTATTTCTGCCCGGACGGTTACGCCGCCCTGCGGGTATAAAATCTTGGATTATGTTCATTACGAGTCCCCCTTCTTTTTGAATTGCACCAGCACATCTTTTAATTTGTCCGGCACTGGTAAACCAATGGCACAGGCATTTTCCAACACGGAAATGCCCTCGTTGGCGATATAGAAGAAAATGACAGCTGTGCGAAGCGGCGAATTGTGGCTTTGTATGAGGTAAATGTCCACGATATTTGCAACACCCACCAACAGCAAAACCATAATCTTCTTAAAAATCCCTCTGGCACAAACCTTGCTGGACAGTTCCTTTTCCAAAATCCCGCGCATTATGCCAGCGATAAAATCCACCGCTACAATGGCGATTAATGCATAAACCAACCCGTCCAACCCACCCAAAAACCAACCTAAAAAGCCGCCTACAACGGCGGCCACACTTTGTATCCATATCTTCACAAAATCATCTCCAGTCTACAAACTCACGCAAGCCCCGCGAACGCCGAAACTTGGGTTACTCGTCCAAGGTGAAAACTGTGTACACGCCGACCGCGCCCCGATGAGTGCGCCGTTGAAATAACTGCCTCCTGCTAAAATCGCACGGAAGTCATTTTCTGCATTTATCCACATTTGCCCTTGGTCTAATGCGGACATAGGATTAAACCATGCAGGATTTTCACCAATGCCGGAAGCCACTATATCACCGAGCCACTCCCACAGATTACCTACACAATCACGACAACCTATGTTTGACACCGCATTTGTTACAAACCCCGTAGCGGCTCTATCCCCTGCCGATGACCATGCGTTTTGGTTTCCGCTTCCAGTTCCCGGCGGGCTTCCGGCTGCGGCTTGTATAAACTCTTGATATGACAACATCCGTTTTCCAACTGCCGCCAATCTTGTATTAGCAACATACCAATTTAAGGATTCAATCCCAGACAACGGCAAAACATCAAACACAGACTGCGTACCCCCTGCGCCATCATCGCTACTGAGATAAATGTCCACCCACACGCCGCCAGAAAGATAAACCATGCCTTCAGGGACGCATTTAGGACGATGAGCGTGTGTCCAAACACTGCGAGGTAGAATGCCATTAAATACATTGCCCGGCGCGGATGTATTGCGGCGATTCACGCCGTAATGGAAGCCGCCCAGCTTGCGTGAATTGGTTTGGTCAAAACCATCAGGAGCGGATTTGTCGAGTGAAGCCAAAACCGTCACGTTATTGCCTGTTTTGCAAATGTACAAATAATAATTTTGCCCCAGCGTGAAAGCATTTCCCACATCAAGGCTTGAAGAATCAACCACGATATTTGTTTCAAAGGCATAAAAGCCGCCACCGGGCAAAATAACGACACTACCCTCGGAAATGGTTAATTCTTCATCATTTGTGCTTTCGATGATTAAATTTTCTACTTGACCTTGTGCCGTGCGGATTGCGGCAAATACGCCGCCGCTACGGACAAGATTATGGCTATTCTCCACAGGAGCGGCATCAATAAGCAGTGCCGGAGCGACAACCCCGCGAGGCGGCATGAAATAAAGTGTGCTTGCTATTCCACCGCCGGAAGATTCTGTTGTGATAACATCGCCAGAAATCACAGGGATGGTTTCGCTGGTAAATTCATAAAGCCCCGTGGAAAGCAACCCAGCGTGTTCGTTTGCCCACGCAACTACACCATTTTGATACAGCCGAAAAATGGCAAAAGTCGTAGATGGATGAGTTATGGTTGCGGAACGCTGTACAAAACCATCTGCCGTAGCCGTCCAAGTGCCGTCCGAATTTAACACCGCCACCTGATTTTGACGGTTGGGAACAAATGCAAATTCGTCAATTCCACCACCCCCACCGCCGCTGTTTTCCAATAACTCCACCAGATTGTACGCTTTGCCGTCCTCGCCCAAAATACGCCCGGAGCGCGGCGAATACTGCTCTATGTCGTAAACCGTATCATCTACGGGAGCGATGCCCGATGTATTCAAAATGTCTACGATATTAACCACAGAGCCATCCTCTGCCAGCGTTCTACCCGTGGCAGGGGTCATTTGGTTTATATCCATTGCAATCCTCTCCTTCCGAATCCTGTTTTTTTGTTTTTTGCTCTCACGTTTTATGTTTGCAAAGCCAACGTGTTTAATTGATTCATCACCGCCGCCCGTGGCCGCCGTGTGCCGATGTTTTGCCAGACCAGCGGAATAATGACAGCAGAATCGAAACCGTTAATAAAATCCAGCACCGCTCCGATTGCCGCTCTCAACTCCAAGATATGAAACGGCCAGTAAAGCACCTGCGTTTCGCCGGGGTTTATCGTCTCGTTCCAAACAAAAGCCGCCATGCCGTAGTAATTGCGGATGTTGTTTATCGCTGTCCGCAAATCCGTTATATGCCGCGCTTTGACGGCGGTTGTGTTGGAAGCGATGGTGTCAAACGGCGAAGCCAAAATGGTAATCGTGCGACTCACAGTTGGGCTGTCATACCCTCCGTCCGATGTTTGGACTTGGATAGTGTGCGTTCCAAGCGGTAATTCGTCTGAGGTATAAACCGTCCGTGCATTATCACCCAGCGCGCCTGTTGTGGTGAAATATTCGGGATTATCCACGTTATTATGCCATTCTCTGCTTCCGATTCGCACATACACCGTTTGAAGCTGACCGTCCGGCTCCGGCTGGACTTGGATAAAAACCATCGGCTTGGTGTTGTAGGTAATGCTTCCATTCCGTGGCGCGGTAACGAGCGGCGCGAGAGGCGGTCTGTCCAGTGGGATATTCAAAATACTGTTACTGACCCGCACATCGGAAAATACACCCAGCGTGTCAATTGTCCATATGCCGAATTGGGTATGCGTACCCGGTACTCTTGAAACATTCGGTGTGAACGTACCGCTCGTTGCGGCAAGGTTTATGGTTGAAAGAACCGTCCAGCCGCTCCATTCAAGTTCAACATCCTCGGCAGCGGCTACTTTTTGCAAATAAACATCCCAGCCAAACGGTCTACCCGCTCGAATATTCATAGGGCAATTTTTGCCGCTCCAATGGAAGTGCTGCACAACATTGGAAATGGGAATATTACGCCGAGCGCATATGTCGGCCGTCAATTCGATTGCACGTTCCACCGCTCTTGCGAAATTGCCGTCAGAGTTTACACATATTTCAATGCCGATGGAGTGCCTGTTACCCATTCCTGCGCCGTCTCCAGCATGGAAACCATCCTCATTTTCGGGGAGATGCTGCACCGTCCGAATATCGTCAACCGTATAATGCCAACTCACATTCACACCGGGGGATTGCAGCCAAGCCCCATGCCCCAGTGCATTCGCGCCAACCGTGGTGTTATCCGTTTCGTGGATTGTCACATAGAGCATATTGTTGACTCTGCCCGGTCTGTTTGGCGCAGCAGCGGGTATAAGAATTTGGATGATATTCAAATCCGGCGGCGTTATTTGCCCCGTGGAAGTTCTGCTTGCTATTTGAAAGCCGCGAATCGGGCTAAGACCGGGGGAAGCACCAGACCAAGTGAGTGTTACAGCTTCATCGGCATAAACTTCCGGGCTTGCTATTGCGGAAGTTGGTGCATTCGGCCATGTGTTCCTACGGACGCTGTTTGATGATATACGCCAGCCGGAGAAGAAACTCGAACCCGCCGAGCCCCTCGTTCGCACACGATAACGGCGAAAATTCCCACGGGTAGGTGGCGGTGCAACCCATGCGCTTGCCGAAGTTGCCGTTGATGTAACCGTCCCCAAAACCTGCCATGCGCCCCATGTGGAGTTGTTCGTGGAGTCTGAAAAATCAATGTCATATCCTGTAATGCTGTTATTAAGCCCGCCAGCCGCACCCGACCATGAAAGCACAGCATTTTCCTCAGATATAGTTGGGCTAACAGAAACCGAAGTAGGCGCGGTGGTTGCTGTTACCAACATCGGCAAACTAAGGACGGTATGTGCGCTATTGTCTATCGTTCCGGCAATTATCTGCGCTTGCCCATCAGACCACACTTGAAACCGCACAGATTGGGTAACATTTCCTACAGTGGAAGGACAAGTAATTGACACATTTCTGATGCGTGGCGCAGTACCTTCCCAGTTGTCGTTAGAGTTGGCTTTTATACGCACTGTGCGCTGTACGCCGTTTATGGTTATTCCGCACATCAAAGCATGACCCGTGCGGATAAAGGAATCGGCAGTACCAAGCCACGCCGTAATGGTGAAATTGTATGTCATTTGGGAGTTGTTTGGACGGCTTTTTGTGTAGTTAATGCGGTAGCTTACAACCGGGATTCTGTTCCCCACCACCAGCGTTACATTGTTAATATCAGACAAAACCTACCACCCCCATCACTCGTAAACTGCCGAAACCAGTGAATTTACCAAGCCGCAGACCGTTGGAGACATTCGGGTATCGGATATATTTACTGCCTCAATGGATAATGCACCCCTCACAACATAAACGGTTGCAATCCCCAATTCCCAAACATCGTTATTTCGGGTTAAGTTTGGAGGCGATGGTGTCGGAGCGGGAGTGCCTGTCAAAACCGCCAGATTTATTGACCGCCCGATATTACTCCAACGCACCACAACACGGTCAATGCGCGGATTTACGCCGTCTGCGGTGGTGATTGATAAATCAAGCGGTGCTGTATTTGCGTAATGATAACCGTTAATCCACGCTTGCCCCGGTTGTACCAGTACCTGCATACCGACAGCGACACCCACCCGCAAATTGTCCGCCGTGCGATGGAATACTCCGTTTGATACCAACGAACCGAAATACTCCGCAAAATCCGTAGCATCATAAATCCTATCGCCGCTTGATGAATTAAAAAATCCGCTTTTTTCAGCCAATTTTATGCACCTCCCAAATCGTTAATCTTGTCATATATGGTCAGAAGCGGCTTGCCGAAGGTTGCCCTTATGCTCATGCCGTCCCTGTCGTAGTTTTCTTCAAGTTCGGTAATCCGTGCGGTTATTTCCATGCCCCATTGTTTTGCCACAACACGGACACGGCTTCCAATGTCATAATCAACCTTATATTGCAAATTTCCGAATTGGTTTATCGTGGCATCGAAGGCTTCAACCAGTGCCAATTCTGCCAGACGAGCCATACCACGGTATGCCAGCGCGTCTGCGTACCCTGTTGGGAAGTTTTCGCTTTGCAAGTCACGGGCATCCACGAACACTTCAAACCGCCATTCAGCCCAACCACCGCCGACTTGCACGAAAGTACGCGCCGCGCCTTCACCTTCGCCACCGACAAGTGCAAACGTGGCAAAATCACGGATACTGACGGTGAAGGTTTGATTGATGATGTTTTCAAACTCTCTCGAAAATACGCCCGACACATCTGCTCCGATATATGGCGTTATGGTGAAGTTGCCGTTATTAAACACCGTGCGAATGCCAACATCTCCTGCTTCGCACAAGCCTTCCACCACGGATAGCAAGTTTCTGTAGGATATTTGATTGTCTACATTTATCCCAAGCACCGCCGTTTGGTAGGAGAGAAATGGAATACGCCGAGCGGCTACCGTTGCCGTGTTTAGGATGTTGTTTCCCAACAACTGACCAAGTGCCGCGCCCAAATCCCCACGAAGCACCTCCGTTTCCAGTACAATGCGCCTTGCAAGAAACCCTGTGGCAAACTTGCCCGACACTTCGATGATTTCCCTGTCGGTCATGGAGATTTCCGCAAACTCAATCAAACCCATTTCATTATCGCCGTCAGACTTACCCAAGAAATGCCCGATTTTAAGCAATTCGAGGGCGTTTGGTGTAGCCATTGCCCGTAATTCATAACCGCCGCTGTGGTGATAACGCCGTGTCCAACGGAGATATTCGTACTCTTCTATCACGCCGATAAGCTGCCTGTTTGTGTTGTAAACCAATAAATCCACCAATTACACCCCCAAATACTGCGGTCGGTACAGGATACTCACTTCCAACAAATCCATAAAATCGGCGGCATCGTAACGCAAAACATTTCGCCCCGCCGCCAATTGTAAAAATGTACTGCCCACATCCAGCAATGGAAAAGCATTGGTTGTCACCGTTCCCAAAATGTTAATGACGCGCTTCTCGGCAAAATGGGTAAAAATGCGGTACTCCTCCCCGGCGGTCATGGTTGCGTTGATACGGATGAATTCCCCGGTGTCCACGTTGGTTAATTCGGGAGTGGAGAGCGTCCCCGTTGCACGGAACACAATCTCACAACCGCAGGGAACATCACCGATGTTGTCTATTTCAATTATCTGGCTGGGTTGGCGAATACCCAACTCAATCCCCGGCGGTGTTATTTCCAACGGAAATGAAAAATTACCCTGCCACGATGCCAATTCCTCACGGATGACGTTTAATTCCTCAAAAAACGGTGATGGACACAAAAGAGAAACAAAGAAAGCCGGAGCGCGGGCAATGTTGCTCTGTGCCACCCCAGCTTCCTCCACAATGCAGTTTATTTGGCGGCCACGGTAGATTAACGTGCCGCGCTGTTTTGGTGTGAATATCCGCAGCAAATGCCGTCTGTAATCAAACGAACCCTCCACCGTTGGCGAAACAATCTGCCCTTCGATGGTGATATTTCGCATATCTACAGAGGACGATATAAAAAACGCGCCATCCTGTTCGGGAGCGCGGAAAGTGTTTATTGTTTGCCGAATGCGTCCTATGCCGTCCAGCCGCCTAAGAAAAAGCGGCTTTGTCTGCCGAAGGGTAACGCTTCCACCGTCTGTATTTACATAGGTTAGTTCCATTTTACGCTACCCCCAATGCCAGTTTACGGCTCATATTTCTAAATTCACGCGCCGTTTCTTTTTCGCTGAGTGCCTTTGGTGAAGTAATGGAAATATTCTGCGTGACATTGCCAAAGGCACTCGCCCCGGCAGAATACGCACCGTCAAAAGCCCCGTTAAACGCTCCGCGCACATTTGAATCCAAGTTGAAATCGGTGGGGATTGCGTTTTCCATTTCCTTCGCCACTTGCTTCATTTCGTCAACAAAGCCGATACTCAAGCCCTCGCCCATGTTTTTACCAATCCCTGCAAAAAGTGTAGACGGCGAACGAATACCTAAGAAACTGGTAACGCTGCTGACCACGTTGCTTACGGCACTGGTAACGCTTGAAATAACATTGCTTACCATGCTCGTTATGCCCGACACCAAGCCGCGCATAAGGTTTGCCCCGGCTTCTACCATTGCACTCACGCCGTTGCCGACAGCACCCACAAGCCCTGTGATGATTTGCGGAATAGCGGCTACTATTTCAACAATAATCTGCGGCAAGTTTTGAACCAACGACACCAGTAACTGCACCCCGGCTTGCACAATTTCGGGTATAGAACCAACTATGCCGTTCACCAAACTGGTTATAATTTCGGGGATTGCCGTGATTATCGTAGCGATGATTTCGGGCAAGTTTTGTATCAGCGAAATCAACAACTCAACCCCTGCTTGAATAATCTGCGGGATTGATTCGGTTAGTGCAGTCAAAAGTCCGGTCAATATCTGCGGAATCGCCGTTACAATCGTTGTGATTATTTTTGGCAGTTCGTCAATCAGCGAAGTCAACAGTTCTATCCCAGCTTGCACGATTTGCGGAATTGAATCAATTAGTGCCGTAACCAATGCCGACAATATTTCTGGTATCGCTGTTAAAATCTCGGTGATGATTTGCGGAAGCGCATCAATCAGCGATGTAAGCAGTTCAATCCCTGCTTGAACAATTTGTGGAATCGAACCCGTCAAAGCCTCCAAAAGTGCCGATAATATCTGCGGTATCGCTTCCACAATGGTCGTGATTATGGTCGGCAAGTTTTGGATAAGTGCAGTCAGCAACTGCACCCCAGCCTCCACAAGTTGAGGAACGGCTGTGACAATCACGTTTATAATGCTTTCGATTATTTGAGGAATCGCCGCCACAATCGTTGTGATTATTTGCGGCAGGGCTTCCACCAAAGCAGTCAAGAGCCGTATTCCGGCATCCACAATCAAAGGCACAGCCTCCACAACGGCAGTAATAACGCTGTCAATTATTTGAGGGATTGCGGCTACAATCGCGCTTATAATTTCCGGCAGAGCCGCTACGAGCGAAGTCAATAGCTGTATTCCGGCATCAATAATCTGCGGAATCGCTCCAAGAACAAAACCCACAATAGCGTCAATCAGCGGCGGGAGTGCCGCAATCAGCCGTGGCAGAGCCGCCAAAATCCCCTCGGCAAAACCAAGCACCAATTGGAGCGCGGCATCAAGCAGTAATGGCAGATTTCCAATGAGCGTGGTGACAATAAACATCACCAAATCAACAATCGTGGGAATCAGCGAAGGCAAAGCCCCGGCAATCCCTTGTGCCAGCGACACCACGATTTGGATTGCACCTTCCAGCAGAACAGGCAGGGTTTTCACAATGGCATCTGCCAGCGTATTTACAAGCGTGACTGCCTTATCGATTATCATGGGCAGATTGCCCACAATGCCGTCCACCAGTGCTGCGATTACTTGTGGCGCGATTTCCGCAATAGTTCCCATAAGTGTGCCGATTAACTCCAGCAGTTGGGGAATTGCCGAAGATATGCCCTGTACAAGCGTTGCAATGCCCTCGGTGAGTGCTTCGCTTGCGCCTTCTTGCCCGGCGATAATATCAGCAAATGCCATGGTAACTTGCGCCAGCCCCGGCAAAAGGTCGGCGGCTATGCTGGATTTTACGCCCTTAAATGCCGCTTGCAGGTCGGTTTGAGCGTTTCCAAACTGCACCGAAGCGTCAATCAATTCATCGTTAAACACAATGCCCAACTCGTGGGCGCGTTGGCGCAAACCTTCCAATTCCTCTGATGTGCCGTTCAAAAGCGGCATTAATTCCATGCCAGCACGGCGGCCGAAGATTTGTAGAGCCATGTTTGTCTTTTCGGTGCTTGGCGGCAGGGCTTGGAACGCACGGACTGTGGCTTCCAGTGCTTCTTCAGGCGTTTTAGTTTTGATAGTTTCAAAATCAAGCCCTAACCGCTCCAGCGTTTTGCCGATTTTACCGCCGCTTTCATCGACCCCGCCCATAGCGTTTTGTAGGTTTCTCATTCCATAGGAAACGTGATACATACTCGCACCATTTTGTTGTAATATATAATCCCACTCTTGGAAACCTTGACGGGTAAGCCCCATCTTCAAGGAAGATTTGTCGACTTCGTCACCAAGAGCGGCGGTTTCTTTTGCCATGTCAAATAAAGCCTTGCCAGCCGCTCCAGCCGCCGTTCCAATGGCAACAACCGCCGCACCAATAGCAACACCCACGGTTTTAAGTGTATCTCCAAGAGCGGAAAATCTACTCTCGGCATCGTCTGCCACGCCACTTGCCTTGTCTACTTCGGTGGCAAAATCGCCCGCACCGTCCCCGGCTTTATCAAAACCCGTGCCTGTTCCATCCAGAGCTTTTGTTGTACTTTCCAATTCACGCTCCATGCCGTTAAGTTCCGCTTGCGCCTTGTTAAGCTGTATCTGCCAGTTTTGGGTACGTTTATCGTTCTCGCCAAAACTCTCGGATGCATTGGCAAGCGCGGATTGGAGCATGGAAATTTTGTCTTTTTGGGCTTCGATTTCCTTGTTCAGCATTTGATGCCGCGCTGTTAGGGCTTCGATTGATTTATCGTTTTTGTCAAACTGGCTGGCAAGTAATGTCATCTCGCTACCGAGGACTTTGAAAGATTGGTTAATCTCGTTAAGCGCGGACTTAAAATCCTTCTCACCGTCTATGCCTATGCGTAATCCGAAATCAGCCATGGACTATATTTCAACTCCTCTCTACATCGGCGGGATGATGTCATCGATACTCGCCGCTCTGTACGGCTTTTCGATGCCGTGAAATTGTTTATGGCAAGCCCACAAATCCAAAAACAACCCCAGCGGCGTTGTCCAAAATTCATCAGCGGTCATGTGTAGCTGCACCGTGCCGTAATAAAACAGCCGGGTAAAGACTTCCCCATCTTCTACCCGGCTGTCTCGTTTTTTGTGCCACCCACTTGATTGCCGTCCGATTCGCTGAGGACATTCCGTGCCGTGCCTTTGAACATCGCTTGTGTAATGGCATCCTTGTACGTTGCCATTTCCATAGGTGTTGTGAGCAGTTCCACAACGTCCTCTGTCAGCAAATCCTTGGGCGTATCCTTATTTTTCAAGTTGTAGATGAGGATGGGTTGATTTGCCAACAACGTAATCAGCCATACAATCTCATCGATTGCCATTTCAAAATTCTCGGCTTTCATCAGCTTATCACCGAGATTTTGCAAGCCGCCGTAACGTCCCGCTATGGCTTTTGTTGCTTTGGTGGTGAGGACAAGTTCATATTCCTCACCACCGATGGTAATCATTGCACTGCGTTCGTTGTCCATAAATGCCTCCATTCAGCCGCACAGCGACAAGTTTTTATTCAATCGGCGGTTCTTCTTCTTCACCGCCGCCGCTTGCAAACGTAGGTTCATACACTTCGGCGTACCAGTTTTCGATAACATCGCCGCTTGCTTCCGAATCCACAACCTCCGCTTTCCACGGATGGTTGCCGCGCTCATCCAGCCTGTTTCGTCTGAGAATCGTTCCCTCGATAGTCGGGGTCTGGAAGGTGATGGTATCGCCCTTGGTCTGCATATTTGCGGCAGGGAAACCAAATTTCACCCTGTAAAACCAGAAGTACCGATAATCGCCGTTTGGCTTTGCCGCTCTGAAGCCGATGGCTACAGGTGCGCCAATATCCTCCGAAGCGGAAACCAGCACCCCGTTATCGTCCACCTCTGCGCCCGTCAGAGCCTGTACAACGGCTACTTTAAGGTCATCAACCCCAAGCACAAGCGTACCCGAATTGAAAACCTTGATTACATAAGCCAGCCCGTCATCGGCGTGAAGCGTTGCCTCCGACAGCGTGATGGTAAGGTCGGCATTGATGGCTTTCGCCATTTGAACGGGTACGCCGTAGGTCTCCTCGCCGTTCAAATCCTCGGTAATAGGCGCGTAAAAGAGCCTATCCATTCCGATAGTTGCCATAAACTCACTCTCCTAATGGATAATATTTTGCGACATCCACGCAAACATGGTGGAAGCCTGTGTCATCTTCGTGGGCGATATATCGGCGGTCGGTGATGGTGAATTCTGCATCAAGTACAACCGCCACAATCTGCCGTTTACGCTGTAGGTAGTTTCCCTTAGAAAACAAAGAAATCCGAATCTCGTTTACATCAATTTGCGGACGGTTGTCGGCGTGAAAGGCAAACTCATCCGTCATTGGCGTTAAAACGCAATATTCATCTGGGGGAACACCGCTAAACACGCCGGTTTCCACGGGAAGCCCAATTGAGGAAATCAGCGTGTTCAACTCTTCCAAAATACTCATATTTTGCTGACCTCCTCTTCAAACCGTGCCTCGATTGCATCCGTTACAGGCTTTTTCGCTTGGTTTCGCGCCTGTTTAAGAAACGGTTTAGGCGGCTGACCGCTTTTGCCATATTCCAGCACATTGGCAATGAGTGCGTTTGGTCTGCCATCACTGCGCGGCTCATGGAAACCAACCTTCACATCCCGCGCACCACGCCGATTAAGCCGTGGGCGTGAAAGTCCAAGTGCCGCTTGTAACTCACCCGTGGAGCGTGATGGGTATTTCGTATCCACACCGACAACACCCGCCAAGCCGTCACGGACAAAGCCCAGCGCAACCTCGCCGCCCGCTTCAAGGCAGGAGTCGATTATACGGTCGGTGTTTTCGCCAAGTTTGGTAAACCGCTCCATTATTTCGTCCGGCATTTTCATTGTTACTTTTGCCACCCAAATCACCCCCAATCGCTAACGCATAGAGCCTTGCACTAATTCTGCCAATGCCTCTGTATACATACCACGGTTACGCACATCATCCGCGCTGGTTATGCGGTATCGCGTACCGTTCCAAATGATAGAAAGGGTAGCGTCCACAACGACATCGGGTACTTTGCGGAATCGAAACAAAGCCGTGGCAGTGGTAAACGCCGCTCGATTTGCCCAGCCCTCGCTACCGTGGCGTTGTTCCACATAGGCACGAATAGAAGCAATGACTGTTTCCCCTTCGGTAACAAAGCCCTCGGCATCTTTCTCCAGCGGTTTTGCCGAAACGATATCTATAAATTGGTTCATCTTTCCAAACGCCACAATATCACCTCCAGCTTTACATTTGCCAAGCCTTGTTCATCAGTAATAAGCGATTGACCGTTGCCCACACTTGCGCCGCCGCCCCAATGGAGTCCGAAAAGAAACCCGCTGTCGAGCCATCTCTGCTTTCATAGAAATGGCTCGACAACATAATAATGGCTTGTTCTGTGGTAGGGGGAAATTCGGGGTTTTCGCCATAATCGCGCTTTTGGAATTCCACGGCATAATCAACGGCGGCACGGATAAAGGTTTTTAGCAACTCGTCATCCACATCATGAGATAAAATCAAGTTAGCTTTGACCTTTGGCAGTAAAAAATCTACATCCATGAACACGCCTCCTTCCATGCGGCATTTGTTTACGGTGGTGTCACAGGAGCAGTTCCGGTTTGCAAAAGTTGGATACCTTCGGGCAAAATCACCTTTGCATCCACGCGCTGTGTGCAAATGAAGCCAATCTGCCCATTTCCGGCATAGAGTTCAATCAACCGCTGGACGGTTCTGCCCATTCTGTCGGCTATCCAGTAGTTGGAAAAATCACCAAAAGCCACAGGCAATGCGCCAACTTCAACAGTCGGCACATAGGGCGATGTGTACAAGCGGTATCCCAACAAACGGTCGGGTTCTCCGGCTTGAACGCTCGGTTGCCACAGATACTGCCCGTTACTGTCTTTCAGCTTGCGTATGGCAGAAACGGTTATGTCACGCATGAGAAACACGGCATTTCTGCGGTACGGGCTTTTCAGCGCGTACACCAAATCTATCAAGTTGTCGGTGTTAATCGCCGCAGAAGAAGTTGTTACACCAACAGTGCCGCCATTAGCGGTAAAAATACCCGTTGGGCGGTCTGTGCCGTCACCGATGCAGAACGCCTCCTCTTCGGCAATTCCAAACGCCCGCGCAAATTCAGCGGCGATATACGCTTCCAAATCGAACATGGAATCCTGTAACAATTCCATGCTGACCTTGATTAAGTTTGTCAGCTTGTAGGCATCAATGGTTTTCTGAGCGAAAGTCGGATTGCTTTCCGTAATAGCGGCATTTTCTGCCGTCCATTTGGCAATGGAATGCGTTGCGGCGATAGGGATTTTGCGCTCCGCAGATGTAGTGATAACTTTGGCAATTCTGCGGATTACATTGGCTTCTTCAAGCCCCATCACGATTTGGCGTTCAAACTCGGTCGGCACGAGATAGCCACCGTCCGCATCGGGAGTTGTGGAAAGCACGTTGTGGATGGGGTTTTTACCGCGCAGGATATTTTTGAAATCCTCACGGTACTCGTTGGAAGCCCTGCCGGTTTTCTGTGCTTCTGCTTGCGCCGGTGTGTTGATTACGGCAGTGCTGGTGGCCTTGTTCAGTTCCAAGTCATGGGCAGCTTGCCGCTCCAAGCGGTCAATTTCCGCGCCAAGGTTCACCATATCCGCTTCCATTTTGTCGTATTGGGCAGATACTTCCGCTGTTACCATGCCGTCTTTGTCACGGCTTGTTTCGAGCAGATTCTTGGCGGTTTCCCACAGTTTGTTACGCTTTTCGCGCAGTGCAAGAATAGTGTTCATAACATTTACCTCCGTTGGTTTAGATTTTGGTGGGGAATTAAAGAAAGCCGCTTATTAAGCGACTCTGCACACACGCCTTGAGGCGTAGGTGGTTCTGTTTTTGCCTTCGCTACGTGTTGGCGTTCGGCGGGCGTGGGTGTTACCGTTGTCCTGATTTGCATTTTATCCAACAGTGAATTCGTAACCGCCCGCCTGCTGAACATATAATTTGTGGGTGCGGCGGCGATTTCTGATGCTTGCCGTTTGGAATCTTCCAAAAGCCCATCGGCAAAGCCGTATTCTATGGCTTTATTGGCGTTCATCCATGTTTCGGCATCCATCCAGTTGGATATTTTCGCCCGTGGCTGTTTGGTGCGGATTTGGTAAGCGTTTATGATGGACTGCTTTACCTCGTCCAGCATATCCTGTGCCTTTCGCATCTCCTTGGAATCGCCAATGGCAAAAGTCATGGGGTTATGCACCATCATGAGCGAAGTGGGAGCCATTAACACGCTCGTTCCCGCCATTGCGATAACGGAAGCGGCACTTGCTGCCAAACCGTCAATCTTCACTGTGACATTTCCTTTGTATTCCGTCAGTATGGTATAAATCTGCGAAGCGGCAATGCAATCACCGCCGGGGCTGTTTATGAAAATGGTAATATCGCCGTCTGCGGCAAACAACTCATCTCTAAACAGCTTTGGTGTCACTTCATCGCCCCACCAGCTTTCGGAAGCGATAACGCCGTCAAGATGCAGAGTGCGTTCGTTTGTGACTTCGTTTTTAGACCAATTCCAAAATTTACTGGCGTTTTTATTCTTGCTCATCGGGATACTCCTCCTCTCCAATTTCGTTATTTGTTTCCGTATTCATGCGGCTTGCAAGGGGCATCAAGTTTCCGTTGACCAAAAGCAAATCGCCACCTTCCTCTTCGGAAATTAGATTCAACTTTTCCAAACTTCGGATATCGTTTGCCGACAACCAGCCGTTTTGCCGCCCGATGGCGTACCCCTGCATACGGCTTTGATAATCGCCACGAAGCAGACCGTCCACATTAAACCGCAGTAATATCCGTGACTTTTCGCCGGGTAAGAGCAGGGCTTGTTGCAAACTGTCCTCCCAGCGGCGTACCCACGGGTTAAGCGTGTACATGACAAATTCCAGCGATTGTTGGGTTATGTTGGAAAACGAGGATTTATCCAAATCCCCAATCATGTGGAGCGGCACTCTGAAAATCCTTGCTATTTCCGTAATCTGAAATTTACGGCTTTCCAAAAACTGTGCCTGTTCCGGCGCGATGCCGATGGCTTTGTACGACATCCCCTCTTCAAGCACCGCCACCTTGTTTGCGTTGCCCGGCCCGCGATACTCGGCGTTCCATGCGTCTTTCACCCGCTGGATGTCTTTTATTGTGTTGGGATGCTCCAACACTCCGCCGGGAGTTGCGCCGTTGGCAAAAAAGCGTGAGCCATATTCCTCTGCCGCCAGTGTCATACCAATGGCATCCTTCGCCATGTGGATGGGCGAGTAGCCAATTAAACCGTCATACCCAAGCCCCGGAATATGGAGCAATTCCCCTTTGCGGAGTTTTACTTCGCCCTTGTAACTGTGGTAGGTGTAGATTATTTCGCCTTTGGGATTACGTTCCACGCTCACACGGTCAGGCAGAAGCGGGTATAATGCGATGGGGTAGCCCCTTCCGTTTCTAACCACTTGGGCGTAGGCATTTCCAAACAAAAGTAAGTGCGACATCAGCGTTTCCCTAAACACGAAGCTGGTCATTTCGCTGTTTGGCTCGTCATGGAGAAGCGTATAGAGAGGATGGTTAATCTTCAGCGTTTTGCCGCCGTCCTCTGTTCGTTCGTAAACATGGAGCGGAAGCCCCGCCAATGACTCTGACAACACTCGGACACAGGCATAAACTGCCGAGGTCTGCATGGCAGTCCGCTCGTTTACCGCCTTGCCCGATGCAGTGCCGCCGCCAAGCCATGACCACCTGCTGAGTAGCCCGTAGGTTTCGCCATCTTTGGCATTTTGGGGTCTATCCCTTGAACGGAACAGGCTTTTTAGAAAACTCATATAAACAACACACCCCTTTTGTCATAAACTGAACCTTCGTCAACCACTCCGCCGAGCATCGCCCGCCCAAGCCCCATCACAAGCCCTACGGCACCGTCAATTTTTTCGGTGCTTCGTTTTTTTGAAAATTTCACATTCAAGTGGGCATCCGTTTCTGCCACAACATTGCCGATATTCCAATCCAAAACGGGATGGTTGCCGTGACGGATTTTGCCTTCATGTACCAATTGCATAAGGTCACGGGTAGGGGTTGCCATGGACGCAAAGCCCTGTCCGAAAGGAAAAACAGTGAACCCTTTTTCATCACCCAAATCTTCCAAGTCTCTGCGTATCTTTTCTGCACCCCAGCGGTCGTAGGCGATTTCCCTGATTTTATAAAGTGCAGACAGTTTTTCAACCAAAGCCACAACATGGTCGTAATCCACCACGTCACCCTCGGTTGTGTTTATAACGCCCATTTTACGCCAAACTGCATACGGCACATGGTCGCGCCTTGTGCGGAGGTCGATAGCATTTTCAGGTAGCCAAAAGAATGGCAATACGGAATATTTCAAATCATCACCCGCAGGTGGAAATACCAACACCAGTGCGGTCAAATCCGTGGTGGAAGATAAGTCCAAGCCAGCATAACAATCCCGCCCTTCGAGTTTATCGGGGTTAAAGCCGTCCTCGCAGACATCTTCGCCGCAAGCGTACCATTTCTCCATAGGCATCCACCGAATGTCGGAGTTAGTCCACTCGTTCAAACGAAACTGCCGAAAGTGCATCTCCTCGGCGGGGTTTTGCCGTGCTTGTTCATAGGCGGCTTTGACGGTTTCAAATTCTATCGTCACACCAATAGATGGATTGCATCGCCGCCACACTTCGGGGTCGTTCCAATCATCCCCATCCACCATGCCATAAACAGCAGGGTAGAATGCAGGGTCAATCTTCGAGCCGTCCAAGATTTGTTTTGCCTTGGTGTGCATTTCGTAGCAAACACTGGTACGGTCACGGCCTGCCGTGGTGATGAGGAAATACAGTGGCTGCCGCCGTGCATCCCCTGTATATTTTGTCATTGTGTCAAACAGTTCTCTAGTCTGCTGCGCCCACAATTCGTCAAAAATAAGCCCCGACACGTTAAAGCCCTGCTTTGATTTAGTTTCCGATGACAAAACACGGTAGAAGCTGTTGGTATGCCCAAAGATTATCCTTTTGGTGGATGGCACAAGTTTTGACAGTTCCATCAAATCACTGTTTTGTTCCACCATGGATTTTGCCGTATTGAAAACAATGGATGCTTGGTTAATGTCGGCGGCACAGGAGTAAACTTCTGCGCCCGCTTCGCCATCGGCAAAGAGCAAGTAAAGAGCAACGGCCGCCGCCAGTTCACTCTTGCCGTTTTTCTTTCCGATTTCCACATAAGTCGTGCGGAATTGGCGATAGCCTGTTTCCTTGTCCACGATGCCGAAAACATCACGGATTATCTGCTCCTGCCACGGCATCAGCTTAAAAGGTCTGCCAAACCATTTCCCTGTGGTGTGCTTGAGCATGGTGGTTATGAAATTTACGGCAAAGTCTCCGCGCTTGTGGTCGTAATGACTGGTCGGGAGCATTAGCGAGGTGGGTTTATATTCAAAATCAACCATAGTATTTAATCCCTCCAAACACAAAAATACAGCAAGGCAGAGCCACGCCGTTCCCCCAAAGTTTATATTCTGCCGAATCTGAATGTGGGTCTTTGAGCCATTTTAATATTTGGTTACGGCTTTTCGGTTTCGAGGATTTGCCTTCAATCAAGCGGTGTGTCTCCCAAACCTCCGTCCAAAAGGCAATGTCTGTCTCAGTGGGTTCGTGGGTTTCAAGGTCAGCGCACCAGTTCGGAGGGAAGCCTTGCAACAAGGCACACTCCATGGGAATAAGCCGCCGTACAACGTAGCGGTTTTCAACCACTACATTTTCCCCGCCGGGATAATCGCCGCCCGATGCCTTGAGAGTGCCTGCCGCTTCCACTTCACGGTAGCCGCCATGCTGATAATTTTCCGCAACAATTTGTTCCACCACAGCCTTGCCCTCTTCGATTTGCTGATTCTGCGGAAATTTATAGTCGCAGGCACAAAGCGCACCCACCATGCCTTGGTAACAAACGGCGTGTTTTTCCACGGAATTTAATGTGTAGGAAACTTCGCCGCCATAGCCGTCACCACGATGGGAAGGACGAGAGCCGTTGCCTTCAATAGCAACAACCGCCATGCCACCCGCATTTTTATTCGGGTCGGGTATAGAAGTGTCGAGGGTTCGAGCAGTTTCGGCTTCGTAAATGCCGGAGTGTGGGTTTCCACTCTTCATCGAATTGGACGATTGAGAGCAGATACCAAAAGCGGTCGGTTCAAAAACGCACTGTGTGCCTTTATAATCCGTGCCGGTGAGGGTATTTGCCACATCTTCCCCAACTGTAAGAGCGTACTGCCGCTCGTTCATAACGAGTGGAACATTGCCGCCGCCTGTACCCATGCGCCCTGTCAAAGTTTGGATTTGACCGCTATCGTCAATTTTTACTCTTGAATCGGCGGGATGGTTTTCAATGGCAACCGCCAATTGGTTATCGCCCATATGCGCCCTCAGTGTGCCTGTTGGTTCGGGTTCTTGCCAAGCGTGACCGCCAGTTCGGGAAACTGCGCCCGGTTCAAAGGCTATTTTGTTTGACTTTCCAACGCAATCCGCAGGATTTCGGGCAGTTGTTTCCCACGGGAAGCCGCCCTGCGGAGGATTCCCTCGCAGGCGCGTTTCGTCAAATAATATTTTTCCGGCACGTTCGCCTGTAAAATCGATGACAATGTAACAACGGCGGCGGCGTTGGGGGACTCCCCAAAATTGAGCTAATGAAAAGTTCAAAATAATGTAAAGCACCTCTTTCTAATCCAATAAAAACAATTATACTAAACCAAACAACTTGACATAATTCCTCGTAAATAAAGTAAGCAGAGAAATCTGTTATAAACTCATTGGAGGTTTTATCATGTCAGAAAAAATGAACATGCTGGATAAAGATATCCGGGAACTGGTAGATGCGATAAATGCGCATCTACCGACAATCGGCTACAGGTCCAGCACCATTGCGCGACTTAACGCCGAATGGAAACTGCTGGTGGAGTATGCCGATGAAAAAGGCGTTACGTCTTTCAGTATTGAGTTGGGGCGAAATTTCGCATGGGAACGCCGTGGGTACAAACTGGGTGATACGGATGGCTGTCATAACGTCAACCGTGCAATTCACATGTTGGCTGACTTTGCCCAATACGGGATGGTATTCAAGCAATCCAGCATAACGCTCAAAGGGTTTACCGACCCCTATAGATGCATATTTGAAGGGTTTTTGGAACATCTGCGCAAAAACGGAACTGCCGAAAATTCTATACCTACATGGCGAAGCCGACTGTATCGCTTGGAATATTTTCTGTTGAACAACGGAATCATCCAGTTCAGCCAAATCGAAAAGCATCACATGTTCACTTATGTGGAATCATTATCTGGCTTCACTGCGGGTACAGTTGGCGCAACAATTCGCATCCTTCGCAAACTCTTTGATTATGCAATCATAAACGAGTATCACCATACGAACTTCATTGATATGCTCCCAGATGTTCGCATAGTGAATAAATATCGACTCCCTAATGTATTCACACCTGATGAGGTTGAGCGCATACTTGCACAGGTCGACAGAGATAACGCAATGGGTAAACGAGATTATGCTATTTTGCTTCTTGTGGCTAAACTTGGGTTGCGTATCAGTGACGTTCGAAGCCTGCGTTTTGAAAACATCGACTGGACTACCAGAACAATAAGCATCATCCAGCAAAAGACAGGCATTCCGATAGAGCTACCATTGTTTGACGATATCGGTTGGGCTATTATTGATTATATTAAGCACGGTCGCCCACAAACGGAATGCAAAAATATCTTTATAAGACACACTGCGCCCTATGATGGATTTAGCAACAATCTACAGCGTATGGTTCTCAAGTATATTCAAAAAGCTAGGGTGACTGTGTCCGCCGAAAAGCCCATAGGAATGCATACATTTCGCCACAGCGTAGCAACAACTATGTTGAAAAATGGTGCGTCCTATGAAGAAATAGCCCAAGCGTTAGGTCATGCAAACCCCGAAAGCACATACACTTACACAAGCGTAGACGAAGAACAACTCCGCAAATGTGCACTGGAGGTGATGTTTTGATGACTACGCCATATTTCACTGGTCCATTTGCGCCCATGTGCGAGTTGTTTGTCACGCAGAAACGTGCCGCAGGATTAGTATATGAACAGCAAGCCATAATTCTTAGGATGTTTGATAACTTCTGCAAGAACTACGATGTAGAAGATTACATTATTACAGAAGAAATCGCCCTTGCTTGGGGTAAAATACGTCCCAATGAAAAGGAAAACTTCCGTTACTCTCGTGTTTCAGAGATGCAACGGTTCTCAGTTTTCTTATCGAAACAAGGCTATCCTTCTTATCTCCTTGCTGGAATGCCGCAAAAGGGAGAATTGCATACACCCTATATCTTTACTAAAGAAGAAATGAAGCGTATTTTCGAGAGATTGGATGCACTGGAACCAGTGAACTCTTCACCATACAGACATCTATCTTTCCCTGTGTTCTTCAGGATACTCTATGGATGCGGGCTTCGTATTTCGGAGGCTTTGATACTCCAAAAACGTGATATTGATATTGATGCCAGAATGCTGTTGGTGCGCAAAGGCAAAAACGACAGAGAGCGAATGGTTCCTATGTCAGAATCGTTGGCAAAAGTATGTGCAATCTACATGGATTCAGTACATGCAACCACGCCAATGGACACGCCATTTTTTTACAAAAGAGAGTTTACCCCGTATACCAAAAGTACCTTGGAGAAAGCTTTTCGAGGTTTTCTTTGGGATGTAGGAATTCCTTATCGCGGAAAAGATTTCGGTCCAAGAGTGCATGATTTGCGACACACTTTTATCTGTCACAATATTCAACTGTGGACTGAACAGGGAATATTGATAAAAAATATGCTTCCCATTCTCTCAAAGTATGTTGGGCACACTTCCATAAGCGGCACGCAGTGGTATCTACGCCTTACGGCTGAAGTTTACCCGCATCTGCGTGAAATTTGTGAGCGCGAGCTGGGTGGAATGTATGCAAACATCCCAAATTTACGAATGGAGAATGATTATGATGCGTAAAACCCAACCCACCGACTTCGCAAAACTGCTGGCCAAATATATCTTCGAATATCTGCCTGACCAAAGGGGTTTGAGTAAAAACACCATCAACTCGTATACGGATTCCATAACGCTATTCATGGATTTTTGCGAGGTGGAACGGAATCTAAAACGCGAAAAAATGGAAGTCCACGATATTACCTGCGAGTTAGTTGAGGACTTTTACGTTTGGTTGGAAAAAACCAAAGGCAGCTCTGTTGCCACACGCAATCAGCGTCGGATTGCAATCAATGCATTCTTCAAATATATACAATATCAGAATCCTGGCTATGTTTTGCAAAGTCAACAAATCCGGTCGATTCCGAATAAAGTTGATAGGCGGCAGACCATAAAGCATCTTCCATTGGTAGCAGTGGAGGAAATCCTGAAACAGCCAGATTTACGGACGCAGAGCGGACGGCGCGATTTTATTCTGCTCAGTCTCATGTACGAGTCGGCGGCTCGCGTTTCGGAGATAGCCAACCTTTGTATTGGCGATATGCGCTTTGAGAAAGATGGCGGCACACTCCATTTGCTGGGAAAAGGCAGAAAGAACCGCGAAGTGCCTATAATCGCAATGGTTACAAATCTCCTTCGTGAATATTTGAAGGAAGAAGAAACACACCGCCAATGCCAAAAAGCCAACACAATGTTCTGCAACAGGGTAAAAAATCCACTTACGAGAGCAGGAATAACCTACATCCTTCACAAATATGCAAATTCTGCTCGCGCAAACGCACCCTACCTTATCCCAGAGCAGATATACCCGCATATTTTGCGACATTCTCGCGCCATGCACTGGTTGGAAGCAGGCTTTGACTTGCATTACATCAAAGACCTGCTGGGTCACGCAGACATCACAACAACCGAAATTTACGCAAGATTAAGCGTCGAAATGAAGCGTAGGCTTCTGGAAAAAACGAACCCCATCATGAGCCAGCCGATAGAATATCCGTCTTGGACGGAGGACAAGAGCTTGGTGGATTGGCTCGAAAGTTTCAAAGATTCATAATATTCCAAGAATAATGTAAAGCCAGTGATACCTTTTTCGCTGGCTTTTCGCATTTTTAGGAGGTGACTTTTCATTACTCATGACTTTTCATTATCCCAAAAATGTGAAGCTTCGCATTTTTGGGCATCAAGCGTTCGCCAGCCGATGGAGAAATCATCTCCCACGATTTCCCCGGACGTTGACCATTTTTCTTTTTCAGACAAATGTACTGACAGGGTTTCGTCTTTAATTTTTGCGAGTTCATTCAGTACCTCCAAAAAATCCAAGCCGCTGTTGCTTGAGTACATACCGGGGACATTTTCAAGCACAGTATAGCTTGGGTACTTGTTTTCCGTTGCGGTGCGCATTTCTTTGATTATTCGGATTACTTGGAAAAATAAGCTCGAACGCTCCCCGCGCAATCCTGCACGTTTGCCCGCTACAGATAAATCTTGGCAGCAAAAACCCGCCGTGATTATGTCAACTGGCGGGATTTTTGAGCCGTCTATTTTGTTTATATCGCCGTAATGCTTTACATTCGGTAGACGTTTGGTGGTGACTCGTATGGGAAAAGGCTCGACTTCCGAAGCCCAAATCGGCTGTATGCCGCAGAGTAATCCTGCAAGTTCAAAGCCGCCGCTCCCTGAAAATAGCGAGCCGAGGGTCATGTGTGCCTTGCTATCCATCCGCTGCCACCTCCGCAAACATTAACTTTGCGCCGTCTCGCTCCACGAACACATCATCTGCGCCGTAGGCTTCCACGAAGCGGCGAATTGAAGCAGAGGCGTATTTGGGGTCAAACTCCATGGCAAAGCACAACCGCCCCATTTGCTCACAAACCATGCCCGTGGAAAAACTACCCGAAAATAAATCCAGCACAATCGCATTGGCGGCTGTGCTGTTTTGGATAGGTTTTGCCAGTAGGTCGAGAGGCTTCATTGTGGGATGGATGTCGTTTTTTTTGGGCTTGTCATATTCCCAAACCGTGGTCTGATCGCGCCCCGCTTCCCATTTGTGCTTGCCTTTGGCTTTCCAACCGAATAAAACTGGTTCGTGCCGCCAGTGATAAGGACTTCTGCCCATAACCAACGAGGGTTTTACCCACTGGCAAACGCCCGACAACTTGAAGCCCGCTTCACGAAAGGCACGGCGAAACCACTCTCCCTGCGTATCGGCGTGGAAAATGTACGCACTGGCTTCGTTATCCATCACCGCTTCGGCGTTTTTGAACGCTGGGAGCAGTAATTTTTCCACCAGAGCATCTTCGGTTAGCGTGTCATTGGCGATTTTACCCGCCTTGCCTTGGTAAGAAACGCCATACGGCGGGTCTGTAAGCAGAAGATTGGCGCGTTTGCCGTCCATGAGCAAAGCAACATCCTCTGTTTTTGTAGAATCGCCGCACACAAGGCGGTGTCTGCCCAAAGTCCAAACATCGCCGGGCAAAACAAATGCCGCTTCGTCTAAAGCGGCGCTAAGGTCAAAGTCATCATCTTTCACATCGCCGCTGTCAGCAGCAAATAATTTTTCTATTTCCTTGGCATCAAAGCCGGTTAGTTCTACATCGAAGCCGAGGTCGCGTAAGTCGGCAAATTCGAGCGCGAGAAGTTCTTCATCCCACCCGGCGTTCATTGCCAAGCGGTTATCTGCGAGAATATATGCTTTTCGCTGTGCTTCCGTCAGATGTTCCACGAAAACGCAGGGTATCTCGGTCAAACCTTCCTCTTTCGCCGCCATCACGCGCCCATGTCCTGCGATAATGTTGTACTCGTGGTCGCAGAGGACGGGGTTCACGAAGCCAAACTCCCGCAAACTGGAGCGAAGTTGTAGAATCTGCGCCTTGCTGTGGGTACGAGCATTTCTTGCGTATGGGATTAGGCGGTCAATATCCACCTTCTCGAAGCGTTCTGTTGTTTGCATGGGTCAACCCTCCTAAAATCCCCGATTCAAGAGCAGTTCCAAAAATGAATTCTTTTCCTCGTTTTGGCTGCCGCTGTGTCGGTTTATGGTGTGCATGATTAAATTAAAATCGGCTTGCATGGCTTTGTAATAGCCAGCCCCAGCCGTGACGTATGGAGAAAGTTTCAAATCTTTAGTCATGCGGCCGATTTTCCGATTCATGGCTTCGCAGGCAAGAAAGCCCTGCCGATTTAACACATAATCAGTGATAGTCTGCGGAGCAACAAACCCCTCACAGCCCCTCGCCGCAATGAAGGTTTCAATTTCCATGCGAAGCGCATCCGCAGACGGCACTTCCTTTTCGCACTCCTTCATCGCCATTGCGAAATAATCTGCCATGACATTTTGGTACTCTACCTTTTTGGCAGTCGGTGGTTTCACCGCCGTGGTCGTTGCCGAGGGCTTCTTGCCTTCGAGTTTATTTTCTGCCGGATTTTTGCGGGGACGGCCTGCCCCCGGTCGAAATCCTCCGCTTGGCATGAGCGTCACCTCCGAAATACACAGGCGGGCATTTCTGCTGCAGAAAATCTGCCGCCATTTTTGATTTTGATTTTTTTGATTTTTGATTTTTTGAAATCCTGCGCGAAAGGCCGAGCGCGCTGACCGGCTCATGTGTCGGTAAGATGTACACGCCCCTTGCCAAAGCCAAGCCCGCCCTGCCTACCTCATTAAAAATAATCTCCTTGCTTGGCGTGAAGCCTGCTGTGGCACTCCTGACACAACGCCTCCATGTTCTCCCAATCATTTGTACCGCCATCCGTAATTTTAACCTTGTGGTGGGCAACGGTTGAGGGGGTTAGCCGCCCCTCGGCTTTGCACATGGTACACAGGGGATTTGCAGAAAGAAACGCATCACGGATAACCTTCCACGTTCGCCCATACCGTTTGTTGGAATTTGGGTCACGGTCATATTTGTTGTACCGCTTTGCTTCTTGCTTGGCGTGGGCTTCGCAGAACCGCTTGGACGTTAACTCCCGACACCCCCTGTGGGCGCAGGGCTTTTTTGCTTTATGTGGCATGGGTTACTGCCCCCTTCGTCTAAATGAAAAGAACGCCCCCTCGAAAGAGTGCGCCCTGTGTGATTTTCTGCCATCTTAACAATACTAAATTTCCATAGGGACTTACAAGGACATTTTGGGACATTTTAATTGCGGCGGATATTTTCCACTTCTTGCAGTGCCTTGCCATGCAAGCGGGTAATATGCCGCCTGTCGAAGTTCATCTCCACGGCGATTTGTTCCCATGTTCTGAAACTTAAGTACCGCAATTCCAGAATGGTCTGGAGTTCCACAGGCTCGACGCATTTTATCACCGTCATAATTTCATGTTTGGTGTCAACAAGCCATTTTAATTCTTTGTCGATTAAGCCTTCCAAGTCTACCATTTTGGCAATGGTCTCCTCCATCCGGTGGGGACTGCCGCCTTTGCCCGATGGCATACCCGTCAAAACAGGCGCGGCTTTTTCTGCCAATGACCGAAGGGAAATCAACTGCTCCAGCTTGCTGTTGATGCGCTGGTCTATACGATAGGCACGGGATAAATAATCCTTTGCCGAAATAATATGTTTGCTCATAGGCTCCACCTCACAAATTTGCTTTGACTGCATCAATTAACGCCGTTTGTGTTTTGTCCTTTTCGGACAGGGCTTTCATAATCCGCTCGTCAATCGTGCCTTTGGTAATGATATGACTAATCACTACCGTTTCTGATTCCTGCCCTTGCCGCCAGAGTCTGGCGTTTGTCTGTTGGTACAGTTCAAGGCTCCATGTCATCCCAAACCATATCAAGGTCGAGCCGCCGCTTTGGAGATTCAACCCATGCCCTGCGGAAGCGGGATGGATAAGTGCCACGGGCAGTTCGCCTTGATTCCATCGCTTTATGCTTTCGCTTGTATCGAGTTGGGAAAATGGAATGTGCAGTTTACGAAGTCGCTCTCCAAGCCGTTCCAAGTCATGTTTGAACCAGTACGCAATCAAAACGGGTCTGCCGTTAGCCGCTTCGATTAAATCTTCCAATGCGTCCAACTTACGGTCGTGTATGCGGTGAATACTGCCGTCATCGTCGTAAACCGCACCGTTCGCCATTTGGCAGAGTTTGTTTGACAGTGCGGCGGCGTTGGCGGCGGTTACTTCGCCTTCCGCAAGCTGAAGCACCAAGTCTTGCTTTAGCTCATCGTATCGATTGCGCTCCCGCTCCGACAACCGCACAGGGTATTCCGCATACACCAGTTCGGGCATTTCTAAATGGTCGGTGGCTTTCATGGAAATAGTAATGTCGGCAATCTTGGCGTATATCTGCTCCTCGGCGTGTGGCATGGGTTTGTAGGAAAATATCACTTGACCGTTCCGCTTGTCAGGCAGGAAATACGCCCGCCGATATTCACCGATAAACCGCCCAAGCCGCTCTCCCATGTCCAACAAACGGAATTCAGCCCATAAATCCATTAAGCCGTTACTGCTTGGTGTACCCGTCAGGCCAACGATGCGTTTTATTTTCGGTCGAACCTTTATCAAGGCTCTGAACCGCTTTGTTTGGTGGTTTTTGAAGGATGACAATTCATCAATTACCACCATATCCCACTTCCAAGCAATACGGCTGTCCTCAATCAGCCACACAAGATTTTCCCTGTTGATGATGTGAACGTCTGCCTTTGTCCACAGTGCCGCCTTCCGCTCCGCTTCCGTGCCTACAGCCACAGAAAACGTGAGGTTTGACAGATGTTCCCACTTGCTAATTTCATCAGGCCAAGTATCCCTCGCCACTCGAAGCGGTGCGATTACCAAAACGCTCCTTGCATCGAAGCTGTCAAACAATAAGTCCTGTATCGCTGTCAGCGTGATTACCGTTTTTCCCAATCCCATGGACAGCAGCACCGCGCTGATGGGATTGGCTGTTATAAAATCAGCGGCGAATTGCTGATATGTGTGCGGTTTATATTTCATGCAACTCCTCCAGTATTTTCGGCATTTGCGCCTCATCATCCAAAACGTAAACCTTGAACCCAAGGCGACGTAACATTCCATGCCTCGCCTGTTGTAAAGGCGTGGGTTTCTCTCCATGCCTTTTTACTTCAACGAATCCGAGCCGCCCCATTGGAAAAAGCACCAAACGGTCGGGCATCCCATCGAACCCCGGACTTACAAACTTAGGGCAGATACCACCTGCCGCTTTTACCGCTTTGACAAATTTCTGTTCCAAATGTTTCTCTCTCATGGATGCCTCCTTACAACTCGTAGGCTGTAAGAAAAGTTGTAAGTTCTAAAAGTCCAGTATTTATGCGGTTTCAAGGTGCTATTTCTTACAACCTTGAAGAAAAATCCCATATACGCATATATGCGTGTATGTGCGTGTGCGCCTGATTTTCTTCCTTTATATGCACATATCACATATATAGAAATGTAATAGTTGTAAGAAAACGCCCTCAACCCTTCATTTTCAAAGGCTTTTTGGATATTACAACCTCTCTTACAAGCCGTCTTACAGTCTTACAACCTCGCATAAAAACGCTGAGTGCCGTAGTGTCTGTGGTGTTTTGGCTCGGTCTGCTTTTCCCAGCCGTCAATACGAGCCATAATTGCGGCAATTGCATAACTTTCCTTTGGTGGCATATCCTCACGCTTTTTCCGAAAGCACTCGCACCATATTTCTTGATTGCACACAGTTTCGCGGCGGATTGTGCCTTTGGGATTTTGCGAGTCGGCTTCCTCTATGAAATTACGGCGGTCATAAATACTCATGTTTTCCCAATTATCGGGCAGAAGGGTGTTGAGGTATGCTTCCACCAAACCTTGCCGCTCGTCAACTTCCATGGCTTCTCGTTGCTCACCTTGAGCCAATTTTTCCAAATCGGCATCAAGGTACAGCGTTTCAGCTTTTGCAAGATGGAGAGCCTCCGCCCAAATTTGCTGAATGTCGTCTTTTGTTAAATTCCATGGGTGTTTCGAGCCGCCGCCCGGTGCTTTAACAGGCCAAAAGCGGCGGTTGCCTGTGGCATCCCTTAGATACCCAGACAGGGAATTGGTTGTACCGAAAATAATGCATTGTCGAAGATGTGGTTCTACTCTACGCCCGAAAGCGGCACGGTATTTATCGTCTTGCCGTGAAATAAAGGCTTTTACCCGGTTTACATCCGCTTTGTTCATGCCCTGCATTTCGCCAATTTCCACCAACCAGTAGCCTTGCAGCTTCTCAGCGGCGGTTTTGTCGTGCATATCCGTAAGAGAAAGGCTGTCGGAGTACCATTCGCCGCCAAGTTTGGCAATGAGCGTGGATTTTCCGATTCCTTGGGGGCCGTTCAAAACAGGCATATGGTCAAACTTTATACCCGGATTTTTTACCCGTTTGACGGCGGCACACAGGCTTTTCCTTGTCACCGCTCGGATATAGGGCGAGTCCTCTGCGCCAAGATAATCAATAAACAAAGTATCTACCCTCGGCACAAAATCCCACGGCGGCAGCGATTCCAAATACTCCAATACAGGGTTATACTTGCGGTCATCCACCACCTTGGCAAAAGCGTTTTTATAATTCGGTGCGGAAAAAGTGCCATAGTGGGCATCTACATAGCAGATAAGCTGTGCATCGTCTGCATCGCGCCAAAACTTGGATTGATGTTCCCACGGCACTTTGCCTTTGATTTCTACACCGCCCGCTTGGAGGTTGAATACAATATCGCTTAATTGCGGGTCATTCTCCAAAATAAGCCGTATGTTGTGTAGGTTATGAATTAACGAGCCGTTATTTTTGCGCTGAAGCCCCATCGTCCAATCGTCAAACTCCTGCGCCGCCGTTCTTTGGCGTTCTTCATGAAGTGCGGCACTCACCCTACTGTCTGCCACGGCAAACTCTGCCATGGCTTTGAATGAGGCTTTTTCATCCAGTTCCCCAAATTTGTGCAAGCGCACCATGTCAAAGGCATTCAGTAATTTTCCGCTTGCAGGGTCGGAAGCATGGTGGGAATAAATCCACTTGCTGTCATAGACCACTACACCTGCGCTTGAGTCGGCAGGGATATAATCGTACCGTCCGTCAATTACCGAAGGCTCGTAAATATCAGATAAAAACGCCGTAATTGCGTCTTCCACGCTGTAGGCATTGCAAAATGCACCAACCGTGCCGCTCTTTGCTAATGGGTCTTGCTGATGCTTCATTTCGCGCTTGCGCACTTCGCTTTCCTTTGACGAAGTCGGAAGCTGCGAAAAATCCTGCCAGTTCGGATGTTTCGCCAAGTACACATCAGGGTCGAGCCACTCGCCGTCAAACTTTCGGAAGATATATTCACCGTTGGACGGCGTGGACGGCCAGTACATAAGCTGATGGGGGAGATAGGAACAATTGTCAAACTGGTCAATTCCCCATTCTGCGGCAAGATAGCGTGAAAGTGCCACATATTCATCCGGTGTTACATCACGGGTTAATGGCGTAATAATTCGCAACCGTGGTGTTTCGGGGGTATGCCCGTGGGTGGTGTAGATGCAGGATGCGTATTTGGAAAACATCTCGTACTGGTTGATAAAATCCACAGCGGCGTGGTCGGTATCGTGGGTCAGCATGGAACGGCAGACCACCGTTTCGCTTTTTCGCCTGCCGCCTTTTAATAAACCGCCCACGAAGCCACCCTTGTCTTTTGCCCGGTCGCGCTCTTTCTTGGGTAGTTTCGGATATTCTTCTGCCGTCTCGGATGTACGCACGGTAGTTTCCAGCCGAGCGCAAAGGTTATCAAAAGTAGTGGTTTTATTTGACCACTTCACGGCAAAACAGCTATCGCCGTAGGCAATTTTTAATTCTCGCATTTAGCTACCTCCTTGCACCTTGAATTGAACCACTTTATGGGTATGTTGTATTTCTTCGCATAGGCGATTTCTGTCGCCATGCCGTTTGACATCCTGCCTGCTGTAGTAAAAACCCACATTTCGTCACATCTATCAAGCAGGGTAAGAGCAAAGTCTAAGCCAAGCCGCCGCTCTGCTTCCTTGTTGTCATCCAAAAACTGCGGAAACAACAAATGCGGAGCCAAGGGAACAACCCCTTGGCGAACCGCAAACTGGCAGTACCGCTTTGCATTCCTTATATTTCGCTCCACTTCCCCGGCATAAGGGGAAGCGATGTACACAATGTTCATGCTGACACTCCATTCAACTCCCGCCACACACGATTTTCCATGGTTGCTATCTGCCAGCCAGCCGTTTCTAAAGCTGTAGCGCGGTCGTAAGTTTCGGAATCGTTGGCAGTTCGGGTCACGGCGTTTGATAAGCCGTAGAGGGACAAATCGCCACCCAAAATAAGGTGTTGCAAAATGCCATCGTTTTCTTCTTTGGTGAAGCCGTACTGCCGCCCGGTTAATTCCACCACATCGGCAACAGGGGAAGTAATGGCAACACCTACCGATTCGCGCAATTTGTCTATAATTACACCAAACTTGGCGGCATCCACCGCAGACCGTACAATGTCTGCCAATTTCAGCATGAATGCAGCATCGTCTGCTTGGAGCGTGGTGTCTGAGAACAACTCCCACGATTCTTCAACTTCCCGCCCAACGTGATATTTCCGCTTGCCGAAGTCATTAACAACCATGCCGTTTGCACAGACGAGCCTGTAAATAAGCGGCATAACGGAAACCGAGCCAAGCCCAACCTCGCTGTTGGAAATGATGATGCCAGCTTGGACGGTATCGCCCGGCACAACGTCTACTTCCAAGCGTGGGTTTACTACTTTTATAAACATACGGTTTTCCGTAACCTCGCAGGATTCCACCCTTGCATCAGGCATTTCGCCAATTACAGGCAGAACCGCCTGTGCAATTTCAAAGTTATCAATCCGGCGGTAGCGGTCGGAAAGGAATGCCCGCGCCGTACCGTCAAGTGTGCGTACCGTGTGGCGAGATTCATTTTTGCCGAGCCAACTATTGACGTTTTCGGCAAGCAAAGATGGGTACTCCGTCCGCATTTTGTCGTAATACTTGGCAGGGATATTCAACACCGATCCGATTTGCCGATGGAATAAATCGGTCATGCCGAAAGCCTCGGTGTCCATTTCTCGGTGCAGCCCAAAACCCACGGCAGATGCATCCATCCGCATGGCGGCACTGTTTACAACAAAATCCCGCTTCATGCTGTTTTGACGGTCGAGTTCGACAGCCAATTCTTGCAATGTCCTTCCAAATTTCATATAGAAAACCTCCAGAATTAGTCTTTTTGGTAAAATTGTGTTTCAAAGCCCTCAACACGAACGGTTAGCCCCTCCGCCCATGACGGAGTGCGGCTCATCTGTTGGCAGATTACTTCGGTGGAAACCCGTGGGTCGGATTCAATGCAGATTTCATCATGGATGTGCATGGTTATATCGCAATGGCGGAGGGTCTGCATGGCATGGGATAAAAGGTCGCGGCTCACAGCCTGCACAATGTTTTCCACGAATTTCGCGCCATAACTTTCTATCCGTTCCCACTTCTTGTTAGTGCCGACACCTTCATATTCCACGCAGTCGTTGCCAAAGCGGTTTACACCAATGCGGGGTTTTACATAAGCAAGCCGCCGCCCTGATGGAAGCGTTATAAACAACATTCCGCTTTGATAAATAAATTTGATGCCATGGGTTTGCGTAGTGGTTCTGTCGCATACCGCCTCCATAACGGCGCGGTCAACGGCGTACCAAAACCGTACAATGTTTGGATTAGCCGCCCTCCAAGCATTAACAAGCGGTTGCAGTTCTTCTTCCAAAAGTCCTTGTTCAAGCGCACCCATGGAAACAAGCGCGCCAACCGAGCCGCCATAACCGCAGGCGAGGTCTGCTACTTTACCTTTTTGCCGCAGGGGGTCTTTTTTGTCTATCCGCTCCATAGGTACACCGAACATTTGTGAAGCTGTGGCGATGTATAAGTCTTTTTTTGTGTTATAGGCATCCAACACCCATTGTTCCTTTGCAAGCCACGCCAACACAACTCGTTCAATGGAAGCGAAGTCAGCAACAATCAGCTTGCACCCGCTTTTCGGAACAAATGCCGTGCGGATAAGTTCCGACAACACGTTCGGTACGGAATCGTAGAGCATATCCAAAGCGGGAAAGTTTCCCTGTTTGACCAGTTCCCTTGCGCCTTCGAGGTCTTTGAGGTTATTGCGCGGTAGGTTTTGCAATTGAATCAATCTAGCTGCCCATCTGCCTGTGCGGTTTGCGCCGAGAAATTGAAACATCCCACGCGCCCGCTCATCGGCACAAACGGCGTTTTCCATAGCTTGATATTTTTTTACTGATGACTTTGCCAACTGTTGGCGAAGTAGAAGCACGGTTTTTAATGGCTCCGGCGGATTGGTTTTCAATGCTTCGGAAATTGAATCTTTATCAAGGCTTTTCATTTCCAAACCGTTCTCGGCAAGCCAAGCTGTCAACTGCATTACAGAATTTGGATTATCAAGCCCTGTAATCTCCCGCATTTTTTGCAAAAGTGCCGTTTGAGAGAGTTTGTCAACGGAGATGGCGTTTTCAACAAAGGTCATATCCAAAGCCACGCCACGGTCGTTTATTTCTTGGTCTTGGCAATACTCCGCCCAAACGCTGTCGGGTACAGGGAATTTGGCAAGCCGTGCCTGTATTGCCATTTCCACATTTACATCTTGTGCGTTGTATTCTTTGAACGCCGCCCATTTGTCGAGCGCGTGTTCGGGAAAGTTGCGAGTTCTTTCGCCGTTTGCCTTGGTGGGTTTGCACGGTTTGCAAAAATAGCGGATTAAATCTTTACCGCCAGACATTTTCTGTTGTTCCAAACCAAGCACCGCACCCACACTTTCAAGGGAGAGAGGCATACCCATATAGGCCGCCCAAACCATGGAACACCGCCACGATTCGGGGTTAAGGAATTGCGCCAGCCCAAGCACGTCCGCAGAGTGGTGGTTGTCGGCAAAAGGGTCAAGGGACACACCCATATCCCGCAGATAACGGGAGAGACAAACCCTCTCAAACGCGGCGTTGTGCGCCCATTTTTGAACGCTATCATCTGATAGCGCATCCAGTATTTGCGGCGGTATGGTTTCGCCTGCTGCAAGGTCAACCACTTGCACTTCGCCGCCGTCTACGGCGTATCCAAAGAGCAGTATTTCAAAGTCGGGGGATTCGCAATATTTGTACATACCCGATTTTTTCAAATCTATGGATGAGAAAGTCTCAATGTCGATTTCCAACTTCTTCACTCCGCATCTACCTCCAAATCCGACACCACTCTATGCCAATCCACACGGATGTCGTATGCCGCTTGCAATCCCCAGCGAAGGCAATATTGCAAGGTTGCACGGGGGCTGTGGTAGTCAAGAATTTTCTGCCGTATAGCTTCCGGCACAGCTTCGTACAGGGCATCCGCTTTTTGGAGTAAATCTTCCACTTCGTTAATTGTGCGGAATGCTTCTGTGTATTGGTCTTTTTCCATAAACGTCACCTCCAAAGCGGTGCAAGCAGGGAGCAGCACCGCCGCTCCCGCCTACACACGGGTTTTTACCCAAGAAAATCATCATCGCCGTCGTCTTCGTAGGTATCGAAGTCATCTTCTGCCCTGCGGCGGCCACCGAGGGATTCGCCTTTGCGGATTAACTGGACGTTGTTCAAACCGCAGGCAATGCCACGGTTGCCCGATGCGGAATAGGCGTAAAAGTTGAGGGAAAATCTGCAATAACACCCGCTATACACCAAGCCTTGGTCGGTGATTTCTTCTTTGTAGCGGTCAATCACGCCGGGGGCTGTGGTGCTGTTGGCATTTACGAAGTAGCTGTCAGCGTAGGCTTCGTCATCGGGACGTTCCTCATCGCCGTCACGGAGCGGGGTTTTAATGTCAGCCAGTTTCGGCACGGTCTTGCCGTTGCCCTTCAGCTTGCTTTGGCCTTCTTGGTAGGCGGCTTTAATTGCCGCATTGATGGCATTAAGCGTGACAGTGTCCGATTTCGGAATAATGATGGAAACGCTGTATTTGGGATTGCTGCCATTGATGGATTTCGGTTCCCAAATGTTGGCATAGCTTGCACGGCATATGCCTGTGATTACCTTGGTTGGTGTATCTGTTTGTTTAGACATTCTTGTCATCCTCCATGTCATGGTCGGCAAAATCATCTACCGCCGAATTTATTTTTATGGGTTGGCGTTTATCGCTTTCGGGAACGAGGGTCGGCTTACCCGGCGGCTTGATTACAAGCGGTTCATAGGTCGGTTTGCCGTCTTCGTCTTTTTCAGCGCCCTCAAGCAAAACGCCGAATGTTACTTTGCCGAGAATTTTTGTCATTTCCGTAAGCCCAAGCAGTTTAGGGGCTTTGAAAATGTTGTAATATCCTGCACCTCGCAAACGGTCGGCTATGGCATCTTCTTCCGTGTACTCACGGTTGGAGCGACCTGCCACCAGTTTGAAACCTTGGAATGTTTCGCCGCGAAGTGCCGCTTGCAATGCGTAGTCCTTCACATCGGAAACCCAACTTGCCAGTTCATCCGCTTGGGCGAGTACCTCGGTTATTTCGTCATTTTCCAAAAACGGCGGGTCTTTGAATTCGTGTTTGGCAAGAGCCAAGTTCGCCTCTGCTCGTGCGCGGCATTGGGCTTTAATTTTGCAAAACTGGCAATGTTTGCCCGCTTGCTGTTCGCCTTCACCATCCCAAGCCAAGTCAGCGGCGGGTTTTACCACTTCCTCTGCCCACTGGTACAGGGTTTCTTTTGGCATAGATGCTTCGGTGATGCTTTCACGGCGAGGTTGCACGATGCACATTTTCACAGTTTCAAGGTCGTAGATGCCGTCAAATGCAAGCAGACAGCCGAGTGCGTAAAGTTTTAATTGCGGATTACCGTCCGCCTGTACCGCCACACCCTCGCCGTACTTGAAATCAATGACAACCATTTCCTTGTCACTGACAATCACGCAGTCAGCCGTGCCGCTTCCCTGCGGAACGTATGCGTCATATTTCACGCGCTGTTCCACGAAAAGCCGTGCGCTGATATCTGCCGCTTTTACCCGCTCCAACTCGCCCATGCAATAAGCTACATATTCGTCTGCGGAATCTTCCATTTGCTTGTCGTAATAGGTCAGATGTTTGCGGGGGTCTTTGGTTTTTTCACCGAGGATTTTCCGCAGTTTGTGTTCGCAGAGTGTGTGTGCGTCCGAGCCTTCTTGGGCATAAGTGCTGCCGCTGTCGGTCACATTTTCGCATAATCGGGCAGATGGCGGGCAGGCAATCCAACGGTCAGCGGATGATGGGGATAAAAGGGCGTGTTTCACTTAATCCCCTCCGCTTCGGCAATAATCGCAGCGTAATGTGTCGGGTCGAGCTGGCTCACTTTTTCCACGCCATACTTGCTGATTAGTGCCTTTACTTCTGCCGTGAAGCCTGCGCGGGATTTATCGCCCAGCACCTTCCGCACATCGTCCTCGCTGATGGCAGGGGAAGCGGGCTTTTTGAGTGGTGATTTCGGAGCAGGCTTGGGAATTTCAGTCGCATGAACGGGTTTCTCTTCCACCGCTTCGGATTGCCCTTCATTCATCGCCGATTCCACCATCTCTTGGGCGATTTCTTGCAATTTTGTGGCTACCGATAGGGCGATAATGTCAATCACGCCCTTAATCTCATCAGACAGCCGTTTTGCTTGTTCTTCTGTCATTGGACAGTACCTCCTTCCGGCATTTCCCGAATTTCTACAACTTCAACGCTTCTGCCGGGCGTTAAAACAAACACACCGACCTTGCCGCCGAGCAGGAAATTCAAGATTCTGCTTCGCATCGTCCGCTGCCCGCTTTTTATGACGGGGGTTTTACCGCCACCATCGGCACGACCTACATTGATGCAAACTTTGTGTTTCAACATTTTTGCTACCTCCGTTTCCGAGAGGTTTTCTTACCCCTCTGCCTTTACAGCACGGCAGAGCAAAAACTTAAGGGGTAAAATAAAATTTTTTGAAAAATAATTTTGGTGGGCATCCAAAATGGAAGATGCCCACCAAAAGGATGCTACTGTTTCATGGTCTTTCTAAGGTTCTTGATGCCTGTTGCAATCAAGTAGCTGACGTTTTGTTCGGTTGAATTGGTCAGCTTTGCGTATTCTTTGGCAGGCATTCCTTCGAGCCGAACGGCGATGATTGCTTTCGCCTGTTTCTCCGGCAACTTGGCGATGGCTTCGCGCAAGGATTGCGATTCAATCGCAGATATGACAATTTCATCCGTAAGCGGCGAAGTATCCCGTATCCAAGAAAAGTCGGGGTCAACTTTTTCAAAAGAGAGAATTTCAGTCACATTTTTGCGTCCATTTCGGTGTTGTTGCGATTCATTGTTGCACTCGTCATCATCTGCGCGGTGTAGCACGGCAATGTCCGCTTCGGTCACGCCGTCTTTGCCCGGATGGAGCGTCACGCTTGCGCCTGTGAGACTGGTGTAAACATAGGTAGCACGATTTTTCTTTGATGTGCGATACATGATATTTCCTCCTTAAGGTGGGTCTTGGAATGAATGGGTCGGTGTCCCGCACTTTGTAGGCGGGGAACGAGAGCGGATGATTGGCATGGGGTTTTTCCTCCAATTGGTTTAAGGGCAAAAAAAAGACGGCCGAGATACCACCTCTTGGGTGGTAATCCCGGCCGTCTAAGCGACTCTTCTAAGGGTTTGGATATTTAATTTTTGGGTGCTACATCTTTAGTGGGGCTTGATTTTTTCTAATTGGATGTTCGATTTTGGTTCGCTTCGCAGAAATCGAAAGTTAAAATCTTCTCCCAATTCGTAAAACAGAACATCTCGGCTTTGCGGGTGCGGCAGCGAAATGATGCGCTGGTGCTTGTCCCAACGGAATACCTGTTTTTTCAGTGGGTCTGGCGTTAAAACCTTTTTACTCATTCGTCTTAAATCTCCTTTCTTTGTGATTATGTTAGCGTACTTGCGAACATAGGGGTAAAAAAACACGCAAAAACCCCACGGATTAAAGAGAAACCTGCTCATAGTTTTATGCAAGCAGCAGGTTTAACTCTTCAAGCCTAATTCTCATGGCAGCTTTGGAAACATTGTAAACATCCGCCATTTCACTAATAAGGTGGTAGGGTAATTGCGTAGGTTGCAGTTCATCAACACCCAGATTCAATTGGTTAGCCAATAGTGTTTTAACGGTAGGGGCGGGAATAATCAAGGCCGCTCCAAGCCGATTTGCTTGCCATTCTCTGATTTCTTCATCAGTCATGGATAGCCGCTTCTTGTTATCCTCAATCTGATAAATGGTACACTCAATTCGGGGTATTTTGGCTCCCGGCTTTTGGTAATAAAAACGTGGATGGAGTATTAGGTGTGCGCATTCGTGAATGATGGTAAAACGAATTCTGCCCTCTACCTCGCATTCGATGACATCCTTATCCACCAGAATCCAGTTTTTATTAACCTCCAGTTCAACTTCCTTGGTACGGTCTTCATTCCATACCATTAGAACCCCATCGTTAAAACAAGCACAGCCAAGTGTCTTTCCGTCTTGCGATAAGTTGGCAAAGTCAATTGTCGCTTTCACATAAGATTCCGCAAAGTGGTCAACGTCCATCGCTTGTGGGGCTTGAAGCAGTTTACCGCTTTCATAGGTCGACAAAATTTCGAGGGCTTTCTTTTCGAGCCGCTCTGGTGTGTATTTGTGGAATAGCATCCAGCATCTCCCCCATATCTGAGGCGAAAGTTAATCGCTCACTTTTTTATCAATGAGGTCAATAACCTCCTGCCATCCTTCATCTGATAAATTGCCGGCTTTTGCCCTGCGTAGCGCAACACGCGCTAAATCCTTCTCCATGATGTATTCGGGAAGGTCTGACGATACCGTTTTTGATTTAGTCAAAGCGGCCATGTCAAGCATAAGGGCTTTTTCATCATCCGTTAATTTTAGCTTTTCGGCGATTTCATCCAGCTTTTTTTCGGGGGGATACCGCCGCCCCTTTTCGATGTCGCTCATGTAGGCAGGTGCGATTTCCAGTTCGGCAGCAAAGCCTCTTAGCGTAAAGCCCATAGCCTTTCGCCGCTCCTCGATAAATTTGCCGAAGGCGATTTCATTCGCATTCATAGGTACTTCTCCTCTCGCAGCGTTTAATTGTTCGCTGACATGAGTACATTATAACAAATGATGGACACGCACGTCAACCCTTAGTTAGCTAACTTGCGTACAATATTTTCTAATATGATATAGGGCAAAATGAAGTAATTTTAATTACAATCTGAAATGCAAAATTAAATTATATTCAAAAATCAATTGTAAATGTAATTACTATCTGCTATAATAGGACAAGCATGGACGCGGAAGGAGGCGAGATGGTTGCCCGGAAACAAATCGAAGCCCAAAGAGCCAATCGAACACTTAAATATTGCCGAATTTAACCGAGGGCAATCCTCAAAGCTAATAAGGGATTTGGTTGCAGAAGACAAAGTAGCCTTTATACAAAAACACGGAAAACCAATGGCAGTAGTCATCTCCTACGAACGCTATAAACGATTACTTGAAAGAGAGGTGGACATTAATGAATATTAATGTTCAAGATAAAACCAATTTCATATGGAAAATCGCTGACCTGCTGCGTGGCGATTATAAGCAAAGCGAATATGGAGATGTAATCCTGCCGTTTACTGTGTTGTGCCGTTTAGACAGTGTCCTTGAGCCGACCAAAGAAGCTGTTTTGGCAAGGCATAAACAGGGTATTTTCAAGACGGATTACGCAATGCGCGCAGGCTTCCGTTCGGTGACTGGTGGCTTGCAATTTTATAACATCAGCGAGTTTACCCTCAAAGGCTTAAAAAACGAGGCAGGGGACATCGCCGAAAACCTCACGGACTACATAAAGGGGTTTTCTTTGAATGCCCGTGAGATACTGGAGTCCTTTGACATTTTTTCTCAAATCGAACGGCTTAAGAAAGCGAATTTGCTGTATCTCGTCATTACAAAGTTTTCGGATGAAATTAACCTCCATCCCGATGTGGTTTCCAATAACGAGATGGGATACATCTTTGAGGAGCTTATCCGTAAGTTTTCGGAAATGTCCAACGAAACCGCCGGAGAGCATTTCACGCCGCGCGAGGTTATCCGCTTAATGACCTCCATGTTGTTCACGCCCGACCTTGATAGGATTACCAGTGATGGGTATATGGCGAAGCTGTATGACCCGGCAGCAGGCACAGGTGGGATGCTTTCGGCGGGCATTGAATACGCCAAGGAACACGCTCCCAACGCCATCATTGAGGTATACGGACAGGAATTAAACGAAAAGACCTACGCCATCTGCAAATCGGACACGATGATAAAGGGCAAGGGTTACGAAAATATCCACCTTGGAAACAGCTTCACTCACGACAAGTTGGTGAGGGATGACCAAGGCAATTTGCACAGCTTCCACTATATGCTCTGCAATCCGCCTTTTGGCGTGGAGTGGAAAAAATACGAGAAATTTATCCGTGACGAAAACGAGGATAAAGGCCATGAAGGACGCTTCGGCGCAGGGCTTCCCCGTGTGTCGGACGGTTCGCTTTTGTTTCTGCAACACATGATAAGTAAAATGGCAGAATACGACCCCGAAGCCACAGGCGCAACAGGATGCCGCCTTGGGATTGTTTTCAATGGTTCGCCACTGTTCACAGGTGATGCCGGAAGCGGTGAGAGCGAAATCCGTAGATGGATTATCGAAAACGGGTGGCTTGAAACCATCATTGCTTTACCCGACCAGCTTTTCTACAACACTGGCATTCTGACCTATGTTTGGATTGTCACCAACCGCAAAAAAGGACTCCGCAAAGGCAAAATACAGCTTATTGACGGTACGTCCTTTTTCGAGCGTATGCGAAAACCTCTCGGCGAGAAGCGGAAAATGCTGAGTGAAAGCAAAGGCGGGCATATCGACCAGTTGACCCAAATTTACGGCGATTTTGTAGAGGGTGAATTTTGCAAGATTTTTGATGAGGACGATTTTGCGTACTGGAAAGTTACAGTGGAACGCCCACTTCGTCTTAATTTCCAAACAAGTGCGGAGCGTATTGAGCGTATCCGTGAGCAGACGGCATTTGCCAATCTCGCCAAAAGCCGCAAGCGCAAGCCGGATGAAATCGCCAAGGAAGAAGCAGAAGGTAAAATACTACAGGAAGCTATCCTTGCCGCCATTGGACAGATGGACGGCTCTTTGCTGTACAAAAACCGCGCCAAATTTACAAAGGCTCTTTCTGCGGCATTGAAAAAAGCGGGGCTTGATGTAAAAGCACCGCTGATGAAGGCTATTACTGCGGGGTTAGCAGAAAGAGACGAAACCGCCGATATTTGCATGGATGCCAAGGGAAACCCCGAACCCGACCCCATTTTGCGTGACACAGAGCAGATTCCGTTCAAAGAGGACATTGCCGCCTATATCGAGCGGGAGGTCTTGCCATATGCGCCCGATGCGTGGGTGGACGAAACAAAAACGAAAAAGGGGTACGAGATACCGTTCACACGGCATTTCTACAAATTTATAGAGCTTGGCGATGCCGAAGAAACCCTTAGTGATATCCAAACATTGGGTGCGAGAATTCAAGCGGGTATTGCCGAGTTATTTGGGGAGGCATAAATCGTGGATAAAGAATATGTGAATGGAGCGGTAAACTGGCGAGGGTTCGTGTCTGCACATTGGGATATAGTCCGGTTTCGTTTTATGTTTCGCCTTGGACGTGGAATAAGCGTAACAAAAGCAGACCTTCAAGAAGAATACGGCATACCCTGCTTGACCTATGGTGAAATACATTCACGCTATGGCTTTGAGTTTAACCCCGAAACACATCCTTTGAGATATATTGGTTTTGACAACCCTGCAATTTCAAAATCTTCCATGCTCTTTAAGGGTGATTTTGTGTTCGCTGACACATCCGAGGACGTGGATGGTTCTGGAAACTTCACGCATTTAAATGATGATGCAGAAGTCATAGCAGGCTACCATACTGTAATTGCACGACCGCTGGATTCTACTACAAGTCGTTTTTATGCGTATCTGTTCGATTCCAATGCTTTTAGGGCGCAAATACGCTCAAAAGTCTATGGGGTAAAAGTATTTAGCGTTACGCAGGCAATATTAAAAGAGGCAAAAATGCCAGTTCCTTCAAAAAATGAGCAGCAAGCTATTGTTGCTTACCTTGATAGATGTACTGCCGAGATAGACCGTCTGCTCACCGACCTACAAACCCAAGCGGAAATGCTCGACCGATACAAACGGGAGATTATTGCCAAAACCATTACGGGCGGACTTGAAAGCACCGTTCAAACCTTAGATAGCGGCGTTGACTGGATAGGCGAAGTGCCGTCACATTGGGCAATAACCAAGACCAAATGGATATTCGAAATTGTTAAACGAATTTACGGCAAAGAAGACCGTGATGTACTTTCTATTACCCAGCGTGGCTTAAAGATTAGGGATATAGAATCCAACGATGGGCAGTTAGCAGAATCCTACGTCAACTACCAAGTGGTCAACGTGAACGATTTTGCCATGAATTCCATGGACTTGCTGACCGGGTGGGTGGATTGCAGTCCGTTCGAGGGCGTGACCAGCCCGGATTATCGGGTGTTTCGCTTTTTTCCGAATAAACCGCAATGTCACGCCTACTATAAATACTTATTCCAGATGTGTTATAAACGCCGCATTTTCTACCGTTTGGGGCAGGGTGTTTCCAACCTTGGGCGTTGGCGGCTTCAAGCTGACCAGTTTTTGAACATGAAGCTACCGCAACCGCCAATCCACGAACAAGAAGAAATCGCAGCGTTCTTGGATAAAAAGACAGCGCAGGTGGACAGCTTAATCGCCGACATCAACGAACAAATCAGCAAACTGAAGCAATACCGCCAAATCGTCATCCATGATGCGGTTACGGGCAAAATCAAAGTATCGGAGGGAATAGGCGATGGCAATTGATGCGAGGGAGCGTACCTTTGAACAGGAAATAGAATACTGGCTGACAGAAGCCGTGCCGCAAGCCGAGCGGTACATAAGGGGCAACCCCGCCGATTTTGACCGTGAAACTGCCATGGACAAAAAGGCGGTTATTGCCTATGTAAAAAACAGCCAGCCCGGTGATTGGGCGAAACTCGTAGCCCGTCACGGAAGTGAAGTGGCGGCAGAGCGGGAGTTTTTCAAACGCTTAATCGCCGAGTTGAATAATCGCGGCATGATTGATGTGCTTCGCCATGGCATTACAGACCTTGGCACAAAAATCCTGCTTGCCAAATTCAAGCCTGGTAGCGAACGGAATAAACTCCTGACCGAACTTTACGATAAAAACGTCCTGCAAATCACAAGGCAGGTCAGATACAGCAAGACTAATGAGAATTCCATCGACACTGTTATCTTTTTGAATGGGCTTCCCATTATTACGATAGAGCTTAAAAACCCGCTCACAGGGCAGACTTATAAAGATGCCATCCGGCAATACGAAAACGACCGCAAGCCGAGCGAGTTGTTGTTCACATTCAAAAAGCGGGCAATTGTGCATTTCGCCGTGGATACAGAGGAAGTGTGGATGACCACGCTTTTGAAGAAAACGGACACCATTTTCCTTCCGTTCAACAGAGGGCATGAAAATGGAGCGGGCAATCCTCCCGTTGAGGGTGATTACCGTACAGCATATCTATGGAAGCAGATTCTGCAACGAGACAGCCTGCTTGATATTTTACACCGCTTCATCCAAGTAACCAAAGATGAAAAAACCGGCAAGGAAAAGTTGATTTTCCCACGCTACCACCAGTTGGACGTGGTACGCAGTCTTGTGGACGATGTTTACCGAAACGGTGCGGGCAAAAATTATCTGATTCAACATTCGGCAGGTTCGGGCAAATCTAACTCCATAGCTTGGCTTGCCCATCATCTGTCAAACTTGCATGATGCCGCAAACGAGCCTGTTTTTCACAGCATTATTGTAATCACCGACCGCCGTGTGCTTGATAAGCAGCTTCAGCGCGATATTTATAATATGGAGCATACGCAAGGGGTAGTTGTGCCTGTAAACAAAAATACTCGCCAGTTAACAACGGCATTGGAAAAGGGCGATAAAATCATCATCTGCACCTTGCAGAAGTTTCCTTTTGTGGACGTGAAGAACATCACCACAAGCGGGAAGCGTTTTGCCATTATTGTGGATGAAGCCCACTCTTCCCAAACGGGCGAAGCCAGCGAACGAATGAAAAAAGTGCTGGCAGATACTTCCGCGCAGGGTGAGGATGCAGAAGAAAAGATACTGCACGAATATGCCACAGAAGAGGCAAAAGCCGAAGCTGAAAAGAACGACATTGATGAGGAAATTGCTGATGAGTTAGCGACCCACGGTCAACAGTCGAATTTGTCTTTCTTTGCATTTACTGCCACGCCGAAGCCAAAAACCCTTGAAATTTTTGGCAAAAAGAATGCCGAGGGCAAACCGGAGCCATGCCATGTGTATAGTATGCGGCAAGCCATCGAGGAGCGATTTATTTTTAACGTCCTCGAAAACTACACCACATACGAGACTTATTTCCAAATCGGAAAGAAAATAGCCGATGACCCAATGTATCAAACGGGTAAGGCGAATAAGGCTCTCGGCAAATATATGAGTCTCCACGGTCACAATTTGGCACAAAAGACCGAGATTATTGTGGAGCATTTCCGTAACCAAGTGCAACACCGTATCGGCGGCAAAGCAAAAGCTATGTTGGTGACTGGCTCTCGTCTCCATGCCGTGCGGTATTATTTCCACTTTGTGAAGTATATCAAGCGGATGGGGTATACGGATTTGGGCGTATTGGTGGCTTTTTCCGGCACGATTAAGGACAAGGTAAGCGGGGTTGTTGAAGAATACACCGAAACGAAGCTGAACAATTTTCCCGATACGGAAACCGCCGATAGATTTGAAACGGCAGAATATCAGCTTTTGCTTGTTGCGGAAAAATATCAGACTGGTTTTGACCAGCCGCTTCTGCATACGATGTATGTTGATAAAAAACTGACGGGCATTAAAGCCGTGCAGACGCTTTCGCGCGTAAATCGCACTTGTCTGGGCAAAACAGAGACCTTTGTTTTGGACTTCGTGAATGACCGTGAGGACATTCTGGCAGCTTTCCAAGATTACTACCAAGTAACAGGTGTTTCCGAAACCACCGACCCGAACGCCATCTATGACATTAAGAATTTCTTGGATAGCTTCATGGTTTGTCATGACAGCGATATAAGTGCGTTTTCAAAAGTGTTCTTTAAACCGTCCAAAACGCAGGCAAACATTGATTTGGCAAAATTAAACTCGTTCATCGACCCCGCCGTGGAGCGATATAAAGCCTTGCCAGAGGAGCAGGACAAATTGGACTTTCGTACCGCGCTCCCTAAATTTATACGGCTTTATGCGTTTTTAACGCACATCATTAACCTTAGCGACAGGAATTTGCATGAATTTAACGCTTATGCCAAGTGCCTGCTCCGCAAGCTGCCAAGAGATGTCGACGATACAACGCCAGACATCGACAACGATGTGACATTGCAATATTACCGCATTCAAAAAACATTCGAGGGCGATATCCTCACGGTGAATGAGGATGGTGTGTTGAGCAATAAAACAGCAGGCTCTGGGCTTCCCCTTGAGGACGATAAAGAAACTCTGTCCGAAATCCTCCAAAGGTTGAACGAGCGGCTCGGCACAAGTTTCACCCATGAGGACAAGGTTTTGGAACAGATTATTGACGATATGGCGGCAATTGAGGAGTTGGTGCTTCGTGCCAAAAACCCGCAAGACCTCTTCAAAATCATCTACGACAACGCCATCATGGAT
>Ga0123355_10000470_pt1 | contig 53441 bp, 53 predicted proteins | sample TergutEmb28metaG_3_FD_89872 | JGI IMG/M metagenome (GOLD analysis project Ga0123355, IMG submission 89872) | Embiratermes neotenicus P1 segment gut microbial communities from Petit-Saut dam, French Guiana - Emb289 P1 | ecosystem: Host-associated > Arthropoda: Insects > Digestive system > Gut ... | reverse complement strand
TTTCAAAAAAAGTATCTATGTCAGTATCTGGTGGAATAAGTATTTGATTTTTGCGCAGTTTTACTCCATAGGGCAAATAATGATCAAAGCACAGGAAGCGTGCTTGCGAAATCACGTTGATGAAGCGGCGAGAATTTCTTGAGGCAACACGTGTTGATCCTTTTCGTTCTAAAAATCGATAATTTGTAACCGATTTCTTTTTAAAGCCCCAAACATAATGAAGTTGATTGAAGCGCTCATCAGCATGAGCCTGTTCAAAGAGCGTACGATATTGACCCGAATAATCTTTTCCTTGATTGGAAACAAAGAAGACCAGTGTGTCGTCCAGATCAAACTTTGCACGACGATAGAGTACCGAAGATATTCGACGTGCTACCTCTTTTACTTTCTTTAACCGTTGTATTGCTTTGCGCGCTGGACTCACTTTTTTCCTATGTTTTGCCAGCGAAGGAATAATTTGTCTGTAGAGGAATGTGACCATTTTCTTAGTCAGCTTAATAGGATTATTTGCAAGTTGCGCTACAGTAACAGATCTTCTCAGCTTTCCCATGTCTGCAGCACTCTTAGACTTGGGAGGAAGCATGTCAAAGTCTCTTACAAGGGCTTCAAGCCACTCAATCGTCTGGTTATGCTCATTGAAGCCAAAAAGCTCATCAAGCTCTGCGAACATCTCTCCCAAATAGTCAGTACCTCGCTCATCAGAACAACGCTCCAAGTGGCCTATCATGTAGCGCCAGACTTTTGGCATGCAGAGCGCAAGCGCGTGACCATGAGCAATACCATATAGAGAAGTCATTTGATAGCTCATTGCGCTCGCTGCGGTGACTCCTGCAATATTGATCGCTTTTCCAGCCAAGTGTGCTGCTTCAAGCATTACCTCTGCAGCACCACCATCATCAGAAGCTAAATAATCCTGATAATTGTTCAGAATAAGCTTGATTGCTTCTTTGGCATAAGCCTTGCTTTCGTCAGTTGACTTGACAGACCAATACGATTCTATGGATTGACACAGTGCGTCTAAAATTGCAGTCTTTCTCTGATAGGATGGCAGTCCGTGCAGAAATTCTGGAACAAGTGCAACATACTCGGGAATCGCATGTGAACTATCAACCACATATGGCTTTTTCATGTGAACTATAGAAAACGTGGTCGCCTCACTACCTGATCCCGCTGTTGTGGGAATGGCCAGATGGGGAATGCTGGAACTACTGTACTCTGCAGTAAGATACGTTGGCTCAGCTTTATCCTTTTCCGCACTGGACTCATCGTCGCCTTGAGCATCAATTTGAAAATGCTCGTCTGGAACTGATGAGAAAAGCAGAATGCACTTTGCCAAATCTATGGCACTTCTACCACCTACAGAAATCAACAAATCAGCTTGCGATGCCTTAAAGGCATCAAGTCCAGCAAGAATATCATCATAGGTAGGATTTGAGGAAAATTCATCAAAGGAGTCTAAAGAAATACCTTGCTTTTGCAATTCCTCGGCAAATGAGTCGGTAAACGAACCTCCAGAAACAAGGAAAACTTTCTTACTGTGCGCATCAGGAAGCAGCGACAAGACCGTCGCTGGCAACTCTGATATTGCGGATGCACGAAAAATAACTTGTCCACTCATGTGTGTATGTTTCACCCTTTGCTTGTCATACATTAACTTATTGAACTCGTAAAGCGCTTATCTGTACAGTCCACTTGCCCTAGCACTCATAGTCAGCACATTTCAAAACTGACACTAATCAAAGAGTTTTACCTCTTTAGATACGGCAGACAAATCCTCAAGGGTGTCAACCTCAGCAACATAGTCATCGGTATATGAAAGTTCAGAAATCTGAAGATGGTCAGTTAGCCTATTGAGCGCATTTTCTGCATACACTCCCGTCTTGCCATCATCGACAAAGCGTACAACTTCTGCCATCCAAGCCTGCATATCATCTGCACGCAGACGATAAAAGGGCTGAAAGGCAACGCAGTCGCTATCAAAGATGTCAACAGCAACTTCTTTTATCAGCCCATTCGAAATGCGCGCTTTAAAATCTTTATCTGGCAACGCTGCTTGCCTGTCAACTGCAGCACAGGAAGTATCTTCCGCACTGAGAATGCGCTGCAAAAACCCAGGGCTAAATACAAGGTCACCATGAATTGACAGGACATCATCTGTGATGAAATCGCGCGCCAAATACAGTGAGTAGATGTAATTTGTTGTCGCATAAACAGGATTTTCGACAAGTTCAACATTGAGATTTGAATATTGAGGATTATCAAGAACAGCCTCAAGCTGATCTTTGAAAGGACCAGTAGTTATCACAAAATCCTTTAGTCCTGCATCACTCAACAGTCTGATTTGGCGCTCGAAAATAGTCTCGCCGCCATGTCCCTCAAGAGGAAACATCGCTTTATGAGTCTTTTTGCCCGCATCTCCCATGCGCACACCAAGACCCGAATTGAAGATGACTACCTGCATTCCACACCTTTCAGATTCAAATGTGCGATTATTCCATCTTTTCTTGTCATCGCACTAGTCCTTTGCCACACTGTGCTTCAAGTGCACAATTCCTGTTCCGACGTAGGCAGTTTGCGCTACGTTGAACTTCTTTGCATTCGCAGCAAGTACTTTAAGGCCAGACACATTGTCCCATAGCTCAACGGTAATCTGGTACTTGCCAGGAATCAAGCTTGCTTCTTCAAACTGTATACGTGCTTTATGTTTGCCAATAGTCCTGTCAAGGCTTAAGGATTGCTTGCCAGACGAATAGACCTCTACACCCTCTGCATTGCTGATTGAAAAAGCTACCGCAAGGCTATCCATTGGCTTTTTTACCTCATAGTTAAATGCAAAGGCCCAAGGCTTCCCAAAATCAAGCTTCTTTATGCTCTCTCCAGAATCATCAAGCAAACGAAACTTGGTCGGCGCAACAATGTCTCTGCGTGTCAAAATGGGATTTTCTTCTTCTGACTGCTCAATAGCAGCTACACGTGCTTGCTTGCGCTCAGTCTTTAGAAATTCTGAGTACTGAACAACAACATCACCCATGTCGCCCTGTGCCATAAGCTTGCCCTGATTGAGCCAAATAGCACGCGTGCAAAAAGCTTTTACCGTTGACATGCTATGACTAACGAACAGGATAGTTTTCCCCTGCTGACGAAACTCATTCATTTTTGCAATGCATTTCATCTTGAAGATGTCATCACCAACCGCCATGACTTCGTCAACAACAAGGATGTCTGGATCGATATTTGCTGCCACAGCAAATCCTAAACGCGCCTTCATGCCACTTGAATAGGTTCGATAGGGTTGGTCAATGTGCACGCCAATATCTGCGAATTCAATGATGTCATCTTTTACTTGCTCGATCTCTGCTTCTGAGATTCCCATAGTCAGAGCCTTATAATAGATGTTCTCTATGCCAGTCAATTCCGCATCAAAGCCTGACCGCAATTCAAGCATGGCAGAAATTCGTCCATGCGTCTCTACAGTTCCTTTATTGGGAAAGGTAACACCGGTGATTAGCTTTAACAGGGTTGATTTTCCTGATCCATTTCGACCCAGAATTGCAGTAACTTCGCCTTTTTCAAATTTGTAATTTATATTGTCAAGAGCGACAAAATCCTTATGCTCAACCTTGAACCCCAAGGTTCCTAAAGCACGTTTTATGTCGTTAGGATAAATCTTGTATCGCTTTGTGAGTTGTGAAACCTCAACAGCATACTCAAGAGCGACCTTATTGTTCTGTTTGCACGTATCATCATTCATGTCTGCCACCTACATCACATCTGCAAAGTTTCGAGACATTCTATTCCATACATAAATAGTCACAACGCCAGAAATCATAATGAAAGCCCAAAAATATAGCGCCCAGCCAGGATCCTGCCAAAACCATGTATTGTAAAGCATGCAGGCTCTATATCCCTCAACCAAATAAGCAATAGGATTTAAGCGCATTATCACGCCTAAGGTACCTTCCAAATTGCTTGCTGGCCACAGAATTGGTGAAAACCAGAACAGTGTTTGCGTCATTACACGAATAAACTGCACCAAGTCTTTCGAGAACGCGGTAAGTGCAGATAAAAAGGTAGCCGCAATAAGGCAAAAAATAAAGGCTGCTGGGATATAGTAGAAAAACTGTAGCCAGTATATGGTCGGCGTATACCCCGCAGCGATAAAAATGGCAAACGCCAGCAGCATTACACCCATGTGTGCCACAAATAAAGAGAGTACGCTAAATTGAGGAATAGCAATTAGCGGAAAGGATACCTTTGTCACAAGCCCGCGATTCTTACGCACAGAATTACCTGCCTGCGAAAGGCACTCGCTAATGGTGCGCCACAAAAAGATGCCCGGTATTAACCACAGCACAAAGGGGTAGTCACCCCTATCCATACGCAGGCCAATCTCAATTGCAAACCAAAACACCAAGACATAGGCCATGGGCAATGCTAAAATCCAAAGCATGCCCAATGCTGTTCCTTTGTACTTTTTGTGCAGGGTACGACGAGCGAATTCCCACGTTATCGCACGATTGTCCCATGTCTGACGCATGAGTCCATGAGTCACACTAAAAAATTTTGCAACCATTAATTTGTTTAGATGTCGGTAGAATCAGTCGCTTCAGCTGCAGTCTTTCCCTTACTTCTCCATGCTCGCAGACAGAGACCTGCATACATTAGAAGTGGTGGAAGCAGTGCTGCAATATAGAGCATAATGAATGCAACTGGTCCAAAAGAAACACCCGGAGTCGTGAAAAAGCCAGATACGGTCACCACTATAAAGATCGCTGGCACATTCAAGGCAAAGGCAAGAAAGCTCACTGAATCATATACGCCTTGTGCTAGGTTAACTCCATCCAGATAGAGAAGGACATGTGCCGTTGTCACGACCACAAGCAGTATTGGCAAGTAGATTACAGACAGCACATTTTTCACAGTTGAGATTGGCAACAGAAATCTATTTGCCAAGAACACGTACATGCCCATAATTAGAAGCAATGCAAAAGTCCACGCAAGGGATGGAAGCGAGAAGCCTGGTATATTTGCCTCGATAATTGTAATTACCGTAAAGATCAGTAAGGCCACACCATGAATCGCGAGCGCGCGCAAATTGTTATCAAATACAGTTGCCCGTGGCGCAAGCTTAGTCGCCGCTGGCGAGTCTGACATCACTGAGTTTTCTTCTTCCTGACCTGCAGGTTCAGTCGATGTATCGTTTGTCTTAGTCTCTTCCATAATTCCTTCTCTACTAACTGCAAAGTTCCATCTGCATGAAATCCTTCAACAATATATGTATTCTACCATTCAATCTGCAATCATCGTACAGTATTTTCAACAGAAAAGATACTTTATGGCGCCCTTAAATCGCGGACACCTGAACGCAACCAATAGCCCCAGAAGGCAAATGTTTCCCTTGTTAGGTTCCTATGTGTTCCTGGAATGAAATAATCACTATACGCAGGCACCGTCAGCACATTAGCCCCTTCTGCCCGATATGCCATTTTGATTCGTGGCAAATGATAGTTTTGACTAACAGCAAGAACACGTGTTGCCTGCATCTCGTGCAACATGGGTACCGTATTTCGCGCTGACAGATCAGTGTCATTGCCGTATTGATCAATAATGATGTTATCTGGATTAACACCGTGCGCAATGGCATAAGCTCGCATCATTTCTGGCTCATTTACTCCGTCAGCATCAATGCCTCCCGTAAAAAGAAGTTTTGGCACGAGTCCATCGTGGTATAACTCGATAGAGCGATCTACCCGTGCGCGCAGCGACGTGGAAAGTCGCCCATCAGGAAATGCACGCGCGCCAAAAACTATAGCTACGTCAGCAGGCCTGGAATAATCAGTAGAGCCAAAAGTATAGATTTGCACAAGGGGGAAAAGTAGCACCCCTAAAGCGGCAAACATCATCATGAGTGAAAATTCCAATAATGACGAACGACGCTCATTTAAAGTCCATGCTACTATGCCCATAAAAATAAAGCCTATGACGATAAATAGTGAAAAGGGTACAGGAAACCGCGTTGTGAATGCACCCGAGCTTAGCAGACTATAGTATTCAAGCACATTGACCAATGCGAATACTGCATACACCATACACACAGAAGTCGTTACGATCTTTCTGACAAGACTCATTCCTGGCTTGAGTGCATAACAAATCAAGGTTACTGCAAGCAGTGCAGATAGCATTGCAACTATCGGTGATGGCAGATAGTCGAACTGAATCCACCAGATGTCTTCTGCGCGAGCAGTGCCAAATCGAGACACGATAATATTGAGTGCCGAAAACACGCCAAAGAACAGGGCAAAGCCACGAACGGAACCTCGCAGTAATCTGGTAAGTATTTTTGTTGTCGCTGAGAAAAGCATGGATGACATTCTAATATGACCATAGACCCTCTGGTCAAAGGCGTAATAAAGCTGCTATACTTTTTCAGTGGTTTACGCGTGGGGCCTTAGCTCAGCTGGGAGAGCGCATGGCTGGCAGCCATGAGGTCAGGGGTTCGACCCCCCTAGGCTCCACCACTCTTCTTTTCAAGCCTTTTTCGCAGTAGTGGAGCTAAACTTATGGAGATTTCACCAAAGCGTCGTAAGCGACAACAGAAGTACCGCACACCTATAGCGCGATATCGCAGCAACACTTTTCAAAAACCGATAACAAAAAGAGATTATTTTAAGAACATTCTAGAGATTGTGACTCCAATTGCTACGATTTTAAATTCAATTTTAATGCTGCTTTTAATGCTTGCTTCCATCTTGTTGGCCATTGCTTCGGTTAACATTAGCAGATCCTTACAGGCTGCTGAGGAAAGTATGCGGCAGCCTTATTTTGTGATTGTTTCGAACTGGAGTGGTTCTCCTACCATTTGTGTAGTGAATGTGGGAAGTGAGATGCTTCAATATGAAATAGATCTTACATCATATTTTATTTTCGATGCTCTTAAGGATGATGAACTTCTAGAGCGAGTATTTATTCGAGTGGAAGACATGACTAGACGTCTCCCCGCGGAAGAAGATGGCGAAGTATATGCGTTTTTTCACGTCAACTCTTGGTCTCATGGGGAACATCCGCTTCGCAACAACATACCTAGTCAGATAGAAAGTCTCATTGAGCGATTAATGTATCCACGGTATGGATACCATAGCTCGGTGAAAGATCAAAGTGTCAGAATTGATTTTCATATTGGTCATGCTATAGACATCACTTATTGGGATCTTGCTCGAGAAGAAAGAGTTGAATCTATTTGGTATGTGCCTCGTCTTTTGGCTTTTGAGAATTGTCCAAGTGACTCCATAATGCGAGATAGCGATTTAGCGGGAATAAGGCGAGATGTCTACGCACATATTTGGACTTACGAAGCGCATTCAGCAAGCAGCTTCAACTGGGCATTTACACCTACTTGGCGAAGTTACCTCGATAGTTATGCAGGACACACTTCTGACTGGCCAGATGATTTCGACAATGTGGAATTTGAACGAGATATACTTCATCAATATGCCTTCTTTGTCGACTTGATCTCTGAACTTCGTGAACGTCATAAGCCTTTGCCCTGATGGCAGCACTTTGAAGGTCGCCTACACTATAATGAAGTTGCTCAACTGAAGGTATGGTAAAGAGAAAGCACTTAAAGGTATATCTCGACATCTGCTGCTCTAATCGTCCTTTTTACGACCAGGTACAACTCAAGATTAAACTAGAGACTGATGTCAAGTTGTTTGTGCAACAGCAGATTCTGCTAGGAAAATATCAGCTAGTGTGGTCATATATTCTTGACTATGAAAACAGTAAAAGCCCTTTCAAAGAGCAGAGCCGAGCAATAGCTGCGTGGGAGAAGCTCTCTTGCGAAACCGTTGATGAAACACCTGCTGTGCTTGCTCGTGCTAAGAAGTTAATAGGCTCTGGCATAAAGACAATGGATGCCTTACACATTGCCTGTGCAGCAGAGAGTGGCTGTGATTACTTTATTACAACTGACCGCCGCCTACTTTCAGCGGTAGAGCCAGACGTTAAGATTGTAAACCCTGTACAATTCATTCAAGAGATTGAGGTGATAACATAACCAGTGAAACCGTACTAAAAAATGAAGGCTTGCAATTGCTCACTAAACATCTGGGCATGGTAGAAGCTGAGCGCTTTATTGCACTGATGGCTCGTGAGCCATTTGACTACACGGAGTGGCGCAGAGATAAGTTTGATGATGTTTCCCTTGAAGAGCTAAGTGCTGCTGCCATGAAGCATGTCAGTGCAAAGAGGAACATGTGATAGGATTGATTGTCGTTGATTGTTCATAGCAGCTTTATGAGCAATCTAGTGGAGCAAGAAGGTGTCGAATGCAAGACGGAATTGTTGCCAGTAAAGTTTGCCGCAAATGTGCCGCAAATGTGCATCACTTCAGATGGTATTAGATGTTGCTAGATAACCCATCTACCTGCGCAGATAGTGCTAAACATTACCTGCTATTACCTATCTGAAAACACTGGCAGCCATGAGGTCACCGGTTCGATCCCGGTAGGCTCCACCAGATGTCTCAGTATGCAATTTCTTTTCAGGAAATTTTCGCTAATGCTTGTTTGGCAATGTCGAAACTGTAGCCTTTATTTTGCAACTTTCTCAAAGCCCGTTCGCGATCCTTCTGATCTGTGATTGTCTGACGCTCTATGACAGTCAAGGCTCGCTCAAGCTCTTCTTCATCTGACGGTGATTCTAACAATTCTATGTCTGCATCAGCGATCCCTCGCTGACGCAATTCGTGTTTAATCCTGCGCCATCCCTTACAATTGTGCTGAGCTTCTCTGATGTAGAGCTCAATATAGCGCTGATCGTCCACTAAGCCGACATCAATGAAGCGATCAACTACCTGCTGTGAAACATCAGAGTCATGGCCCTTCTCTATAAGACGTGTGCGTAATTCGTGTGTCGTTTTCTCGCGCTTGCGCACAATGCGATGTGCGCACAGTCTTGCCTCTTCATAAGCAGTTTCATCAGTCATTTGCTTGTCGGCAGTCATGTCATTAATAGAAGTGGGCAGTCTGCCCACTTCTATCGCTCATTAGTTCTCGTCTGCTTCTGCAGTGTTGGCACTTTTCGCCATACCCAACTTTTCGCGCACTGCAGTCTCAATTTCTAGGCTCATGTCGGGATTGCTTCGCAGGGTTTCTTTCGCTGCTTCCCTGCCCTGTCCCAAACGCACATCTCCATAGGTATACCAGGCTCCAGAACGTTTTAAGACTCCCTGTGCAACACCCAGATCCAATATTGACGATTCCTTGCTGATGCCCTCACCGTACATAATGTCAAATTCGGCGATTCTGAAAGGTGGTGCAACCTTATTTTTGACAATTTTTGCCTTTGTCCTATTACCCAGTACCTCTGTACCTTGTTTAATTGCCTCGCCACGGCGGATGTCAATGCGTACCGTTGAGAAAAACTTTAAAGCGCGACCACCTGTAGTTGTTTCTGGACTACCATATATAACACCAATTTTTTCACGAATTTGATTGATGAAGATGCACGTCGTGTTTGACTTCGACAGTGATCCAGTCAATTTGCGCAAAGCTTGGCTCATCAAACGTGCCTGTGCGCCTACGGTAGCATCGCCCATTTCCCCCTCAATTTCTGCACGAGGCACCAATGCTGCAACTGAGTCAACAACAACGACATCAATGGCTCCACTGCGCACCAACATGTCACATATCTCTAAAGCCTGCTCACCCGTATCTGGCTGTGACACTAATATCTCATCAAGGTCAACGCCTAATCGCGCAGCATAGGTAGGATCTAGTGCATGTTCGGCATCAATAAAGGCTGCAACGCCGCCTGCTGCTTGCGCTTCTGCTAAAATCGACAGTGCTAACGTAGTTTTACCGCTTGATTCTGGTCCAAATATCTCTACTACACGACCACGTGGTACTCCCCCAACACCCAAAGCCGCATCAATGGCTAACGATCCTGTAGGAATAACGCCAATCGCAAGATTTGCAACATCATCGCCATACTTCATTATTGAACCCTTGCCATACTTTTTTTCGATTTGCTCACGCGTCAAATCAAGCATTTGTTCTTTACTGGTGTCCATTATTCCTCGTTTCTGACCCACGGGGTCTCTTTGCTCTGTATGACTACGGATTAGGTGAGAGCTCACATGTACATAGTAATAGATACTATCCGAACATTCGTTTTTGTGTCAACCCTTTTTGAAACTTGTTTTAAAAAGAATTAATTATCAAAGCGACCTTTAAAATTCATGCGCAGATACGTCATGATTTCTTGAGCAACACTCTCGATAGCACGCTTCTCTGTGTTAATGATCAAGCAACCTAATTGACGCATTAACGTACGCGCAGATTCAAATTCTTTCTCAACATAATTTGGGTCGGTGTAATTGGGCACATACGCACCGAATTCATTCATGCGTTCTTGTCTCACCTTTGTCAGAGTATCCATGCCTGTCATCAAGCCAAATATTTTGTCTGCTTCAATTTCAAAAAGCTGCCTTGGTGGTGTCGCCTCTAAGGTCAGCGGTATATTTGCTGTTTTGAATCCTCTGTGAGCCAGATACATCGACAGCGGTGTCTTTGAGGTGCGTGACACTCCTATCAAGACGATATCTGCATCAATTAATCCCTCAGGGTGCTGACCATCATCATGGCGTACTGCAAATTCCATTGCAGAAATACGTCGATAATAGGCATTGTCAACCTGATGCAACATACCAACTTTGCCAGAAGGCAGCTCGCGAGTAAGTGTCGTGATTGCATCAAGGCCGCTCGCAAGTATGTCAATTGAATGCACTGTGTCGCGATTCTCTTCAGGAGCGCGCAAGACACACATTTCTTCGCGTAAATCAGGATTGGTAAAGGTGTAGATAAAAACATAGCTATCATCACCTGCATGGGGAAGAATTGCTTCGCGCAACATGTGTACGTTATCGATCATGGTGGTAAAAGCAAATTTCCACTGTATTTGCGGAAATTGAATTGCGACAATGTGAGCAACCGTGTCGGCAGTTTCACCAACAGAATCACTTAAGATGTGCAGTGTCATTTGACGACGATTGTCAGTCATTTCCCGTTATTCTACTTTGACAATCTGCGAAAATCGGCAAATGGCTCGACCAGTGCAATAAACATATTGAGCAGTGCAAGCCTGTTGCGACGCAAATCTGGATCATCAACCATAATCATTACCTTGTCGAAAAAGTCGTCAAGAGGCTCGCGCATACTTGCAAGTTCATCAAGATACTCACGGTAAGCCTGCTGCGTTAAATAATCTTGCACACGCGGCTCTATTACTGCCAATACATCATAAAATGCCTGCTCATGCTGCTCAAAGAGTGTCACATTAACACTTATGCCAGCTTCTGAATCGCTCAGATTCTTTGCGCGCGTGTAAGCTGTTGACAGATTCTCCCAAACATCACCCTGTTCTAGAAAGTCTTGTAGCGCAATGCAGCGCTTACATGCGTCTGCGGGACGTGTCGCCGAATTGGCAAGCACCGCAGACACTACTTCTGTACTATAGCCCGCATCACGCAAAATCGTGTCAATGCGAGGAGTAAAAAAGTCCAGCACACTTTGAGCGGCATCATCTGTCTGCAAATCTTCTGGAAGCACACTGATTGACCGTGCAATTAGTCCAGCAATGTCTAGGTCTGCATCTGCAGGAAGGGCATCCATGACAATACGCAAGACTCCAATGACATTTCTGCGTAGCGCAAAGGGATCGCTGCTTCCTTTTGGTCTTTTTCCAGCAGCAATAATGCCTGTAATCGTGTCAACTTTATCAGCAAGTGACACAAGCTGTGCAGGAAGCGTCGCTGGCAGACTGTCGCCTGAATAGCGTGGCCTGTAATGCTCTTCAATTGCTCGCGCAATTTCAGTACTTTCACCCTGGCAACTTGCGTAGTGAGCACCCACTGTTCCCTGCAATTCGGTAAACTCCACAACCGTACTGCTTGCAAGGTCAGCCTTTGCCAATTCCGCTGCGCGTAGAGCAGTATGCGCCACATCGTCTGGCACATCAAGTACCTCATTCAGATATTCAACAATCTGGACAATGCGTGCTGTCTTGTCAGCAAGACTACCTAGCTTTTGTTGAAATAATAAGCTGTCCAACCTGTCGCACCAGCCATCAAGCCCAATCTTTAAGTCCTCGTCGTAGAAAAATGCGGCATCAGCAAGACGTGCACGGATGACGCTTTCATGTCCGTAAGCGATTTTCTGCGCACAGGCAGGATCTCCGTTCGAAATGACCACAAAGTGGTTATCAAGACTGCCATCGTGGGTCTGAATCGCAAAATAGCGCTGATGCGAATTCATAGCATACTCAAGAATTTCTCGTGGAACACGCAAAAATTCGCGATCAAATGAACATAGTAAGGCGCTGGGGAATTCAACGAGATTCACTACTTCATCAAGCACCTTGTCAGGCACAAGAGCCTTACCATGTGGCGCTGCAAGTTCATCAATACTGCTTAAAATCATTTCACGACGTTTATCATGATCGACAATGACTTTGTTGCCACGCAACACATTCTTGTATTCGCGCATGGCTTGGATAGGAATCTGCTGTGTCGACAAAAAACGATGTCCATAGGTCCAATTGCTTGAGCGGACATCACCAAAGCTTACATTGATGGTTTGTGAGCCCAAAATAGCCAAAATCCAACGTACTGGTCTAATAAAGTGCACATCGCTGCTGCCCCATCTTTGCTTTTTTGGCCAATCAAGTTTCGCAATCAATCCTGCAAGCAGATCTGGCAGCAAGTCTTTTGCAGCTTGCCCTTTTTCATTTTTGACTGCATAGACGTACTGTCCACCATCTGTTTCGCGAACCTCAATGTCACTTAAATCAAGTCCTTTACCACGAGCAAATCCCTGCAAGGCCTGCGTAGGTTCGCCATCTGAATCATAAGCAATCTGCTTTGACGGACCTTTGTATTCTACCTGAATGTCTTCCTGACTATCTGCAAGCCCCTTAACAAGCAATGACAATCTGCGCGGAGTTGAATAGACTTGCAATTCTTTATAATCAAGACGTATGTCTGCCAGTGCCACCTGTGCAAGCTTTTCTAGCTGAGCATGCGCTGCATTGAGTGGCGCCGAAGGCATCTCTTCAACGCCAATCTCGAACAGTAGATCTGAAACATAAGGCTTGATTATGTCCATTACTGCTCACCCCTATCTGCAATAATCGCACCATCTGTGATAGCTGCATCACCGCCCTGATCACCAGTGACATCATCACTGGCAAGGCTCTGCAAATAACCTTCACAGCATCGCTTCGCAAGTTCGCGCACGCGCAGAATGTATGCTTGGCGCTCGGTCGCGCTAATTGCACCACGCGCATCAAGCAGGTTGAATACATGGCTGCACTTCAGTACGTAGTCATAGGCGGGAATGGACAGTTCTGCCTCGAGGGCACGCACGCATTCTGCTTCAAATTGGGTAAAAATATCGAACAGCATCGATACACTGGCAACCTCGTAGTTATAGGCTGAATATTGCTGCTCGTTCAACTGGAAAACGTCACCATAGTTGACCGTCGTGCCGTCAGGTGCAACTGTCCAAATCAAATCATAGACATTTTCAACACCTTGGATGACCATCATAAGGCGTTCCAGTCCGTAGGTCAGTTCTGCAGGAACAGGACGACACTCAAAACCGCCAACCTGCTGAAAGTAGGTAAACTGGGTAACTTCCATACCGTCCAGCCAGACCTCCCAGCCCAAGCCCCAAGCACCCAAGGTAGGTGACTCCCAGTCATCTTCAACCAGGCGCATATCGTGCTTTGCCGGATCAATGCCAATAGCCTTCAATGAATCAAAATACAAATCAACTACATCATCAGGACTGGGCTTCAAGATTACCTGAAATTGATAATAGTGTTGTAAGCGATTTGGATTTTCCCCGTAACGTCCGTCAGTTGGTCTGCGCGATGGCTGTACATAGGCAGTATTCCATGTGTCTGGTCCTAAGCTGCGCAGCACGGTCGCAGGATGAAAGGTGCCCGCCCCAACCTCGGTATCGTAGGGCTGTAAAATCACACAGCCGTAGTTCGCCCAATAGTTTTGCAGGGCAAGAATAGCATCTTGAAAGGTAAGTAATTCGCGTCTCTCACGTGGCTTCATTATCGCCATAGTCTCCCTAGGGTCAGAGTATTCATTGGCACTGTCAGTCAAAGCACCAGTATAGCAGGTTGCATTGCGCTATTTGCCATCCAAAACTATGCCAGCGTCTGCCAATATGTAAATTTCTTCCGCAAATCTATAAGTGTAGCTGCGTTAGGTCGCCAGGACGCAGATTATCTGCAGGCAGCTCTACGCGCAGGTATTCCCTACTAGTGCCTACTGCAGTATTTGTCTTACTGTTGACTGTTTCGATAATAGCCTCAATCTGTGTGCCAATTCGCAGGTTTCGGTAGCGGAGCGCATCCATGTCTGCCCGTTCTTGCAATGTTCGTGCGCGATGAGTTACTGTTGCTGGACTTAAAGGACGTAACAAGGCCGCAGGCGCACCATTGCGAGGACTGTAGCGAAATACATGTGTCTTTGCAAAACCAATTTCTTTGACCAAATTTAAGGTCTGTTCATAATCTGCCTGATCTTCGCTAGGATAGCCTACGATTACATCAGTTGTAATGGCAGTATGCGGCATCGCTGCACGAATACTTTCAACTGTCTGTACGTACTCACAGGCAGTATAGCGCCTGTTCATATCTCCCAGAACATGGTCTGATCCTGACTGCAGCGGAATATGCAGATGCTCACATAATAGTTTTCCTGATGCAAGTATTTCGAGCAGATCGTCGGTGACGTGCAGAGGTTCTATACTTGAAAGTCTGACACGATGAATATCGGTTTCTGCTTTGATGCGATTTAAGAGAGTAGGTATGGAATCTGCCTCTGCGGTTGAATAGTTACCCAGGTTAATTCCTGTCAAGACTACTTCCTTTGTGCCATTTTGAGCAAGCATTTGAATCTTTGATGTAATTTCGCTTGCGCTGACTGACCGACATTTTCCGCGTGCATAGGGCACTATACAGTAACTGCAGTAATCCTCACAGCCATCCTGCACCTTTACGGGCACACGAATCCGATTTGTGGCGACATTAGATTCGTTACTGTGCAAAGATTCTTGTTCTCGACGTTCCTCACTGCACTCAGGAATGACAGGTACAGCAAGTGTACCTGCATTCAGCAAGTCTTCAACATGACTTGCGATTTGATTCCTGTCGGCTATTACGGTTATTTTTGGATCAATCAACTCCAATTCTGCCTGCAGCAACACTGCTCCACAACCTGTTGCAATTACGGTACGCACACTGTCCTGGCGACAGGCACGACGTAGTTCTTTTCGCACCTTTTTATCTGCCTCGCCAGTAACGGTACAGGTGTTAACAATAACAATCTCTGCGCTTGCTGCACGAAAGACCTGCTGCAATCTTGCATCATTCAATTCTGTCGACAAATCTGTCGATTCGACTTGATTAACCTTGCAGCCAAAAGTCTTGATGAAGTACGGTACCACGAGCTAACCTTTTAACCTACTGCGCAACGACAAGGCATCGCAGGCAACTGCTACTGCAGCACATGCTGCCGTATCAACACGTAAAATGGTAGATCCCAGACTAACGTTACTACTGCCAATCGTGGTCAATTTCTCAACCTCTGCAGCAGTAATCCCCCCCTCAGGTCCAATAACCAATGCAAGGTGAGGCTTGCGCAGGTTTACACTTGGCAAGTCTACAGCAGCAATGGCAGACGATAACGTGCTGGAATCATTACAATCTGTCCTTTCTGCTTCTTCCCACAAGGTAAAAATTGCATCAGGCTGCATCTGTTCTAAAAGTTTGATGGCCGTAGAAAAGCTATATAGCGTATCAAGTACAGGTAGGTCTGTGCGGTGAGATTGTTGTGCTGCAGCAACAGCGACTTTATTCAGGCGTACAATTTTTGCATCGGCACGCGCACCTACAGGCCTACTAATTGATCGATCAAATAGCACAGGGACAATACGTGTAGCTCCCAGTTCTGTTGCTTGCCTAACAACTGTTTCTGTCGTATCGCCCTTTGAAAATCCAATAACCAGAGTCAGCTCAAATGGAATATCTGATGTCTTGACAGATTCAACTATCTGCAAATGTAGTAAATCTGGATTGATTTCTCCAATTTGACACAACCACGTCTGCCACAAATCACGCTGAACCAATTCAACACGCTCTCCTGCCTGCAATCGCAAGACATTTACCGCGTGATGGTATAACTGCGCGTCAAAATCTCCCGCACTGCGTACTTGCAGCACACTTCCTGCTTGAAGTGCAGGGTGCCCTACTGGCAGGCTCGTAAAAAATCGAGGAAGTGCCACAGCTGATGCACCTTATCGCTTGCCCTTGAAAAAGTCTTTCATTTTGCCACCGACACCTTGTACCAACAGCTCATCAGCATCAGAAGTCTCACTGTCCCCGAAATGGCGACCCAATTCTTCAAGCAATTCTTGTGATCGTGCATCAAGCTTTTTTGGCACAATAATTTCAAGGTGACAATAAAGACTGCCAAAGGCCTCTTCGCGTCCAACTATAGGCATTCCAGCACCTTTGACCTTGACTCTATCCCCCGTCTGAATACCTGCAGGAACTTCAACTGCTACCACACCCAGCAAGCTTTCAATTTGCTTTGTCGCACCCAAAGCTGCCTGTGTCATCGAAATGGGTAGACGCACATTTAGGTCATGCCCCTTGCGCACAAATCGCTCATGCTCTAGCACACGCACCGTTACCAGCAAGTCTCCGCTTACAGCACCACGTATTCCAGCCTCGCCCATATTGGGCAAGCGAATCTTTTGCCCGTCAGCAATTCCTGCGGGAATCTGCACATCGACTGTCTGACGATCAATTACCCGACCAGAGCCCTCACATTCAGTACAGACATTTTCAACGCGCTGCCCACTACCCCCACAATCAGGACAAGGTTGCTGTGTACGCATCATGCCAAATATCGTTTGTTTAGTACCAATGACCTGCCCTGCTCCATCGCAGGTGCTGCAAGTCACTGGTGCTGCCCTATCCACACTACCTGTCGTATCACATTCGTCACAGGGGGCTAAACGATCAATGGTAATCTGGCGAGTCAGTCCGCGTGCTGCATCTTCAAGAGAGATACTGATGGTCGCACCCATGTCGCGACCATCTGAGCGCATTCTGCCCGCACGTGCACCTGAAACGCCACCAAAAAATGATGAAAATAGATCACCCAAATCAACTGCCTGCCCACCGCCAAAGATATCGTTAAAATCAACGTTGTAGGCAGATCCACTCGCAGCACCAGGGACAGCACCAAAGCGATCGTAGTGTTGACGCTTGCTAGAATCTGACAAAACGTCATAGGCTTCATTAAGTTTCTTAAACTGGTCTTCAGCATCAGGAGCATCATTGACATCAGGATGAACAAGACGCGCCTTACGCCTAAAAGCACGCTTGATCGTCTCGCCATCTGCATCGCGCGTGACTTCAAGCATTTCATAATAATCAATACGTGTTGTTGACAAGTTTGTAGTCTCCTAAAATTTATAGATAGGTCACTGTGGTGAAGTGTCTAGTCTAAGACATCATCAAGAACGTGTGCCGCAGTTGAAACTGCCGAAATTGCATCGCGATACTTCATACGAGTTGGACCAACAACGGCAATTACCCCAATCCGATAACGACATGCTACCAGGCTCAACCTTGACAAACCCGATGTGACATTCTCTTTGCCAATAGATACGGTAACACGCCTGTCATCTGTACTGGTTTCAAGAACTTCAATCAGCTCGTTTTCATTTTCAAGCATACGCACCAGATGGGCAAACCCTTCCTGGCTGCCAGGTGCCAAAAATTCTGGTTGAGATAGCAAATTTGCGAGTCCGTTATAGTACAGTTGCGGCTGATTCATCACAAGTCCTGCATCTGGCGCATCGTGCATGGCAGATCCAAAATTTGTCCGCGGTGACAGCACAACGCTTAGCAGCGCCAAACTATTTGTCACTGCACTCAAGTTCATCGCTACCGTTTTGAAAAATTCTGCAAACAGCAGCGAATTTCCATAATTGCATGGCGAACGTAAGGTGCGATGCAATTCCTGATGCGGATATGCAGCACTCGCATTATCGCCAATGCTCAAGCTAGGCAAAGACAGTATGTCGTCAACTACCCTGCGATATCCTGCCTGCGTAGGAAGCCTGCCTGCAGAAGTATGGGGCTGATACAGCAAGTCCCGATCTTCCAGTGCACCCAATTCAGAGCGAATAGTTGCAGGCGAAACAGTTGCAACATAGCGTTGAGCCAAGATACGTGAGCCAACAGGCGCGTTGCTTTTTACGTGGTGGTCTACCACGGCACGAAGCACAATTCGTCTACGCTCAGTTAATGCGGTCACATCTTACCTTTTCTCAACTTAGCTATTGATAGCGCACGAGCGAATGAATCGGCACATCATGCTTGAGCAGCTGATCACGTCCGTTAAGGAAGTCCAATTCAATAAAAAAGCTATAGCCGACCAATTCAGCACCGAGCTTGTCAATCAAGTGTGCTTTTGCACATGCTGTACCGCCTGTTGCCAATACATCGTCAACAATCAAAATGCGGTCGTCAGAAGTCACATCGTCCTTGTGGACTTCAATTACTGCCTTGCCATATTCAAGAGTATATTCTTCGCCCAAGGTAACATAAGGCAGTTTCCCTGCTTTTCGCGCAGGAATGAAACCAGCACCGAGCTTGTATGCCATAGTAGTCCCAAAAAAGAATCCACGCGCCTCTGCACCAAAAACTTTGGTAATGCCTGCGTCCATGAAAGGTGCGCACATATCATCAATCGCTGCCTTAAAGGCATCTGCATCTGCCAGAACGGGTGTAATGTCCTTGAAAGATACACCAGGGCTGGGCCAATCAGGAATCGTGCGAATAATGTTTTTATAGTCCACAATCTACCTCTCTTTGTTCGTGCGATTGTTTAGCCATACTAGAGTTTAGAGCAAATCGTCCATTTTGTCTTTAATCTCACGCTGCAATAATCGGCGCTTCAATAACTCACTTTGCCTAATAATGTCAGACGCCACCTGTGCAAGTTGCTCTTTTGAATGCGGGGTTTTATGCCTATAGGTTGGACGCAGCAATTGTTCGTAAATCAAAGATTCCTTGTCTGCGAAAGTTGCGTACATGCGCAAATGACGTGGCTCAATTCCTACTCCGCGAAGTTGCCATGCTGCACGGACACAGGCTGCGTCTGCAGCAGAAACCGTCGCATTTCCCATCGTTGAAGCAGTACTCGTAATCTCGATTATTCCAAAGCGCTTGAGGTCGGTAAAAAAGTTCTCGGGAATCTTTTCTGCATGAACCATGTCTGCAACAGATACTGCTGCGCAATCACCTGCGTCAAGTGCATACAGCTCTTCAAAGGCACCGTCACCTTGTCCATCAGTCACAGCACCATCATGTGTGGCCGCACTCTGTCCTGCGCTCGTACCTGACTGCACAAAGCCATCTGGTGAAGATTGTTGATTTTGCGCCTCGTGTGCCTGTTGAAGTAATTCTGTAATTTCTGCAACAGCAACCCCGCGCTGAAATTCGTCAAGTTTGACCTTTATGATAGCAAGTGGCAAAAATTTTTCGCGCTGCAAGCGCAAGATCAATTCAATTCGTGCGATATCTGCACGCGAATATTTGCGATATCCGCCGTCAGTACGCTCTGGCGCAATCAGACCTTCATCCTCTAAGAAGCGTAGCTTAGAAACGGACAGATCAGCAAAGCTCAATTGTAGTTTTTGAACTACCTCTCCTATGGTTAAGTAGTCACGAAAGTTCATTTAAGAATTGTTGCCCCAATAAAACACAAGCTGAAAGGTGCCAATCTGCAAAACATCACCATCACGCAAAATCGCCTCTTCGACTATCGATCCATTCACATAGGTGCCATTCAACGAACCTGCATCACGCAGTCGAACTTCGGCGCCCTCACGCTGAATAATGGCATGCTCGCGCGAAACAGTAATATCACCTAAAAACAATTGTACCTTTGGATCGCGACCAATAGTGATGTATTCACCGTCAAGAAAGAAGCGTTCTCCAATCTGCGGCCCCTTGAGAACTTTAAGGTAAATATCGTCATCGGAGGAATGCTCATTGCGTGCACTAGCCTCTGGACTACCAACAGGTAGAAAAGAAGTCGTTGACTGATCCGCAGTGTCCAAGCAATAGGTACACAGATGTTGGTCTGCGCCCTCAAATCGCTTGCCACAGGCTGTGCACTCACTCATGCTCTATTCCTCGTCCATACGCTCGCGTACTTTATCGATTTCTGCCTGGAATGCTGCAAGCAGATCCTCGTCTTGCTTAATGGCAAAGCGTCTGTCCGGCTCGATACGATTGCGCACAAAAGGATCTTCCATAACGTCAAACAGGTCACGACCTGATTCATTCATTTCGCGTACAATATATTCAATTGCACGAGACTCTTTTACGCTTAAGAATGTTGCAGTCTTTTTACCCTCTTTATTCTTTTTACGTCCAAACATTTATTGCTTCCTCCATCTAAGATCAGGGTTTCGCACGGCAGCCTCTTCATCTAGGCGCCTTACAGGAGTAGTATAAGGGGCAGCGTGCAGTGTTTCAGAATCTGTTTCCAACTCGGTGGCAATAGCAATCATTGCGTCTGCAAAAGCATCGAGGTCTGCAAGAGACTCAGTTTCAGTTGGTTCAATCATCATGGCCTCATCCACTAGCAAGGGGAAATAGATTGTCGGTGGATGAAAGCCATAATCAAGCAAACGCTTTGCTACATCTAGAGTTCTCACACCAGTTGCATCTTTAAATGGCTTGCCAGTAAGAACAAATTCATGCATGCAAACTCCAGGAAATGCAAGCTGGTAATGTTTTTCGAGTAATACGCGCAGATAGTTGGCAGAAAGCACTGCTTGACGTCCTACATCACGCAAGCCATCGCCTCCCAGTGCGCGAATATAGGTCCACGCACGCGCCATCACCGACACATTACCGTAAAAGCTGCGCACACGCCCAATTGAGCGCTCTGGCATGGTCAGCGTGTACTGGTCATCCTCTGCATCATAATCGACAATGGGACCTGGCAAGAATGGGGCAAGCTCTGCGCTTACACAGATAGGACCTGCGCCTGGTCCTCCCCCGCCATGTGGTGTCGAAAAGGTCTTGTGCAAATTGATATGCAGTGCATCAAAGCCGCTGTCGCCAGGACGCGACATGCCCAGAATTGCATTTAGATTTGCACCATCACAATAACTAAATGCGCCTACCGCATGCACGGCTTCATTGATTTCAATAATGCGCGGCTCGAACAATCCTACTGTGTTGGGATTGGTCAGCATAAAAGCAGCTACGTCTTCATTGAGTAGTTCGCGCAAAGCATCCAGGTCTACTAGTCCGTCTGCATTCGAGGGCACCGTCACTGTATCGTAGCCTGCCATCGCAACAGACGCAGGATTGGTCCCATGCGCAGTGTCAGGAATAATCACCTTTGTGCGAGCGGTTGCTCCATCTGTGCGAGCAAGATGTGCTGCGCGAAATGCCATCAGGGCTGCATACTCTCCGTGTGCGCCAGCAGATGGCTGCAAGCAGGTCGCAGCAAAACCTGCAATTTCTGCGAGGTCGTTTTGCAGCTCATACATCATCTGTAGGGCTCCCTGAGCACTGCTGGTGGATTGGTACGGATGCAAGTTCGCAATTCCTGGCAAACGTGCAGCATCTTCGTTCAGGCGCGGGTTATACTTCATGGTGCACGAACCTAAGGGATACATGCCTTGGTCGACACTGAAATTCATTGATGCCAGATGCGTATAATGACGCATGATGTCAGTCTCGGTAACATGTGGCAAAGAGGGACCTTCTGTACTGTCTGCAAGATAGTCAGCAAGGCCAGAAATCGCACTTGCATCCAGCTGTGGCAGCTCGCTTTGCGGTGCCTGCAAGCAACTGCGACCCTCTACCGACAGATCATAGATGGTCTGACGCGGACCACGATAGTTAATCTGGTAATCTGATTGATGATTTGAAGTTGTATCAGCCAAGATCTTTCACCTCGCTTACAAATGCATCAACTTCTGCACGAGTTCGCTTTTCCGTTACTGCAAAAAGCACCAGGGCATCATTACTGTCGTTGCTGGCATCCAGAATGACACCTGCCAAATAGCCGCGCATAAGCAGTTCAGCATGCCAGTCGCTTAAGTCATGCTCGCCTATGTAGCGCAAGGCAAATTCATAGCCAAAGGCTTGCTGTCTATCATTTGATGCTGCGGACAACGCAAAGAGTCCTGTGCTCAGAAGTTTATCGCGCAAGTAATGTGCCTTTGTCATGCAGTCTGTGGCAATATCTTTTAGTCCCCCTGAACCAACAGCAGCTAAATACATCCCCGCTGCCAAAGCGTTCAGTGCATGGTTGCTGCAAATGTTAGATGTCGCCTTTTCGCGACGAATATGTTGCTCGCGCGTCGACATAGTCAAGACATAGCCCTGATTGCCATCAATATCTGTTGTGCGTCCTACGAGACGCCCTGGAATCTGACGGACGCATTTCTGCGTACAGGCAAAATAGCCCAGACCTGGTCCACCAAAACTCATAGCACTACCGAGGGGCTGACCCTCGCCAACAACAATATCTGCGCCCAGAGTGCCAGGGCGCTTCAAGATTCCAAGCATAATAGGATTAGTGTCGAGCACCACATACGCACCTGCATCTTTGGCAGCTGCAATCAGTGGTGAAACATCTTCGATTATTCCATAAAAGTTCGGATATGGTAGCAATACGGCAGCAATCTGTCCTACATGCTGTGCAAGTAGGTCTGCAAAAGCTTGAGCATCGGTTACCAATTCTTCAGTCACCGGCACATATACAGGATCAATCAATCCTGAGCTCGCATAGGTCTCTAGGGTTTCGAGTTTTTCGGGATGCAGTGCCTCAGACACCAGCATCACAGTGCGTTTGCCACGCGTCAGACGCATTGTCATAAACGCGGCTTCGACCAAAGCAGTTGCACCATCATACATGCTGGCATTAGCAACATCCATACCGGTAAGTTCACAAATACCTGTCTGATATTCATAAATCGCCTGTAAGGTTCCTTGGCTAACCTCTGGCTGATACGGTGTATATGCAGTGAAAAACTCGGGACGACGCAACAGGTAGTCAATAAAGGCAGGTACGTAATGATCATAGCAACCCGCACCCGCAAAAGAAACATATTCATGCGCTGCAAAATTTGCAGCGGAAAGTGCATCAAGGCGCGCGCGCAGGTCAATCTCTGACATGCCTCCATACACATCAGGAGCATTGTCTAACAGCACTGCATCAGGCAGATCAGCGTACAATTCATCAACACTCGCAACACCAATGCGTGCAAGCATCAATTCGCGCTGTGCATCAGTTATCGGAATATAGTTCATAGATATTGCCTTTAGCTTATGGCAGACTTGCGTCGTAAGCTGCAGCATCCATTAGATTTTCAAGATCACCAGCATCATCAAGGCGAATACGCACAATCCAGCCATCGCCATAAGGATCATCGTTGACGGTTTCTGGCGCATCTTCAAGAGCCTCATTTGCCGCAATAATCTCTCCAGCAACAGGAATAATCAATTCTGATACAGACTTTACACTTTCAACTTCACCGAAGACTTCTGAAGTTTCAAAGCTGTCACCAATATCTGGCAAATCTACAAAAACAACCGACCCCAGCTGCTCTGAAGCATGCTTGGTAATGCCAATTGTTGCTTGGTCACCATCAACTAAAACCCATTCATGGTCAGCTGAATATTTACGATCTGTTGGAGTCGCCATTGTCTGTCCTCTCGCCCTGAAATTTACTGCACAATAGTACCTATGCAATAGTACCAAAATGAAGCAGCTGAAATAACGTCAATTGGCAGAAAGGTGTCACAAAGTGTGCCGCAAGGAAGTTGTATGTCTGGCTCTTGCACGCAGCACAGTTTACTCCTGTGCGAACATAGGGTTCAGGCACATAACTTTTTCACCGTGTGCCCTGTGGTAGTGCCTTACTGATTGCGAACTTTAAGAGCCCGCTCAATGTCGCGCTGTGCATCTTTTTGCGCAATAGTAGCACGTTTATCGTAGTCCTTTTTGCCTCGTGCAAGACCGATTTCTACCTTTAGGCGATTGTCGCTTGAGAAGTAAATCTTAGTAGGGACAATGGTCTGTCCCCTCTCATTTGTTTTTGTATCCAAATACCGAATCTGCTTTTTATGCAGCAACAGCTTGCGCGGACGGTCTGGATCTACATTATTGTAAGAGCCTTGTGCATACGGCTTTATATGTACGCCTAATAGCCAAACTTCGCCTGCGCGCACATGCGCATAACTTTCTTTCAGTGATAGTCCATAATCGCGAATCGACTTGACCTCTGTCCCAGTCAACACAATGCCAGCCTCAAAGGTCTCATCAATAAAATAGTCGTGGTAGGCCTTTTTATTTCCTGCGATGCGCTTCATGTTATCCCTGGTTGTTATATCTGCAAAGTTGTTCACAGGGGCAGACAATCTGCCTGCCCCTCATGTTGTGAATTATCTACCTGCTTAAGCGCTGTGCCTCTACGATTGCGCGCTGTAGCTGCTGGTCAGTCTCTTCCTCTGCTCGCTCGGCAATGCTTGTTTCAACAATGATGTCGGGAGTATTACCTACATCATTAATAACTCTGCCATTTGCTGTCAGATAATGTGCAGTCGTCATAAAGGCCGCACCGCGCCTAAAGGGGATCTGTGTTTGCACGCTCGCCTTACCAAAGGTCTCTACTCCTACGAGGATCGCCCGTTCATGGTCTTGCAGGGCACCAGACACAATCTCGGCAGCTGATGCACTGTTGCCATTTACAATGCACACCATGGGTAGCTGCACCGACAAAGGCTGCCCTCTGCGTGACAGCACCTCTGGCATGGGTCTTGTTGAAGATTCAATCTGAACAATCGTGCCTGATTCAATAAAAAGCGAACTGACTCCGATTGCCTCATTTAGATCGCCACCAGGATTATCACGCAGATCCAGGATAAGGCTGGTTGCGCCCTGCTCGATTAAGTCCTCAACATCTTCACGCAGCTCATCAGTTGCGCGACGATTGAATTCAAATAGGCGCACATAGCCAACACCATCCTCAAGCAATCGTGCTTCGGTAATAGGTGCTTGAATAGTGTCACGAGTAATTGTAACGTCAAATGGGTCGCCCAAAGGATGATCCATTGACATTGGCATAACATCCTCATCAAAAGGACGTACCATGGTCAATTCAACATCTGTACCAATCTCACCGCGTACCCTTGAAGACAGTTCTTGTGTCGTCCAGTCTGTGCGCGTTTCATCGTCGACTCGATAAAAATAATCGCCCTCGAGCAATCCCGCAGCTTCAGCTGGTGTGCCTTCGTAAACTTGCAAAATGAAGACCGTGTCATTTTGTTCGCCCAGCAACACACCAATACCGCCAAAGGCACCCATCATGCTTTCTTCGTAGCGCTGCAGTTCTTCTTCGGGCAAAAAGCGTGCGTAATTATCTCCATTGCTGCGAAGCAGTCCATTAAGCGCACCTACGGTAGCAGTTGTTTCACTGGGCGGATCAAGTGCTTCGTTTTGCATCAAATTGAAAAGATCAGAAACATCTCTGGTCAATTCTGCGTTTTGGCTTGCGCGTACATGATCTGCAATAAATACAATCTGTGATACAGCAAACCCACCAAAAAATGCGGTGAGCACCAGAACGGTAATGCTCAAAGATAAAACAACCATTTTAGTTGTGCGATTCATAACATTCCTTTCGAATGAAACAATGCGGACATTACTGCCCGCACTGAATAATGTCATTGATCGTTGTCCAGAGTGCTCTGGCTAGATCTTCAAGTACCTTCTCATGGCAATAACTGCTCCTAGAATACCAATAACAACACCTGTGCCAACCAGAGTTAATGATATCTGCAACATAAGGGCATTACTAAAGTCAAAATCGATAAAAGCAAGTGCCTGCTGCAGGTTCGGGAATACAAATTCTTTAACTCCCAGCAGTACTAAGATGGCAAGCAGCGCACCGACAAAAGCCTGCAATATGCCCTCAAGGATGAATGGTGCGCGAATAAATCCATTGCTTGCACCCACCAAGCGCATAATGGAAAGTTCATTTCTGCGCGCATAAATCGCAAGGCGAATAGTATTGTTAATGAAGATCAGACTGACCAGCGCCAAAATTCCTACAAATAAAGCTCCTACAAACCGTGCTGTGTTGGTTGCATCAAGCAAGGTCTCTACAATACTCCCACCATAACTAAGGGCTGCATCAGGACTCTCTCCTGGAATTCCAATGCGCTCAAATTCCTCACTGTCGCGTATCAGAGTTAACACACCATCAATTTCTTGCGTGTCAACTAATTCAATTTCAAGTGATCGAGGAAGCGGATTTCCTGCAAGCTGTTCGACAATCTCTGGCGAGCCTTCTGTCATTCGCTCAAAGCGCGCGAGTGCTTCCTCTTTTGAAACCAGCTCCACAGTCGCAACATTTTCATGCGCGGTAAGCTCAGTTTGCAAGGTATCAATATCTGCATCTGTAGCATCATCATGAATCCAAATCTGAATGTTGATACGACTCTCGATATCGCGCGTCATGTCAGCAACCATGCTATTTATCAGCAAGGCACTACCCATTAACAGCAGCGACAAGAATATTGTCGCAATGCCACCAAAGGTCATTACCCAATTGCGCTTGAAGCTAATTGCAGCTTCAGATATGAAATATCCAATATTAATCGACACTGCCGTACACCCCCCTATCCTGGTCGCGAACCAGATGACCTTCGTCAAGGGCAATTACGCGCTGGCGCATGTAATTCACCATTTCTTGGTCGTGCGTCGCGATAAGGGTGGTCGTACCTGTACGGTTAATGCGTTCCAATAATTTCATGATACCGAGTGATGTCTGCGGATCAAGATTACCCGTCGGCTCGTCACACAGCAGTAGTGGTGGGCGATTTACAAAGGCACGTGCAACAGAAACACGCTGCTGCTCGCCACCAGACAGTTCATGCGGATAGTTGTGTATCTTTCCTTCAAGTCCAACCAAGCGCAGAACTTCTGGTACTTGCGTATTGATAACATGTTTTGATTTACCAATTACCTGCAAAGCAAAGGCAACATTTTCAAAGGCCGTCTTGTTAGGTAGTAATTTAAAGTCCTGAAATACACAACCAATATTTCTACGCAAATAGGGAATTTTCGAATTCTTTAGACGGCTTAAATCGTGTCCTGCAACAATGATCTGTCCAGAAGACGGTACGACTTCGCGCAAAAGCATACGAATAAACGTAGATTTTCCACTACCAGAATGCCCAACAATAAAAACGAATTCACCAGCAGCAACCTCAACATTGATGTTTTGAAGTGCTGCCTTATTGGCAACATAACGCTTCGATACATTTTTCACCGAGATCATGAGCGGACCGCGATTCGCACGGGGCGAAAATTGCGGTTCAGGCACAATCTGGTCAAGTTTTGACTCGAGGTCGGTCACACAAGCCTCCCTAATCTGCTTACATTACAGGCTGATGCACAGGCACCAGCAACGCCTAGTAGTGTAACAAAAGTCACAGCCACACATCGCAGCCGTTACCTTACTGGTGTTACAGCAATTCTTTTGCAGCAGCGGCAATAGATGGTGCATCAAGCTTGAAATGTCTAATAAGTTCTTCTGGCTTGCCACTCATGCCAAATCGATCCACGACTCCAATGCGGCGCGTGGGAACAGGATGCAGTTCTGACAACACCTCAGAAATAGCAGATCCCATACCACCTAACACACTGTGCTCTTCTGCAGTAACCAGGCGTCCTGTTTTGGACACACTCTGCATGATAGTTTCAACATCAAGAGGCTTTACACACATGACATCAATGACCTCTGCTTGTACGCCCTCTTCTGCTAGCATTTCTGCAGCAAGCAGTGCTTCTGCAACCTCTATGCCGCAGGCTGCAATCGTCACATCGGCACCAGAGCGCAGCACGACAGCCTTTGTTACATCTATGTCAGTAATAGATCCACCCAATAATCCTGTTGGTCCATATAAATTGGGAACTCCCGCACGACCCAGACGAATATAAAACGGTCCGGGCGTCATCGCAGCATAACGTACCGCTGCCTTTGCTGCCGTGTAATCAGATGGTGTCAGCACACGCATATTGGGCAACACACGCATCAATGCAATATCTTCAAGCATTTGATGGCTGCCACCGTCGGGACCCACGGTCACGCCGCTATGTGTCGGCGCAATCTTAACGTTCAGGCTATTCATGCAAACAGTGTTGCGAATCTGATCATAAACACGCCCTGTGCCAAACACGGCAAAAGATCCTGTAAAGGCAATTTGCCCTGACAGTGCTAAGCCAGCTGCAGCTCCCACCATGTTCGCCTCTGCGACTCCCGCATTAAAAAAGCGTTCTGGGTAGGCCTGTCCCAATTTGCCCGTTGTTGTCGAACAGGCGAGATCGGCATCAAGGGCAACAATGTCATGTCCCTCTTCGACCATGGCAACCAGAGTTTCGCCCAGAGCAGCACGTGTTGCTTTGCACACACTAAGCATCTGCACCACCCCCTGTCTGCGTATTCGCAGACAGCGACAGCTTCACTTGAAGTTCTGCACATGCTGCATCGCACTGCTCGTCATTTGGAGCAACACCGTGCCAGCCAGCCACATCTTCCATGAAAGAAACACCCTTGCCTTTTGTAGTGTTGGCAACAATCACATATGGTTTATCCACTGGGCGTTCTTTTGTTAGTGTCTCATAAATCGCAGCAAAATCATGTCCGTCTACAGTGGCAACTTCCCAGCCAAATGCTGCGAATTTTGCACCCACATCTCCCAAGGCCATAACGTCTTCTGTATTACCGTCAATCTGCAAGAAATTGCGGTCAACAATCGCTACTACATTGCCCAGCTTATAGTGCGCAGCATAGAGTGCTGCTTCCCAGTTTTGACCTTCTTGTAATTCCCCGTCTCCGAGCAAAGTGTAAATTTGTGGCAAAGTACCGTCCATCCCACCTGCATTATCTACCTGATCATTCCGCGCACCTGCAGCTTGTAGGCGCAGTCCCTGCGCAAGACCCGCTGCGATTGACAGGCCTTGACCCAGTGACCCTGTTGACACCTCTACACCAGGACACAGTTCCGCATCGGGATGACCCTGTAGCATTGAACCCAGATGGCGCAAAGTCTTGAATTCTTTTGCACTAAAATAACCCGCACGTGCAAGGGCAGCATAAAGCACTGGTGCGGCATGTCCCTTTGACAAAATAAAGCGATCACGTCCTGGATGACACGGATTTTGCACATCATAGCGCATAACACCGCCAAAGTAGAGCACCGCCATCAAATCAACTGCAGAAAGCGATCCGCCAGGATGTCCAGAACCTGCACAAGCAAGCATTTTAACAATGTCCATACGCATCTTGATTGCCTGCGTGGTAAGGTAGCAGGCATCGAAGCTATGTGGTGGAACTGGTGCTGAAATTGGTTGCGCTGACATCACTACCCTTTCGTGTAAGTGCGTGAATATATTACTCCCTTTTCATACTAGCAGAACTAGGTAGATTTGTTATGCGCTAATCTTCTTAATGAAAAAGCAATCGGCATTGATGCCGACATTATAGGAGCATACTGAAAGACTGAGAAAATGATTTCTGGATCAAAGCCAAGCATCTCTGCAAGGGAAAAGCCTGGTACCAGCAACAAATAGGGTGCCAGCAGCAGAGCAAGACACATCAGCGCAAGCTCACGCCTATCTGTACGCGCAGCTGTAGCAGCCGCTTCATTAATGCTTAAAACATTTACATATAGCCAATATATCAACCAGATTATAACCAGCGCGGGAACAATGATTGTCCCTGCGGGAACATCGCGTCCAAAAATATCAAAATACAGTGGGGAAAGGCGCAAGGCTGACAGGATGGAAAGAAAGATAGCGAATTGCAAAATGAATAGGCGGATACGTACTGTCATGGCACTCGTACTCTTCTTTGGCTGTTGATGACCGTAAAATACGCCAGCAAGGGCAAGGGTAGCTGCAAAAACAAGTCCAATAATCCCGTCCCCAATCAGATGTTCAAGTCCCAGAACACGCACCAGCACTTTCATCGCCACAACAGCAAAGGTTGCAGCAATTGCAACCAAAATAGATCTCGACAAAAAGATAACGGGGTTAAACACCTTGTTTATGGCTCCTCTATATGACTTGGCTCAAGCTAATAGCAGTCTATACGTCACTGCGCCAGCGCTTAATTACATTGTAACGTAGCTCGACAATTCCAGCTGGCCATTCTTTGACATTCGCCAATTCAAGTGCACGAGCCGCTATCTTGTCACTGGTTAAGGCCGCAGTTCCTGCGCCTAGCACAATCGGCTGAATGAAAACTCGCAGCTCATCGATAAGTCCTGCCTCGAACAGACTGCCTGCCAGTGTGCCACCACCACCAATCCAGATAAGTCCATCACTGTTATCGCCCAACTGCAAACGTGCAAGCGTCTTACCAGGATCATCTGAGGTAATCTGGACAGACTCTGCCGCAATCTTCAGCTTGTCATTACTGCTGAACACAATGACATCTCTGTCGGGATAAGGAAAAAAGTCGCCCATTTTTAACATGTGCTCATAGGTATTGCGACCCAAAAGTATTGTGCCAACCTGCTCATAGAACTCTTTGTAACCGTAGTCAATATTGGGCGCACCTGCCATCCAGTCAACACTGCCGCTGGCATCAGCAATGTAGCCGTCAAGCGACATTGTAAAATAGTAAATTGATTTGCGCATAACTACATCAAATTTTCTAATCCGATGATTAATCCCTGGTGTTTTCCTACTTGCTCACATGCAAGTACAACACCTGGCATGAACGAATTGCGATGGATTGAATCATGGCGAATTGTCAGAGTCTGACCTTGCCCTCCAAATATCACTTCTTGATGAGCAACATATCCTGGCAAACGCACTGAATGTACGGGAACTCCGTCAACATTTGCTCCACGTGCACCTGCACATCCTGGCAACTCTGTTTCTGTGCCTGGCGCTGTTGAGCGAAAATCTGGCAACGCTTGCGTGCGAGCTGCTGCCAGTAATTCTGCAGTGCGCTTCGCCGTTCCTGATGGTGCGTCAAGCTTGTTGTCATGATGCAGTTCGATAACTTCAACATCAGGCATATAAGCAACAACCTTTTGAGCAAGTTCCATCATCAGCACAGCGCCAATGGCAAAGTTGGGTGCAATGAACAGACATCTGTCTGCAGGAACCAATGATTCAAGTTCGCAAAGGGTTTCTGCAGAGAGACCAGTTGTTCCCACAACGCAGTCAAAGCCCAAAGGAAGTACCTGCCTTAAGTTGGCCTCAATCACATCAGGACGAGTAAAATCCACAAATACAGTGCGTGTTTCTTGTGGGCTCACCAAACCTGCTGCCATCAGTTCATCGATACTGGCGAATGTGTCTACATCACCCTGCGTATGGACACCATCTGCAAAACAAGGATCAATGCATGCAAGCAACTTCAAATTAGGCGCTGCATGGACAGCCTTTACTGTTTCGAGCCCCATCTTTCCTGCCGCCCCACTAACAACTACAGGTATCTGATTCGTCATGCCATCCTCCATCTTATGTTTAACATCTCAAAGTAAAGGGTTGTATTCATCATCTAGCAAGCTTTTAACTAATTCCATCTCATGCTTTGTAGGATCTTCCCTATACCGAATTCCATTTTCCTTTACACAAGGCATATACTCCCACAATCCTGGAAAATTAAAAAAATTGCCAGGAGCCATTTCACACTGAATGGGCTTGCAGCTATGAACAATGCAATCTTTATTCTTGAGAAAAATACAATGCCCCGATTCAGTCTTAAGCACATAATATAGTATCAGCCTGTCACAATTGGAGAAGAACTCCTCACGGCAATAGGCTTGCACGAATTCCTTTGGCTTAACTTGCAAATACGAAGATAGTCTCTCCAAGTCATCAGGGAAAATTATCACGTCAATTCTGTTGTCAAGTGAAGTTACTCTACAACAAGAGCTACATCTTGAACATGCAGACAGACTCACAAATCCAGCTCTCCCCTTTCATCCATTATGGATTTTGAAATCGAATACGATGCATACACTGCTTTATTCAGACGAAATAGTACTTTTTCTCTCACTGATAAGCGTAGTCGATATGCGCGATACTTTGTAGGAAAAGCCAGTATTTGTGACTTGGGCACTTCTTGAGCAACCCTAGTAAAATCTTCTATCTTCCTATTGTCATGAAACTCATAAAACACACCACTCATTGCTTTTCGAATAGAACCAAAATCTGTTTGTGTTAGCAGGAAGACACCATTTTGATAGCCTTCTTCAATTGTGGTGAAATAAGATATAGCCATTCTACCTCTATCCGAAATATATCCCTCTCCATACCAAACGTGATGTGTGTAATCGAGAATTGGTTCCTGGCGATACTGTTGAAATTTGACTAATACTTTATTCCCGCGCTGGCGCAAATAAAGTATATCCACAGCAGTAAAAGTCTCATCTATGCTGGATGTATACTCACCAATCCAATAACCAGAAGCTGAAAACAGCGATCGATTTCTGAAGCCAAAATAAATTTTCCTTACGCCCTTGTACAGAATAGACAAAATTATCGCTGATGAAAGACCGTAAAGAAAATTAAGTGACACTATGGCTGGCAACTCACTGGCAATGTCAGGCATCCAAGACTACTTCCTGCTGTTTTGCATCATTTTGCCCACGATTATCGAGGCTTTCTGCCATCACATCTGCAATACGCTCCAAGCTCCTATTTAGACCCCCGGTTCTTTCTGCTCCACCCATATGATACTCTCCTATCTTAGTTGGCAATACTCTGCAAAATAACTTTGGCAAGTGCCAAATCTCGTTTAAAGTATATCATCTTGCGCAGAGATCTCGATGTTGCTTCTCCTCTTGGATTGATGCACAATCCATCAATAATATTGCTTATAGTCTTGAGGGTTCGATTGTTTTTGCAAAAGATCTATGTACGCTGCAATAATTTCATCAATACGAATAAGTGCATTTGAAGCTTCATCCAAAAAATCATCAAGATCCAATACATTTTTGCTTGCAAGAAACCCCGCATATTGATAGCAATTTGCTACTATAAGAATAGAATTGTGAATTTCTGGCCTCCTTTTTATAAAATATTGCAATTCTTCCTCTGAGCCAATTCTGACGATTTCTTCTTTGTTTTGATAAATGTACATGCGATTCCAACTTGTATCCATCACAAGAGAAAAGATTTCAGCATAGGCAGATACCTGCCTATGTAGCGCCACCTGCTTAGACTGAGCGGAAATATACACGACACCTGCAATGCTAGCTAGTGCTGCAATAATTGATATCGACAAAGCTGTAATTGCCAATACGTAAATCAATCACAGAGATTCACCTCTCTTTATACTTCTGCGACAAACGCAGTGAACTCAAGTATAGCTCTCCTATTTCTTTGAGCAGAGAAAGAGCGTCAATGCATTTGCAAAAATATCCAGTTAGTGGCAGATACTCTAAGCTGTCAGCAGTGGGACATCCTCTTTCTTCTCAATGAAACCACTTTCAGTCAAAATTCATATGAAGAGTTAAGATGTCCCTACTGATTCAAAGATGTAAGGATTATGGGCGGACGGCGCCTATGAAGTCACGCGTAAATGCCGGAGCCTCTTCTACAAAACGTCCTGGTAGGGGGGCATGAATCTTGCGTGACCCACCAATAAAGATTGAAACATGGTAAATGTCTTGCGGACGACCTGTGCTGCTATAGAACAGTAGGTCTCCTGGCTGCATCAAGTCGCGACGATTGGGAGGGATAAAGGTTCCTGCATGAAATTGCTGGCGGGACGTTCTGGGCAAGTTAATGCCATATGCGACCCGGTAACACCATTGGGTTAGCCCACTACAGTCAAATCCTGCAGGAGTCGTGCCTCCCCATAAATAGGGTGTTACGCCAACAAATCTACGTGCCTCGGTCACTACGCCTGGTCGAGCACGTCCCAGGTTCCCAATATCTGTTGATGGTGGCGGTGTAGAAGTGCCTGATCCGCTACCAGCATTAGAGTTGCCACTCGAATTATTGTTGGTGTTATTATTTGGACGATTAGTGTTATTCGCAGTGCTGTTAGAGTTGTTGTTCGAATTGGCAGATCCGCTGTTGCTACTACTATTGCCAGTAGACGTGTCGCCTGCCTGTGCACTGTCATTAGACGATGTCGATTCTTCAGCTTGCTGATTTTCTTGTTCTTGCTGTCGCTCTGCCAAACGGGCCAGACGACGCTCTTCTACTTCAGCCTGTCTGATCTGTTCTTCCTGAATGCGAGCGCGCTCTGCCTCAATCAGCTGATGCACCTCACTGTCAAGCGAATTGAGGAGGTTTTGCTGTTCGTCCAAAACTTGTTGAACCGTATCATATTCTGACTGTGCCGCCTGTGCAAATTCTTGCTGTGTTTCTTGCTGTGTTTCAAGCAGAGCCTTATTAGCCTCAATTTCTGCACGCAGGCTACGAACATCACGAATTAAGCTTGCATCGTTTTCCATGATAGTACGCACCATGGTAATGCGAGCAAGTAGCTCAGGAAAGGTCTCCGAATCAAAAACAAAGACAACAAAAGAAGGGTCTGAGCTTTGATATGCGCTAACTGCACGTTCTGATAGCAAGTCGTTCGCATGATCTAATTCTTTCCTGTTTTGCTCTAATTGATCCTCGGTATCTGAAATTTCAGCTTCTGTCTGCTCGAGCTGTTCCTGTGCCTCAAAGAAGTTTTCTGATGCAATGCCAAGCTCTGTTGCGAGTTCGTCAAGTCGAATACGTGCAGCAGTTGCACGTTCTTGTGCATCACTGATTTGAGTCGCTTGGGAACTGTCAGCAGGTGATTCGCTTTCTGGAACTGCACCCAATATGGCAGGCTTCATCAATGCCATAATGAATATGATCACAACAATGCGAGTGGTTAAACCGTGTTTTTTCACAGAAATTTGCATACAGCCTAGAATAGATGCAGGTAGAAGCCTTTTGTGGCGACTGTAACCAAGATGCCACCAAAGTCACCAATCCGTTACCAGAGCATGTGAGACGTTCAATCTCTGCGTCGGTATTCAAATTTCTTCACACACGTAGCTATCTACGCTTTGCAAAGAAATTTTCAAACCTCCTTGACCTTGAACGTCTCACATGCTCTGGCAGAAATGAATTGGCAATGCGTAAGCATTGCGCCTACAAGGCTTTAAGTGCTGCCCTTCTGCGCTTAGAATAAATCATGCCTGCCACTATTGTTACGGCTATCAGTCCAACAAATAGCACAGCTGAACCAAGAGCACCTACCGTAAGTCCTGTTGGCTCTATGAAATTGTGAGCGTTTACAAATGCTGCAGAATTTCGTGCCTCACCCAAGACCTGTTGTGGAATCACAAGGTCTTGACCAAGATTAGCAGTGAAAGGTGAGCCAGTTGCAGACTGCCCATCTGCCGTAACCACCGCTGATGGCGCATATGCAATTGGAACGTTTATTTCTGACACGTTATAGCGAGCACCTATATGAGTATCAACAAATACAAGAGTTTGACCATGACGCAAGTGAATAGTTCTTGCAATGCCTGGCGTAAAGACGAAATAGCGATCTCCGCCCGCAGGCCCAGCCAAGGGCGCCCCGTTATCTGTACTTGTAACAACAGCACCATTCTCTACGACAAATGCCCTATAAGTGATTGGTCCCGTAGTCAAATCAATTGCGATTTGGGGAGCAGTCACACTGACGGAAAAATCAAAGAAGTGTGTCGTGTCTCCAAACGAACCTTGTACTGCTTTTGAGATTAATAGTCCCGCCTGATCTGGGTCAGTAGGATTGGTATCGTTGACTCTTCGCGTAAAACGATTGTCAAAGGTAATAGGGCCACTCTTGTCACTGTCAAGATCTCCATTAGGCAGAACTCGTTGGACAATTACCGAGGATACAAAAAGATCATCTGTAGGATCTTGTTGGCCTAGCACCTGTATGGTTATCTGCCAAGTGGTCGTATCGAATTCCATTATCTGAGCAAAAGTATTGGTAAAGGTGTCATTGCGCTCTGTAATCCGATATGTGTACGTTCCGATTTGTGGGAAGGTGACTCCTGTAAACAGATTTGCACCAGCCTTTGAGACTGTCGTTACACCGCCAGCAGTTGTTCCCGTATCTGCAGGACTAAAAGGTATTGGCTGATTGTTAAGTTGCGGCATCACAAAGGGAGCAGGTGGTATTGAACCACCATTGAAGCTGTGAGGAGCAATGCTGAATTCAAAGTTTGTCGTAGGAGTAATTGTTCTCTCTGGCATTCGCAAGACTTTGGTAATCGCAGGAGCAAGAGGAGGATTAGGAGGCGTAGGAGTTGCTGCTGCAATTGCTGGCAACACCATTACACAGGCCACGATAAGCAACAACACAAATCTTCTGCCACTGGTGCTCCACCGAGGAGCGATATGTGCACTGTTTATCCTATTGGTCATCTGATGTCTCCATTCTGCTGTGCAATCACTATGTCGCGCCTCACATTTCTGCCTTTGCGATTCACATAATTAATCGCTACAAAGACTCCTCCTGCAAGAACTGCAATAGCAATCGCCGAAATCGCAGTTGTATTGCCAACTGTCAATCCTGTCGAAGGCACCTCGTTAAAGATGAAGTTAATGTCATAATTATTTAGCGGATGAGCAAAGATGGTCACCGATGCAGTTGCCGCAATGTTTGTCAGCGAATGTGCGTTAAGTGGTGGATGTTCTGGAGTATCTGCTGAATTCCTCGTAAAAGTCATGCCGTTCAAGTTCATATTCGTATATTCACCATCGAGCGGAAGTGGGCTTAAGTACAAGTAATTTGCCGTAAAAATTGCACCGCCATCTCTGCCAGCATGATTGTTATCAAAGGTTGCGTTTTGTGCCTGCAGTCGCATCGCTGTTGCAGGCGGCACACTTGCGCTAGTGCCAATGAACATGCCGCCACCATCGCGAACAGCGAAATTTGTATGGATTTCACTTCCTCCTGGAGCATTCATGCCCATATTGAAGAGACCGCCCGTCATAAAGACACCACCGCCATAAAGAACAGTATAAGGCGCTCTGCCATGATTGAAGATATATCCACCATTCATGTTAAAGGTTCCACCTGATTGACGTACGCCACCACCACCTGTACCTGCACCAACAGTTCCTGGATGTGCCGCTGCTCCTATGGCTCGTCCTAATGAATTTTCGACAACCTGTGCAGTCCCTCCCATGTGAACGGTGCCATTTGCCAAAAAAATGCCACCTCCACCCGTGTTGGGATGGACAGCAACTGTTGGATTTTGCACAGAATTCGTACCTACCGTATTGCGACCTATCATGCCAGAATTGAAGTGGAATGTTCCATTCGTTATATACACGCCGCCGCCACCACTTAGATTGGCTGCACCGACTCCATTAGTTCTATTGTTTCTGATTGCAGCAGCATTGTGCATGTGGAGCTGGCTTGCAGCACCATCCATCAATACTCCACCACCATTGGTATTCGCCACGTTATTGTAGATTTGTGCATTATTGCGCACATGAGCTATACCACCAGTAGTAATGCGCATTCCACCACCATTTTGAACAGGTATGGGAATGCCATTGCTATTAGAATCGGCAGTATTTCTATAGTGGTTGCGAATTACACTGTTATCCCCCATGTCAAAAGTACCACCGCTTACCTGCACACCGCCGCCGCCTGCTCCTGCAGGATTAACTCTATTGCCCTCAATCATCGCATCATCGCGTACCAGCACCAGTCCAGCATTTTGCTGAATGCCACCGCCAGAATTACCGCCACGATTGTTAGAAACAAAGGCATCTTCTTCTATCGTAACCACCGTCGAAGCACCAGCCACAAGGATGCCACCGCCAGAACCACTGTTGTTATTGCGATTAAAGGACAGGTTTGCAGAATCAGACATATTGACCTGAGAGCCAGGCGGCGCAATTGACTGCACCATCACGCCTGCTCCAGAACCAGCAGCGTCAAAGAAGTGATTTGCATACGTCAGGTTAGGACCACCAATGGTAGCAGTGTCCTCCATGTTGAGCACTGCCCCTGCATCAAGATATACGCCTGCACCACCATGACTTGCGCCACCGTGAACTTGTGCAACATTTCGAGAAAGTCTGGTACCGTCTGACATGGTCAAAGCGGTGCCAGCCCCTGTCATGTGAACACCTGCACCATTGCCAACCATTATGGGAGTCGAAACTCTTCTGCGTGCAATATTATCTGCACGATCTACCGGATTCCACATATCAGGCAGCAGCGGTGGTGAGGGTGGTACTGCAGTTGATGTGCTGCGAGTAATATTAGCATTAATGTGCACATGATTAGGACCAGGATCTGATGTGGAAAATAAGCCACCACCACGTATGAAGACTCCGCCACCAGCACTATTGCGCGTGAAATTGGCTGCCATTCCGTTGACATCCGTACTAAAGGTGCCATGGGCTCCGTTTGACGCAATTCCAGCATTCCCTGTCATGTCAAAGGTGCCACCGTCCATATACACACCACCACCATTACCGCTGTCAGCCAAAGTAAAGGCGACGGGAGCTCCTGGAAGCGCAGCAGGGTTTTGTCCAGAGCCTGGGCCCGGATCAGTGGGGTATGCAAAGGTCGAATGTGTATTGACAAAGGTAAGACGTGTCTCATTGCTTCTAATTTGTGCTGTATCAGCCATGCTGGCAGCACTGCTCATCAGCAGTATGCCACCACCAAGCACAGTATTTCTGCCAGCAGTACCCGCAGGTGAATCCAGTGTGATCCAGCGTGGCATTTGCTGTCCTGCAGGTGGCGTACCTGGAGTCAGTGCAAATCCAGGAGTGCCGCTATTGAAGTTACTGACCACTCTATTGTTGACAATTTCTGCATTATGCGTCATGGAAAACGTGCCACTTGCCATGAGTAGCCCACCACCAAATATTTGCTGATTGTTCTGGATTATAGAACGGCCTCGCATATTCACCGTAGCATTTGCCGTAGCCTGGATTCCACCCCCGTAAGGTGTAGCAGAGGCAGCAGGAATGTTGCCACCATCAATAACAATATTTACGAGATTTAACGTGGAATTTCCTGAAATGTAAATATGGCGATTAGCGTTAATGTCAGACCGCGCAGCAACCGTTGTATTCGCAGGGGTTGGAGACGAAATGGCCTGTCCAGGAGGAGCAAACAGAGTAAAGCGAGCATTGGTAGGATGCACACCTGTCTGAAGGTTTGTCGTGCCGTTGGTGACTAAAGTAATATCACGCCCAGCAGGAACAGTGATGGGAGATGTAAGGGTAATATTATTCATAATCGCAATGACGCGAGTTGTAGACCCAGTCGTCATTGCGGACTGCAAGTCAGTGAAATTTCCTACAAAATCAGTTGCACCTACCGCGAAGGGCTCTATGCCAATATATCCGCCAGCTTCAACTGTGTCGTCTGATGATACAGTATTTGTCTCATCAGCACCTGTATCCCCACTGTCAGCAGCAGGGTCACCCGCAGAATCTTGAGTTTCCTGCGCAGGCTGATCATTTATAGTCGTGGAAGTATCACTATCTGCAGAAACTTCTTCACCCTGTGCTCCATCAGAGCCTTCATTAGCCAAATCAGTTTCTTCAGAGCCGCCATAGGGCTGATCTGATAGCTGCAATTCACGCGCAACAGCCTGCAATTCGGACTGTATTTGTGGTGAAGTGGCTGCAGCAAACAGCGGTAGCCCCATCAAAAGAGCTGCCGCAAAGATAAGTATTAGTTCAGATCTTCCTAAAAGCGATCTTACTTTGGAAAATTTTGTTTTCATATTCACCTCAGCGGTTTCTTGACCTTCTCAAAGTGCTTGTAACACTATAAAGCCCACTGTTTCAGACAAGTGCAAACAGTGGTATTATGTTTTGTTTACAATCATGGCATTTGTGCCATATTTAGTATAACATGCTCGCCAACAATTCTCCAGTGGGAGTCATTGAAATGCGTCTCTTTAAAATCTATCGTTGCCGAATAAAGTCTGTCATAAAATCTGGGAAAATACCTCATTTCCCAGTAGCCAGCCTTTCGAAGTGCAGCGATAATGCGTGTCATTGCAACGCAGCAAATTCTGTCTAGACAAGCTCTCACAGATTTCCTGTACGCCAGCCATTTTCGCAGCAGAAATTGTTGCTCCCCTCCTGGTGCGTAAAGCAAGCATGATATCCTCGCGACGCGCATCGGACGAATCAGCCTTTTCCACATCTACAAAAACTCTATCTGTGCCTTGCAAATAACTCTCAATACTGTCATGCAAAACAAAGCGACTGCGACTACCATCCTCATGGTTAATCATCGACGCGGCACTCGGACCAAGGCCTAGATAGTCCCCACGCATGGCTGCACATGTCCAATAGCGCATGTTTTGGCGACTTTCCTGACCAGGAACTGCATAGCTTGATATTTCATAGCGAGTAAAACCCTGCGCACGCAAATAATCTTCTATACGCACAAGTTCATCTGCCGCTATGTCTTGGCCTGGCAAATATATCGTACCCGCACCTACTTGCTGACTCAGAGCCGTCCCGTCCTCTACAGTTAGCGGATAGACAGAAACATGCCCAACATAGGGCAACACCGCTTGTATGCCCGCAAGAACAGTTTCAATGCTATCGTCGCCGCCATCAGCACGCGGTAAACCAAATATGAAGTCTGCTGATACGCGCAGACCTGCACCTGCTGCTGCACGCAGTGCGCACATAGCATCCTTTGCACTGTGAACACGTCCCAGCAAGCATAAAATATCATCATCAAGACTTTGTATCCCCAGTGAAATACGTGTCATTCCTGCTGTCGCAAGCTGTGTTGCCAATTGCGCGTCAAAGCTCTCAGGATTTGCCTCAACCGTAATCTCGCAGTCATCAGCAAGTGTAAAGTTCTGAGTTATTGCATCAAGTAGCGCACAGAGTCGAGCTCCCAATAATGTCGGTGTGCCGCCACCAATGTAGATAGAGGTAACAGGAGCATTAACAGGCATGTCGCTGAAAGTGCAATTGGCATCATCATCGCCAACCCGAATAAAATCGCCACTTCCCCACTGCACAATCTGTGCACATAAAACGTCGCAATAGGCATCCATCATCTGGTCTGCACACTCATGGCCGCTGGTCGAATAAAAGTCGCAGTAGCTGCACCTGGACTGACAAAATGGTACGTGAATGTACAGTGCCAAATCTCTCTGTGTGGCCTTAGCCATGACGCTCAAGGTACTCCGCAATCAGTATATCTAGATCATCCATCGTGCTAATCGAATGAAGTCTGCTGCGAAATATCGTAGCCGCAGGTTGCCCTGCAACATACCATGCAGCATGTTTACGCATCCGAGTAATATATGGCTCTCCATACCAGTCCTGTGTCATTTGGGCATGTTCTCGCAATAATGTCAGACGTTCATGTAGATCCGGCTCTAATGGCAAATCGAGTCCAGTCTTCCCTGCCAAAATAGCAGCAGTGCGTTCAAACAGCCAGGGGTTTCCATAAGCACCACGTGCCACCATGATGGCATCAGCACTCGTTTCTTGCATAATGTCAAAGCATGCTTCGGCACTAAAAGCATCGCCCGATGCAATCACGGGAATATCCAATGCCTGCTTAACTGCTGCAATAATGTTGCGGTCAGACTCTCCTCGATAAAACTGATCCGTAGTACGCCCGTGTACCGTCACTGCAGTCGCACCTGCAGCTTCAAGTCCTTTTGCGAATTCAACCGCATTTACCTGTTCATTTGACCAACCTTTGCGAATTTTTGCTGTTACCGCAAGGTCGTCTCTGCCCACCGCATCAAGTCCAGCACGCATTGCAGCCACAATGGCACATGCAATATCTGGATTCTTCATCAGCGCACTGCCATCACCCTTTTTGACGACTTTTGGCACGGGGCAACCCATGTTGATATCAATACCAACAATGCTGTCCTCTAAAAAATTTGCAACTGCAATTGCTTGCTGCGCCATAAGGTCTGGCTGCGAACCAAAAAGTTGAATTACAGCAGGAACTTCTTCTGGGGCAAGACGTAGCAATTGGTGCGATCGATTGCGATTTTTGTCATAGTGCAAACCCTTTGCACTGACCATCTCGCTAAAGCTCAGCCCTGCACCAAAACGCTTATTAATTGCGCGAAAAGGAGCATCTGCTACTCCTGCCATAGGAGCAAGCAATATAGGATTATCTGCAAGCGCTTTTAGATAGCGCATAGATAGCGTTCGTACTATTTCTGTTCTGCATCAGTAGGTTCTGATGCTGGCGTCAGCGGTGCTTCTACCATTGGCACCTGCCCAATCGCTTCAGGCGGTGTGGGGTCTACAGAAAATTCCGATCCGCCAACTACCTGAACGAATTGGCTATCTACCTGCTGCGGAATTGTCGCTGGCACCTGCATTGGCGCATATTCTTGCGAGACAGGTAAAGGAGCCTGTCCTGGCGCATATCCCGCTGTCGGGATTGGATATGATTGTCCAGATACTGATCCTGGCACAGGATAATAGACACCGCCAGGAACTTGAATAGGTTGTGGTGCTGCTGGTTGTGGTGCTTTTTTGCGCTTGCCCAAATCACAGGGAAGCTTGCCCAGCATCTCCAAGCAGGCCGCAAGCAGCAGTAGCAAACAAAAAGCCATCACCGTATAGAGTCCAATGCCTGGACCTGCGCTCATTGGTGGGCCGCCTCCACTACCCATGGCACGATCAAACATGCGCGCAAAAGCAGAAAAGATCACCAGCCACTGAGCATAGGCTGCCACAGAAAACGCTGCCACCATCAAACTAAGCATCAATTCAAGCCTGCTGCGCCCAAACGCAATAGACACAAACAGCAAAAGACCCGTACCTGAAAAGGCAATTATCAGCAGTATATTGACTCCTGCAAGTAGGTTCAGCGCAGCAAGTTGTCCCTCGCCCATGCCCATACCTAACCCCATGTTGCCCCCGCCTGACATTTCTGCAGCTTCTTCTGCATAGGCGCCAAAGGCAAGATCATAGCCCGATACCGACAGCACAGTTTCTCCGGCACAGGATATCGTTGCAAAGGGCAGAAAACCTGCAAGTATAAGCAATATGCAAGCAGCTTTAACCACTGTCGAAAAAGTCTTACTTTGTGTTTTCTCTCTAAAAATATTAGTACTCATGCTAATCATCTACCTTTAGTATTGCCATGAATGCTTCTTGCGGAACTTCAACAGATCCAACGCTCTTCATGCGCTTCTTGCCTTTTTTCTGTTGTTCGAGCAGCTTCTTTTTACGCGTAACGTCTCCACCGTAACAGCGCGATAGTACATCCTTGCGAATCGCCTTTACGTTGGTACGTGAAAGTACGCGACCACCAACCGCTGCTTGAATGGGAACTTCAAATTGCTGGCGCGGAATGATGTCCTTCAATTTGCGAGTCAACTCAAGTCCGCGCTGATAAGCCTTGTCTTTGTGGACAATGAATGAGAGGGCGTCCACTACTTTGCCTGCAAGCAGCACATCGAGCTTTTGCAGCTCGCTGGTCTTGTATTCGCTGAATTCGTAGTCAAGCGACGCATAGCCCTTAGTGCGCGACTTTAACTGATCAAAGAAGTCCAGGATCAGTTCACCCAACGGGATCTCATAGCGCATTTCAACGGTGTTTGGACCCAAGTATTGCTGATCTAAAAAGTGTGCACGTCGTCCGTGAGCAAGCTCCATCACTGCACCCACATAGTCTGGCGGCACTAATATCGTTGCCTTTAGATAGGGCTCTTCGATGTGATCAATCTCGTTCTGAACAGGCACATCTTGAGGTGAATGGATTGCACGCATGCTGCCATCTGTCAGGTAAACGTGATAGGACACACTGGGAGCAGTCGCAAGCAGATCGATGTCAAACTCGCGCTCAAGTCGCTCTTGAATAACTTCCATGTGCAGCAGGCCCAAAAACCCTACGCGAAAACCAAAGCCCAGTGCATGACTGGTCTCTGGCAAGTATTCCAACGCAGGATCATTTAGTCTTAGCTTATCGAGTGCTTCACGCAAGTCAGTGAACTGGTCGCCATCTACGGGATAGAGTCCTGCATATACCATGGGTTTTATTTCGCGATATCCTGGCAAGGCTTCTGTTGCGGGATTGGCAGCAGTTGTTACCGTATCACCTACGGTTACCAACGCAGGATCTTTCAATCCCGTAATTAAATAGCCAACATCGCCTGCGCCAAGGGCAGGAAGTACACGATTCTCAGGATTTCTGATGCCTACTTCTTCTGCATCAGCCTCTGCTCCACTTGCCATCAAGCGGATTCTTTCTCCTGTGCCCAATACGCCATCCATAATACGAACAAGCGCAATTACACCGCGATATTCGTCAAACCATGAATCAAAAATCAGCGCACGGAGAGGAACGTCTGAACTGGATGTGCCGGTAGGTGCAGGGATGCACTGCACTACTGCTTCAAGCAAGTCAGTAATGCCTTCCCCTGTTTTTGCACTGGTCAGTACCGCGTCTTCTGCAGGAATAGCAAGTGATTCTTCGATTTCTGCACGTACTCGCTCAGGTTCTGCAGCTGGTAGATCGATTTTATTGATGACGGGAATAATTTCAAGATTTGCATTCATGGCAAGCATGGCATTTGCCACCGTTTGCGCTTCAACGCCTTGCGAGGCATCAACAACCAGTATTACGCCCTCACAAGCAGCAAGTGCACGTGAAACTTCATAGGTAAAGTCAACATGTCCTGGAGTATCAATCAGGTTCAGGCGATAGGTAATGCCATCTGCAGCCTCATAGCTCACCTGCACCGCTTGTGCCTTGATGGTGATACCGCGCTCACGTTCGATATCCATGCTGTCAAGCAGCTGTTCTTGCATATCACGCTGAGCAACTGCTCCCGTTGCTTCGAGTATGCGGTCAGCAAGCGTCGATTTTCCGTGGTCAATGTGCGCAATAATAGAAAAATTGCGAATATATTCTAAGCCATGTGTATCAGTCATAGCATGCAATTCTAACAGAATGCGCTAAGGCTATTCATGAGAGATTGCATCACGAATACTAACTTGTGAAGCACGCCAGGCAGGCAGCAGACTTGCGACTGCTGATATTATCCACACCATTACCAGCCATACGACAACACCCACAGGAGCAAAAGTGTAGGAAAGGCGCATCTCAAGTGCGGCACGTAGTGCTGCCATTAGGCCATATGACATAGGCCATGACAACCATGCCCCCAGGAACCACGATATTGTACCAACGACCAGTCCTTGCGTGATATAGACACCAAATATTGCACGATGACTGGCACCAACTGACCTCATTATGCCAATTTCACGTGTTGACTCAATCACCGTAAGCGTCATCGATCCAGACAGTCCAATGATGCCCACAACGGCAAGGGCTAAAGCCATTATTAATAGAAAGGTCGTCAAGATGTCCAGATGCTCGCTCGATGCTTCAAGTTGACCTGCTGCCGTTTGCGTCGACGCAACAACATAGCCATGATTCAGATAGTGCTCATCTAAGTCATCAAGGATTGATTGCTGCAAGTCAGCGCGTGCAAATATGGTCTGGCGATCAGCATGCGAAAACTGGCTGCCATCTGCCTGCACCACTACTCTGGTAGACGCACCAACAATACCCTGCAAATCTGCAAGGTCGTCACGACACATGAACATCGTCGCTCCCTGCAGCGAACCTGTAGCAATGCCCGTGACAGGACGCTCAATTTCTTGCCCGCCTACAATCAGGGTCACCGTTGCAGGAGGCAGCAGGTATTCTTCTGTTGTAAAGAGCTCGGTCGTAATAACAACACCTTGACTGCCTGGTTCTGGCCAGTAGCCATGCTCGAAATCAAAATCAAGGATGCGTGTATCGGCAGGCACGCCCAGTGTCCAAAACGAATCGTTTGTCGTACCATCAGGACGACTAATAGTAACGCGCCCATCTATCCAGGTTTCAGCATAGACAACATCATCATTTTCAAGAGCAATACGCTTAAGACTATCATTGTCAACAGGATGCGCAAAGGTGATTTGTGCATCATAGCGCCACCAGCTACCAATAGTATCGACAGTCAGCTGCAGCGAGGCGTGTGCAGAAAAGACCGACATTACTACTGCAGATGCAAGTGCAAGCGTTGTCAGAGTCAATGCCAAACGGCCTTTACGCGCAAAGGTCGAGCGCAAAGCAAGTGCCGTTGGTCTGGATAAAAAAGTGATTTTGCTTAAGGTTCGGTCCAGCCAGCCACCGCCAAATTTGACGAGGTTCGCATACGAACCTAACGAATCTACAATAGGACGTCTTACTCCACGCATAATGGGAAAAAATGCTGCACACAAAGGCAGCAACAAGCTGACCGCAGCCAGCAGCACAATAACCCACAAGGGATAGGTCATTTCAAAAATATAGAAGTTCAAAACACCTGCAGCATAGTCGATGAAACCATAGCCAAATATGATGCCAAAAGGCAGCCCCAGTAGTAATGCCAGCACACCATAGGCAAGAACAAGCTTGATATAGAGCGCAGTAATTTGACTGCGCCGTCCCCCAATAGCCTTCATGATGCCCAGCTGACGTGTCTGCTGTATCAAGATTGCATTTGTTGTCGTAATCACCAGAAAAGCAGATAGTGCGAGCGCCATAAACGCCATTACCAGCAGTAGTACGCTGACCGCTTCAAACATACTGCCAAAAAAATGAAAATCTGGCTCAGGAACTTCTTTACGACTAACGATTATCTGTGCCGGATTAAGTTGTTCCTCCTCAATACTGTCAGCAATGCGCGCAACTTGAACTCTGGATAGTTCTGGATCAACATTTATTAGAATACGATTAGGTTCTGCGGGTATGCCCAAGCGGTGGAGTGCGTCCATTGTGACAAAGGCTTCAACTTGATTGAAAAACATTGCGGGTACTGCATTAATGTCATGGGAAAAACCCGCAATTCGAAACACTGCTTTGCCAAAGGGTGCTTCGAGCAATAAGCGATCACCAATTTCAAAGTCGTATACCTGTAGAGCACTTGCCTCGATAATGATGTCATTTGTGCTTGGCGGCCAGGCACGCGTGCTTAAAGGATGGAAGCGTGATACCTGTGGCTGCAAGAACCCATCTGTGTCCAGTGCATGAATGTGAATAATCTCTCGGTCTTGACCAGGAGCTGGCAAAGTTGAGAGTGCATCTTCATTTGACATGTCGTCAGGCACTATCGTAAAGCTCATACTGCTCGCGCGACGCGCAGAAGTCCCCAGCACATCATCGCGCCCGTCGATTTGACGCACAACCCCATCAACCCCCGTTGAGCGGTCATCAAGGGTAAAAGAAATTGAGTGTCGTTGACTCAGCTCGAATCCATGGTCAAACTCACGCAGAAGAACTTGACGTGCGCCCAAGGTAGAAGCAATTGCAAAAATACCAACAGCAATGGAAAGAACCACAAGGAAAGTGCGCGATTTGTTCGCACTAAGATCGCGTAGCACCTTTACCGTGCGTGGTGCAATATTCATGTTGCGTACGAATTGTCTACTGAACCTGGACATCGCTCACAATGTCACTTGTAACGTCACTGGTTATTCTGCCATCGGTTACATGCAGGCTGCGTGTAACGCGCTTTGCCAAGTCCCTGTCATGAGTCACCATAACGATAGTCTTGCCACGTGCAACCAGACTTTCAAACAGGCTAAATACCGAATCTGCTGTCTTGCTGTCCAGGTTTCCTGTGGGTTCATCTGCAACTATAAGGGGAGGATCATTGGCAAGTGCACGAGCAATGGCCACGCGCTGCTGCTGTCCACCAGACAGTTCAGTTGGCAGCTTATAGGCATGATCTGCCATTTCAACCTGCTCCAAATAGTGCAGGGCAACATCTGCGCGGTCTGCACGTGCATGGATATTGCAAAAGTCCATGGGCAACATGGCATTTTCAATGGCAGTTAGTGTGGGAAGCAACTGGAAGAATTGGAACACGACGCCAATGGTTCTACCACGCCAAATTGCCATGCGATTTTCATTAAGGGAATGTACAGCAGTGCCATCAATCCAGATTTCACCAGAGGTCAGATGGTCAATGCCTGTAATCATGTTGATGAGCGTTGTTTTGCCACTACCTGATTTTCCAATCAGTCCAATGAATTCGCCTGGATATACTTCCAGATTTACGTCAAGTAGTGCAGGAAAGCGTATGCCACCTGTTTCATATATCTTGTTGACGTCGGTAAGACGTATCAACGGGTCAGTGCTATGGGGGGCTAAGTTGTCTGGGTTGTTGTCACTCATGACAATCTATTATAGGACAAGATTATAGGACAAGCAGGATGCACCGGGCAGCAAGAGCCTGTCACAGAAGCACGCGTGAAGAAAGGAGGCTTCAGATTCCTTGCCGCGCTAATGGTTGAGCGTCTTACGAAGTTCACTAATCTCTCTTCCCTTCTTTTTTGACACTCAGAACACTGATTGCTGATTTATGCAGCTGATGCCTGTCTACTTTCTCTATGCATTCTGAGTCGCAGTCCAAGATACATAAGCGGTGATGGAATAAATGCTGCTACAAAGAATGCAAGATATTCAGCATGTGCAAAATCGATGATGCCATCAAAACCAATAAGCATAGTCGTAATCATGTATGCAGGAAAATTCGCAAAGGAAAGAAGACCCAAAGCACTATCTGATGGCACACTCACGATAATAAGAATGATTGACGCTACTGCTAGCAGTAGCGTCAAAATGAACACAGAAAGCAGGTTGTTTTTTGGTAGTACCCGCAATACCAGATAGCCAAAAAGTGGATATCCAATTACTGCAAGTACAAAGAAAATGGCGATAAAAGCAAAATCTTGAAAGGTTGATCCTAAGATAACTCCTAAAGCACCAAGTACCGTCATAAGAACGTGAATGAGGATGGTGCAGCCAACATTTGAGAAAAATTGACCTCTGTAGCTACTATAATTACTTTTCTCTCTCATCAAAATTCTCCCTACCAAGGTTAAACTTTCCCCATGTCTGACATACTTCTATGGCTGCATATATAAGCCTTTATTGTGCTAATGTCTGCGCAAATAACCACGTCCAGCAAATTGCAATGAATTGCCTGTACAGCGAGGGTCTGCACGTGCATTACTTAGGATGGTTGCACGGAATCTGGTTGGATTTACGATAAGAGTACAACCTTGCTGTATTGGTGTTGCCCTTGTGTTGCCAATTCCAGCACTTGTTGTCTGCCTAGCTATCTCTCTGCCTGTTTGCACGTTTATGCCATGTATTATAACAAGCATATTGTTCCTTGCGTGTCTATTTACTCCTTGCGCTGAACCTCTAGCTCGCGTTAGACCACTGTGTCGATTAACGACTTACTTGAGCTGGATAACCCTGCAGAGTGATGTACGACACATCTCCCAAATTGAGTCAATTGCAAAATACTTAGGCTACAGCTGTCTATACAGTTCTTCGAGGCTCGCAATATATGCGCGCAGGACTGGTTTTGCAGTTGCAAGTGTTGATGGGTCATCACTGCGCTCTAATTGACGCAACTCACGTGTAAAGTTACGTCTGATGCTAGTTGTTGCAAAGGCTAGATCTTGCACAGTAGCTGGACGCTCTGCTGAAGCAACCTGCCCACTATCAACAGCAGGTCTGCGCTCAAAGGTACCGTCATCAATAGCAGTAGCAACTTCAGCAACGCGTGCAGGTTCTGCAGTTGCGAGTGCTTGTAGCTTTGTGCGAGTAATGGGCACCTCTCCTGCAAGAATCTTTTGTTTCGCGTTTGAAGAGAATGTGCCAATAGCAGCAATTCCTTGTGTAACTCGAGCATCTCGTCTAATCGTGCTGGAGTCAACATTGTATTTCTTTGCAAGGCGATTTGCTGTAGATCCTAAAATGTGCTCAGTTTGCGCACTTTTTTCATCGTCGTCATTTCTAGGTCTTCCCACCAGTTGCTTATCTGCCATATAGTGCATTCCTCGGTAATATGAAAGCTGTAAGGCAGCAAGGTTGCGACGTGCAATTTGTGTTGTGATTATCCAGATTGTGACTTCTTCACGTGAGTCAAATTCCATGTAGGTAATGCTGAACGGCAGACCGTGCTTGAGCAATATCTCATAACGATTATGCCCATCAATTAGAATGCTTTGGTCTTCTCGACTGTGATCTTTCCACAGTACAAGTGCATCACGGCAGCCATATTCTAAAATGTCAGTCTCGAGTGTCGCAAAAGATTCTGGGTCAAGAAGTGGCAGCAAGTACTTGAATTCGGGATCGATGATAATGTCTTGCAGATTGATCATGGCAAGTCCTTCCCTTAGAATAGCTATACTTTCCCATTATCTCAGATACTTGGCACAGACAAAGTCTCTATAATACGTATCCTTGTATCACATGAGCGTACATATAAAAATCGGTCGCCTGCAAAACAGACGACCGACCTCCCAGCAAATTAATATGTACACATACTATTTTAGCGTAACTGCTGCTCCTGCTTCTTCGAGCTGAGTTTTCATCTCTTCTGCCTTGTCCTTTGCAACACCCTCGCTGATAGGCTTTGGTGCGCCATCTACAAGTTCTTTTGCTTCTTTTAGACCAAGACCAGTGATTGCCTTTACTACCTTGATAACTGCAACCTTGTTATCGCCAAATCCTTCAAGGATTACGTCAAAGTCAGTCTTTTCGTCTGCAGCAGGAGCATCTCCACCAGCAGCAGCGCCACCAGCAACAACTGCCATAGGAGCAGCAGCACTTACACCAAATACTTCTTCGAGTTCCTTGACTAGCTCGGATAGTTCCAGAGCTGGCATTTCCTTTAACGCCTCAATAATCTCGTCACGTGATACAGCCATGTTGTTCGTTCCTTTCATTAGGTAGCGCTCCACACGTCGTGTGCACGCCGTTTCTCTTCAGTCAAATCTACTTAAAAAATTACACAAAGGTCAAAATAACCTCATCACTGCATGCTATGCAGCTTCTTTCTGTTCTTGCAAAGCACTGAGTGCGGTAACCAGACCGCGTGCTGACCCCGATAGTACGGTAGCCATACCACGAGCTGGATTGCTGATTGTACCCAGAAGTTTTGCCAGTAGCTCATCGCGTGACGGCAAGGTTGCAAGTGCCTTAAGTCCCGCGCTATCAATGACCTGACTTTGCACCAGTCCACCCTTTAGTTCCAGGGCTTCGTTTTCTTTTGCAAAGTTTGCCAAAACTTTTGCAGAAGTCACAGGATCGCCCTGAGCGAAAACGAAGGCGCTTGGACCTTCGAGCATTTCTTCCATAGATGGCAAAGCAAGTTCACGCATAGCAATCTGTGTCAGAGTGTTCTTGTAAACAACCATATCACCGCCAGATTCGCGCAATTCGCGACGCAACTGTGAAACAGCTTGCACGTCCAGGCCACGATAGTCGACCAGCAATACATTAGGGCAGTCAACAAAACGCTCCTTAATTTCTGCAACAACAGCAAGTTTTGTTTTTGCAGGCATATATCCTCCTTTCACATGCAGTTCAGTAGTGAGCTGCGCAGATCTATTGCCTGCTTGCGCACAGGTAGTGCGCGGACAATAAAAAACCCTCGGAACAGTGTCACGAGGGTCGCATCTATCAGCAGAGCACGTCCAAACCTGCACATTAAGCAGTGTTGAACGTATCAGCATAAAACGACTACCTCGGTGGGCGAAGCACCAATAAGCTAAGGCACTTCATTATTCTCATTCGAGAACCGACTGTCTGTGGCAGCACACAATTCAATTATCAACAGTGGATAAGTATAGCACAAGATAATCTCCTTGAGTAATGAAATGTTCAAGGTCAAGGAGTCTTGTAAAATCTGATTGCAAAGCGTACTAAGCTACGTGTGCAATCAGATTTTACAAACGACGCAGAGATCATTACTCAAGAGGGGCGAAATTAGACAGCGGCCAATATGTGAAGAACGCCGTCCCCTTCACTTCTGACACAGGAACGGGGCCAAAAGATCTACTGTCCGCACTGTTTGTTCGGTTATCCCCCATGACCCATACCGTTCCTTCAGGAACAGTAAAAGGATATTCGATAGGAGCCCCTTGTGTTGGATCAGGTCCTAAGGGATGTGTGGGCAAGCCATATACATACGGCTCAGAAATCACCTGCCCATCAATTGACACTTCACCACTTTCCCCAATATAGACAATCTGACCTTCGGTCGCGATAACGCGCTTTACTAGGTTGGGAAATGCTCCTGTTGGATCATAGAAAACTACGATGTCAGCCGCTTCAGGCTCACTGCCCAAATGCGCACCTAAGCGATAAATCAGTATCTGATCATCAATCTGGATTGCTGGAAGCATAGATCCTGTTGGAATGCGATATGGTTCCACTATAAACATTCTGACACCCATAGCAATCACAAACGCTAAAACTATGAGGGCAGCGGTTTCAACCAGCCATTTGCCCGTAACTTCACGCGTATCCAGCTTGCGTTCTTGCGCATCTGCTTTTCGCGACATTTGTGGTTGCTTAGATAGTTGTGGAGCTACTTCTGACAACCTTTCTTGTGCAGGAATTGGGGGCAGAACAGGAGTGCTGGGTATCGGTGGATATGGCATAACTTGCTGGTTCAATGCAGGAGCTCCTTGTCTGTGTGCTGGAGGCTGTGCAGGTGCATCAGTCCAATGTGGCAGCACGAGCGGTTGGTCACCATCAGTCCAATGTGGAGGCACGGGTGGCGGACCATCATCAGCCCAGTGCGACTGTTGTCGTGGCGTGGGCGTTACGAATTTGCGCTTGCGCGATTTTTCTCTATTAGAAGGACTGTGTCCTTTTGCACTCATTATGTTCCTTGTCTTGTATTTCCTTTTCAGATTTATATGCGTGGATTCGCACTGGATTATTATACTAAATCATTGTGCTACTGCCATACGCTTATGTGTGTCAAAACGTTGACAGTTCTACCACTACAGCAGACTTAAAACAGCACTACAAGAGGTCTGGCCGCAATTGGCGCGTATTTGCCCGTGCTTGTTCCTGTCGCCATTTTTCGATTTCTGCATGGTTGCCAGAAAGCAAAACTTCAGGAACCTTTTGGCCGCGAAAATCAGCAGGTCTTGTGTACTGAGGATGTTCAAGCAAGCCATCGTTGTCCGCAGAAAAAGACTCAACAAGGACACTTTCGCTATTGCCAAGCACGCTGGGCAATAGTCTAGCCACCGCCTCGATGACTACCATTGCTGGGAGCTCTCCGCCTGCAAGCACATAGTCACCTATAGACAGGCATTCATCTGCCCAGTCAAAAGCGCGCTGGTCAAAACCTTCGTAGCGTCCACACACCAGCAGCAGACGATCATGGTCAGCAGCATAGGTATTGGCAATTTCTTGCGTGAAGCATGTTCCAGCAGGTGCCATAAAGACAAC
>Ga0123355_10000469_pt1 | contig 53443 bp, 56 predicted proteins | sample TergutEmb28metaG_3_FD_89872 | JGI IMG/M metagenome (GOLD analysis project Ga0123355, IMG submission 89872) | Embiratermes neotenicus P1 segment gut microbial communities from Petit-Saut dam, French Guiana - Emb289 P1 | ecosystem: Host-associated > Arthropoda: Insects > Digestive system > Gut ... | reverse complement strand
AGAGATAAACCTTAAGGTCATGAAGTCGCTCTATGATTACCTTGCTGACAAGGTTGAGATGCAATTTAGCACAGAAGCTGTGGACATCATCACAGAAGGAGATAAAGTTACAGGGATAGTTACAACAAACTGTACTTATAATGCCAAAAATGTGCTCATAGCTCCCGGTAGAGATGGCTCTGCGTGGCTTTCAGACATTTTATCCAAGCGTGGTATTTCGGTATCTTGTAATCAGGTTGACATCGGCGTTCGGGCTGAGGTCTCAGACGTTGTTATGCAGGATATTAACAAACATTTGTACGAGGCGAAGCTTATTTTCAACTCGTCCACGGGGATGATTGTGCGTACTTTCTGTGCGAATCCTTCAGGGCATGTCGTTGTTGAGAATCATAGCGGCGTAATGGCTGCGAATGGGCACGCTTACTACGACCCGTCGTTAGGCTCTAGAAATACTAATTTTGCGCTTTTAGTTTCGCATAAATTTGCGGATAGCTTTAACAAGCCGAATGAATATGCGAGAGAAATTTGTAGGCGCGCAAATGACTTATCAAACGGCGGCGTTATAATACAAAAGTTCGGAGATTTACTAAAAGCGCGCCGCTCAACACATAAGCGTATACAGGAAGGATTCTTAGAGCCGACACTTAAAGAAGCTGTGCCAGGGGATTTAGGACTTGTGCTTCCTTACAACACTTTGCAGAGCATTGTTGAGATGACTCATGCGCTAGATAAGGTTACGCCCGGCTTTGCTTCTGAGCATACATTGTTTTACGGGGTTGAGGCTAAGTTCTATTCGGCACGTCCTGACTTGAACGAGAACTTGCAGACGACTATTAAAGGGCTGTATTGTGCGGGAGATGGCGCAGGGGTCACCAGAGGGCTTGCGCAAGCTGGAGCTTGCGGAGTAATGGTCGCACGTGGGATATTTAAGTAGTGGCGACGGTGCATAGACTGCTTTCGTCAGATTTGTGTAAAATTTTTTGAAAGTCAAGGAGCGCGTGAAGTGCAGTACTGGAGCGAAGTACAGGCACTTTGCGCGCGACTGGAATCAGAAGAAAATCCGACCGCAACCGTAGGGAGCGGCTTTTGCCTTAGGCAAAAGTTCTGAGATGAATTTCGAGAAATTTTGCCACAAAGATGATGGAATGAGGCTATGCACCGTTGCCTATCAACTATATAAATTTAAGGAGGACTAAAAATGGTATATAAAAGCGATGTTGTAGAAAAAAACGCAATAATGCATGTAGCTGAACTTATGTGTGCAGCCGCACGAACCGCACCGAAGGCGCGCGGAATGGATACAATTGAGACATTCATCCTAGATGGTGAGGAAAAAGATAAGCTCACAGCCAAAATGCGTGAAATTGGGAAGAGGCTAGACAAAGAGTTCTTTATCCGTGACGCGGGGAATTTGGATGCTGCTTCTTTTGTAGTTTTCATAGGGTCTAATCCTTCGCCTAGAGGCTTAGACTGTGCGCTTTGCGGAGAGGTTGATTGTGCCTCGGCTGCTAAAGATAAGGTATCATGCGCAATTGATGTTACAGACTTAGGCATAGCCGTAGGCTCAGCAGCATCCGTGGCGATGGATCATCGCATAGATAATCGTATAATGTTCAGCGCAGGTATGGCAGCTCTGGAGCTTGGCATGTTTTGTGATAAGATTAAGATAGGCTATGGAATTGGATTGTCGGCTACTGGAAAGAGTATTTTCTTTGATCGGGCAGCTATTGTTTATAAGTAGGATGGGTGTAGGGGTCGGATATGGAATCCGACCCCTACACATGTTGGGAAAATTATCTACAAAGGGATCTGATGTGACACCCTTTTTTACTAGTCCACATCTACACAAAACAACAAATATATATCGAAAAACAATAAAATTATATTGACAATCACACGGAGTCGTTTTATAATGGATAAAACTTGAACTAAAAAGAGGTATCCATATGTTAAAACACCTAAGCTTGCCAATATTCCTGTTACTTTCATCGGTTGTCTGTTTTTTTATTGACTTCTTTGCATTTACTTTCGTATCACAAAGCTCAAATTTTATTGGGATTGCAATTATAGTTGGGCTAACGATAAAAGATTATTATACGATGGAGAAGCCGTTGCCATCTAGGTATTTGAAGGTGATGTATACACTTCTGCCGCTTATTTGTTTCGCCTTCATTGTGGGGACACTCACAGCAACTAGTACAAGCACTTGGTCTTATGTTATCATGGTTTCTGTGGCTTTGATATGCTCTTTGAGGTTGTTTTTTCGCCATGTTGATAAAGGGGTATTAAAAACTATACTTGCCCTATTATACCTTCTGATATCATCTTTGATATTCTCCTTTGCAGCGATTGCCCTTTTTCTAAGTCCTTTTATGTATGGATTTAACGTAGAGACAGAGCGAATTTCTGAGCTATCGCCTAATGCCGTCCACGTGGTGACTATCATCCAACGTAGCGAAGGCGCACTGGGAGGAAGTACAAGTGTATTCATCGAAGCAACAGAGCGCGAGGAGCGCAGAAGTATAAACCTATTAATCGGAGAACTTAGACCGAGAAATATATCTATTACACATATACACGGCGGAAGGTGGTCGGAGTTCTATTTTATCGACGACTTCCGCTGGGATGGAGATTATAGGCTCTATATGTATCGCAGTCCAGATAGGCACAGGGGCATAGCTGGAGGTGTTTATGTGTTTGAGTTGGTTGGAAGAACGTGGGTTCGGGAGAGGGTGGAGGAGTAAGTCATTTTGCCCCTTCTTATGAGCGCCTAGACTAAATGAAAAGGGTAAAGATGCAATCACACCAAATATATTATGCTTAGAAATTTTGGTGGGCGACCGAAAGTCGCCCCTACATTAGCCCGCGCAGCATCCCAGGTTTACGAGAACAATTGAATTTGTTCGTCGTCATTGTGGGCTGCGACCCGCAATCTTACCTTACTCCACAACTCCACCACAAATAATCCTCCCACATTCATCATAAAACACAGCCGCCTGTCCAGGGGTTATCGCCCTTTGGGGGATGTCAAACACACAGTTTAGCCGCCCATCATCAGCCATTGTAATCGTGCATTTTGCAGGTTTATGGGTATATCTAATTTTGCCAAAAACTTCACAAGACTCACCTTTTCCAAGTCCTTCAACCCCCATAAAATTTAAATCACCCACAACAAGATTATCTGAAAATACACCCGCGTTATCTGATAACATAACCGTATTATCAACCATATTTATACGCTTAACAAACATAGGCTTGCCAAAAGCCCCAAGACCTTTTCGCTGCCCTATAGTGTAGTAAATTACCCCTTTGTGCTGACCGATAACAGTCCCGCTTTCATCTATAAAATCGCCAGGCTTAATATCATTACAGCCATTTTTCTCAAGGAATGCTCCATAATCATTGTCGGGGATGAAACATATCTCTTGACTGTCAGGCTTGTCAGCAGTACCCAACCCAAGCTTTGTAGCGATTTTTCTTACTTCATCTTTTTTAATATCGCTTATCGGCATGAGCGTGTGTTCTAACTGCTTTTGGGTCAAGCTATAAAGTGCATACGATTGGTCTTTAGGATTGTCAAGATCCATTTGTATAGTAAATCTGCCGCTGCCCATCCGAGCAATCTTTGCATAGTGACCGGTCGCTATGTAATCTACACCCAAAGTAAGAGCCTTTGTAAGAAGGCTTTCCCATTTTATGAATCTATTACAGGCTATACATGGGTTTGGTGTGCGCCCTTTCATATATTCGGCTATGAAGTAGTCGATAACGAGCTCCCTAAATACATCCCTAAAATTTAGCACATAAAAGGGAATGTCTAACATAGCGGCGACCTTTCTAGCATCTTCTACGGCTTCTGTGCCACAGCATCCGCCCTTGCTCTGTATATCACAAGAGTCCTCATCTTGCCAAATCTGCATAGTTGCGCCTATGACATCATAACCTTGCTCTTTTAATATATGCGCCGCTACTGAGCTGTCCACACCACCTGATAGTGCTATAAGTACGCGCTTATTCATGCTCATGATGATCCTCGTGTACTGGCTCTCTGACACCTTCTATCTCGATGCCAGTACTTTTTGTATAATCCCATAAAGCCGCCATAACAGCTTCTTCGGCAAGTACAGAACAATGCATCTTAGCAGGCGGCAAGCCGCCTAGCTCTTCCGCTACAAGTTTATTCGTCACCTTTAGAGCCTCTTCTATGCTCTTTCCTTTAATCATCTCTGTCGCAATGCTAGAAGACGCAACCGCCGCACCACAGCCAAAGGTCTTGAACTTAGCATCTTTTATCACGTCGTCCTCTATGGACAAGTAGATTTTCATTATATCGCCGCATTTCATATTACCTACTTCGCCTATGCCACTTGCTTTTTCAATTTCTCCTACGTTTCTTGGGTTTGCAAAATGGTCCATTACTTTTTCTGTATACATTTGTGTCTCTCCTTTTTTATCTTGATATTGCATTTGCAAGGGTTTCACTATACATATCATTAACAAAGCGGTGACATCGATCGAAGCTTCTCAACGATAGGTACAATCGCCTCAATAAGCTTATCCGCATCCTCTTCTGTATTATATTTTCCAACGCTTATCCGCACAGACCCATGCGCCTTTTCATGCGGCAAGCCAAGCGCCATAAGCACATGCGACGGATTAAGCGCACCCGACGTACATGCCGAACCGCTAGATGCCGCTATCCCTTTCATGTCAAGCATGAGAAGAATAGACTCGCCCTCGACAAAGTCAAATGAAATGCTTGCATTACCGGGAAGGCGTTTTTCTGGATGACCGTTTAGCTGTGCATTCGGCACTTTATCAAGTATTTCCGTTACTATTCGATCTCGAATTTTGCGTACTTTTTTTACCTTTTCATCCATTTCAATATGTGCAAGTCTGATAGCTTCACCAAGAGCTACAATCCCAGCTACATTCTCCGTACCTGCGCGTCTGCCACGCTCCTGTGCGCCGCCGTGAATAAATGCCGGAGTATTTACACCGCTTCTAATATAGAGTGCGCCCACGCCCTTAGGTCCGTGCAATTTATGCGCTGAGAGTGCCAAGAGGTCAATATTATCCAACTTAACATCGACGGGCAAGCTACCAATCGCTTGAATAGCATCCGTATGGAATATTATGCCGCGCTCCCTTGCAATCGCTCCAATTTCCGCAATGGGTTGAATCGTGCCTATTTCATTATTAGCATACATAATTGATATCAGAATTGTTTCAGGTCGTATTGCTCTCTTAAGCTCTTCCACACATACAATTCCAAATTCATCAACTGGTAAATAAGTTACGTCAAAACCGCATTTAGACAAATACTTGCAGCTATGCAAAACCGCGTGATGCTCAATATTGCTAGTAATTATATGATTACCTTTTGACATGTTTGAAAAAGAACTTGAAAGTAGCGCCCAGTTAATCGCTTCCGTACCAGACCCCGTGAAAAATATCTCAGAAGGTGACGCACCAATAGCAGCCGCTACTTGTTCTCTCGATTTTTCTATCGCATTCTTTGCCTCTCTCGCAATTTTATACAAACTTGAAGGGTTACCATATGCCTCTCTCAAATAAGGCACCATCGCTTCAAAAGCTTCATCCCTAACGGCAGTGGTCGCCGCATTGTCAAAATATATCGTAGTATTAATATTAGTATTAGACATCTCTATCATCCTCGTTTTGATTGTTATATTTTTTAACCAAATCCATAATTGTTATCGACTCAACTACATCCGTCACACTTTCGTGTATCTTTTCCCAGACGCCTCTTGTGACGCATGAGCCATTACAAGCAGAGGGCTCATTAGCCAAGCACTGACTCGGCAAAAGAGACCCTTCCAAAATATTAAGTACGCGCCCTACAGTAATTTCAGACGGACACACATTCATGCGATATCCACCGCCAGCACCCCGTACACTACTTAATATGCCCGCTTTTTTAAGCTTAATAATAAGTTGCTCCAAATAATTTTCAGATATTTGCCATCTGTTGGCTATGGTCTTAATGCTTACACATTTTCCTTCGCCGCATGCGGCAATATCAACGACAGCTTTGAGACCGTATAGACTTCTTGTTGAGAGTTTCATAGGTCACCTGCTTTTGCATTTTTGCATTCACTACTATTTTAGTAGGGATTACTTAGAAATGATACTACTTAATTTGCTAATTGTCAAGTTTTTTGTGCGATTCTTGAAAAATCCGTTGATAAAACAGCTATTGCTGTGATCTGGCAACGGTGCATAACCTGCTTTCGTCAGAGTTGTGTAAAATTTTTGAAAGTCAAGGAGTACGCGGAGTGCAGGCGATTTGCGCGGGACTGGAATCGGAAGAAGATCCGAACGCGACCGTAGAGAGTGGCTTTTGCCTTAGGCAAAAGTTCTGAGATGAATTTTGGGAAATTTTACCACAAAGATGATATAATGAGATTATGCACCGTTGCCATATAGGTATGCTGACAATAAAACTGCATTCATGCGTGAACGACAAGAGATGCACAAGTCTTGGAAAAAGACTCACAAAGCTGAAATGAAATCAGCAAAAAATTTGGAGGTAAAAAAATGAAAAATTATCCAAGAGCAAATAAGTACGACCAAAATTGGCTGTCTGAAAATTCTATGGGACCTAATCCATTATGGCTTTTGGAGGATGTATGCGAACACCTTGACCTGCGCCCCGGCATGAAGGTACTTGACATGGGTTGCGGCAAGGGTTGCACATCTGTATTTCTCGCTAAGGAATTTGGTGTTACGGTTTTTGCCGTTTGTCTGTGGGTTGACCCCACGGAAAACTTGCGCCGATTCGAGGCGGCGGGTGTGGCTGATAAAGTTTACCCGCTCCGAGCAGAAGCCCACACACTACCATTCGCAAATGACTTCTTTGATGCCGCTGTATCCGTTGACAGCTATCATTATTACGGCACCTGTGATCGCTATTTTCCCATGCAGTTTTCTAAGCTCGTAAAACCCGATGGACAGTTTGGTATAGTCATGCCTGGTTATGCGAGAGAGTTTGAGAGCGGTCATCCAAATTTGGGGCGATTTATTGGTGCGGAGGAATTTACTTTCCATAGTAGTGGGTGGTGGCGTAAGCATTGGGAAAAAACGAAAATTGTGGACATCATCGCCTGCTATGATGTTGAGGATTCACACGGCGTTTGGAGTGGTGGTCATGGTGAATTGGCATGGCCGGATTTTACAAATGCAGACACAGAAAAGGACATTGCTTTTGTGGCAATAGCGGCTAAAAAGAAAGGGGTACAATCATGAATCTGATAAGTTTAATAGCATAGCAATGGATTTTACTATAATACAGATTAAAAGACTATTGTTTGACTAAGTACATGATGTGTATTATAATATTATCATGTCCACACCCTTAGCTCAGTGGATAGAGCGTTCGGCTCCGGACCGAAAGGCCATGGGTTCGATCCCCGTAGGGTGTATATCACTATAGAGGCTGTTTTATATGGCAATGTGGCTATAAAAAATAAGCCGCAAAAAATTAATTCTTCACGGCTTATAAATATATGTAGTCATTAAGTTGAAAGAATACAGGCGCTTTCCTACGTATATAGTCGTCGCAGTTGAAAATTGTCAAAGCAAAGCGAAACATTTTTTACAAGGCTAGGAGGCGTCGACGACGCATTGTAGGAAAAAGACAAGCTTTGCTTTGACAATTTTCAACTGCGGCGACTATAGCAAGAAAATTGCGTATTCTTTCAGCTTTAATCTATTTTCTGTTTTACTATACCTAAAGACACGTCTTAAGCCCCTCTCAGCGACTTAGATATCACCTCACGACACTCACCACAAAGGAAAGCCCTATTCATCCTCTGAACGTCGGTATCGTCATTACATGCTAGGCAAGTTTTTGTATGTCGCACTAAAACGATGTTAATCCCTTCTGTAGTAATGTCAAATTCGTCACCTTCAAAGATACCTAAAGACTTGCACACCTCTTTTGGTAATTTGATTCGTCCGTGCTTGTCAACCGCTCGAATAGTATCCATGGATGTTTCCCTCCTTGAGATTAATTGACTTTGAACGCAAAAACTGCGACAATTTTCCGTAAATTTCGGGAACATTTCAACTTCATATATAAATTATAACTTATTGCGACAAAAAGTCAAGTATATTATTGTGCATATTCATAAAAAATTGACAAAAAAAGGATAAAAAAAGAGCCGATAAAATCGACCCTTAGTAAGCTAGAGTAATATTATGTAACATTTTAACCTGGAGGTCCACAACCCCAAAGAGGCATAAAAGGGATATAAGGTAAGTAAGGCATTATTGGGACAAGGACAAACATTAGTGTTGCAAGAGTGCTAACAAATATCATCTTTTTCATAAGGCACTACACCTCCTCTCCAAATGTTATATCCGCAGTAATGTCACGAATTATTGAAGCCAGTTCTAAAATCCTTGTTTTATAACCTTTTCCACGCTTTTCAAAGATGCTCTCCAGTAGTGTACAATAATCCAAGGCGTTGTAATATTCATGTCGCTCTATAAAATAAGGAATCGCCTTTTGCTCTATAAATTCTATAGACTCATCCTGTTTTATAGTAAGCAGATGTGACAGAGACTCAAAGGCGAGTAGGTATTGCTCATTATCTTCTGCTAAGGACATAGCTTTGGACAAAAGAGGTTTTGCCTTGGAAGTTTTCTTATCTGCTATTAAGCTGCGAATTTTATAATACATTGTCTCAAGGTATCGACGATCAACTGTTTTGTAAGCTTCAAGTACTCGGTCAAAATATTCAACAGCTTCCCCATATTCTTTTGCTTCAAAACAAGCGAAACCATAATTATGTAAAGCTGAGAGGGTAAAAAAGGTATTGGTATTACCTATTGCTTCCGCCAAGCTTCGGTTAAGAAGTTGTTTCGCGCGTGAAACCTGACCTACTCTTGCATAATTAATAGCAAGGATGCTATCTATATAACACCTTAATGTGCCTGCCATATTATAATCAAATTCTTGATATACTTTCTCTAGTGTACTTATTGCGAGAACGTATTTGCCAAGCTCCCCATAACACATAGATAAGTTAAAGTGCAGACCAATATCTTTCTCAAGCGCATAGCCTTCCAGGTCGAGCGATTTTAAATAAGACTGCAAAGCATTTTTAAAATCAAACCTATATAGATATACCGAACCTAGATTGTAGTGAAAGTGATGTTGATTTTCCCCGCTTACATGCTCTATATCGGCTTCTTCAGGGCGCAGCATTTCTTCAGCGAGTTCAGGCTTTCCTTCTTTCAAAATGAGCCGAATCTCAAACATTCTATAAAGCATGTTCAACTCCGACTCAAAAGGTAATTTAGTTATGGCAGATACGCTCTTCTGATATCGCCTAGCTTCATCAATATGTCCATTCTTAATCCAATACTTCCATTTATACAAGCGTTGCTTAAACTCCATACGTTCTCTCTCACTAAACGGAGCATCCTCAATGCCAAAGAAAGCTTTTGCCAGCTTTATATCTTTTTCACTATATTCGCCTTCGCCGCTTTCTATCTTGCTTATTTTAGACTTTGAACACTTGAGGGCGTCGGCTAATGCTTCTTGCGTATATTTTCTAAATTCCCTAAGCTCTTTAATTTTTTGACTTGGGGTCATTTTTTTATTGTGTTCCATAAAACGTCCCCCTTGATATACATACACTTTCAGTATGAGTATATACTACATATTACGACAACGCAAGAACTTTTTGGAATAATTTGGTGAAGAATTTGTAAATTTTTAATGTTTTATAGCTAATTAACTTCAAAATACCTATCCCAAAAATCTTTTAAGCTCCAAAATCTCATCACGAATAGCCGCAGCCTGTTCGAATTGCAAGTCGAGTGCGGCTTGCTTCATTTGCTTATCCAGCTTCTTAATCGCGTCTTTTATCTCATCCTTGCTCATGGACTCAGGGTCTTTTGCAAGCTTCGCTGAGGCTTTTGCCTCTGGGGCTTCCGTCGCGTAGATTATATCATGAACTTTTTTCACGATACTCTGTGGCGTTATGCCGTGCCTTGCATTATACTCTTGCTGAATGTTTCGCCTTCTGTTGGTCTCTGAGATGGCTCTTTGCATGGAGTCGGTCATTTTGTCCGCATACATGAGGACTCTGCCTCGGACGTTTCGTGCGGCGCGCCCTATGGTCTGGATTAATGATGTCTCGCCACGTAGGAAGCCTTCTTTGTCCGCGTCTAGTATTGCCACAAGTGCGACTTCGGGGATATCCAGCCCCTCACGCAAGAGGTTAATCCCGACAAGCACATCAAATACATCCATGCGCAAATCCCTGATTATCTCAAGCCGCTCAAGGGTGAGTATGTCCGAGTGGAGGTAGCGCACCCTTATCCCACTCTCGCGCATGTATGAGGTCAAGTCCTCCGCCATTTTCTTCGTAAGCGTTGTGACAAGAACTTTATCTCCGTTATCTACAGTCTTATTTATATGCGAAATAAGGCTGTCTATCTGACCCTTGACTGGAAGTATGGTCACCTCAGGGTCAATCAAGCCAGTTGGACGTATAATCTGCTCAGCGACTAGGCTCGCATTCGCCTTTTCATAGGTCGATGGGGTTGCTGAGACAAAAAGCATCTTATTAATCTTACTCTCAAACTCGTCAAAGCGCAGCGGTCTGTTATCAAGTGCAGACGGCAGCCTGAAGCCATAATCAACAAGCGTAGTCTTACGAGACTTGTCTCCCTCAAACATACCTCTAACCTGCGGGATAGTCATATGCGACTCGTCAACGATAATCAAAAAGTCGTCAGGAAAATAGTCAAGAAGCGTATGCGGCGTACTTCCAGGCTCACGCCCCGCAAGATGCCTAGAATAGTTCTCAATCCCTGAACAAAAGCCCATCTCGCTCAAAAGCTCAATGTCATAGTTAGTCCTTTGCAAAAGCCTTTGCGCCTCCAAAATCATATCCTTCGACTTAAGCTCTGCTATGCGCTCATCAAGCTCTTTTTGGATACTCTTTATAGCGCGCTCCATCTTCTCGCGGTTAGTTACGTAGTGAGACGCAGGGAAAATAGCGACATGAGTACGTATCCCCAAAACCTCACCCGTCAGCGCGTTAATCTCCGATATCCGTTCTATCTCATCACCAAAGAACTCCACGCGATAAGCATTCTCAGTAGAGTTGGACGGAAAGACCTCGACCACATCACCGCGTACCCTAAACGTACCGCGGATGAAGTTCATGTCATTCCTGTTATACTGAATTTCAACCAATTTACGCAGCACTTCATCACGTTCTTTTATCTGCCCTGGGCGCAGGGATACCACCATTTCAGTATAGTCAATCGGGTCGCCAAGACCGTAGATACAGGACACGCTCGCGATAATAACAACATCTTTACGCTCAAAAAGTGACGCAGTAGCAGAGTGGCGCAGCTTGTCTATTTCATCATTTACCGACGAATCCTTCTCGATATACGTATCCGACGACGGTACATACGCCTCCGGTTGATAATAGTCATAATAGCTCACGAAATATTCAACCGCGTTATCAGGGAAGAACTCCCTAAACTCATTATAGAGCTGACCTGCCAAGGTTTTGTTATGCACGATTACCAAGGTCGGCACATTCAGCTTTTGTATCAAATTCGCCATGGTAAAGGTCTTGCCTGAACCTGTTACGCCAAGTAGGGTCTCGAATTTATTCCCGTTTTTGAATCCCGCATATAATGCTTCTATGGCTTCGGGCTGGTCTCCCGTTGGGACGAAGTCTGCTGATAGGTTGAAGCTCATGGGTTGTCTCCTTTGTTTGTTTACTCATATCTCATTTGATCTGTAATATCCCATATCATGAATCGGTTGTGGCTATTGCTGTTGTCGTGGTCGATGGCGAAGTATCGCCTCTCCCGCGTTCCTCTTGAGGTTGTGTAGAACGAGATTCCACTCCACGGCAGAGTGCCCCAGCTCATATATCCATGAATGAGAATCCCTTCGCCAGGTCTTACGGCATCTGCAATGCTGAGAGAATCCGTGAGAATATAAAGAATCTTCTCCTCATTATGGTCCCTATCGTTTGTGAAGCGAATCAACATAACGTCATATATAGACTCGGACGCTTCAACAAATATTGTGTCTCCATGTTCAGCAAAGTAAAAATGCTCTATCGTATGAAGCCTGTCAGGGTCGTCAATAAGAACATGCTCCTTGAGGTGGGCGAAAATGAACATATCGCCAAGCGTTGCAGAATGACCGCGCCACTCGATCGGCTCAGAAGGGCTCTCTGATTGTATCAATTGCCCACGTCCACTATCAATTTTCCCGTCTGTGAAGGTGAAGTGGTATATTATTGTCGGCATATCGTAGCTAGGATTGTAGCCGTGAATATGTGTTGACACCACTGTTTCAACTATTGCATGGCTGCCGTCTTGCTCGACTAAGGTATGTGTTGCGCTGCTCCAGTCAGGGCGCGCTGACCATTCTGTTTGGATAAAGACATACAGATAACCGTCGTATGCTTCGAAACCGTAGTAGCCAAAAAGGTAGGCTTCTTCTCCATCTATAAATTCCATAGTAACCACAGGTTCAGCGAACTGCCCGCTGTCTACCCAAGCCTGTGTGTAAAATTGCAGTAGATGATCACCTATTTCATAAAAGCGCGTAAAACCCGATGACGGTAAAATTATAGCAAATCCCCTTGAAAGAGGGTGATGTGCTGGTGTTAATGCTGGGTCCCAAGGCTGCCAATTGCGTCTAGAATCATCAATATGCTCCCATTCAAATGTGTGGTGCGATGCCCACCATCTGTTCCAGAACTCTCCTGCGGCGACTATAGTTTCGCCGAGTTCTTCCAGTGTCCACTCATGTGGCAGTTCGGGGACGGGGTCTGGTGTTGTTGGTTGAGTTTGACTTGGTGCGGTTATGCTTGGTGTGGCTGTGTCGGTTGCTTGGTTACTGTTATTAGTTTGATCATTATTTGTTGTGCATCCTGTGAGGATTAATAGTCCTATAATTCCTATTGTTAATGCGATAAATCGTTTCATAGATTATATCTCCCTTAATTTTGTAATTCCGTATTCTTTTAAGGCGTATTTAAACTCTGCATAGTATAGTAAAGGGCTTTCAATGCTATAGCTGCTGCTAGGGAATAAAATCGCTGTGTTTTTGTTTGTAGTGGTCATGTTTTGCCTAACTACCTCTGCCGATTACAAAGCACATCAATAATGCTATCCAGCGCATAAGCTGCATTCCAGATAGTTTTAAAGTTATCGCTTACCGCTGCTTCGCTTGCATATCCCGCAAGCATCAAGCTTCTATCACGTACAGGTGTACTCCGAAAGTCGCATATAGGGTGGCTTATATAAGAGTCGCCAAAGTCAATCAGCCCCGAAAAAGAACCATCATCATTGACAAAAACATGCTCAGCTCCAGGGTTTGCATGAACTGCGCATATAATCTCAGCATGCGGCACTTTTTCAAGAATAGGCGCGGCGAGTTCATTGGCTTCTATTATATCCGTTTCTACAATCCGTCCCGCATTTAGCCTCCAGCCAAGTACTCTGTTAAAACGGAAGTTCAACCGCTCTCGCATATCGCTAGGTGTGTCTATATCGGGGAACAATTCGCTTTCTACAAATGGTGTTTTATCAATATTATGGATTTTGCGTAGTGTCTTTCCTAGTTCAAAATATATGTTCTTGCGTTGTTCCTCTGTCAGGTTTGAATAGAGGACAGCTTTTCCCTCTATCCTTGTCATCACTGTATATTCAAGCGTTCCCTCTTTGTCATAACCTAAGACGCGTGGTACATTAATGCTTTTGTCCATCGCCTCTAATTGCTTGAGGAAAAAGACCTCCCTCGCAAGGCTTGTACTTAGGCGCAGTTGTTGAGGGCGCTGCACTTTGAGTATGATATCATTGTCAATCGCATATGTGCGCGCTTCGCCGCCTGTTTCATCGATGCCTATTACCTTTTTTACGCCTCCTACAAAAGGGCGCACGAGACTTAGTACATGATCGTTTTCAAGGATTGGATCGGGGAGGCCTTTTTGATAATATACATCATTAATCATTTTGCCATCAACCTTTCGTAGTACTTAGTAGTTCGTTCAAAATATTTTCAACTGCAAATATACTTTCACACACATTAAGAAAACTATCCTCGACAGCTCCTGCGCTCAAATAACCCTTCGTTAGGGCTGGTCTATCCTCATGAGCCCACCGCCGCAGGTCAAAAGCAGGGTGCGATATATACGCATCCCCAAAGTCGATTACACCAGAATATATCCCATCTTCTACAAAAGTATGCTCATCGGATGGGTCGGCGTGGCGCATTTTGGGCTTGATGTATTTTATTTTTGCGATATACTTATCGGCTTGCAATTTTGCCTCGTCTATATGTTTAGGGTCTAGCTTTGCTACGTTCTTTTTAGTGGCTATGTCAAAGTAGTGCCTAACTTGATTTTGAATATGCTCGTCTGTTGTATATGTGTCGTAGAGTAACCCGCTTTCATAAAAAGGCTTGAGGTCAATATTGTGAATGTGATATAGTGTCACACCTAAGTTGTATAACATGTCCTCGCGCTCTTTTGCCGTAAGCTGGCTAAAGCGTACTGCAGAGCCTGGGATAGTTGTCATACAATTATACTCAAGACTACCGCACTTACCATAACCCAAAGACTTAGGAATATTTGCAACGCCGTTTTTTTCCAGCTGCTTTAACAAAAAAACTTCACGCTCTATATATGTAGCGGTCTTTACACGATTTGGGCGCAACACTTTTAGCGTTACGCCGCAGTCGATATGGTATGTGCGTGCCGACCCGCCTTGTTCATCAATGCGAATAACCGCACCAGCCTCGGGCGCAAAAGGGCGTACGAGGCTAAGTACATGGTTATTTTCAAGAATGGGGTCAGCTAAATTTCTTTGATGCTCGTTATCGGTCATATAAAGTCATCTTTTCTCAAATGTCTATTTTCGCGAAGCAGTGAACAGGTTTAATACCTCGCGGATTGCCGCGCTGTATTAAACCTATGCCCCATTGCTTGCAGCGGGGTAATTCACTCTATTTTCGTCGTTTCTGTAGAGTTTTTTTGTTTTTTGTTGGATAGCATAACGATCACCACGACTGCTACAATAACACAAGCTAAAAGAATCCCAGTTGCTAAAAACCAAACATTAAGCCCCTCATCTTGCTCATCCTCACCATAACCCTCATAATCAGGGAGCACTTCAAAGAGCTGAATATCTACTGTCGAGTAAACTACATTGCTCATGATAGAGTCTATTGTTCCATCTAGGTCCCTTAAGGTGCGGCGCACTTCGGTCAATCTTCTTAAAGCTACGGTGCGCTCATCACCTTCGGCGGTCTCTAACAGTGCTTCTAAGTACTCCTCTTCCTCACGCAGTTCGTCAATCCACCAATTGGTGTCATGATACCAATCGGTGAGTTCATACATCTGCTGATTCAAAGACCATATGTTAAACGTGTTTTCAACAACAAAGATGAACTCATCAAGTCTCTCCGTAGGTACTCGGAATACGAAATCAGCAGTTCTGGTAGCTGATGGGTCGCGCATGTCATAGCCGCGTACATCCGCGCGGATTATATAGCCACCAAGCGAGCCTACCGTTCGGTTAAGTGTACTCATCCCTGACGGGAAGTCTGTTGTCTGCAAGCTCATTGAAACGGTGTAAGCGAGTCGCCTATCTTCAGCCTCAGACGGTGTCAGAGTCGGGAGCATGAAATAGTTGCTCACAGGCTCTGGTTCTGACGGTGGGCGACGAAACGCATCTTGTGATACTGCTGGTGGTGCAGATGGTGCCGCGGGAGCTGCTGGCGGAGGCGAAGGTGCTGCCTCGGCTACAGGAGCAGTCGCTTGTGGTGCTGCGGGAGCTGATGTAGCAGGTGCAGGGGCTGCTGCCGATGGCGTGGTTGCGGGCGCATTTTCTGATGCTGCACTACAAGCTGTAAATACAAATACTAAAGTAACAATAATTATCGTGAACAAAACTCGGTTTTTCATAAAAACGTCCTCCTTATTTTTAAGGTTCTAAAGGGCTAATAATCAACCTCTTATGTTACAGACGTGTTACAAAACCGATTTGTTCCCAAATTGTTGTAAAAATGTCATCAAATTGCAATAAAAGTTTTTATAGCAGAGAAACTACTTTCTCCACAGCCTCAACAATATCATTTCCATCCACAATATCTTCAGCTTTTTTGAACAATCTATACATAATAGTGTCTTCGGAGATATAAGGCAGAGCCGCTCTTACAACTTCATAAGCCACTCTCGTTCCCTTGCCGAGTTTCTTACCTTCACAGTTCTTATCCATATCTATCGCTTGGCAGGCACTGATTAGTTCGATAACAAGTACGCGGCTTGCGTTATAATGAATATCTCTTGCTTTTCTAGCGGCTATTGTCCCCATGCTGACATGATCCTCTTGATTAGCAGACGATGGGATAGAATCAACACTCGCAGGGTGTGCAAGTACTTTATTTTCAGATACCAAAGCCGCTGCCGCATACTGAGCAATCATAAAGCCCGAATGAAGTCCACCGTTTTCAGCGAGAAACGCAGGAAGCCCACCACTTAACTGCGGATTAACAAGTCTCTCAATCCTTCGCTCCGATATATTTGCAACCTCAGAAATAGCTATACCCAAAAAGTCAAAAGCAAGAGCCATAGGCTGACCGTGGAAGTTTCCACCGGATATCGCTATATCTGAATCAGCGAATATAACAGGATTGTCAGTAACCGAATTTATCTCAATCTCGATTTTGCTCTTTACATAATTTATAGCGTCTTTACTTGCACCATGAACTTGCGGGATACAGCGTAGGCTATATGCGTCTTGAACCCGTATTTCGCCTTGCTTTGTTACTCTTTCACTGTTTGAAAGCAGCTCTAGCATATTTTTTGCGGCATTAATTTGCCCAGCATGTGGGCGCACATTATGCAGTTCAGGACGAAAAGCGTCCGTGATGCCGTTCAGTGCTTCCATAGTAAGTGCCGCCGTGATATCGGATAGTTTCAAAAGATTAATCGCATCCCAAGTAGTCAGCGCACCAACGGCTGTCATCGCTTGAGTACCGTTTATAAGTGCGAGTCCTTCTTTTGAAGTTAGCTCAATTGGCTTTATACCAGCTTTGTCCAGAGCTTCTTTGCTGTCCATGAGCATGCCTTCATAGTAAGCATCGCCCTCACCTAAAAGCGTAAGAGAGATATGAGAGAGAGGCGCAAGATCACCGCTTGAACCCAAAGAACCCTTTTCAGGAACAGCGGGAATCACACACTTATTAATAAGTGCGATAAGCGTCTCAATCGTCTCAAGCTGTACACCTGAATAACCCTTAGTCAAAGCATTCGCTCGAAGTAGCATCATAGCTCGCACAATATCAGGCGCAAAATGCTCACCAATGCCGCACGCATGGCTGATAATCAGGTTACGCTGAAGCTCCTTTGCCTCATCTTTGGTAACGCTCACATCGCTAAATTTGCCAAAGCCCGTCGTTATGCCGTACACAATGCGCTCTTCATTAACCAAACTTTCAACATAATCTCTTGATTTTTTGATATTAGCTATGGCGTGGTCTGCGAGTTTTACAGAGTATCCATTCCTTGCTACATTTACTACATCTTCCAGTGTTAATGACATGCCGTCTATAGTACAGATTTTCATATTATAAACTCCTCTCGAAGGTTATGTTTTTTGTAGAGCTTGCTTTTACATTTTGACATTTCCTCCAACTATTGTCAACATGTATTCGGATAGTTCTGGTACATACTTGACAACAGCCACAACTATTGTTCAATAATATACAAATTTATATTGTATCTTCTCCAAATTTTACGTATAATAGCAATAACTACATTATAGAGTAATTAAAATAAAGTAATTGAACAACAACCAAAGAAGGGGGACTAATATGCCATCCACAACAAAAACAGAACATGGTACAGTAGTGGTAGATAATGAAGTAATAGCAAGGATAGCGGGGCTTAGTGCTATGGAGTGCTATGGTATAGTCGGCATGGCTGCTAGAAGTGTTAAAGACGGTCTTGTGCATCTTCTTAAGATAGAGAGCCTTACTAAAGGTGTGGTTTTAAGCATTAATGAGAATGCGCTTAGTATCAAGCTTCATATTATTGTGGAGTATGGTACGAATATTCCTGTCATAGCCGATTCACTTATTGATACGGTTAAGTACAAGGTTGAAGAGTATGTAGGCATTAATGTGGAGAAAGTAGAAGTCTTTGTTGAAGGCGTGCGCGTAGAGCAATAGAGCTCATAAGGCACTATCTGATAAGGGGGAAGTTATACCTTGGCACTTTTAAAAATAGACGGGTACATGCTCAGAAAAGCAATTATAGCAGGTGCGAATGAGCTAGAGAGAGAAAAAGATTATATTGATAGTCTAAACGTGTTCCCTGTACCTGATGGGGATACGGGAATTAATATGTCGCTGACTGCTATTGCTGCGGCTAAAGAGGTTGAAAAACTTGATACAGCAAATATTTATGAAGTGGCTAAGGCTGCTTCAAACGGTTCTTTAAGAGGTGCTAGAGGTAACTCGGGTGTTATTTTGTCACAATTGTTCAGAGGCTTTGCTAAGGGTCTTGAGAATAAAGAGAGTGCGACGGCCGAAGAGCTTGCGAATGCTTTTGTACAAGGGGCAGCGACTGCGTATAAAGCAGTTATGAAGCCGAAGGAAGGCACGATACTCACTGTGTCGAAGGCTTTTGCGCTTAGCTGCGCGGAAGGTGTTATGGACATAGAAAGCGAAGATAAAGATATAGCCTTCATGCTTGAGAATGCGCTTAAGCATGCGTTTATTTGCCTTGACAAAACGACAGAAATGCTGCCAGAGCTTAAACAAGCAAATGTTGTTGACGCGGGAGCTTATGGTTTTTTGAAGATTATTGAGGGCGGATTTGCTTCTCGCAATGTTTCGGGCGAGATTGAGCTTAATACTATTTCTGCGAGTAAGCAAGTCGAGAACTCATATACAACTGGGGCGACTCCAGTTGATATCAAATTTATTTATTGCACGGAATTTATAATTGACAATGCGCAAGTCACGCCAAGTACTGAAAACAGTTTGAAGAAATACTTAGGCTCGATGGGTGACTCGGTGGTCGTTGTTGTCGATGATGATATAGTTAAAGTTCATGTCCATACGAATAATCCAGGGCTTGTGATGGAACGTGCGATGACTGTGGGCAGTTTGGACAATATTAAGATAGAGAACATGCGCTCACAGCATACGGAGTCGGTGCATTTTAACAGTGCGCTTGTGGCTTCTCCTACGCCTGAGCCATCTTTGGAGCATAAGGCGAATGCGTTTATAGCCGTTGCATCAGGTGATGGTTTGAGCGAGACTTTTTATGAGCTTGGCGCGGATTTGGTGGTATCTGGTGGTCAGTCAATGAACCCTAGCACAGAAGATATATTGGATGCGGTAAACAAGCTAAATGCTGACAATATCTTTGTGCTGCCAAATAATAAAAATATAGTACTTGCCGCAGAGCAAGCCGCAATTCTTTCTGAAAAGAATGTAAATATTGTCCCGTCAAAGACTATTCCGCAGGGAATAACAGCACTTATCAGCTTCATGCCAGAGGCAACCGCTGGGGAGAACATGAAGAGTATGAAAGAGGCTCTTGGAACGGTCAAAACAGGCATGGTTACTTATGCCGTTCGTGCGTCTAGCCTTGATGGAATGGATATTTTAGACGGCGACGTCTTGGGTCTGATTGATGATAAGATTGGTCTAGTCGCGAAGGACGTAATGGAAGGCGCAAAACGCGTGATTGATAAGCTCTTTGAAGACGGCGTGGGTGATGTCCTTAGCATTTATTACGGAGATGCTGTGAGTGAAGAAGAGGCTATGGAACTTATGGCGTATGTAGAAGAGACGTATCCTTCTTGTGAGAGTGTTTGTGCTTGGGGTGGTCAGCCTATTTATCATTATGTTTTGTCGTTGGAGTAGGGTGTGATGAAGTTAGAGCAGTTCACATCAGCTGTTGAAAATATTGATTGGCAAAGTTTTAGCGATTCACCTTACTATAATCCAGCGCGGATACCAAGTGCATTAGTTTGCCTTTTCCTTGCAGATAAGGAGTCGCAAGACGGAATATATACAAGTGAAAATTTCAGCGATATGAACATTGCTTTGTTATTGAATGCAGCTATAGCGAACGATGTTCTATTTGCTATTGGGAATAATCATCGTGGTATTTATTACAATGCTGTACAAAAAGCATTGCCCTTTATTGTTCAAGTTGTTTTATATGGCAATCATGAGGTCGCGAGGAATTGTGCCATGAATATACTTATTGACTTATATTATTTTTGCTCTGATAATGGCTCTGTTGAGTTGGAGAGATATGTCAAGTCAACTATTGAAAAAACGATTTTAGATAATAGGGACAGTTTTATTAAGTTTGCACTTGATTTTGAAAGAAATGAGTCATTGATAGAAAACTTGATAAGTATTGTTGACGAGGATTAGAGAAAAACAAGAGATGTGTGATGCGTCTCTTGTTTTGGCATTCCGCCTTTCGTCATTGCGGGCTCGACCCGCAATCTCATACACATTTCAGATTGTGGGTCAAACCCGCAATGACAGGACTTTTGTTGGACAAGTATGTACTAATTACTAAACGATATACTCATAAAAAACTCGGCGGGGGCAAACCTCTACCCTACATAGAAGTGCAGTATGAGCATATGTATACATCAACCAATAACCCTGTAGGGCGGGGGCATAAGAATATCGCCAGCCTCTAAATACATACCTTCCCAACCTAAAGGAGTGACGAAAATGATTAGAGTACAGACAAGATTAAAATTGATTTTGTTATTAACCCTAAACACAGTGCTCATCCTTTTATCATCGTGTCAACCTGTGAGCGAGACAATCTATACACCCGTGGAATATTCACATTCGCAAGAGGAGTACGTAGTGGACAAGCCGTATGAAAATCTTGCTGTCCAACCTGACTACATCTCCGAAGAAGACCAAGCAAGAAATAATGAATGGGTGCGCGCGCTCATGACTTTTGAGCGTAATGTGATTGGTAATCATGCGCTGTTTAACGAAAGAGGCGCATGGGTTAATCCACTTGCGTATTCGGGGAACGGTTTTTCGCATGTTTTTCATGATCCGCAGCTGCAAGCGGGGTTTTCGAGCAGGGTTGAGGCTCTTATAGAAGATATACCCAAATTACAAGAGTATGAAATATTATATAGCATATCCGAGATATTAGCGTTGCTTGGCGATAGCCATACGCAAGTTACCATCCCCGCGGGCGCGACTTTCCCTTTGCATGTTGTATACATAGAGAATGCGTATCATGTTTGGCGCGTGCCTAGTGGATATGAGCATTTGTTATTTAGCGAACTTGTAAGTATTAATGGCGTTAGTATTGATTATATTTTTGAGCAATTAAAAAGGATAGACCCTCATGAGAATGAGTATTTTCTTAGGATTAGACTTGGTATTATGTTTCGGGAAGAATTTTTGAGCTATATAGGAGTTATAGATAGAGCGGTTTATGAGGAGTCCATGGGCATACCATTTGGTTTTGATATAGATGGTGATATTGTTTATATAAACTTTACTGCGGCGGCGGAACATACGAATTTGATTGAACACTCAGGAACGGAAGGCTTTTTTAGAGACTCGCGAGCTGGGTATAATTATTGGTATGAATTTTTGATAGAATATAATATGCTCTACATAAGATACGCTGCGATGCACCAGATGGCAGACTTGTCTTTTGACGAGTTCCATGAAGACATCATGAATGCCATACAAGAAATAGTTTCCGCTAGAGGTAGCCTTTATAAAGTCGTTTTTGACTTAAGAAACAATTTCGGTGGTGGCGCACCGCCTCTGCTTGAATTTGCAACATTTTTGAACAAAGTGCGGATAAACGATATTTATATCCTCATTGATAACAGAACATATTCAGCCGCAGTGACTACAGCTGTAATTTTGGATGAGTTACTTGAAAATGTTACAATAATAGGAGAACCCGCAGCTCAACCACCAAACTTCTTTAGTGGCGGTGGTCAACGATTTAATGAAATATTACCGGGACAAGGCGCAATTTATAGAGTGACGCGAGAAGCTATAGCTCTTAGGCCTGACTATGAAGGCGATGCACTAAGACCTGATGTATATATACCACAAACGCTTGAGGCGTTTATAAATAATCGAGATTTGATACTTGACGCAGTTAAGGCTGGTGGATATCAGGGGTAAGCGGTATACGGTGAACATATGACTCTCTCAGACAACATAACATCTATCAAAAACTTAGGCCCCGCCCGCGCAAAAGCCTTCGCGCAGGTGGGCGTTTTTAGTGTCTTAGACCTCATTAACTTTATCCCAAGAGACTATGAAGACCGCTCAGTCATCACGAAGGTATCAGAGCTGCAAGCAGACCTTCGAACCACAATAAAAGCCAAAGTAACCAATGAACCCAAGAACTCGGGCTTCAGAGGCATAATAGCCACAACGATACTTCTCGAAGACGAAACAGGGCGTACAGAAGCGGTCTATTTCAACCAGCCGTATATGAAGAACACTATCAAAAAGGGCGAGGTCTATTATTTTTCGGGGAAAGTTGTGCAAAAGATGGGGAAGGTGCAGATACAATCGCCAGATATTACGAAAGTGACGGAAGACCCTCTGCATGTCGGTCGGATTATTCCTATTTATCCTGCTAAGTTGGGTATTTCGCAAAAGATTATTCGTGGTTATATCAAAGAAGCCCTTGATACGTGTGCAGATGAGATTACAGAGTCTTTACCTGAAAAGGTCGTAATCAAAGCAGATATTATGCCGCGCAGGGAGGCACTTTCTAACATACATTTCCCGCAGAGTCGCGATGCTTTTTTGAAAGCGCGTGAGCGGCTTATTTTCGAGGAGTTTTTTGCGTTTCAGATGGCTTTGTTGTCACTTAAGGGTGCGGTTAAGAAGCAGATTACTGATGTGAGGATTTCGAGTGATGATTATTCTGCGATAAATCTTCCGTTTAAGCTCACAGGAGCACAGCAGAGGACGCTTGAGCAGATTATTGCGGATATAAATTCACCTCATCCGATGTACAGACTCGTTCAGGGTGATGTCGGTAGTGGAAAAACTATAGTCGCAGGAATCGCAGCTTATCTAGCTATTAAAAGCGGTTATCAAGCAGCGATTATGGCGCCTACGGAGGTTCTTGCCAAGCAGCATCTGGAAAGCTTTACGAAGCTTTTTGCGCCGCTTGGTATTGAAGTCTGCCTTATAAACGGTTCGATGAAAGCATCGGAGAAAAAAGAGGTACTTGCAAAAGTAGCGGATGGAACGGCGAAGATGGTCGTAGGTACTCATGCGTTAATTCAGGAGCGGACTCAGTTTTTTAATCTTGGTCTTGTCATAACGGATGAGCAGCATCGCTTTGGGGTTAATCAACGGATAAAGCTTACTATGAAGAGCGATTTGCCGCATGTGCTTGTCATGAGTGCTACACCTATTCCGCGGTCTTTGGCGCTTGTACTTTATGGTGATATGGACATATCTGTGATGGACGAGCTGCCGCCAGGAAGGCAGGAAATAAGCACTTTTGCGCTTAAAACATCGTATCGTGAGCGGGCGTATAATTTTATTGACGCGCAGATTGAAGAGGGGCGGCAGGCGTATATCATTTGTCCGTCTATCGAAGAGAGTGAGGCTCTTGAGGTTGAGAACGTCATGGAGTACGCCGCGCGTCTTAAGAATGATTTTCTGCCAAAACATAATATTGCGGTACTGCATGGCAAGATGAAGAGCACCCAAAAAGAAGATGTGATGGAGCGATTCGCCGCGGGTGAGATATCTATACTTGTTTCAACTACAGTTATAGAAGTCGGAGTAAATGTGCCAAACTCTACGGTCATGGTTATAGAGAATGCTGAGAGGTTCGGTCTGTCACAGCTGCATCAGCTTAGAGGGCGCGTTGGGCGCGGGGCTGATAAGTCATATTGTATACTGTTCTCGGATAGCGAAGGCGAGATAGCGAAAGAACGCCTAGCGGCTATGCAGCAGACTGGGGATGGGTTTAAGATAGCGGAGCTTGATTTGACGCTTAGAGGTCCTGGAGATTTCTTTGGGACGCGGCAGCATGGACTACCTGAGCTTCGGATTGGGGATATTGTGCGGGACAGTGAGCTTTTGGCGCGGGCGCGAGCGGCAGCTTTGGAGTGTTTTGAAGAGGCGATGGAAGACGGCGGGGAGATGCTGGAGCGGTTTTTGGATAGGGTATCGGGAGAGTTTGGAAAGGGGTTTTAGGGAAGGAGAGGAATGGATAGGAGCGGAAGTGCATTAATGATTATTGGTAATGGCTTTGATTTGCAGTGTAGGTTGAAGTCTAGTTATGAAGATTTTTGCGTGGCTGCGGGAAGGTGCAAGCAGAGCAGAGAGTAGTCTTTGGACGGTTCATTTTTTGGATAAAACACCACAGGGCTTATAGTAAAATCCATCCCCAACAGTAACAGCAAGCAAATGCAGCAACGCCAGTGCAAAACATCCGCATCACCTTTAACCCAAATGGTGGCGTAGTATCAGAATCATTTAGGTATATTCAAGCAGGAAGTCAAGTTGGTGCGCTACCTATACCAACTCGCAAGACCATATATTTAGGTATTGGAGAAATCCTGAGAGGAATCAAGTCTTTGGCAATACTACATTTAACACTGCGACTAATTTGACAGCTAGTTGGGATTTTGTTGCGCGGTTATATTGGCGTTCGTTTACAGAGCCTCACACTCGCACCGAAACTATGATGACAACGACAAGGGTGGCTGAAATCGGTCTTCACAGAAATGTTTATGCTGGCATAACACGCAGATCGAATACATCAACAGGGTGCGCATATGCGTTACAGGGTACACAGTGGGTATTTGTCGGAAATGCAACATTTATTCAATCACTTAGCGATCAGCCGGAGCTGCTTGCGTATGTAGACGTTGTTAGTGATAGTGGGCATCATGGTGAAGAAGCAAGTGCAATGATAACGCCTTTATTCGCGTTATTCCCACTCCACTCCCATGACTTTTCGACTATGTGTTTTGGCTGTTTTCATGGGATTTATTGTTACCATATTTCTTTTTTATTGTTGTATTTTGTGGTTGCGGAGATTTTTGTGCTCAAAATGAACTCATGATTAGCCGAACACGCTCTCGCACATTTTTTGACATCACTGTTTTCTAATCAGTGTATCCCCACTTCTGATATGTTTCTTTCGTATAATAGCTACGCGCTGATTTAAGTGCTTCATTATCGGAATTATGAACAGTGAACTGGGATACTGCTTCCATTATCGCTTTTTGCTTAAAGGGAATATGAATACACAATGCTGATTCGTTGTTTATCCTTTCAGCTAATGCTTTAGTCCATTTTTTCTCCAAATCTTTGCTTATGCCCCATATAGCTTTGTAACCGGTGTATGCAATGATAAGTGGTACTTTGTATAAATCGACTGCTTTCTCTATCTCAAAATTGAGCAACCCTCTATCATGATTTGTATCATCAGAAATAATAACAAGCATGTTTTTTGAGTTTCGCATACGCTCAAGCAGTCTATTTTGTAATGTCAAAAGACTACTTGTATCCCGAACACTATACGTTTTTTGATGACTGTCGCTGAAAGTGAAGTTTCGACTGTGATTGCTGTCCCAAGCCCTAAGCAAAGCATAGTATTTCAAATCACTCTGGGTTGGATTTGTAGTGCCTTGACCGTCAAAGGCAACATAAGTTCCGTTCCTATATGCCATATTTTTCACTCCTTTTTATTTTGTAAAGGTCTATATTGTGTTTGTGGTCTTTATGTATTACAAATGTAACTGAGAAAGGATAGGCAAATTTCACACGACTTATTTTGAATGACCATACCAGCATCTCCAACAGTTCTTGGTCGGTTATATTCTCATAGCCTCTGAATCGTACCATTCGTGAACCGAGCAACGGAATTACTACAGACCGCCCTGATTTGAGCCCATCGATTTCGCTCCAAAAAGCAACAAGGAATTGCAGAAAATCGCCCATTGTCAAAAAAGCCCTGTTGTCTATTGAAAAACGGGAAAAGGCGGTTAAAACATACTCATTATCATGAAGATAACAGGCGCCCAATGAGTATCTTGTTGTTTTTCCTTTTTGTCGTGATTTATTTTCTTCAACAACTTTTTGTTGAAGAACGGTATCGTTTGCTATTGCCGAATCGAGAGTTGAAATGTCATCAATCTTACTATTAATAAAAATACCATTTAATGAGTTGTTCGAAATTATTTTATCATCTACAATAGTATCAAAATACTCATTGAATGCAATTACTTTCAGCTCCTTATAGTCGAATATATCACCAATTTCAACATTTACAACAGAGTTGTTTATGTGGACTTGAATTGATTCTAGCTTACTTGCTCTTCGCCACAATAATAAATAGATGCAGACTAATATACCAATAAAAATTCCACCGAGTACAATTCTTGCGCTTTGTGGAATATCCAAGAAAATCAAAACAAGAGCTAAAATAAATTCAACTGTAGATAGAAACGCTAAGAACTCCTTCACAAGAGCTTTGTCAAACAAATTTACTTTCACAAAATCTCCCTTTCTTATGACATAACTCTCTCCGCCAACGCTCAGAAAGCACATCAGTATTAAATTACACGCTATCCCGTGTTAGAATTGGTTCATTTTATGACATACCGTGTATTCTTCCCACCACCTACAGCCCGAATCTCGCCCTTACTTATCAAGCCTTTCAAAACACGCACTGCCATTGCTTGTGACAGTGATAACGCCGATTCCACATCTTTCCTAATAATGAACTCCTTATTTTCAAGTAACTTCAACACTGCACTCTCGTTTTCGCTCAACAAGGCTCTTTCAGAAACTTCATTGGTATTCGGCAGAGTAATCTTAAAGGCGTTGTCAGTGACTTCGATTTGTGGCTTGGCGGCAAAGCCCTTATAGCTCTGCATGATTTTTGGCATACCTGTACCGTAGGCTTCTATTAGTGTAAGCCGATAAAACACATTAGCAAGGTTTTTATTGCGGGCTATTGAAATCCCAAGCATCATATCATCAAAGGTTATCCCTCTGACAAGTCCGCCGATGGAAACAAATTCTATGCGGTCATCGAAAATACTAATTAGTGTACTGTCGCTGAAAGCATAATCCTTGTGTACCAGTGCATTTAGCAACGCTTCTCTAACCGCTTCGGGCGGGTAATCCCTTTTGTCTACACGTCGAAGTCCGCTTATTTCTGAGCGGATGCGGTTATAGCGGTCAATAAATTCGTAAATCTCATTAAGCTGCTTCAGCAGAGAACCCGAAAACTCCCGCCTGTCCTTGAATATTGCTTTAGTTGTTCCCTCAAAGACGGCAAGTTTCACCGTGTGTAAGCATTGGTCGGACAAGAGCAATCCTAAATTTGTATATATCCCATCGGAATTCATGAGCCCAAGTGTTTTTTGCTGACTTTTCCCAAAGGAAACATTTTCGCGATTAAATTCCTTTTCAGCATAGTCAAAAGTCAGTTCTTGGTTAAGCGAGCGAGTTTCCTCATATTTCTCGCCATCGGTTTCTTTTATCATGCGCAGAATCGCTGTTTCCGTTGCGGGAACACTTGACGATCCTTGTCTTACATATACACCCTCTGGACGTATGCCTTTACTGGTAATATAGTACGGACATGACGAACCTTTTTGCACAACGATTTTGATAACCGCCTTGTTATCAATTAATTCTTGCGTATAGTCCACGAACATAGTTACATCTGGCTTTACGCTATCTCGAATAGCGTTACTGGCTTTAAGCATCGTAGCGTCTATATCCTCGATGCCATGGGCATCGCCGCTGTTATCAACGCCTATATAAAGTGCGCCACCGCTTGTGTTTGCGTAAGCGATGACAGTTTTGACTACATCCGATGTATATTCCCTCTTAAACTCCGTTATTGCATTTTCAACTAAAGACAAACGATGTCCCTCGCTTTCTGATACATTCTGCTACTATTCTAATCATTCTAATCATTCTTGTCAATAGTATCAGAAAATATAAGAAAATACTATATACACCTTGCCGCTTGTAGCAACGGCGTCAACAGCCCTGCATTAGTGCCACAACAGCAACCAACGCTGCTGCCCACCACCCAGACAACGACACCGCCAACAAGCGGCATAAGCACGGCTGATTCCAATAATGATTTATTCTTTATGGCATTTAGAGCGCACTTGAATATAGGCACGGCGAATGGTTCAAGCAGTCTACAAATGGTGAGTTTACAGATTTTGAAGCGATGTCTTATTTCGAGCGATTTCTTCGGGTTGATATTTATTTACATATGTTAGAAGCTATGTATAACAGCGCATACATTGAAACTGCCGACAGATTCCGTCAATTTACTATAACCCCTTAGCTAGAGTCGGAGATGCGACGGCGGAACAGAATCTTATCGAACGGGGCTACAGGAAATCGTAGGCGAGATTGACGAGGCGAAAATCTGTTGATATAGTGAAGCCTATCTGCTTTCCCGACAAAAAGGAGCTTTGGGCTTTCGCCAAAAACCCCTTTGTAATTTTGATAAATTAACTCTCATCAAAATACACTTCTTACATTTTCCCTTACCCCGCATACCCACTCATCAAATCCCATTGAATTCCAAATATATCAACCAACGATACATATCCCGTACAATAAGTCGTAGCTCCCAGAGGCGTAAGAATTGTAGCATCCTTGCTCATCAACTCATAGGCTGTGCTCAGTTCATCCACTGAGCCAAATTCTATCAAAAGAGAAATAGGTAATGCTTTATCATTGACTTTTTCATCCAAGACTCCATCAGGATCATCACCGAACGATATAAGCTGACTACCTATTACCATTTCGGCGTAATAGATGCAGTCTTTCTTGGATTTGTTGTCGTACTGGAAGTCTTCCGGGTTGGCATCGGAGTAATTCAACCTTGTTATTACTCTTGCGCCGAAAGCTTTTTGGTAGAGCTCTATTGCTTGATTTGCGTTGCCTTTGAAGGCTAGGACTGGTGTTATTTTTGGCATGAGTTTTTCCTCCTGTTGTTGTTTTATTAATTACAAATCCCCAACTGCAATAGATCCATCATTGGCGAAGAAAATGCTATATCTCTGCGTCCTAAATCGAAGCGCGCATTGCGCAGGGTCTTCAGGGTGACCATAATACTTGCTAAACGTGTCTTGCCATAGCCCTTCTTTGACCATGGGGTCGGTGATAACCTCTATAGTGCCTACAAGTGTTATGTTATACTCGCTTGTAGCAAGGCACACACATGCTTTGTTAGACTTATTAATTCGCCTAACTTTGTTAGAATTTATTCCTGTTAGGAAAGAAACCCACTTGATGCCATCCGCTTTTGAAATAGTTATAGCGGCACTTGTAGGGTAACCACACTCATCAAGCAGGGATAAAACCACATACCCTTCCATCCCATCACCGATGTAGTCTGTCTTTGAGTTAATAAGCTCAGATGCTCTTGTGATAATTTTTTGTTCCATTATTTTTCCATCCTTTCTGTTAGCTCATGCTTGATAAATGATTCGATATATGAATTATTCTGCGCGCTTACTAAAAATTCAAAGCAATTGTATCTACACTTTTGGAAACGGTTGTCGCTTATCATGAAGTCGTATCCTGTACATTTTGGACTGCAAGTGTTGTTGGTTATCCTTTTGCACTCACCCGAGTTGCCTATGGATTCTACCATCTCTGTTGGCAGTGTACTCAGGAAGTCCTCATATTTATTTACGTTCTCGCCATAAATTCGAATGAGCATCCCATGCTTTCTAAACAGGAAGTTTAAAACGGATTTAGGCGGCTTGCCGTATTTAAACGATGCGAGATAGCCGTTTTTCTTCTCTTCGAAAGTTACCTTGCAGCCTTGCTCTAACAAATAATTGTGCAAATTCTCGATAAAGGTTTGATGCGTAGCCTCTACTGCCTCTAGGAACTGGTTGAATGTGATTTTTTCTTTTGTCATGGTTGCCTCCTTGGTTAATTAATAGGTTTTCCGATATTCATTTTGACGCGCCATTGTGGCGCTTCGTTAATGTTGCTGTAATACTCATCTAAACGGCTTATCTTGCCGCTTGTAATCTTTGCGAAAGCTGTTATCAAATGGCTTGATTCATCGGAGCATATTTTTGTGACTATGATTATAGTATCTCCCGATTTTTCTACGCGTTGCACTTTTCCGCTCCATTCTCCGGGATATTCGCAGTTGGCGCGAATATATTCATCCACACTAAACTGTTCATTGCTGTCGTGCCAACAGATAATAGCGTCTGGGGTGAAGTAGCTTTTTAGCGCGTTGGCATCTTGAGTTATAACGCTTTGAATGAATTTGTCAATGTCAATACCGCCTGATTGTGCCTTTTCTTTCATGTTCCAAAGACGGCATGTCTCTATCCTCTTCCCATTATCACCCTGCTCTTCATGATAGGAAAACTCGTTAAGCTGCTCACACGGGAAGTTAGAGCATTGTCCGCAGTGTTCATGACCACGACCCTCGCAGCAGTCCTTTACAGGGCATGACTCACCCCAGAACGGCTTATGTATTGCGACACATCCTGCACAGTTCATTTCTTCTCGGTAGGTGCATTCGCCGCATAGAATGCCACATCTTGATTCAATCATTTTATTTCCTCCTGGCTGTTAATAATTTGCGATAATTATAATTGTATCACACCTAACACGACAGCTATATGTCATGTTACAAATAGCGAGCTAAAATATTTTTTGCAATATCTTGAATCTCGTTCACAAGACTCTGTGGCTCTAAAATCTTAACCTTATCACCAAAACCAAGTAGCCAACTTATCATATAGCTTTGGTTAGTGAAACCTGCTTCAAAATACAGCCCTTCATCAGTTTCGTAGTAAGAGTCTAGCCCGTATGATTCTATGAGCTGATATTTTGTTGACTTATCAAATATTGCTACGAGCTTTGTGTTTTCTATTAAATGGCTGTTAAAATTGTGTTTCTCGGGTGGGACAACTCGTGTTGTAAAATGCTTATCACAAATGGATAAATTCCATAAGCGATTCAGCTTAAACATGCGCCAATCCATGCGCTCGAGGCAAAAGCCAAACACATACCACGATGTCCACTGGAAAATGACGAGGTATGGCTCTATATGTCTTTTGCTCTCACCTTTGTCGTAGAAGTAATCGAAGCAGATGATGTGATGCTCTAAAATAGCTTGCTTAAGAACTTCGATTTTTTCGCTCAGGTGAACTTTGTAATAGGAGGCGAGGTCTATTACGATAGGCTCGGATAAAGATACTATTGCGTCAGGGTTCACGCCTAGTTTGTCTAAAGTCCGCTCAATATTCGAGTCTTTAGAGACACTGCCGATGCCTTTAAGTGCTGCGATAATTGATGATAACTCTCCTGTGGTTAGGATGCTCTTATCTAACTTGAAGCCGTCTGCGATTGAGATTCCGCCCCCCATGCCTTGATAGGTCACGATAGGGATTCCTGCTTGGCAGAGGGTGTCGATGTCCCTGCTTATAGTGCGGCGCGTGACCTCGAACTTTTCTGCTAAGTATGGGGCGGTTACGCGGTCGTTTTGTAATAGGGTGTTTAGTATGGCTAATAGGCGGTCTAGCTTCATATTTTTGACCTCGATTCTGTAGGGTTGACCTTAGTATAACACGAATAACATGACAATAGTATGTCGTGTTATTTTTTGTTAAAAAACAATATCCTTGCTCTAGCCAAAAAAAAATAGTACAATAATCATCGTGAGGTGTAAAATGGTAAAAACTGAAAACTTGACATTCAAATATCCAAAAGTAACAGGGGAGGGCGAGGCGCATGAGTACTCTCTTGCTATATCCTCTCTTGAGATAAGTATAGAAAAAGGCGAGTTCGTAGCCATCCTTGGTCATAACGGCTCAGGAAAGTCTACTTTCGCTAAGCATTTAAACGCACTTTTGACCCCAAGTGAGGGAAAGGTGTTTATAAAAGGGCTTGACAGTAGCGTTTCCGATAATACTTGGCTTATACGCGAGTGCGCGGGCATGGTGTTTCAAAATCCGGATAACCAGATTATTGCGACGCTCGTCGAAGAAGATGTTGCTTTTGGACCTGAGAATTTGGGCGTATTGCCTAGTGAGATTCGGCAGCGGGTTGACTCTGCGCTAGAATCCGTCAGCATGGACGAGTTTAGAAAGCGCGCGCCTAGTTTCTTGTCGGGTGGGCAAAAGCAGCGTGTGGCAATCGCAGGAGTTTTAGCCATGCGCCCTGAGATAATCGTACTAGACGAAGCCACAGCAATGCTCGACCCCATAGGACGCAAAGATATAATGAATATCGTGAGTAGGTTAAACAAAGAAGAGGGCATGACTGTCATACACATAACACACCATATGGAAGAGGCGGTGCTTGCCGACAGAGTTGTCGTGATGAGCGGTGGTCAAATAGTCATGGACGGCACACCAAAAGAGGTCTTTAGGAATGTGTCGCAGTTAAAGGAACTCGGACTTGATGTGCCGCAGGTGAGCGAGCTTGTGCATAGGCTTATTGAGGATGGATACTGCTTGGCAGATGATATAATCAGCATGGACGAGGCGACAGCGGCTTTAGCTCAACTGCTTTCTAGCGATGTATGCAAAGATGGACAAGCAGAAAAAGGCACACGGCAGACTACCGCATCTGTCGAAAAAAACATCATAGAACTAAAAAACCTAAGCCATATCTATAGCCCAAACACTGTTTTTGAAAAAACGGCAATCACGGACATAAGCTTTAGTGTTAAAAAAGGCGAGTTCTTCGGCATTATAGGTCACACGGGTTCAGGGAAGTCGACGCTCATACAGCACTTTAACGCGCTGATGAAGCCGACTTCGGGGCAAATTCTAATAAACGGCGAAGACATAAACGCAAATAAAGACTCACTCAAAGAGATTCGTCGCAAAGTAGGTCTTGTCTTTCAATATCCTGAAAATCAGCTTTTTGAGATGACAGTTAGAGCTGATGTGGCTTTTGGTCCTCGCAACATGGGTTTTGACGAGACTGAGATTGATAGACGCGTGAGGCGTGCACTGTCTCTTGTGGGGATAGATGAAAAAGATTTTGACAAGTCACCGTTTGAGCTATCAGGTGGGCAGAAGCGGCGCGTAGCCATCGCTGGAGTGATTGCTATGGAGCCTGAGATGCTTGTCATGGACGAGCCAACGGCAGGGCTTGACCCGCGGGGGCGCGACGAAATATTTGAACAAATTCAGCTTTTGCATAAAGAGCTTGGCTCTACCGTCATTATAGTCTCGCACAGCATGGAAGATATTGCTAGAATGTGTGAGCGTATAGCAGTTCTTGCGGATGGTGGACTCAAGTATTTAGGCACGCCAGCTGAAGTGTTTAGAAACATTGAGGAGCTTGAGCGCATCGGGCTTGCCGTGCCTCAGATTAGTTATTTAACGCGCCGCCTAAACGATATGGGTGCGAATCTTTGCCCAGACATTTATACAGTTGATGCGGCATATAGGGAGATATCTAAGAGACTATGAACTTAAAAATAGCGATAGGGCAGTACTATCCAGCAGAGTCGAAAATTCATAAACTAGACCCCAGAGCCAAACTTTTAGGACTTGCCATATTTATGGTGATGATTTTTAGTGCGATGAATTTTTTGGGATATTTTGCGGCGGGTATTGGGCTTTTGGTCGTAATTATAAAGAGTCAAGTGCCATTTAAATTTATGCTCAAAGGATTACGTGCGATTATTTTTATCATTATTTTTACGGTGCTTATGAATATGTTTTTTGTGCCTGGAGAGAATGTGATTTTTGAGCTTGGCTTTCTACGCGTTACTATGGAGGGACTTTTTGCGGCGGGACGGATGGGTTCTAGGCTTGTGCTCTTGATAATTGCTTCTTCTATTTTGACTTTGACGACATCGCCCATTGAGCTTACGGACGGGCTTGAGTATGTGCTTAAACCATTTAAGCGAATAGGCGTTCCAGCCCACGAAATAGCTATGATGATGACGATAGCGCTGCGCTTTATACCGACGCTTATGGAAGAGACAGACAGAATAATGAAAGCGCAGATATCAAGAGGTGCTGACTTTGACACAGGAGGCGTTGTCAAAAAGGCGAAGGCTGTTATACCGCTTCTTGTACCTTTGTTCATCTCGGCGTTTAGACGTGCGGATGAACTTGCGCTTGCTATGGAAGCAAGATGTTACCGCGGTGATGAAAATAGGACGCGGATGAAAGAGCTTGCTTTTTTACGCAGGGACTATATATTTGTGGGTGTATTGACTATGTTCTTGATGGTTGGTTTAGGGGCGAGGGTTTTGTAGATGAAGAGATATTTGCTCACGATAGCTTACAAGGGGACAAATTACGCGGGTTGGCAGCGGCAGGATAATGCAAATACCGTGCAAGAAGAGATAGAGAGGGCGTTGTCTGAGCTTTATAAACAGCCTATGACGGTTTTGGGTGCGTCTAGGACGGACGCAGGAGTTCATGCGATGGGTCAGGCGTGCGCTTTTAGTGTATCAGACGACTTTGTACCTGTGGATAAGCTGCCGCTTGCGATGAATACTAAGCTGCCATCGGACATTGCGGTGATAGAGGCACGAGAGGTTCATGAGGAGTTTCATCCGATATTTGATGCGAAGAATAAGACGTATGTGTATAAGATATACGCGGATGTGATTAGGAATCCGCTGGTTGGTGATACATCGTGGCATGTGTATCAGAGGCTGGATATAGACGCGATGAAAGAGGCGGCGGCTTACTTTGTAGGCGAGCATGATTTTTCCGCATTTTGTGCGGCGAATGGTAGTGCTAAGACCTTTGTGCGGCGGGTTAATAGTGCGGAAGTTTATTTAGAGCCTAGTGGCGAGAGTAGTGCGGGCGACCGAGGACGGTCGCCCCTACAGCATATGTTGTGTTTTCGGGTTAATGGGGATGGGTTTTTGTATAATATGGTGCGGATAATGGCTGGGACTCTTGTTTATGTTGGGATGGGTAAGATAAAGGCGCATGATGTGCCTGAGATTATCGCCTCTAAGGATAGGGCAAGGGCTGGGATTACTGCGCCTCCTGAGGGACTTTGTTTGGTTCGGGTGTTTTATTAGACAATGCCCTATATAGTAAAATCCGCTCCCAACAGCAACAACAAGCTTGCCTTTTTCGCACATAGCTTCTCAAGATTTTTGCCTATGGCAAAAACGGCGTAAACGCCGCCCACTACGTGCAACGGATATCCGTCGACTGTAGGTTTTCGACCACTGTGCCTTAGGGCACGACGGGAACCTGACTCATCGCTCTGCGAGGAAAAATCCTATGCTTGCTGTTACTGTTTGGGATGGACCTTACTATCAAAACCACGCACCCGTAGGGACGGTCGACCTCGACCGTCCGCGATTTGGTGGGATTAGTGTTAGAGGCCATTATAGTTGTTCAACTTGAAAAGTGTACCGATAAAGTGCAGAGATTTTTCCGTCAGATTAGAAGCCGATTTGCTGCAGTACCCATTGTGGTACAGTAACCGAAAGATATCGGCGGGGCTTCAGCCACGTTTTTGCCGCAGGCAAAAATTATGAGAGCGGTGAAGCGGTGACGCCATCTGACGGAAAAATATCAAGCTTTATGGGACAGTCTTTAAGTTGAACAACTATACCACCACAACCCAGAGCGGACGACCGAGGGCGGTCGTCCCTACAAAAAAATTAGTTATCCTATAGCAATTTATCAAAAAATGTTGTATAATAAAAAAGCCAGCAAAAACCACCACCAAACCACACGAAAGGTCTTGACAACATGCAGGTTTGTGCCACATTTTTTAGCAAGCAAGCAAGCAAGCAAGCGGATAAGTTCGCTTATTTTTCGTGTGTAGAATTTGATTTTTGTAAAATATATAACAAATGGTTGTTTTCTGTTCGTTGCAGGGGGCGACCGTTTTTTTGATGTTTATATGCCCCGCGCATGGGGCAAGGCGAGCCTATCTATTACATGGCAGGCTTGCTGTTAATAACCAACTGATAGGGTAGAATCCTTATCATTGTGTATCAGAGCCACCTGTGGTATACTATTACTATAGGCTGGCTCTGTTTTTAACTCAACCGCCTCTAGGTCAACGCGTAAGCAACGCTGCATAAGATAATGTAGATAGGGGCGATTATGATGATTATACAAAAGTCTATGTGGGTCATAACTTTAGTGGCAGCTTCAATACTTATATACCTGCTAATATATTTTTTTCATCCTATATTTTTGAGGCGGAGTTTTATCGATAGCGTTGGTAGAAATATTGGACTGGACATCCCGCAAACTGCACAGATCAGAGAGTATAGATTTGGTATAAATGCGTTTGGGGTGAAGCCTTTTTTTGCGAAATTAGAATTAAGTCGAGATGAGTGCGATGCTTTATTCGGCTATTCTCATGCGCCACATGTTGATGAGGTCTTTCTGCAAGCCTTTAGACGAATGCAGATAGATTTTAACTATGGCTCGCTAAATGTAGATGATATTGTAGAGATCCGACTATGGGAAAGAAGGACAGTAGCGTCTACAATTTTTCGATTCAGATGGACTTCAAGAGTATATGAAGCTATTTTTATTATAACTGTGGATGGCGAGCGCTTTCTCTATCTTTTCTATTAGCTTAAATGTATATTGCCCTTATGAGAAAAACTATATCTAACAGGGCTACGATATTGCTTATTAGACCTTTCTACGGTTAGCTTTTTTCTAAGTGAGATATGTGAAGTAATAATGAATGCTAGTTTTGTTATTTTTAATTAACGAATGTACTTAGAGTTTAAATTAAGATTTGTTATCGGAACCTTCCGATTAGATTCGCAAGCAGGGAAATTTGATAACAAATTTCACCGCCCCAGCCATTTTGCTATCACAAAATTGGCAGGGGCGTCTGCTTGTCACGAGTCAATCGGCTTGCAGCCCACTTATTGCGGAGTGGCAATCAATCCGCAAACACTTCTTGCAATGTGTTGTGAAATCACACACAAGAAGTATTATGAGTCGCATTTTGCGCACTACATAGCATGGTTTTATAGTGTCTATTTTCCTAATTGTATATACTTTGTCGGGGGTCAGCGACTTTGTCAGTGACATTGCTTGGCTAGTGGGCATAATTTGACTGCGATTTTGTCACTTGTGCGGCGGATAGCCAGCGATAATGTCATGAATGAAATCTGTAGCAAAGTAGCTATTGCCAGTGACTGTGTCACCTCATGTCACTAGAGGATTTGAGGTGACATTTTCCCTGCCGACTAAAATAGTGACATTTTGCTGGCTAAGGTTTGAGGATTTTTAAATTGATTCGATAAATGTTGTTGCCAATTGACCATCAACCATTCTACATAAAACAAAAAAAAGGGGTTGCCTCACAACCCCAAAGAAAAACCGAGCAAAAGGCAATAGCCAAAGCTCGGTTTTTCTTGCCTGTCGCGAGACAGCTCCCTACAATAGTCTATGACTCTTCACTAACTTCAACGTCTAACGAACGCTCTTTTATCTCTTTCATAACCCTCAGGGAAAAATCGCAAACAGAAACAGCACCTTCATCACCCTGTCTACTTCTAAGTGACACAGTACCCTCAGCTTCTTCACGTTCACCGACAACTAACAAATACGGGATTCTACGATTTCTAGCCTCACGAATCTTATAGCCAATCTTTTCAGCTCTTGTGTCAACTTCGCATCTCACTCCAGCGTCTTCTAACTGCGCGTTTATCTTATTCGCGTAGTCTAAGAACTTGTCAGAGATAGGTAAAACTATCGCTTGCACAGGACTCATCCAAACAGGGAACGACCCCGCGAAATGCTCAATCAATACGCCTATGAAACGCTCAACGCTTCCTAGTGCCGTTCTATGAATTGTTACAGGGCGGTGCTTTGCACCATCTGCGCCCACGTATTCTAAGTCAAATTTTTCAGGCATTTGGAAGTCAAGCTGAATAGTTCCGCATTGCCACGTTCTGCCTATGGAATCTTCTATATGGAAGTCGATTTTAGGACCATAGAACGCGCCATCGCCTTCGTTTATTATGAATGGCACGCCCATTTCTTCCAAGGCTTCTCTGAGCGCAGCCGTTGCAGCGTCCCAATCTTCTATCGCTCCCATGGCTTTTTCAGGTCTAGTTGATAACTCGACCCTATATTTTAGCCCAAACACCGAATATATCTTGTCAAAGAGTTTAACAGTGTCTATAATCTCGTCTTTAATCTGCTCTTTCATCATAAACATATGTGCATCATCTTGAGTGAAGCAACGCACACGCATAAGACCATGCAACGCACCCGAACGCTCATGGCGATGCACAAGGCCAAGCTCGCCCATCCTAAGCGGCAAGTCTTTATACGAGCGTGGCTCAGACTCATACACTATCATGCCACCTGGGCAGTTCATAGGCTTTATCGCAAACTCACGTTCGTCAATCTCTGACGTGTACATATTCTCAGCATAGTGAGTCCAATGCCCAGAACGCTCCCAAAGTTTTTTATCAAGCATGAATGGAGAGCGAATCTCTACATAACCCGCTTTCTTATGCTCACCACGCCAGAAGTCCAAAAGCTCGTTATAAATAACCATACCATCAGGCAAAAAGAATGGGAAACCAGGTCCATCATCTGTAAGCATGAACAGTTTGAGTTCTTTACCCAGCTTGCGGTGGTCGCGCTTTTTCGCTTCTTCCATTCTTGTGAGATAAGCCTCAAGCTCAGACGGTTTTGGAAAAGCTGTGCCATAGATACGAGTGAGCATCTTGCGCTTCTCATCGCCGCGCCAATATGCGCCAGCGATGCTTGTAAGTTTCAGCGCCTTAATATCTTTTGTGCTAAAAACATGCGCTCCCGCACATAGGTCAACAAACTCGCCCTGTTTATAAAAAGATATTATCTCATCCTCTGGCAAGTCTTGTATAAGTTCAACTTTGTAGGGCTCGTCAGTTGATTTGAACAACTCGATGGCTTCGTTCCTTGGCAAAGTGAACCTTTCAAGCTTTAAATCCTCTTTGACAATTTTTTTCATCTCTTCTTCTATTGTGATAAGGTCATCAGGCGTAAAAGGTGTCTCTCTGTCAAAGTCGTAATAGAATCCATCAGCAGTTGCAGGACCTATAGCAAGCTTCGCATCAGGAAACAGTCTTTTAACAGCCTGAGCAAGGATATGTCCCGCAGTATGTCTAAAGACGCGTCTCCCTGCGTCATCTTCAAAAGTAAGTATGCTGACCGTGGCATCTTTATTTAACACATCGCGCAGGTCACAGACTTCACCGTCTACCTCAGCACCAAGGGCTGCACGACCGAGACCTGCCGCAATCTCACATGCAAGACCGTGTACTGTTACTTCTTTGTCCATTTTTTTTACATCGCCGTTTTTAAGTTTGATTTCGTACATTGTGTTCTCCCTTCGTTTTCAAACATAAAAATAGCCCCTAAGTCCATATGAAAATCACATAGAATAAGGGGCGAGATATCATTTCCCGCGGTTCCACCCTAATTTAATAACTCGAGGCGCAGACCATAAATAAATATGGTTACTAGACTATAACGCAGTCAACGGACTCTATTAAAGCCACTCAGGGGTGGTATTCGGACAATTCGTTCACCAGACGCTCTCAGCCGTGACGTCCTCTCTGATAAATGATACAAATGCCTACTGTCCCCATCATCGTTTGCATAAGTATACCTAATCTCCGCTCCATTGTCAAGCCTGGCGAATAAAAACCCGCTGTACAAAGGCAATATTTTCCCAAAAATGAATATGCTATTATAAAGCGTTTTTGAGGTGGAGTATGAAAATTGTTGTTGTAGCTGGCGGGTTAAATCCTGAGAGAGATGTTTCTTTGTCATCTGGGACTTTGATTGCAAATGCTCTTATTGATGTTGGTTATAGCGTGTGCTTGATTGATTTATATATAGGAGTGAAAACGAGGTGCTTTGACGAGCTTTTTATTGACTTAAAGTCAAGAACCAAAAGGTATGACTACCCCATCCCTCCGCATGAGCCTGACCTAGATCAGCTAAAAAAAGAGCTAGGTAACGGAGATTCTTTAATCGGCAAAAATATAATTGAACTATGCAAAAGTGCCGATTTAGTATTTCTAGCATTACATGGTGATATTGGCGAAAATGGCAAGTTCCAAGCGGTTTTGGACTCTTTTGGCATTAAATATACGGGGACGGGATATATAGGCTCGTTGCTTGCGATGGATAAGGATTTATCCAAGCTGCTAATGGTTCAAAACGCTATTCCAACACCTGAGTGGGAGATGGTTAAAAGCGATGCCACGAGTTCATGTAAAATAGCCCTCCCATGTGTTATAAAGCCGTGCAGCGGTGGCTCAAGTGTCGGAACTTCAATTGTGAAAAATAAAGATGAATTTATCTCGGCTATCAAGCATGCGGGGAAATATGAAGACGCGATTATGATTGAAAAAATGGTAGAAGGGCGAGAGTTTTCTGTAGGAATACTTGATGGCAGAGCTCTGCCCGTCATTGAGATCATCCCTAATGAAGGCTTCTTTGACTACAAAAATAAATATCAAAAAGGACTGACCCAAGAAATATGCCCCGCCGAAATATCTGAAGAAATAGCAAATAAAATGAGTAATACCGCATTAAAAGTGCATGAAATATTACGCCTTGGAAGTTATTCAAGAATTGATTTTATGATGGATAATAAGAACAATATATTTTGCCTCGAAGCCAATACCCTGCCAGGGATGACTCCGACAAGTCTTCTGCCGCAGGAGGCTATGGCGGTTGGGGTGTCTTATGAGGAGCTTTGTGATAGGATTGTTAAGATTGCTTTGCGGATTTGACTACAACCGCATAAATCTTCGCGCTACCCACATCATAGGCTTAAACCAAAACTTCTCAAGCTCTTTAGCCGCATTCTCAAGCTCGTCGCCGATCTTAATACTTTGTGGACAGTCCTTTTCACATTTACCGCATTTATTGCACTGAGAAGCAATCTGAGGCTTGGCTTTAAACGCTGTTTGGGTTGTGTATTTTTGCAGGGCGGACATTCTGCCTGAAATTGCGATATCGTTATAGCATGTGAGGCACGTCGGGATATCTACACCTTTTGGACACGGCATACAGTAGTTGCAGCCTGTACAGGGAACTTTTAGGATTGCGCTTAGGGCAGAGCGGACATCGTTTATTACTGCGTGGTCTGTGTCGCTGAAGCTGCTTGGGTTTGTATCTTTTGCAATGGCTAGATTTTCTTCGAGCATATCCATATTGCTCATTCCAGAAAGTACACATGTAACCTCAGGGTGATTCCATATCCAGCGCAGAGCCCAGTCTGTAGGCGTTCTTTTTATATGCGCTTGCTCGAACACTTCTAGAGCTGTTTTTGGCAGTTTGCTTGAAAGAATTCCGCCTTTTAGAGGTCCCATAATCATTATGGGCATATTCTTTGACGCGGCGTATTCTAAGCCATGCCTCCCCGCTTGGTTAAACTCGTCCAAATAGTTGTAATAAATCATGCAAAACTCCCACGAATACGCATCAACGATTTTTATAAACTCGTCGCGTCCGCCGTGGTATGAAAAGCCGATATTTTTGATTTTGCCCTCTTGCTTTTTTGCCTTTATCCACTCCACTATGCCAAGTTCCACAAGCCGCTTCCACACAGCAACATCCGTAATCATGTGTATGAAATAATAGTCGATGTAGTCGGTTTGTAGACGCTCCAGCTGCTTTATAAAATATTTGTCCAAGTCGGAGTACTTTTTTATGAGAGTTGGCATGATTTTTGTAGCTATTTTGACCTCGTCTCTTTTGTTATTGTCTTTAAGGATTTTCCCAAGTGTAACTTCCGAATTTGGATAGATGTACGCTGTGTCAAAATAGTTGACTCCTTCGTCAATTGCGCGCAGGATGAGCTGTTCACTCTCCTTGTAGTCTCGTGGGAAGCGCATACAACCAAAATCTAATGCAGAGATACTATCGCCGTTCACTTTATTCGTCCTGTATTTCATTGTAATTCCCCCGATTCTTTGTTATGATGTGTGCATAGTGACATTTTACCACACTTTGACAAAGGATGTGCAAAAATTTGAAAGTTATACTAGGAATAGATATTGGAAGCACAGCGATAAAGATAGTTGCTGTGGGTGAGCAGGCGCAGATTATCGCAAAAGTTAAAGCGGAGACTGGCGATAGGCTTGTCTCGATGTACGGAGCTTTAGGCAAGCTACTTCATGAGCAAGGACTTGGATATAATGACATAGAAAAAATTGCGCTGACAGGTGCAGGGGCGTCTTGGTTTGAAGACGATAAAATCCATGGAGTAGCCGTCACGAAAGTACAAGAGGCGGTGGCTGTAGGCGGAGGAGCTATGGCATTGTCAGGTACTAAAGAGGCACTTACCATGAATATCGGTACAGGGACTGTCTTTGTTCATGCGAAGGAGGGTGCGGCGGTGCATGTTGGCGGAAGCGGGCTGGGAGGTGCGACTCTTGTTGGGCTTTCTTCCAAAATACTTGGTGAAGCGAATGTAAAAAGAATCTCAGAGATGGCAAGCGAGGGAGACTTGAAAAAAATCGATCTTTTGATGGGCGATGTTTATAATATGAACTTCTCATTTTTGCCGCCTGAGGCGTCTGCGGCTAATTTTGGTAAGATGGCGAGTGATGCTAGAGATTCGGACATAGCACTTGGGTTATTGTCCATGATTTATCAGGTGCTTGGAGTTATGGCGAGCCTGGCGGCTTCGGGGCGTGGTTGTAAGACTATAGTTGTCACAGGTGCTTTGGCTGAACTCAAGGAGGCGCGGCATGTGCTTCCGCTTGTTGGCGGGCTTTATGATACAGAGTTTGTGTTTTGTGAAAACGCGGTATATGCTACGGCGTATGGAGCTGCGGTTGAGATTATATGAGGAGGGTATTGGGATGAAAATTACATGTATAGGGCATAGTGGTTTTTTAGTCCAAATAGGTGAGTTTAACCTGATTTTTGACTATTATACAGATAAGGAAAACGTTATAACACCCGAAGCGTTTAAAGGGAAAAAGACTTGCGTCTTAGTATCGCACAACCACCACGACCATTATAATGCGAAAATATTTGAATGGGCGGAGTTTGGCGATGTTGTATATGTTTTAGAGAACGACTGTAAGGAGCAGGGCGCGGCTTTGAAAATAGGTGTAGGTGATGAGCTTAATGTATTTGATGATGCGGTTCAGATTAGAGCTTATGGCTCAACAGATGAGGGCGTGTCGTTTTTAGTGCGAGTGGATGGGGTTACTTTGTTCCATGCGGGGGATTTGAACGATTGGCATTGGGATGGTGAGATGAGCGAGAGTGAGCTTGCTGAGATGGAGGAGAATTATTTGAGCGTCCTCAGGGAGCTTGCAGGAACGCAGATAGATGTTGCGTTTATCCCTGTTGACCCACGGCTTGGGGTACATGCGAGACGGGGGCTTGATGGGTTTGAGAGAATAGTTGAAGCAAAGAAGATTGTGCCTATACATTTTTCAGGGAATGATGGAGTTAGGTATTGAGGTAAATGTGGATGCTGTTGAATTGTGTAGGGGTCGCACACTGGGCGACCTGAAAAGGTCGCGAAATACACTGGAGTTCACAGAAACCGCTACAAACAACAGGAGCACGCTGTATTTTCCTGCGGAGTTTGTGAGTTCGGGAATATAAAAAACAGGAGGATGCTTTCATGAAAAGAATACACTTGGCGGTAATACTTATCTTGACTTTGATGCTCCTTGCAGCCTGCGGACGTGGCGCGGTGGATGTTGAAGAATATATGGAGGAATACACAGTAGGTGACCTCGCATATTATTCTGAGCCAATCGAACTCAACGAAAACAATCACATGGCTACAGAAACCCCAAACTACATATACCTCCTAAAAGACCTGGACTACATGCAATACGTGCTTGAGAACAATTTTGCGTTATTTGATGTGGCATATTGGTCTCGTGGTGTGGATATTCATGAGATTCTTGATAATGTGAGAGCTGATATAGTTGCTAATCCTGATATGGATGCGGATGAGTTTTTGGTGAGTATGGCGTATAATTTTAGTGAGTTAGCGTCATTTGCCCATTTTTCGATTGACTTACCAAATGCTCATACAGGTGTGATTAGTGGGCGTATGCCTCTGTTTAACGCGATGTTCACAGAGCGAACTCTAGAAAGATGGCACTATCCACATGTTATGGACTTTTATAGACGGCAGCTAAGCCTTGGACTTTGGACACAGGGTACGCTAAGAACGCAAGGTGATGCTGCAAGGCAAATACATTTGGACAGATTTATCATGTTCGGATTCTACGATGAAGTGGATGAAATTAACTACTTTGTTGAACGAGGTGAATATGAGGAAGTTTCACGCAGGATGCAAAATGTAGGAGTAAGCATAAATCGCAGAACAAGTATAACAATGGAGAGCTTAATATATGGAAATGTTGCCTATTTAGCCATAGATAGATTTCGTTTTAGAGAGGATCCTTCGTCTACAGAATGGGATACGGAGGAAGAGATGATACATAGCTTTTTTGAAGAAATTAGAGGTTACGATCATCTAATAATAGACCTGAGAAGAAATCTGGGTGGAATGACAATATTCTTTGAAGAGGCTATAGTAAGACCAATAATCAACGAGCCCATTGACCTAAAAGGCTTCGTTTTCGCGCCAAGTGGATATTATGTACAAGAGAGGCTAGACGAGGCTTCAGAAGGTGCAAACCTCATGATATTACAAGAAATAGCCACGCCCATCATACCGACAGACAACCGTCTACGCACAATCGATGAGCTACTAACAGAATTCGATCTACCCGAACTAAATATGCAAGATATGGAACGCATGGATTACGGCTTCCCGATACAAATGGAACGGCTCTATCCTATACGGCTGGAACGATTCGGTTATGAGAGCGCATTTGATGGGAAGATTTGGGTGTTGACGAGCCATTTGACAGGTTCGGCGGCTCAGGTTAATGCGTGGCTATCAAGGGAGTCTGGATTTGCGACGCATGTTGGTGATATAAGTGGCGGTAATTTTGGCGGACCGCGTACTGCGGTGGCTCTGCCCCATAGCGGGATGATGTTTAGGATGGATGTGTTTTATGTGACGGATGAAAGGGGCAGACCGCTTGAGGCGGGGACAGTGCCGCATCACTTCAGCTGTGAGGGGATGAGTGCGCTGGAGACGGTGCTGGCTTTGATTTATGAGGGAGATTATGAAAGGGATTGAGGCTAAATGAACAAAAAAATATACAAATATGACGCTATAATTCAGTCGTCACAGGTTGGCAGTGGTGGCGCATTTGTAGCATTTCCATATGATGTTAGGGTGGAATTTGGTAAGGGCAGAGTAAAGGTTCATGCTACTTTTGACGGCGAACCATATGACGGAAGTATTGTAAATATGGGCGTGAAAAATGCTGATGGCTCAATTTGTTATGTTATTGGCATTCTTAAATCCATTCGGACTAAAATTGGAAAGCAGGCTGGAGATAGTGTTCGTGTTACAATAATCGAGCGTAATTGTGAAACGCTTTATACCTAAAGCAATAAGGCTAGTGTAAAGCATTAGATACTTTATGTCTAAAGGCATCAGGTGGAGCTTGCCTCCACCGCATTCTAGTGCTACAATAAACATACAATTAAGACCATATAACCAAAAAATAAAAGGAGATGAAAATATGAAATTTAAACTAGTACACACCAACATCAATGTAGCAAATTTGGACAAGTCGCTTGAGTTTTACAAAAAGGCTTTAGGGCTTGAAGAGAGCCGTCGCATAGCTCCTGAAGATGGCAGTTTTATCATAGTGTATTTGACAGACGGCACTGAGGGCGGGCATTTGCTTGAGCTTACGTGGCTTAGAGACAAGGAGGGCGCGTATAACCTTGGTGATAACGAGATTCACATTGCTTTTAAAGTAGAGGAATTTGATGCGGCTTATGCGCTGCATAAGGAGATGGGTTGTATCTGCTACGAGAATGAGAAGATGGGTATATATTTCATTAATGATCCTGATGGATATTGGCTTGAAGTGCTGCCGCTGAGGAGGAAATAAATGAGCGCTTTGGAGCATAAATTCTATCCGTTTGACACGCTTGGCGGCTATAAATTCGCCGATGTCGTCGCGAAGTATGACGGCAAATGGGTTTTCTGCCGACATAAAGGCAGAACGACTTGGGAGATGGCAGGCGGACATATTGAGGCGGGCGAAACGCCGCTTGAAGCCGCCAAACGCGAGCTGTTTGAAGAAACGGGCGCGATCCATTTTGACATTGAGCCGTTATGTGACTATTTCGTAGAAGGCGATCTGCGCGGAGTGCATATTGAAGCGTATGGTCAAGTGTTTTATGCAAAAGTTCATGCTTTTGGCGAGCTTCCACCTGAAAGTGAGATGGAGAAGGTGGAATTGTTCGATGAGTGTCCTAAGGAGCTTACTTATCCCGGGCATACGGATGAGCTTTTTGCGATGATAGTAGCAAAAGACAGGTGAAATAGGGCGCATGTCTCTAGAAGTCGGTACAAATGGAGGACGCATTTATGCTTTTTTTAATCGAAAACATAGTTGTCAGAAAAATGAATAATGATTCTAAAGATATGTCACTCCTCCTTGAATGGCTGACAACTCCTGCGGTGGTTGAGCTTGCATATGGCGAGGGTGTTCCATGGGACATGGAAAAAGTTAAGACTGAGTTCGGCGAGGAAGCTGAGGGAAATTCAGCAGTCACGCATTGCCTAATCGTGTATGAAAGGGAAGAAATAGGATACATACAATTTTATCCGATAGAAGAGGACTCGTATGTGTTTAATGAAAATGTTCCCTACGCTAAATTTGTTGGCGGTTATGGCGTGGACTTGTTCATTGGAGAACCATCTTTATGGGGAAAAGGGGTTGGCGCAAAGTTGGTTAGTGCTATGAGCGAGTATCTTATGAGTACATATAACGCAAAAGTCGTATGCGCAGACCCTGAAGAGAATAATAAGCGTTCGATAAAGTGCTGGACTAAGGCTGGCTTTTCGCCAATGGGTGAAATTTGTAATTATGATGATTATGATAAAACGAGCATTTTTATGGCGAGGTTTCGATAGCTTTGCAGAGACAGTCGATTAAAAAATATTTTTTCTAGCCTTATTGTGCTACAAAGATCGGTTATTGCGAAACTTATCATATGCGCAATGTGCGGGTTGTCCAATGTGCGTTTCCCTACGGTATGTCGATTTGTGGGTGTTATTGCAAGTATGAAATACGTGTGGTCGGGCACGGAAGCCCGACCCACTAAGTTACATGTCATACCCCTACTTACTACTATTTGGCTTATGCCTACTTCCTGACTGTTTCTTACAATTACAGCTCTCACCATCATTTGCACTCTCTGCCATCGTTTGGCAGCCGCAAGCCTTTCTTTTACGTACATCTTTTGGGTCTAGTTGACTGTCTTTTGGCATGTTAATCCTCCTGTTCGGCGACATTCTTAATATACATTCTTACTATATTAATACATTTCCAATCGTGCCAAATTTTATGCAATAAATTTCTATTTTCAACTTAATCATAAAATATTTGAAAAAAACATAAAAAACTCTTGCATAGACTCGTTTTGTGTGATATACTCGTCGATGTGACGTTTTGGGAAGGGATAATTGTGTCCTTTTCCAAGTACACGACTATGATTGTGAGGTTGCCGAATATTCGGGTAGTTCGCAGGAGTCGGTGCAACGTTCATAGTCACCAAACTTGAAAAAGCGAACAGTAAACGCCGTTGATTTTTTGCCAATCTAGGAACGACCGATAGTGACCGAAAGATATCGGCGGCGCTTGCGCCGTTTTGCCGAAGGTAAAATCATGAGACGCATATTCGAAGATGATACGCTAGGAGGTCGTGACGACGAGTGGCGGGAATCGACAAGTTTAATGTTTGGCTTTTCGAGTTTGGAGACTATATAAGCACAGTTTAGCTCACGAAGCTAAGCTAGTAGTCACTGTTTATACGGCAGGGTGATGTTTGCGGAAAGCAAAAAGACACACTCGGCGAAGTGTAACAGTCTTGACTATCGTGCGAAACATCTGAGGCTAGTAAAAGATTAGCCCAAGTACGAGAAGGAGGGACTTATTTTTATGGCAAGTCAAAAAATCAGAATTAATCTTAAGGCTTATGACCACAAGTTAGTTGACAAATCAGTAGCTCAAATCATTGAGACAGCTAACAAAACGGGTGCACAGATTTCGGGTCCGATACCGCTTCCTACTAAGAAAGAAGTAGTTACTATACTTCGTGCGGTACACAAGTACAAAGACAGTCGTGAGCAGTTCGAGATGAGAACGCACAAGAGATTGATCGACATCTTGATGCCTACGCCAAAGACAATCGATGCGCTTCAGCGCTTAGATTTGCCTGACGGAGTAGATATCACACTTAAAATCATGTAATGCAAATTACCGACACAGGTTTATATAGAAGGCATCCTTTAAATATAAACCTAGAATGATTGCAAAATGAAATTTGCAATCCGCTGTAGAGTTTTGGAGGTGCGAAAATGCAGAAAGCCATATTAGGCAGAAAAATCGGCATGACTCAAGTCTTCTCCGAGGACGGATTAGTAATCCCCGTAACGGTTATAGAAGCTGGGCCATGTACAGTAGTTCAGAAAAAGACCATGGAAACTGATGGTTATGAGGCGGTTCAAGTAGGCTTCAGAGAAGTAAAAGAGGGGCGTGTAAACAAACCTGAAAAAGGGCACTTTGCAAAAGCGGGTGTAGAGCTTAAGAAAGTTCTTAGAGAGTTCAGATTAGATGACATCTCTGCTTATGAAGTTGGTTCGGAGATTAAAGCGGACGTTTTTGCGGTAGGTGATAAAGTTGACGTTTCTGGTACCTCTAAAGGTAAAGGAACGCAAGGACCAATAAGCAGACACGGTCACTCAAGAGGACCTATGACTCACGGTTCTAAATACCATAGGGGCGGCGGTTCACTAGGTGCTGGTACAAGTCCTGGTAAAGTTTTTAAAGGTATGAAAATGGCCGGTAAAACAGGCAACAAAAAAGTAACGGTGCAAAACCTTGAAATAGTTCGTGCAGACGCAGAGAAGAACCTATTGTTAGTAAAAGGCGCAGTTCCAGGGCCTAAAGGTTCGCTCGTATGTGTCAAATCGACAGTGAAATAGGAAAGGAGGAAGTCAAATGCCAAAAGTACCTGTTGTAAATATCGACGGTAAAAAAGTTGATGATATAGAGCTTTCGGAAGATATCTTCGGTATCGAGCCGAATGAGGATGTTGTGCATATGGCGGTTGTTCAATATTTGGCTAATCGTCGTCAAGGTACGCAGTCAACAAAAACCAGAGCGGAAGTTAGAGGCGGCGGACGTAAGCCATGGCGTCAAAAAGGCACAGGTCGTGCACGTCAAGGCTCTATCAGAAGCCCGCAATGGAAAGGCGGCGGTGTTGTATTTGCTCCAAAGCCAAGAGATTATTCGTTTAAGTTAAACAAAAAGGTGAAGCGTTTAGCACTCAAGTCGGTTTTGAGCCAAAAAGTGCTTGATGAGAAGTTTGTAGTACTAGACACTTTAGCTTTCCCTGAAATCAAGACAAAGCAAATGATTAAAGTACTTGATAACCTAAAGCTTACAAAAGCGTTAGTAGTTATGGAAGGCGAGTCAAGAAACGTGGTTTTATCTACGAGAAACCTTCCTGGTGTAAAGACAGCATCGGCGAGTACTATCAATGTATATGATATCTTAAAGTTTGACGCTTTCGTAGTAACGAAAGAGGCAGTAGAAAAAATGCAGGAGGTGTACGCTTAATGGCTAATGTTCAGTATTACGACGTTATTTTAAGGCCTGTCGTTACGGAAAAAACGATGAACGACATGTCGGATAAAAAATACACCTTCTTTGTTCATAGAGAGTCAAACAAGACAATGATTAAAGAAGCTGTTGAGAAAATGTTTGATGGTGTTAAAGTTGAATACGTAAACACTATGAATGTAAAAGGCAAGTTCAAGAGACGTGGTCAGACTGGCGGTTACACAGCAGCTAGAAAAAAGGCTATCGTTCAATTGAAAGAAGACTCTAAAGAGATTGAATTGTTCCAAGGAATGTAGCCGGTTAGAGTCTAAACAGAAAGGAGTGTCCTTGAATGGGCGTTAAAAGATACAAACCATATACCCCATCCCGCAGGCACATGACATCGTCAGATTTTTCAGAGATTACAAAGAGTGAACCGGAAAAGAGCTTAGTAGTTCACCTGAAAAAGCATAGCGGAAGAAATAATCAGGGTAAAATTACTGTTCGCCATCGTGGTGGCGGAGCAAAAAAGAAATACAGAATTATCGACTTTAAAAGAAATAAAGACGGTATTAATGCTAAAGTCGTTGGGGTTGAGTACGACCCGAACAGAACTGCAAATATAGCACTTTTATCTTACGCGGATGGAGAAAAGCGTTATATCTTAGCTCCGCACGGGCTTAAGGTTGGCGATATCCTTACAAACGGACCGAATGCAGAGATTAAAGTAGGCAACACACTTCCTATGGGCAATATCCCGCTGGGTACCCAAATTCATAACATTGAGATGAAGCCGGGTGCAGGCGGACAGCTTGTCAGAAGCGCTGGAAATACTGCACAGCTTATGGCTAAAGAAGGTAAGTACGCAACAGTAAGATTGCCAAGCGGCGAGATGAGGTTGTTACCAATCGAGTGTCGTGCAACTATCGGTCAAGTAGGTAATATCGACCACGAACTTATAACTGTAGGCAAAGCTGGTAGAGTTAGAAATATGGGTATCAGACCAACAGTACGTGGATCTGTTATGAACCCGAATGATCACCCGCATGGTGGTGGTGAAGGTAGAGCGCCTATCGGTCGTTCGGCTCCGTCTACACCTTGGGGTAAACCGGCTCTTGGTTATAAGACAAGAAATAAGAAGAAGCCATCACAAAAAATGATAGTACGCCCACGTAATAAAAAATAGGAGAAGGAGGACCGATAAATGAGTAGATCACTTAAAAAAGGACCGTTCGCAGACGATCACCTGTTAAAAAAAGTGAAAACGCAAAACGATGCAGGCTCGAAGGAAGTTATCAAGACTTGGTCGCGCCGCTCCACAATCTTTCCTGATATGATAGGTCATACAATAGCTGTTCATGATGGGAGAAAGCATGTACCGGTTTATATAACTGAGGACATGGTAGGTCATAAATTAGGCGAGTTCGCGCTTACCAGAAGCTACAGAGGTCACGGTAAAGATGCGGATAAGAGAAGCCGTTCTAAGTAAGGGGGTAGCAAGAAAATGGCAAAAGGTCACAGAAGCCAGATAAAAAGAGAAAGAAACGAAACGCAAAGAGACTTGCGCCCTAAAGCGCATGCTAAGTTTGTTAGAGTTTCGTCAACTAAAGCTAAAATAGTGCTTGACCAAATAAAAGGCAAAGACGTAACAACGGCAATGGGTATTTTACTCTACTCGCCTAGATACGCATCAGACGTTATCATCAAAGTGCTTAAATCGGCGGTTGCTAATGCAGAAAATAATTTAGGTATGAACCCTGACCAATTGTTTGTGGAAGAGGCCATAGCTAATCAAGGACCAACGCTCAAGAGAATTAAGCCTGAGTCAAAAGGTAGGGCGTACAAAATCTTGAAGAAAACTAGCCACATAACAGTTGTGCTTAATGAGAAATAAGGAGGGAAAAGATGGGCCAAAAAGTTAATCCCCATGGGCTTAGGGTCGGTATAGTTAAAGACTGGGATTCGGTTTGGTACGCGGAAAAAGACTTTTCCAAGTTCTTAGTTGAAGATCATACGCTCAGAAAATATATTAAAGAAAAACTTTTCCAAGCTGGAGTTTCTAGAATAGTGATTCAAAGAACGACAGAACGTGTTAGAGTAACGATTCACGCGGCAAAGCCGGGAATAATCATCGGTAGAAACGGTCAAGCGATTCAAGAGCTTCAGAGTGCTTTGCAAAAAATGTCTAGCCAAAAAGTTCTTATTAATATCGAAGAGATTAAAAGACCTGAGCTTGACGCTCAGCTCGTAGCGGAAGATATTGCAAAGCAATTAGAGAGTCGTGTAACTTTTAGACGCGCTATGCGTCAATCAATGACACGTACTATGAAGATGGGCGCAAGAGGCATCAAGACTATGTGTTCCGGCAGATTAGGCGGTGCGGATATGGCGCGTACAGAGCATTATCACGAAGGTACTATTCCGCTTCAAACTTTGCGCGCAGACATAGACTATGGCTTTGCTGAGGCTATGAGTACCTACGGTAAAACGGGCGTTAAAGTATGGATTTATAAAGGTGAAATTCTTCCTGAAAAGAAAAATAAGGAAGGCTTCTCGTCTCGAACGGGAATCGGCTCTAAAGAGTCGTCCGCTACGACGGGTCATAGAGGGGAGAGATAAGTAAATGTTAAGCCCTAAAAGAGTCAAAAGACGTAAACAATTCAGAGGTCGCATGAAAGGTAGAGCGCTTAGAGGTAATACGATTACTTATGGCGACTTTGGTATTCGTGCTATGGAGCCCGGCTGGATTACGTCCAATCAAATAGAGGCAGCCCGTATTGCCATGACTAGGCATATCAAGAGGGGCGGTAAAGTCTGGATCAAAATTTTCCCAGACAAGCCGATTACTTCTAAGCCGGCTGAGACCCGTATGGGTTCTGGTAAAGGGTCACTTGAGTACTGGGTTGCTGTGGTAAAGCCCGGCAGAATTATGTTTGAAATAGGCGGAGCGGTTGCTCCTGAGCTTCAAAGAGAAGCTCTCAGGCGCGCTATTCACAAGCTGCCAATCAAGTGTAAAATAGTGTCAAAAGAAGATGAATTGAAAGAAATGGAGGCTGAGAGCGGTGAAAAGTAAAGACTTTTTAGCTGATTTGAATAAAAAATCCGCAAGCGAGCTTCAAGCTGAACTTGTGTCAGCGAAGAAAGAGCTCTTTAACCTCAGATTCCAAAATGCAACGAATCAACTTTCAAACACAACTAGGATTCCTGAAGTTAAGAAAAATATAGCTCGTATCCAAACGGTTATCACTCAAAAAGAAAAGGGACTAGCTTAGAAAGGAGGCGCACTAATCAATGGAAAGAAATCTACGTAAAGTAAGAGTAGGTAAAGTTGTAAGCGATAAAATGGATAAGACCATAGTAGTCGCTGTTGAAAACAGAGTAAGACACCCACTTTACAAGAAAATCATAACAAGAACCTATAAGCTAAAAGCGCATGATGAAAATAACGAATGCGGTATAGGCGACACGGTAAAAGTTATGGAGACGCGCCCACTTTCAAAGCAAAAAAGATGGCGACTAGTCTCTGTTATGGAGAAAGCTAAATAGGAGGAAAAGTCATGGTACAACAAGAGTCAAGGCTCGTTGCCGCTGACAATTCCGGCGCAAAAGAGCTTCTATGTATTCGTGTTTTAGGCGGCTCTAAGAGACGT
>Ga0123355_10000468_pt1 | contig 53466 bp, 49 predicted proteins | sample TergutEmb28metaG_3_FD_89872 | JGI IMG/M metagenome (GOLD analysis project Ga0123355, IMG submission 89872) | Embiratermes neotenicus P1 segment gut microbial communities from Petit-Saut dam, French Guiana - Emb289 P1 | ecosystem: Host-associated > Arthropoda: Insects > Digestive system > Gut ... | reverse complement strand
GTGTAGGGTATATCATTTTCGCTTTGTGATGCGGTTAGGTATAGGTTTGTCATCAAATCTCCATCGGGGATGTCGGGTAAACCCGACTAGAAGTAACGGTTACAAACCGTATGACTTGTAGTCATTACTTTTAGTCGGGTTTACCCGACACATCTGCCCTACAGCCTTATAAGCTCCGCTATGCTGGCGGCTATATTATCCAAAATATCATAAAACTTATCAGAAAGGTCGTAATACTTGCCATGGGGCTTGGTTATGGGGTCGTAGGCTTCTATGCTGTCCCGGTCTTTTCTGGCCACCACATATGTCACCACACCGTTGCTGTTAAGCATATCGCAGATGTCCATCACAGATTTGCCCGTATATGTGGGCACATGAGGTGGCGCATCGGTGATAAGAATGAATATAGATTTTGAGGCAACCTCGTGACGGGTGGATGAAAGAAGCTCTATGCCCGTCTCCAGGGCATCCAGGGCAGATTCTGGAATATCGCCACCATATGTCCGCGGTATATTTTTCACCTGCTTTTGAAATTTGGTCACATCGTTGGTAAAGTTGTATACGCTGGGCTTTTCGTTTTCGCCCAGGTCGCCAAAGCCTATGAGGCCCAGCTTAAATGTGGCGCCTTTGCTGGCTAGGATTTGCGCAAATTCTATGGCACGGTCTTTGACACCGTTGATGTAGGTGTCCATGCTTCCTGTTGTATCAATGCAGAAGACGACATTTACGTTGCCGCTGTGTTCGGGCGACCGCAGGTCGCCCCTACTGGGTGGTGCTACAAACTGGGTACGGTCAAATTCTGCTTTTTGCATATTACCCGTGGCTATGTCTTTGACATAAACCTCGAAGAGGTTGTTTTCGTCGATGGCGTAGGTTATCTCCAGTTGTGTTGTGCCTGAAAGGCCGGACATAATAACGCTGCCCATGTATTTCCTGTCGTGCTCGTGCCCTTGCTCCCATTGATATACATCCACATTGACAGTTGATGCGCCCGCGGCCGCAAAATTGGCATCCGAGAAGCTTGAAGGTATTGGGCTGCCCATGGGGATGATGGGTATCATCGCCTTTTCCCTTGTGGCCACGTTTACAACGGCTTCCGTGCCGAAAATTTGGCGCGTAACCTGCCCTACCACCACATTAGAGCTTGGCAGATGCATCAGATAGTTGTAGATGGCGGCACCCATAGCTACGGACTTTGCAGGGTCCGTCGCGCGATAAGGCTCTTTGATATAGCCTGCCACCATGCGCTTAACCATTGGTATCAATGTAGAGCCGCCCACCAATATCACTTTAGATATCTCATCCGCGCCGCATCCAGCCCGCTTTAGGGCTTCTTCGATGATGTCGCGGCTTCTGTCCACATATTTGCGTATCATGGCCTCAAATTCTTCGCGGGTTATCTCCAGGGACAGGTTTTGGGGCACACCATCCACGATAACAAGGGGATTTATGCGCACCTGAGCTTTGTTGGTGCCTGAAAGCTTTTTCTTAGCGGCCTCGGCCTCAAATTTCAGCTTTTGCAACACGCGCTTGCGCTCTGCATTATCCAGCCCGTCCAAATCTATTCCAGATTCTTCCTTAAACTTCTCCTTCATCCAGCGTATAAGCTCGCTGTCAAAGTCATCACCGCCAAGGGACATGTCCCCCACGTCGGCCAGCTCTTGGAAAATTTCTTGGCCGTTTTCGTCCTTACCCACGCGCAGCACACAGGCGTCAAAGGTGCCGCCGCCAAGGTCGTACACCAGCAGGGTTTGGGCATATCCCTGGCGATAGCCATATTCTATCGCCGCCGCTAAAGGCTCTGATAGCAGAAACACATTTTTAAAGCCTGCCAGCAATCCTGCTTGGCGCGTGGCATAAATTTGCCTATCGTTAAAATATGCGGGATGGGTGATAACAACCTCGTCAAAGGTCTCTCCGGCTTGTTCTTCCGCGGACTTCTTTAGCTTGCGCAAAATTTCGCTGCTTATTTCCTCAGGTGTCTTTTCCACGCCGCCAACGATAATCTTCTCGTCACTGCCCATCATCCGCTTTATGGATATCACAGTGCTTTCCGGGTAGATAATGGCGCCGCTTTTGGCCTCGCCGCCCACAACTACGCCCTCATCCAAATAGCTAACGACAGACGGCAGTATCTCGTCTGTGCCGTCGATGCGCACAACTTCCATGTCCCCCGCCACGTCCTTGTAAATTATAGCCACGCTGTTGGTGGTTCCAAGGTCAATTCCTAAAAAGCTCATATCATTCTCCTCCTGTTCACAGCAAAGTTTTGTGCTTTCTATTCAACAATCTTTTTCTTTCCGAAATACTGGGTCAACATTAAAATCAATGCTGCGCTTGCTAATATGCCGTCCATAATTCCGAAGGGTAATAGGGTTATCATCATAGCTAGGGCGATAATGCAGTTTATTACAGAAAGTGCCAGGCCCCAAAATAGGTTTTTAAATAGCGCAACGCCGCCTGTTAGCCTAATTGTGCCCCAAATTAAGCCTGCAATGGCTATCTCTGGGGGCGGAGCATCAAAAGGAATAGCTTGGGCCGGCTGTGCTCCAAACAGCCATATCGGAAGCATTGAAAAGAAGCCGCCTATTTCTATAAGGCCGTGGGCTATCATAATAATTGCCGCTGCCTTATAGCGTTTCATTTGCGTCCCCTTTTCCAACTATCCGCTTGTTAAACCGCGAAGGGTCAAAGGTTTCGTTATAGCCGCTTGGCTCGTATTCGTCACCAAAGCCCATGTCTTCTACGGCACCCTTCACAAGCCCGCCTTCTTCTTCCACCAGCAGCGTCACCTTTAGGCGCGTCTTGCCGGAAGGCCGCTGTGGCAGGCCGCGTATGGCCACTTCGCCAATAAGCTTGCAATCCTCAATTTTATCGTCTTTGTCTATGCGCTCCATCACTTTTAGGTCAAGCTGGGTCATATCTTCGGGTTGCACGCCCGAAAGGGTGAAGATATGGCTTTTCTTCGCCAGCGCATAGGGCGTGCCGCGCCGTATCATCGGGAAAAAAGACTTTCCCGTGCCTTTTTGTATCTCAAGGCCAATGTCGTGAGGCACGGTTACTTCAAATTCTACATTTAGCGAGGCGGGTGATTGCGCCCCGCCGCCCTGGGCTTCCATATCGGGGCTGGTTAAAAGCCCCATTTTCATAGCTGCGTAATATGTGGCCCCCAGCGAAATGTTATGGGCCGGCTTTTCTGATTTATAAATTTTGTTTTCGTCGTTAAAAATCTCGATAAACATGTCTCTTATCCATGGCATCTCCGAAGAGCCGCCTTCTATCAGCACCCTGTCAATATTGTCAGGCAGGATGGCGCCGGTATAGGCCTCGCGCAGGGCTTTTAGCACCAGCTTGCGGGTGCGCTCTATAAAATCCGCAATTAGGGTTTCAAATTGCTCGCGGGTAATTTGCTCTACAAAGGGCGGGATGCAAAATGTAAAAGGGATGCGAAAGGACTTTACGCCGGACAGACGCTCTTTGGCCTCGCGGCTGCGCAAAATAAGCTCTGCGGCGTTTTCGGGCGCGATATCAGATGCATCTTGCCCAATTTTGTCCTTGATGAGGGCATAGCATTTCTCCAAAATCATATCGTCGATGTTGTCGCCGCCGTGATGGGCCTCGCCGCCCTCGGAAATCACTTGCAGCACAATTTTGCCCTCGGTTTTTTCCGCCACATGAAACAGGGTTATGTCCAGGGTGCCGCCGCCGAAGTCAAACACCAAAATCTTTTCGTCTTGGGTCAGCTCGCGCCTAAAATTAAAATTTAGGGCGGCGGCTTTGGGCTCTTCTATCAGGCATATCAGTTTGTCAGACAGGCCCGCAAGTTCGCAGGCCCGCATGGTGGCTTTTTTGGCGGCATCGTCAAAGTCGTAAGGCACAGAAACCACAAGGCCCGCAATTTCCGCCTTGGGGTTTAGGCTGGTGCAATAGTCCACAAGTTCGCGCAATATTTTGGCGGATATTTCTTCCGGCAGATGCTTTTTGCCGCCAATTTCCACGGTTTCGTCCGTGCCCATTTTGCGCTTGATAGAGCGTATTGTCGTCTCCGGATAAATTTTAAAGCTGCGATGGGCCTCGTCGCCTACAACCCATTCGCCTTCGCCGTCGTCCTCGGGGCGATATTGCACCACGCTGGGCAGGGGCACCTTGCCAAAGCCGTTGGAAGTGTCGATGGGTTCTGGCCTTTTGGCGCTATCGTCCCAATAGCTGATGACGGAATTTGTGGTGCCAAGGTCTATCCCTAAAATATACCAATCCTCTGGCACTTTGCCCTTGGCCTCTATTTCGCTGCGATATTCTTCCCATTTCATATGCTCACCTCAATGTTTTTAGAAATGCCCGACGGCGGAAAAATTTCGCCAAAGCCTAGGTCTTTTATGGTAACGGTGTAGTTTTCTCTAGTTTTGGGCACCACGCCAATGGATATCTTTGTGGCACCCGCCGGCCGTGCAGGAAAGCCCTCAAGGGGCGCGGCCCCTATGCGCACGGCCTCGCCGCTTCTATCTCTTTTGAAAATTTCAATTTCGCTTTTGCCGGCGTTTTCGTCCTGCAAGATGACATAGACGGTGCGGGGCTTTTGCCATAGCAGGCTATCATGCTCCAGCACAGGCAAGAAGCGGTGTTTGCCGTCATTTGCGATGCGGATGCCAATATCGCAGGGGATTTTGTGGCCGTCCTCTATGTCAAAATGCATTTGTGGTAAAAGACCCAGGCGGCCAGCTGCCGCATATGTGGCCCCTTCGGCCAACACAGATTTAGAATTTTTGTAAACCTGCACCCTCTCTTTGCCAAACAGCGTTGTGATGCGCTTCTTGGCCCAAGGCATCTCAAAGCCGCCACCTGTGCATATCACGGCGTTAAAGGCCTTGCTGTCGGCCATTACTTTTGATGACAGGTCGTTAACAAATCCAAGCATCTTTTGGCCATAGGCCTGTATAATGCCGTAAATATCGCCTTGAGGCACCGCCGCCGAAAATGGCGGGTAGGTGAAGTTGAAATACAGTTTAATGTCCTTATCACTGTCGTGGCCCAATATCATGTCTTTATGCTGATGGGCGAAGGTGTAAAGTTGCTGTCGCTCTGTTTCAGATAGCTTTGCCGCTGACTTTTTTTGATTTTTGCAATAATAGTCCGCCAAAAGCGCATATATAGAGCCGTCCACGGCAGATGTGCTTAAATCTTCATCTATCATGGCCGCCAGGCATTTGATATTGTGTCCGCCGTCTGATATATCGTAAATGCTGCCGCGCAGGCCGCGCGCGCCAAAATCTAAAACCAATATTCTTTCGTCATTTAGGGCTGGTTTATTGTGGAAATAGCGGGTTAGCAGTGCCTCACGCTCGTCAATAAGGTCTATAAGCACTCTTTCATATCCTGCTGCCCTAAAGGCCGCAAGCATAGCGTTTTTGACGTCGCCTGTTGCAAAGTCGGGCACAGTAGCCACAATGCCCGCTATTTGCGCCTTGGGATTGATGTTGCGACAATTTGCAATAAGCTCTTTTAAGTAAATTGCCGCAATATCAACCACAGGCCTGGTGCCCGTACCAATGTCTATATATTCGCCAGTGCCCATCTTGGATGCAAAGTTTGTAAGCAAAAAAGCGTTGGCATCGCCATCTACATTAAGGATGGCGTATTCTCCAAAAATCCATTCCTTTGTGTCAGCGATGTATTGCAGGGCTGTGGGCGCAGAGGCTTTGCCGTAGCCGCCGCTGATATCCAGTACCTCTGCCGCGCGGCGGATGGGGTCAAAATAGGATATGGCGGAAGTTGCGGCGCCCATGTCAATGCCCAGCACAAAATGGTCCTCTGATATTTTGTTGTTTTCAAAAAAGTCGCGATATTTTTTCCAGTTCATGATTTTTCCTTTATACACAGTGTCGGGTGAACCCGACTAGAAGTAACGGCTACAAGCCAATGCCGCCCGACTTGTAGTCGTTACTTTAGCGGGGTTTACCCCGCACCTCTTATTTTGCCGCAATCACATTAGCCCGCATTATAACCGTCCCATCCTGCCTATACCCGCTATTGATGGTCTTGATAATTTCGCCCTTATTAAAGCCTTCGCTTTCTTCAGCCATCAACACCTCGTTCTCCTTGGGATTAAACGCATCATGGGCCGCAGGGGCAATTTTCTCCACGCCGTATTTCGTTAAGATATCATCTATGTTTGCATTTTGGCTGTCAATTTCTGACACAAAGCCTTGAAGACAAGGGCTTTCACTTTCTCTCAAGCGCGAAACAGAATAATGCATAATTTCTTCAAAGGTCGATAGCTCGTAAAAGAGATTATCCCTCTTGAAAGCCATCATCTTTTTTTGCGCCCCTTCGGACTTTCTGACCAGGCCTCTTTCCAGCTTTTCTTTATATTCCGCAAGAAGCTCGCCATCAAAAGCTGCATCTACAAGCTTTTTCACAATTTTGCCACAATTTTTCTCCCATTTGCTGTATGTCATCAAGTTATCCACAAGATGTTTCTCAAAGGCAGTAATTTCAGAGCTGAAAGCCATTTCGCCCTGGGCAAAGAGACCCAATATCCCTTTGGCATCTTCCTCAAAGGCTTCTATGGCTTCGTTAAGGCTGTCAATTTTTATCAAGATGGTTTCTGCCACGCCTTTGATGATATCCTTTTCTTCACAGGCCGCCAAATGCTCGGTATTTTCGTCATAGTGCCTCAAAATTGTGCCGAAGCATTGTGTGACGTCTCGCGACATCATAACAAGCCCTGCCGCGGTCTTTTCACAGTCATCAGCAGCTTGTTTTGAAAGCTTGGCGGTATATGTGCCCAGCTTCGCAGAAGCAAGGCTTTCCACAAGTTTTTTAAAGTCATCAATTGCTTTATCAAGGCTTTGTTTTGACTCCTCAAAAACGGTAGGGGCGACGGCATCAAAAGACGCGGCAAATTCTTCCACATCTTCCACATCCATCACAATGCGCCCCATATTTTCACGGTTGCGCGCAGCGCTTTCGTTGAACAGCCGTTCTATGCGGTCTATCTCACCACTTTCTCTTTGATGGGCCTCTCGCAGTAGGTTAAGGGCCTCATCCAGCACAGCAATCTCTTCTTCCGTCGCAAACCCTTCCCCCATGGCATTTTCCAGCGCCATCACTTGTACAACAATAATTTGCCGCAAAATGTCTTGCTCTTCTTTCAGCATATCGTTATAATATAGCACGTTTTCGCGGCACGAAATATCGTTAAGGTTTACAAGGGCTTGCTTCACGGCAGAAATATATGTTGCGTAAAATTCATTTATGCATTTGCTTTTGATATTTTCCGCAATTTCTTCGCAAATGGTCTGAAAGTTATCATCCGCATAAAACAGACGCCGCCTAATTTCAATATTATCCTCAGCAGCGTCGTTTTCCAAGATCCGTTCTGACGCGTCCAAAATAATTTTTGACACAATTTCCTTTTTTTCTGCCTGTACAGGGTTGGCCAAATGGTCCATTTCTGATATCGCCAAAAGTCTGGAAGCCAAAACTTCATAAACGCCATCCCAAATTTCCTTTACAGGCTGCGAAGTGATGGGCTTTTCCTCGTCCAGGTAGATACCCACCACCTTGCTGTAGGCGCCGATGATGCGCATATAACAATCAAAAATTTCAGCATCATAAGAAGACAGTGCCTCATCGTTGCCACAAGCTGTATTTATTTTTTCCGCAACAAGCTGCTTCGCATTGCGAAAAACATCCGCCCGCAACCCATCAGCTAAGCCGTCAGCGGCGCGTGCGATAGCAATCCATTTGCCAAAAATTTTACCTTCTTGCTTTAAATTTTGTTTGCCGCCTTTGGCCACAGTTCATAACCCCTTTTAATAAAGCTCGTCTACAGATAATTCTGTCACGGCACCATCAACGCTGGTGGATTTTGCCGTTACTTTAAGCATGTTATCTTGACTGATGCTGAAAATTACTTTAACCTTCTCTTTGCCTTTAGGCGCCTGTGGTATGCCGCGCAAGCTGGTGCCCGCAAGGCGTTTCATGCCGGGGCGGCTAACTTGCTGTGCTTCGCCCGTGGTTGAAGGTTCGGTATTTTCGTACACTACAATGGCCATAGATGGTATATTGTCGAAATTTGTGGTTAAAAGCTCGCTGGCTTCTACGATAAGGCCATCTCTGGGGATGTCCATACCCGCCGCCACAATTTCCATAAAGCGGCGTCCGGCAAGCTCCAGCCCAAGGGGGTGGATGGTTTTCTCTTGTACAGTGGGGCCCTTTAGCGTCGGCATCATTATCATATTGCAATAGTACGCCGCGCCTTGAGAGATGGACAGTGCCGGGCTTATTTTAGATTTAAAGGGCTCTTTATCGAATTTTTCAGTGATTTTGCGTCCAACAAGGGGGATGGAAGAGCTGCCGCCTACGAGGAAGATTTCGTCAATGTCACCCGCTGAAAGGCTGCCAGCAGCAAGGCATTTGTCGATGCATTCCAGTGTAGAATTTACGATATCATCAAGGCTTTTGCCTTCAAATTTTGCAAAAATCTCTTCATGGTCGTTTTGGCGGCTATGGCGCTTGTAGTTTTCAAAATCTTCCAGGGTAATTTCCATATTGATGTTTACAATTTTTGGTTCTTGAATAAACGGTGCCAAGGTTATCTTTGTAGATTTGGATTGGCTAAGCCTTTCCTTCGCCTGATTTGCCACCTGCTGCAAGCGCACTTGGGCCACTTTTTTCTGACGTTTTGACACGCCATCATCAGCATTTTCATCATACAAATTAATTTCGCCGTCAGTAAGCTTGTTAAATTCTTCTAAAATCATGTCGATGATGACTTTGTCGATGTCGTTGCCGCCAAGGTCGTTATCGCCGTAGGTGGATACGATGGAGATATTAGGCTCGTCGTCGTCCGAAGCCTCAATTTTCAAGATACACGCGTCAAAAGTACCGCCGCCGAAGTCATAAACCAAAATTTTCTTGTCCTTCGTTTCGTTTACGGCGTAGGAAATGGCCGCCGCCGCAGGCTCTAGACGCAGAAATACGCTATCCTCATCGAAGCCAGCCAAAACTGCTGCTTGCTTCGTCATTTTCTTTTGCTTGTCTGTAGAATTTGCCGGCACGGTGATAACGCAGCCCGAAAATTCGCCGTCGATATTAAGCTCGTCTTGGGCGTATTGGTCTGCCTTTTGCTTTAGATATCCCAAAATTTCGCCGGCAATTTGTTCTGGTGTGAAGCTGTGGTCTCTTTCGTCAACGGACACTTTTATGGCTGCATCGCTGCCCAGATAGCGCTTTATTGAAAGCACCGTCGAAAGAGGGTAGATAACCGCCGCCTCTTTGGCTTGCACGCCGAAGATGCGCGCCAGCTTTTGTGGGTCGTCGGCGTCTGTTTCAAATTGTATGGCAGTTGGGAAGATATTGCCGCCATCAATTGGTATCGTCTGCGCTTCGCCATCCTTAAAATTATAGATGCTGACAACGCTGTTTGTTGTTCCAAAGTCAATGCCTAGATATAGGCCTCTTTCCATGTCTAGTCCTAATGTTCCCATGTTTTCCTCCTCTATCACGGGCGACCACAGGTCGCCCCTACATTAATTTCGCCCTAGGCGTATCTTTTTCCGTCAATTTATCCGCCACAATTTCTTCCACTTTATCATATTTAAACATTTGCTCGTACACAAGGGCACTATTGATAATATAATACAAATCTGTTGGTTTTTCAAGTAGATGAGGGCGGTTATTTTCAATTTTTGTGGGTTGTGTTGTGACACTGCCTGTTGCTATCGTTTCTTTGAAGTAATATTCCAGCTCCTCTCCGTAAAAATGTGGCACATGGCAGGTATACAGGCCAAAGCGCAGGTATTTCATAGGCATTTCGGCAAAATCTGTCTCGCCTGCCGTCCTGTAATGAAAGCTAACGGCATGTCCCACCTTGCCCCTATGCAAAAAGGGGCGATTCTTTTCTATATACGGCAAGATATAGTTTTTGTCTTTTATTTCTTTGAAAATTGGCCAGATTATGTCGGCGGCAATTGCCATCTTTAGGGCGCGGTGCAAAATATCAGCGGAGTTTGCTGTGGTGACAGAATTTTTGATGTAGATATGGGCCAGGCCATATGCCAAAAATTCTTCCCCGGTAGCAGTGAAAACCTTTTCCATGGCGTAAATTGCGTCATATTCTGGTATCAGATCGTTTACGATAATTTCGTAGCTTAGGTAAACCGCAAAATCTTTTAGGATGTCGATGTCCGGTGCATCGTCGGTTGCTTTGCCAAAAATTGATTGCACACCTTTGTCGGAATTGCGGGTTTGTATTGCAACATCCAAAATTTTTGCGTGTAGGGCGGGTTTTGATAGCCCCATAGCAGAAAGGCTTCTTGCAAGCTCTATCCAGCCCGCAAGGCTTGTTACATGGCTTTTTATTATCAAATCCAACAGGGTTTTATCATACCAGCCACGCAAAATTTGTTGGGCGGCCAGGGCGGCCAAGCCTTTTGCATCTGTGCCGATATCCTTGCTTGATATATGTTTCACGGCATAAAACAGGTTTTTGTCGCTTATATGCCCAACGCCTTTTGCGATAAGCCGCTTGGCAAGGCCATATTCGCCGGCGTGAACATATGTTAGCAGCATTTGCTCCAGATATCTGGGCAGCACGCGGCTTTCATCGACATGTCTGTAATATTCTGCCGCTTTTGGATAATTGCGGCCTTTGGCGTAAAAATTGCCCAGCGACACATAAATTTGCATCTTAAAGGCCGCTGAAATTTGTCCGTTTTCCGCCACGCTTTCAAAAATTTTTATGGCATTTTCGGATAAATCGTATGCATCCATGTAGTGCTGGCATAGGGCCACCAGAACCTCTGTGGAGCTTATCCCTTTGGCGAAAAAATGATTAAGGATTGTTATATCCACATTTTCCACCAGTTTCGACATTTTGGGGGCGCAATTTATAATATTTGTAAAGCTTTCGTCAAAGCAAGTGATTTTTGCGTTGCCGTCGCAAAGGTTTACGCGGATGCGCCCACCTTTGACATCGTAAAGAACCTCGCCCCGCTTGTAATCCTCTTGTATCAGCACTTTTTTTACATCGTCGTCGTCAAAAGTGATGTCGTAAGCAAACAACAAATTTTTCAGGCTGTCTTCCGCAGTTTCGAGGGCTTTTTTATCTACCGTTTTGCCGCGGATGGTGGTTTCCAGCAAAAATTTATGCAAGCTATAGTAATACCTGCCAAAAAGCTTATTTTCTATGGCGTGATAGGCGCATTGCAATATATCTTTTCTTATTTTCTCCAAAAATTCCCAATTATCTTCATCATGGGCCGCCTTTAGGGCCAAATGATAGGCAAATGGTAGTATATCCTCGGGCACATCGCCTTGTTTCAGATATTGCACAACAGAATATCGGCTGATATCTTCTATGCCGTTTTTGTGGGCGGCACGAATGAGGAAATCGTAAAGCTGTGGGAAGTGCAGTTGGCGGGTTTCGGCCTCTTTGTAGAAATGAAAGGCCGCGGGGGATAGGTCGTTGTTAATCATTCTGCGGGTGCAGATGATGTGCAATATCCAGTCCAGGGGGTATGCTGCGTACAGCTTTTCGCCGTCAGATGGATGTCTGCGCAGTATTTCCTCAACATTCTCCTGATTTCTTGCAATTATGCCGCCGATATAATATCCCGATGAAAATGACCATCGCATCATGGGTAGCAAAAGCGACTGTGAGACCTGCACATCTTGCGGTGTGGCATTTTCCAAGGCGCGTCCAAGGCAGATATACAAAAATGGGCTTCTGTTGCCATTTTTATACGCCGCTTGCAGATGGCCTAGGGCATCGGCATATTTTTCAAAGGCGCAATTAGCGGCAGCTAAAAGCAGATGTCCACACCGAGGGTTGTTGTCTTTGCAATAGTCTCTTAGAGCGCGATAATGCTTATTTGCGGCCCTTTGCTTCCCTCGGGCTTGCGCCAAGACGCAGTTAAAATACAGATAATGTGCATAAAGCTCGGCACTTTGGGCTTTGATGGCATTGCGGTATGGCTTTAAAGAAGACAGCAGGCTGTCCACACCATCAAAATTGTCCATCTCATAGGATATATGCCCGCGTAAAAAAACCATGGGCATGTCAGCAAGATTTGCATGTGCCGTTGCAACAAAATTTGCTTTGTGCAAAAAATCCCGCTGGCCACTGACAATGTAGCCGATGTAAAAGCGTGTTGCCATTGCAAAGGCCGTGGCAGAGGTTTTTTTGTCATTGTAGATCTTTTCGTATGATGTGATTTTGTTTGTTGTTGGATTAGGCATGTTATGCTCCTATGAAAATAATGGCTGAAAGGTGCAGGCCGAGTTTAGTCGGAATCTTTAGTCGGCTTTAGCCGACATAGCCCCCCAAGCCTAAACCTTGCCCCAAAGCTTCAGTTTCAGTTTCTTCACTGTAACACGCCCCTCGGTCAGAGCTCTAATGTGTATCTCTGTTGTAGAATGCAGCTGCTTTTTAAAAGCTAACGTAGCGGCTTTTAAACTGGAAAACTTTATATCAAAACCAATTTCCGCATATTTGCTTATAAAATATCGCTTAGCCTCAATTTTTATGAAATTTTCGCAATATATATCAATCATCAGGTCTTTGCCTGTGTTATTGTGCAAAAATAGTTTGCCTCTGTCTTCAAGATGATAAATCTCTCTGTCCAGCCGCGCTTCAAAGGCCCCTGAAATATTGCATTGTATACGGGCGGTTTGCATGGCACCACAATTTGACTTCACGTCAACAAGGGCTGTCTCTCGCTGTTTTATCTCATCAGCCATTATGATATAATCCACTTCGGCAGCATTTTCTTTGTTAAAATCCGCAGTTGTAACGCGACTTTTTGACAGCTTTAGCCAGCTTGCGCCCTGTCGCACATGAAAATCCGCTTCTGCGTATCCCCATGTGGTTTTGCGCAAGTGTATGCCGCCCGTAATTGCGCTTTCGCCATGGCCAATCTTTACGATAGTATCTGCGTTTTCCACCACAAGGCCAGCCTTGTTTTTTAGTCCATTGAAAATAAGGAAATTATCCACGGCACGGTCTTTATTAGGGTCGTCCAAAAATCTCTCGTAAGTGCTTACGGAAGGATATCCCATGTTAAACAGCCATATCATAAAGTCCTTTTGTCCAAAAAGGCGGCGGCCTTCTACGGGGCTTTTGCGAACAAATTCTGCAAAATGCTCTAGCGTGGCAATTTTAACGCCATCGCGTGCAATTGCAGGCGCGGTTGCCCTCACATCGAAAGTAATGGTCTTTTCACCGCCATTGGATGTTATGATGGCGGCGGCCTTATGGGTGCCAATCATCCCTTCTAAGTTGAGGCTATATTCAATTTTCACTTTATTGCCTCTAAAAATGTCCGAAGAAAAATTTAAAAAATCGATGGTAGGCTCTATCCTGCCGCTAAGCTCTCCCTCGCTGATGTTGCGCACCTCAAAGCTGCCCTCAACAATGCCTGTGCCATGGGCCTCAATTTTGTCTGTGCTAAGGGCAATTTTTGGTGTGGGATATTCCAGATGGGCCAGTCTATTTATACTCATCAGCATCTCCAATTTGGGCTTTCATTTCCAGTAGTAGCTTTGTTTGATATCGGTTTTGCTCTAAAAATTCTTCCAGGATGCTCTTGATATGCTCTTCTTGGATGCGCGCGCCTGAAAGGGCCTGTTTCACGCTATCCGCGATGTTATCGGCAATGCGCCCGCCGGATTTTCCAAGGTGATAGTCCATAATTTTGCCCATGGCATCGCCCATTTGCGAGGTAATTTCTTTTAGCGATAATTCATACGAAGCCACGGCGGTTTCAAGGGTTTTTTGGTTTTCAAGCACAAGGCCAACTTCGCCATCCAGTGCAGTGTTTCGCACTTCCATAGCCGCCGCAAGTTGGTTTAGTTTTTGTATGGCGTTGGTTAAAAGCACAATATCTTCTTTCATTTCTTCCCTGTTTTTTTGCATGGTTGCGCTGTATGTAGCCATAGCTGCTGCTGCCGCGCCAAATTTTTCGCTAGCACCCACCACGCCGGACTGCATTTCCGCGGATTTATCCACAACCGACGCCCAGCGCCCAATGGCCTCGTCCAGCGCGTCATGCTTTGCGATAGAATTAAGCGTGGCATCCACACTTTTGGCCATGGCTTGTATATTGGCCGTGATGGCCCCTGCAAATTCGGTTTTTATCTTGTTTAGCACCTCGTTGTACATGGCGGATTGACGATTTAGATATTCATTTAAATCCGTGCCGAAGGTGTAGACGGCCGTTGCGGCGTCGGGCGGGTAGAGCCTGCCGATGTCGCGGGCCAAGATATAAGCTAAATTTGTGACATATCTATCTTGTGCTGCATCAACGTCAAAAATGGCAGCAAAAATAATTATCAGCAAAAAGACAACGGCGGACAGTATCACAAATTCTATTTGTGCTGATGCCGCCAGGGTGAATAGGATGGCAAAGGGCAGAAAGGCGCGTTCTATCAGCCGTATAAGACCCGCTAGGCTTTTAAAATTAAAGAAATATAGGCGGTTTTTTGTGACGGCCATGCGCGCCACATCCAGCGCATCCGTCCTGGCGCCGCCGGACACCATGGCGGCATATTCTTTAGCTGCGCGGGCAAAGGTGCCGCCCGTCAGCTTCTCCACATCGCCCTTGGTTTTAACACCCTTTGACGCCCTATTTATCAGCGCAAGGCCCCCATTATAGCTGCTAACCAAAATTATGCGCAGCAAAAGCACTAAAACAAAGGCCACGCAAAGAAATATGGCCATAATTTGCTCGCCCATGCTGAAATTTGCAAAAAAATTTGTGACAAAACCAAACAAATGCCCCACAACCTATCTTATATAGCAATTCAACTTGAAAATCGCCTCAGCTCGCACGCGGCCTCGTTGTTTTCAAGTAGAATTGCTATAATAACATTTTCTTCTAATTATAATGCATTGGCGGCATTTTATCAACTTAAAAATAAAAGCCTATAATTTACAGAATACGGTTGACACATTTTGAGGTTTGGTGTATAATAGATGTAAATAAAATAGAGGGTGCGTCAACACCCTCTAAGTACGTGCCCTGCTTAAACGGCATGGTTTCACGGGTTTCAAATTGTAGCAAACACCGCTAGTCCTTGTCCGGGTGGCGGTGTTTATTTTTTATCTTCTTTTCTATGTATTCAGCTATTTGGGCAATAGAGCCTATTACCATAATAGCTATGCATATCAAATAGAATAAATTATAAACTGTCATGTTATCACCTCCTTCCAGAAAGTTTATACAACCCCCTTTCAGGTGTGAAACCATGCCGCCCTATGCAGAACACACAACAATATTTTATCATATTCGACATGAGGTTTGCAATAGGCAACCTTGGCTTGCAAAAGGCTGCAATCTGTGCTATTATAATCCGAAAAGATTGGAGGCTGGCTTATGAATATCACAAAACCCAAGGGCACTGCGGATACTTTTGGTGCAGATGCTGCTTTGTGGAGATATATTGAAAACGAAATACACCAAACCGCCGCCCTTTTCGCGTTGGAAGAGATGCGCACACCTATGTTTGAAAATGTTGAGCTTTTTGTGCGCAGTGTGGGCGAGGCGACGGACATTGTGCAGAAGGAGATGTATACTTTTACGGATCAAGGTGGCCGCACATATGCTTTGCGTCCTGAGGGCACCGCGCCTGCCGTGCGGGCTTATGCCGAAAATTCGCTGCACAATCTGCCTGCGCCTGCGAAGTTTTACTATATTGCGCCCAATTTTAGGGCAGAGCGTCCGCAAAAGGGCCGTTTGCGCCAGCATCATCAATTTGGTGCAGAATTTTTTGGCAGCATATCGTCTGCCGCTGATGCGGAGCTTATTTCCGTGCTTCATCTCTTCTTGGGAAATCTTGGCATAGAAAATCTCACCCTTCATATAAATTCTATCGGCGATAAGGATTGCCGCAAACGCTTTAACACGGCACTTTTGGGCTTTTTGGCCGAAAGGGTTGATGGCCTTTGCGCGCTTTGTCGCGAGCGTATGGAAAAAAATCCTATGCGGGTGCTGGATTGCAAAAATGACAACTGTAAAGAATTGATAAAAGACGCACCTGTGCCGCTGGACTGCATTTCTGATGAATGTGCAGAGCATTTTGAGCAATTACAGCAGCATTTGACGAAATTGGGCATCCCCTTCGTCATCGACAAGGGCCTTGTGCGCGGGTTGGATTATTACAACCGTACCGTTTTTGAATTTATGTCAACTGACCTTGGGGCGCAGTCCACGGTAGGTGGCGGCGGGCGATATGACGTGCTGGTGGAAGGCGGTGCCGTTGGCTTTGGCATGGGCATCGAAAGGCTTATCCTTATTTTAGAGGCGCAAGGCAAATTGCCGCTAATTTCGCGTGATATTACTGTTTTTGTTGGCGGCATGGGTGATGTTGGTGTTGCAAAGGCCACGCAGTTAACCTATGAATTGCGCAAAAAAGGTATTTCTGCTATAAACGACCTTAATGGCCGCTCTGTCAAGGCTCAGCTGAAATATGCGGACAAGCTTGGTGCGAAATTTTCGATGGTTATTGGCGAGGCAGAGCTTGAAAGCGGCCGCGCTACAATAAAGGATATGCAAAGCGGCGAAGCCACGGAAATTGAGATTGACGCCATCACAGAATTTTTTGGGAGGAAATTATAATGGAAAATTTAGGGAAATATAGACGTACCCACTATTGCGGCGAAATTACAGAGGTGCTGGCAGAACAAACTGTTGTAGCCATGGGTTGGGTTAACCGCGTGCGCAGGCTGGGCCAGCTTATTTTCGTTACCTTGCGCGACCATACAGGCCTTGTGCAAATTGCTTTTGATGAAAATACACCTACCGAGCTTTTTGAAAAGGCCGAGAGCCTAAAAAGCGAATATGTGGCGGCTATAACGGGCCGCGTGGCCCTGCGCCGCGAAAAGGATATAAATGCTGAGATGGCCACGGGCAAAATTGAAATTATGGCAACAGATTTGGTTATCTTGTCCGCATCGGAAGTGCCGCCCTTCCAGGTTGGTGATGAAAATGTGTCGGACGCGTTGCGATTAAAGTATCGCTATCTGGATTTGCGCCGTGATAAATTGCAGCAAAATTTGCGTTTGCGCCATGCCGCGGCCTTGTCCACACGCAATTTCCTGTCACAGCAGGGCTTTACGGAGATAGAAACGCCTATCCTTACAAATTCTTCCCCCGAAGGCGCGCGGGACTATCTTGTGCCTAGCCGTGTGCATCCTGGGCAGTTTTATGCCTTGCCCCAGTCGCCGCAAATTTTAAAGCAAATTTTGATGGTTGGCGGCTTTGATAAATATTTCCAAATTACAAAATGTTTTCGCGATGAAGATTTGCGGGCAGACCGCCAGCCGGAATTTACGCAAATTGATATAGAGCAGGCTTTTATAGACCAAGAAGACATATTTACGCTGACGGAAGGCCTTGTGGCGCAGGTATTTAAAGACACCATCGGCGTGACGCTTAAAACGCCTTTTCAGCGTATGCCGCACAAAGAGGCTATGGAGCGTTTTGGCAGCGACAAACCGGATTTGCGCTTTGGCATGGAGCTTGTGGACATTAGCGACACCGTTGCGGGGTCTGAATTTGCTGTTTTCCAAGGTGCTTTGGATGCTGGTGGCAGTGTACGTGGTATAAACGCAAAAGGTTGTGGAAAATATAGCCGCAAGCAAATTGACAGTTTGATAGAATATGTTAAAACCTACAGGGCCAAGGGCTTGGCGTGGATTCAGCTAACCGACGGCGGTGAGATGAAAACCACCATATCGAAGTTTTTTGATGAAGACAAGCTGCAAGAAATTATCACCGCCATGGGCGGCAAAAATGGTGATTTGCTGCTGTTTTGCGCTGATAAAAACGACGTAGTGTTTGACGCGCTGGGCAACCTACGCTGTGAAATTGCCCGACGCGAAGATTTGGCAAGCCCTGATGTTTTCAAGCCCCTGTGGGTTGTGGAATTTCCGCTGCTTATCTGGGATGAGGATGACAACCGTTTTTATGCGGTTCATCATCCTTTCACAGCGCCTATGGATGAGGATTTTCATCTGCTGGATGCTGCCCCCGAAAAGACACGCAGCAAAACTCACGACCTTATCATCAATGGCTATGAAACCGCGGGGGGTTCTATCCGTATCCATCGTCAAGATATGCAGCAAAAGCTGTTTGAAATTCTTGGATATTCTGCGGAGCGTGCCCATGCAAACTTTGGCCACCTTATGGAAGCCCTGAAATTTGGCGCACCGCCCCATGGCGGTATAGCGTTTGGGCTGGACAGGTTGGTTATGTTGCTGTGCGGCACAGCAAATATCCGCGATGTTATTGCGTTTCCAAAACAGCAGGACGGCGCGTGTCCTATGACGGGCGCGCCAAACGAAGTTTTTCCGGAGCAATTGGCGGAGCTAAAAATTAAATTTGATAAATAGACAACACAGGCTTGCCGATTGCTCGGCAAGCCTGTTTTTCTGTAATGGCTATACATCCCAGGATTCGTCCGCTGCCTTTTCGTATACCTCTCTTGGCAAAATGGTTTGTGAGAGAAGCGTCTGCGTTTCCTCGCTTATTTCTCCGGCGGCAAATTCGCTGCCTGCTTTGCGGACAGTGTCGAGATAAGGTTTTGTGTATTCGTCAGCTTCCGCTTCGCCGAAGAGGCCGCCTTGGCCGCAGAAGATGGTGAAGGCTTTGTGATTAATATCAACATTTCCACGTTCAAATAGCTTGATGATGCTATCGTAATTTCCATCTGCTGTCCAAAAGCCGCAGGTGGAGATGTAAAACTGGCGTTGCTTGGAAAGGTCGTGGCGCAATGGATGGCCGCCGTTTTCGGCGTCTTTGTCCATAAATGGCAGGGCTATGGGCAGCATTCTGTCCATAAAGCATTTTAACTGTCCCGGAAAAAAGCAGCCATATAGCGGGAAAGATGTTATAACCACATCGGCTTCAATAAGCTTTGGCAAAAACCCTGTCATATCGTCATTTATCACGCATTTGCCCGGTGTTTTTTCCCAGCAGGAATAGCAGCCGTTACAGCCTTTGACATTAGATTTTGATATGTCAATAACTTCTGCATCTGTCCAGCCTGCGCCTTCTAAAAATGCGCGGGTTAGGTGTATTGTCGCGCTTTTTTCGCCCTTTGGCGAACCGTTAACTACTAAAACTTTCATTTTGTTACCCCCTAGAATTTTTTATTTGTCCTCTTTCTGGATAAACCCAGAATAGGGCTTCTTTTCTTTGATGTGCCTAAGCCACCTGAGGGTGCTTAGGTTATTTTGGATGCCGTAATAAAGTGTGGCTATTTCAAAATAATCTCTGTCGCTTTCAATTGAATGGGCAAACTGCTCTTCAATTTCGCGAAGTTTGTGCAGGTTTTGTTGTACAAAAAGCTCGCATTCGTAAAGCCGTTGGCGGCGTATTTCGTCGGGCAGCTCGCCAAAAAAGAATATTTTTACCATTATGGTATCAGAGCTGGAATTAAAATCTGTAGGCGCAGAAAGCCAATCCATAAATGCATCTTTGCCAAGCTTTGTTGCATGATAGTATTTCTTTATCCTGCCACCCTGGGACTGCTCTTCCATAGTTAAATAATTTTTGTCGGTGAGTTTTTTTAAGGCGGGGTATAGCTGCCCATGGCTTGCTTTGAAAAAATTGCCGATGCTTATATCTACGTACTTTTTGATGTCGTATCCCGTTAATGGCTGATGCAGGACCATTCCGATGACAACAAAGTTAAACATTATGGTCGTCTCCTCTCTTTTTAATATGTCTATAAGATATATTATACAGATATAATTTTATTTGTCAATAGGTAATTTGTATTTCTTTTAAAACTGCGGGAAGGAAAAGATTTGGCAATTTGTCATATAATTTGACAAAAAGTGTTGACAATAAGAGATACAATTTGATATAATCTGTTAGTATACTATAAAAAAATATAAAAAACGACAATACATTCAAGCATCCAAGGTGGATATTATGCATGAAAGGGAGATGACAAATGTTTAAGAAGAGGCATTTAAGATATCTTGCTATTTTATGTTTTACTGTAATTGCGGTTACTTTTGGGGCTGCTTTGCTATATGCGCAAAGCGATGATGATGTTTTTGAATATGGCGAAGGCCATTACGAAGCCTATGGCGTACATAATACACATAGCATAATTGACACTTTAAGTGCCGAATGTACGCCTCTTGAAGCCATTGCCAGATGGGTTGGGCATGGTGTTTTCCCTGCAATTGATGAAAGCGATTTTGATGTTTATATAACTTACAGCCAATTTGCCGAAATTATGGATGGTCTTTTGCGGTATCCCGTAGATGAAAAGTATATCTTTAATTCTGGGCATATGTACATACGCCGCCATGAGGCTTATTCTATAATATCCGAAGCCTTTGGCAAAGATAGCTTTGCATACGAAAGCGGTTTCATCACTTTTTCTCAGCTTGCGATATTTCTAAATTCCTTTATACAAATTTACATCGCAGATGAAACAACCGTCAATTTGTCGGAAATATATCTGCAAGGGTATATGGTTATAAATCCCTCTCGTGCAGGCTTTGATATGCTTGTGACAAATGTAGAAGGGCCCGGAAGCATTGCAATAGCTTCGGGCCGCGGTGGGCGTATCCTTTTTAATAATGTGGATATTGCAGATGAAATTATAGTTGCGAAAGCATCTGAAGGTTTGGTTAACCTTACGTTAAACAACAGCTCTGTGAGGAATGTGCGCTTTTTGGGTGACGGAATGGCCAATCTCATAAATGCTACATATGTTGACATCATCAGTTTTTATGGCTTGGGTGCCGCTAACACATCTTTGCTGGCCTATGGCGCCCCGCTTCCAAATATCCAAATAGATAGCCCAAATGCGAGGCTATCCGGAAGTTTTGATAGCGTCAAAAGCAGCTTGCACAATGAAATTATCTTTGTAAGCGGCGAGATAAACAGCTTTTACTCCGCAGGTAATATGATTTTGGTAGGCACGGGTGAGATAGAATATATCAACGTATCCGATGAATATTTTGTGATAATTATTGACCCCAGCAGCCCTGAAACGGGCCTCACAGATGAGCTAAAGGCCTTTTTGGAAGCCCTTTTCCTGCGTAACTTTGAAAACCTTGAATTAAGCTTGGATGTTACATTATCTGAATCTTTTACAGATTTTCGTGCGGACTTCCCAACCATTAATGTGCCACATGCCCCGCCGCCAACTATTATAACGGTGCCCGGGCCAAGTCCAAGCCCTGCGCCAAGCCCTGCGCCAAGCCCAACACCCGGCCCGGGTAGCCAGCTGCCGCAACCCCCTGACCCTAACCGTATAGACATCATACAATTTGAAATTATGCCGCCAAACCTTTTGCCTGCGCATCTTTTGCCTGGAAATCTTACGGGCAATGCGCAATGGAGTGTTGTGGGCAATGGCTTTACAGGGGCTGTAAGATGGCTTGAGGCAGGCGGAAACGTGCTTGCCGGTAATATATTTGCCGCAAACACAGTGTATATCGCTGAAATAACCCTAACGCCTCTTGTTGGAAGGCATTTTGGGCCAAATCCATCTGTTCATGTTGCAACTGTGGGTAATGTATGGCATGATAGAACAAATTTGCAAAATGATATTTTCACATCAAGCCAAGTTGTTTTCAGCATAATTTTTGATGCCACCGGCAAATTACAGGCAAGTCAGTTTACACTTAGGGAGATAGAAGGGCCTTTTAACCAAGTGCATGTTTACACCCATGACCTTGGAGCTATTGCTGCGAGCAATTTCCTTGTTCATTTTGGCGATGTGCTAAACCCGTCCGACCGCATAAATGTATCTTCCGTAAGCTCTCACAGCCCCGGCGGCTATTATGTTATAACATTGGCTGAAACCCTGCCGCCAGATGGCAGAAGGTTGTATGTAGAGATTGTGGGAACATTACCTTTCCATGAGCCTTATCCTAATGCCGCGCATATAACGCCCACGCAGGCCCCATCTACAACCCCTTCTTTGATAACAACCTCGGCATCAATAGGTGGCACTGTGCTTGTTAGCAATTTCCCTAGTGATTTTAACTATGAGGTTTACCTAAGCCTCACGCCCATAAACGATACAAGCTATTTGCTTCAAACTACACAAGCAGTGCCTGCTTTCGACTTTAACCCCGCGCTTCAAAGCTTTACATTGCCTGTGGTTTCGTCGTTAGGGCCGCATTTTGTATACATAGTCAATATGTTGACGGGAACGGTAGAGCAAGTTGGAGTGTTGATTGTGGTGTAATTTTGCATGATCTTAACTTCTTAACTTCGGCTGTCGGCGGCCAGGGCGGCCACAAGCCTTCTTCCAAGCCGCCAACGTAAGTTCCCGCGGCGTATAGCGTTAAAGGCGGCTTCGCATGGCGGGGATGCGCAAGCTCCCCGTCATGCGCCGTTTTGTATGGTTGCGATGTCTGTCATGTGGCTTATTAATGATTTTATAAAAACAGCAATAAGCCCAAGAAATGGCACACCGCACCAAGATTTACGAAAAAATGCCAAACCATATGGAAAAACCTTTTGCCTTTTTTTGCGTAAAAATATGTGCCAACAGAATAAAACACGCCGCCGCCAAGGATTAGTAGCTGCAAGCCAAGGCTAGCGTTGCGAAGAAACATAGGGGCCACAAACACAATAGACCAGCCCATAACAAGATAGATGGTAAGCGAAACCTTGGGAATTTTACGCCCTGCAATAGATTTATACAAGATGCCAAAAATAACCATTGCCCACTGTAACGATGCGACAACAACACCCTGCCAGCCACCAATAACCACCAGCGCAATAGGTGTATATGTGCCCGCAATGGCCACATAGATGAAGATATGGTCAAGAATTTGCATTACCTGCCGTTGCCGTGTGTCAACAGTCATGCTATGATACAGCGCAGACGACAAAAACATCAAAAATAACGAACACATGAAGATGGTCATGCTAACGGCGGCCAAGGGTCCGCCGCGCACAAAGGCATTTATAGCCGTAGGTGCTATGCCGCCCAGCGCAACAGAAGCCATAACGCCATGGCTTACAGAATTGCCTATCTCTTCGCCAAATGTTTGAAGCCGGTTTTTATCATTTATCGCGGTCATTGTATACCTCCTATCATAGTGGATATGCTTTCTTCAGTGATAAGGATGGGCTCAAGCCATGCCCTTTCGCTCCAATCCCAGCCAAATATATCTGTAAATTCTTCTGCGGTGACGGCCTCGCCGTTAATTTCAAATCTATACCATTGGATATCACGCCAAATATGTTCTAGCCCCTTATCTCTTGATATTTCTCGCCCCTCTTCGCTGGGGGTAGTGAAGCCCTCGTGGGTTATTACGATATTATTGCCATCAATAGTCACACGCATAACGTATTCGCTGTACATGGTTGTAAAATTATTAAAAATTGCTGAATATTCACCTGGAATTGTGAAAAGGGATTCAGCCGAAAATCCCACGTAAGCTTCGAGTGACACCATCTCACCGTTTCTAAATGTGTAGAAGGTGTTATTCTCGCTACGCGCCCGTATAAATTCAAAGATAAGCAGCTCGGGCATACCATCGCCATCAATGTCATGCAGTATAAAGTAAAAGTTTTGCCCCACATGTTCGCGTAGCAGCGCTGTATATTTAACCTGCCATAGGGGTGCTTGCCTTACTATTTCGCCATTAGCCATTATAATCATTATGGCCTCGTCGGTTGCTTCATCCGTGCGGATAATTTCTGTGTACCATCTGTCATCTTCACGCCAAGACGAATGTCTCTCATGGGCGACAAGGATGTAGATGCCATTGCGATATTCATAAATTTCAAAGAAGCTGCCTGTCTCGTCAGCGCGGTTAAAAACCATTATCTGGCGGGTGTCTTGGTTGGCTGTCAATCCCGCCGCATGGCCAATCTCAACAAGCTGCTCGTTTAACACAAATTGAGAGGCCGTTGCATCCCACAGCCAAAAATATTCTTTTGCAAGCAGGCCGCCCGCGCCATCCTGCCAGCGCATCAGCCGCATGTCCAGATATCCGTCAAAATTATAATCATCAAATGAAATTTCGTTATGCTCTATCACATCCCACTGGTTGCTTTGGGTTAGGCCTGATATCACTTGAATTACGTTGCCATCTTCATCTTCAATGCGTATGGTGACATCCACAGGCTCCGGGATGTCGTCAGGCCAACCATCATACCCATCGCCCAAAATGCGGAAAAATGTAAATTCTGGCATATTTTCATGTATGCGCGCGGTGGTGGTAAAGGTGGTTGCCAAAGCGGTTTGAGAACCAAAATTAATCCACCAATCATACCATTCTGGCAGCATATTGTAAAAAGAGGTGCCCAGCATCTCTTGAAACATCTCTAAAAATTGGTCTCTGTATACAGCTTCGCCGTTATAGTGAAAATATATCCCAACTTCTGCCATATCGGGATTTGTTTCGGCCCAATCTTCCGGCATTTCGGACATATCGTAGACAAGTGTTGCGTTTAAGTTGCTTAACCGCACCAAATTCCATTCATCGTCAAATTTGTAATGGGTGTAATTTACCCAATTAAACCAACCATTGAAAAAGTTAAGATGCATTAAATTGCCATTTTCACTTATAAACATGCCGCGTGCTATGCCGGCATTATGATGGTATACAAGTATGGCCTCTTGGCTTTCGTAATCGAAGACATAGATAGACGCTATGCGGCCGCGCTCGTGCCTTAATATCAGCTCGTCTATCCCGTCTCCATTTAAATCAAATTCTATCCATTCATAACCCATTGGCAATTGAGAATTTTCACGTATTCTTTCAAATTCTGCCTCAAGGCCATTGGCCTCTGCCTCAAAATAACCAGCACCAGCGGGCCTGTTATCGCAGGCCGCTAAAAGCAAGGCGGTAAGTAATATAAAAATTACAGCGATTATCTTCTTCATTATTATAGACCTCGTTTAAAACGGTGCATAGCCCGAACTTTCGGACTGCTCTAAATTTACAAAGCGGACATAGTTGCCTTGATACATTAATTCTATGGTGCCTGTTGCGCCATTTCTTTGCTTGGCTATTATAACTTCCGCAACGCCGGGTCGTTCGGTATCGGGGTTGTAGTATTCGTCACGGTAGATGAAGCATACCAGATCTGCATCTTGCTCTATTGCGCCGGATTCGCGCAGGTCGGAGAGGATGGGTCTGCGGTCGCTTCGGGATTCCGGTGCGCGGGAAAGCTGGGATAATGCTATCACGGGGGCATCCATTTCGCGGGCTAAGGCTTTTAGCGCGCGGGATATTTCGGAAATTTCTTGCTGGCGGGATGCAAAGCCACCACCGCTGCTGCTGGTGCCTGACATCAGCTGCAAATAATCTATTACAATAAGGCCTAGGCCGTGCTCCAGCTTTAGTTTGCGGCATTTGCTGCGCAGCTGAGGGACGGTTATGCCCGGTGTATCGTCAATGAAGATGGGTGCTGTGGACAGAGGGCCAAGGGATTCTGCTATGGCGGCCCAGTCCGTGGGGTCTAGCTGCCCATTGCGCAGTCTACCCGCGTCCACGCGGGCCTCAGAAGCGATAAGGCGGTTGGCCAGTTGCTCTTTGCTCATTTCCAGTGAGAAAATGGCGGTTGGCACGCCCGTATGTATTGCGGCGTGGGCCACCATGTTAAGGGCTATGGCGGTTTTGCCCATGGATGGGCGTGCGGCTATCAAAATAAGGTCTGATGGGTGAAAGCCGGCTGTCTTTAGGTCTAAATCTGTAAAGCCGCTTTCTATGCCCGTTATCTTGCTGCCCTGTTTGTAGGCTTTTTCGATGACGGCGATAGATGAAAGCAGGGCATCGTTGATGTGGATGAAGCCCAGGGTGTGGCGTTTTTCTGCTATGGAGAAAATGGCACTTTCGGCATCGTCCAAAATGCTGTCAACGGACTTTGTGCCCGCGTAGCTGTCATTTTGAATTTCATTTGATGCCAAGATGAGCTTGCGCTGCATGGAGCGGTCCAGCACTATCTTGATATACTGTTTGATATTGGCGGATGTGGATACCGAGGATGCAATGGCGGCAAGGGCCTCGGCACCGCCTACTTTGTCGAAGGCTTCGCGCTCTTCCAGCTTATTGCGCAGCGTTATCAGGTCTACAGGTGTGCCGATGTTGTGTAAATCCAGCAGGGCCTGGAAGACAAGGCGGTAATCCAGCCTGTAAAAGTCCTCGGGACGCACAAATTCTGCCCCTGATATCAGGGCCTCGGCATCAAATATCATAGAGCTTATTACGGCCAGCTCTGCCGCTTCATCGCGGGGCATGGGCCGCTGTATTTGGTCTGAATATTCTTCCATATCAATTTCACTTCCGAATTTTTATTATTTTAATGCAGCAATGACGGTGTTAGCAAAATCCATGGCACCTTTTTGCTGCTAAATCGTCAATATTATCATCTCTCACGGCGTACATGCCGACATAAGGGATGCCGGAATGTTTGCACCATCGCTTAACAGCCTCATCTAGGAGGTCGGCGGCATATTCCGGAGCATAGCCGCATGTGGTAATAAGGCCGACGGCCTTGGTTTTATTAAGGGTTTCGCGAGGTAACCTGCCGTAAAATTTGTTTAGGCCAAACATTCTGTCCATAACAGCCTTTAGCGGTGGCGTTGCTTGCCACGTGTATATTGGTGTGGCATATACCAAAGCGTCGGCCCGCAAAATGTTTTGGACGATGGCCTGCATATCGTCTTGTAGCACGCAGCCATATTCGCCCTCAACATCTTGGCAACGCATACACCCAATGCAGGATGCTACATTTTTGCCGTGAAGGGGGATATATTCAACTTCGGCTTTATGTAATTCTAATTCATGGATAAAGGGCTTGCAAAGCTTTGCTGTGTTGCCATTTGGCTTTGGGCTGCCCATAAGTATGCAAACGCGCATTTGATATCTCCTATTTCTTTGCTCTTTCTCGTTTTATATGCACTATGTGGCATATATGGCCTATGGATACAAACATTGCCACAGGGGTTAGCATTAAAATTAAATATTGATGTCCGGGCACACCTCTGCTTATGTGGAAAAATTGGTCGTAAATCATAACGGCGAAAACGCCGACGGAAGGCATGATGGATAAGATATAGATAATGAGTGACGTTATGCGAAACTTAAATTTATTGCAAAACCATGAAAAAATAATAGTAAGAATTGCCAATATATTCAAAATCCAAAATACCCAAATGGGAAACGCCTCCTTTGTTCTGCCAGGACTGGTTCTTATTTCTCTGCAATAAGGATAAGCGAGAGAGGAAACCCTTTGTTGTCATACACATCCGTCAGCCCAATATCATAATCGTATTCTTGAAGCCTTGTTGTTTTCAGTCCGTTTGCGGATAGGGCATTTATGATGTCGGACAGGGTGTGGGAAAAGCTGGTGAATGTCTTGGATTTAAATTCTCCGGATATATAGCCCATTCCGCTATTTTCAATCCATGGCTCTTTTCTGAAATATGAATATGCAAATTTATTAAGATTGCTCGCGTCAAATGCCTCTTCGCCCGGGACAGGAAGCATATTTTCAAAGGGGTGTATCTCGTTGATAATCAATATGCCGTTGTCTTTCAGGCATTTTGAAGCCATGTTGAAAAATGGGTTTAGATCCTCAAACCAGCATATCGCGCCAACTGTAAGAAGCAATATGTCAAATTGACCGTGATATTTATCAGGGATGTCCAATATATTACAGGCTACAAATTCGCAATTTTGTATGTCTGCCTTTGTGGCGGTGTCTTTTGCTTGGGCGATTATGTTTTCTGCGATATCGAAGCCAACAGCGGATGAAACGCCAAGTCCCATAAGGGATAAAAGCTCGCGCCCATTATTGCAGCAAAATTGCGCCACCGTTTTTCCGCGAAAATCAATCTTTTCAAGCTCTGCCTTCATATCGGCATTGAAAAAGGGTAGTTTTTCATTTTTCAGCCTTATATAATTATCTTCGCCCCAATTTTGCTTGCGGTTTTCAAAGCTTTCTTCCCAAGCAAGTTTATTATCTTTCACATAGCTCATATTATCGTTCTCCTAGTTAAGGCTTTTAATTTCCAGCTTCAAGATGGCTGTGACATCTGTATGCAGCCGTATTTCGGCGATATGTTCTCCCACTGTCTTTATGGCTTCGGGTATCGTGATTTTTTTGCGGTCAACATCAATGCCTTCTTGCTCCAACAGCATTTGGGCTACTTCCTTATTGGTAACAGAACCAAACAGCCTGCCGGCATCGCCTGTTTTTTGCGAAATTTGTAAGGTTTTTTCTTCCAGCACAGCCTTCATGGCACGGGCATCTTCCAGGTTTTTTATCCTTTGCGCCTCTGCGCCCTTCTTTTTCTTTTCAAGCATGGCTAAATTAGCTTTGTTGGCTTCTAGTGCCAGTTTTTTAGGGAAAAGAAAGTTGCGTACATATCCGTCCGCGGCATTAATAATTTGGTCTTTTTTGCCAACACCCTTTACGTCTTCCAACAAGATAACCTTCATATGTCAAGCCCTCCTAATATCTCCAATTGTATTTATAATTGCTCTTTTTACGCTTTCTGGCATTTCGCGCCATGGTTATCAGCACGATAAGCAAAATTAAAACTGACACGCCCGCAATCCAAAACGGTATGGACGAAGTTGAGAAAAAGATTTCATTTACGCGGGTCATGTAAAAGTCTATATCGGATGCGGTGGTGCGCAGGGGCACATAGCGGGAAGCGTATATGGCGGCGGTAAACACCACCTCGCCATCCAAGGTATACGATACGTTGCCAATGGCCGCGCCTTCCTCTACGGGTGCCACAAACATCTGCCCATATTCCTCATCATATATAACAACATCGGGTTCAAACGCGATCTCTCTTTGTAAGCGCGCCGCCTCTTCCCGGCTTAAAAAAAGCATACCTCGGACCGCGGAGAAAAACTCCAAAATGCCATCGTCATCCAGCTGGGGGTCGTAAATTTGCATTTCGCCAATGACGGTATTTGCCTCTAAAAATGTGCGATGGGCAAAGTTTTCAAAGCCAAATTCAAATAAATTAACATTGTCTTGCCATCTTGTGGGGGCATAATCAATCTCAGGCGAATTAAAAGTGACCGAAATAAGGGTTACGCCATCACGGGCGGCGGCGGCCACAAGGGAATCTCCCGCATGATCCGTCCTGCCTGTGCGCAGCCCTATGGCGTAGGGATAATGATGCTCGCCCATGTGAATTAATTCATTGGGAGAGCGCCATGTGCGCGAAAGGCGCAATGCCCCATCAGGCACACCAATCCCGTCGCCTGCCATGGGGCCCGAAAAAGTGGCCTGCCCCGCAATTTGGGCAATTGTGGGGATGCTCATGGCATGGCGCGCAATTTGCGCCATGTCGTATGCAGTGGTATAGTGATTATCATGGTGATATCCATGGGGATTTACAAAATTAGAATCCAGCGCGCCAAGCTCTCTTGCCCGTTGCGTCATCAAATTTGAAAATGTAAGCAAAGCCTGGTTAAAAGGCATATTTTCATTGCCTGACGCGCGTCGCGCTACCTCTAGCACCACGATATTGGCCGTATCATTACCGGAGCCTATCAGCATCCCGCGCAAAAGGTTTATGCCCAGGATAGCCTCACCGGGCTCGTGGAAATTGCGCGCGCTACCCGGCGGCAGCATCGTCACCTCATTGCCCGCGATAAGAATTTCGTCAAGGCCTATATGCTCGTAGGCCAAGATGGCGGTTAAAATCATGGTGGTGGCGGCAGGGTACATGCGCCTGTGGGCCTCATGCTCTGAAAGGATGCGGCCGTCGTGGGCCTCTATCAAAATGTGGGCCGCGGCGTGTACCTCAGCCGCCTCGGATGCAAAAACCTCTGGGGGCGCGGCAATAAACAGCAATATCATGAAAAAAGCGCATATTCTCTTGAAAATATCCATTTCCGCAACCCTCCTGCAAGCATATTATATCAATTATACACAATTGAAGGCAAATCTGCAATATCGTTATGGAAAATAAAAATTGTGCGTAAATAAAAAAACCGCCGTGGCTTTGTGCCTGCGGCGGCTTTTTAATCGCAACTATAAAATTTTCTGAAAAGATCAAGGCTTTTAAGAGCGACACCTATGCTATGAAAATCTTGCAGAGTTATCTGAATAGGCCAAGGTCAGTTAGGGCAACATCCGTGCTCCAAAAGTCTTGCGGTACAAGCTTGATTGTTAGTGTATTAACGCCGGCAACCGATATTGAAAAATTCTGAGATGATGTTGAAGTTACATGAACCGCCGTATGAATAAGCCTACCATCGCCTATAAACATAATATCAACAGGGCTCCCTGAAGGTGCGCCTCTTGTAGCTCCCGAAACAGTGATATTTCCGCTTAGCGTGCTATATCGGCTGTTTAATGGATAGTCAACAATTATTGCAGCCCTATCAGGATCATTTTGTATTAGGCTCCAGGCACCGCCTGCCGGGGATTACCGTAAATTAATGCCATTTGTATGCACATTGCCTTGTATGTCCGTTATAGGATTTGTAATTCGTTCAACGCCATGACTAGTACGACCTCTTACAACATTCGTATGCTGGATATTATGCAAATGGTTATCTGGCATACCAGCAATCTGTCCGACAAAAACAGTCATTGTATCGCCGTCCCATGTTGTAGGAACACCAAGTTCCCGAGCAATCACGCTTACAGGCAAAAATGTTCTGCCATCCATAATAAAGGGTCTGTCGATACCGTCCAGTTGCAATGGCCTGCCGTCTACCACTACATTAACTCCGAAAAAAAGTTGTCTCATCTCGGGACTTGCCATCAATGCCGTAGATGAAGCAATAGTGGCAAGCAAAACACCTGCCATAAAGGTTAAGATTGTTTTTCTCATAAAATTCTCCTCCATTTCAATTTTGGACTAATATCAGTCCTATTATATCATATGCTTCCTGTAGAATCAAGAAAAATATGGACCAATTTTAGTCCGCAAGGAGTGGCATTATGGAGCAAAAGATAAAACAGGATGGCAGGATACATATTGGCGCAAACATTAGGGCGATACGCAAGGCGCGGGGTTTTGGGCAAACGCAGATGGTAACGCGCTTGCAGCTTTTGGGTGTGGACATGACGCGGGAGACGCTGGTGAAGATAGAGAGGGGCATACAGCATGTGCAGGCGTCGCAATTGCGTGGGATACGGGATGTTTTGCGGACGACGTATGATGAGTTGTTGAAGGAAAATTGTGGGGATTGAGGGCGGAAGCCGTAATGATGAGGCGGCAAAACAATTTTGTTGTAATTTACAAAGTTTTTTGGTAGAATATACAGGACTAACAAAGTGAGAAAGAGGAGAAACATGCAAAATATTAGGAATTTTTCGATAATTGCCCATATAGACCATGGAAAGTCTACGCTGGCGGACAGGCTTATACAGAATTCTGGGTTGCTGACGGAGAGGGAGATGCAGGCCCAGGTGCTGGATAATATGGATTTGGAGCGCGAGCGGGGTATTACCATTAAGGCCCAGGCGGTGCGGCTTATTTATCGCGCGGCTGATGGGCAGGAATATACGCTTAATTTGATAGACACGCCGGGACATGTGGATTTTAATTATGAGGTTAGCAGGTCGTTGGCGGCGTGTGAGGGTGCTGTTTTGGTGGTGGATGCGGCACAGGGTGTGCAGGCCCAGACGCTGGCCAATGTGTATTTGGCCATTGATGAGGGCTTGGAGATTGTGCCTGTGATAAACAAGGTAGATTTGCCGGCGGCAGACCCGCCGCGGGTGATAAAACAGGTGGAAGACATCATTGGTATTGTGGCGGATGATGCGCCGTTGATATCTGCTAAGACGGGGCTTAATATTGAGGCGGTGTTTGAGCGTATTATTAAGGATGTGCCGCCGCCTACGGGCAGCACGGATGGCAGCCTTCGCGCGCTTATTTTTGATAGTTTGTTTGATTCTTATAAAGGCGTTATTGTTTTTGTGCGGGTTTTTGATGGCACGCTGAAAAAGGGCGAGACGATACGCTTTATGGGCAGCGGGAAGGATTATGAGGTTATAGAGGTTGGGATGCTTGCGCCTGGAAATTTTGTTCCAACGGGCCAGCTTTCCGCGGGCGAGGTTGGGTATTTTACAGCCAGCATCAAAAATGTGGCGGACACGCTGCCTGGTGATACGGTGACACATGCGGAGAACCCCACGGACAAGCCGTTTCCTGGTTATAAGAAAGCAACGCCCATGGTGTTTTCATCCATTTTTCCGGCTGACCGCAGTAAGTATCCGGATTTGCGGGACGCGCTGGAGAAGTTGATATTAAATGATGCTTCACTGTTTTACGAGCCTGTAACATCCATGGCCCTTGGTTTTGGCTTTAATTGCGGCTTTTTGGGGCTTTTGCATCTGGAGATTATACAAGAAAGGTTGGAGCGCGAATATAATTTAGATTTGGTGTGTACGGCCCCTTCGGTTAACTATAAAATACATTTGACAGACGGAAGTATGAAGCAAATTTCAAACCCTGCGGACTTTCCAGAGCCTAGTTATATTGCGAAAATGGAAGAGCCCATCGTGAAGGCGGAAATTATTTTGCCTAGCGAGTATATTGGGGCCATAATGGAAATTTGTCAAGGGCGGCGCGGCCTCTTTGTGTCCATGGACTATATCGAAGAAGACAGGGCAAAGCTGGTTTACGACATGCCGCTAAATGAGATTATTTATGACTTTTTTGATGCGCTGAAGTCGCGCAGCCGCGGCTATGCTTCCTTTGATTATGAGCTTACTGGCTACAAGGAATCTGCATTGGTAAAGCTGGATACCTATATCAACAAAGAAATTGTGGACCCCCTGTCCTTCATCGTCCACAAAGACAGTGCCGCAGAGCGCGGCCGCAAGATTGTGGAAAAATTGAAGCTGGAGATACCGCGCCATCAGTTTGAAATACCTATCCAAGCCGGTGTGGGTAGCAAAATTGTTGCCCGCGAAACCGTGAGGGCCTTGCGTAAGGACGTTACGGCCAAATGTTATGGCGGCGACATCACCCGTAAGAAAAAGCTGCTTGAAAAGCAAAAAGAGGGCAAAAAACGGATGCGCCAGGTGGGTAGTGTAGAGCTGCCACAATCTGCGTTTATGTCGGTGTTGAAGCTGGATGAAGATTAGAGGGCAATTTTGTAATAGATTGTAGAACACAAGAGAGAAATGAAATTCTTGGGGTTTGAAATCTTACATGTAGGGGTTTGCTATGTCTACAAGAGTGGTGGCTATAGTTTTAGCTTTATTTGCATTGCATTTCACTAGAGAGGCGATAATTCATGTTATGCTTATGAGCACAGGTGTTTTTGCGGCTTTACTGGGTGCGATAGTAGGCGGTGTCTTTACTCTTTTAGGCTCAACTTGGGTTCAAGCAAAGCAGTTAAAGCATCAAGCGAATATGAGAAAGAAAGAAACGATTTATCGTCCACTATATGATGAGCTGATGAAAATACATGGTCACATTTTAGTTAAAGCTCCTTTTCCATCTCATATAACTTTTAATGAGGGGGCACATCCTTCAGGTCCCTATCCACAATATAATGTTTGGAGCGAAATAAAGCTGGATAGCAGAAAACTTGAAATTCCTGAAAACCTTGCCACACAAATGGAAGAGCTGCGCTCCAATATTGAGGAGTACCTAAAAATAAGACACTCTCCTGTAGACGAAGTGGTGTATATACTAAACGAAATATTTGATGAGAATGGGCAGCCTCTCGACAGAAGTGTTAGAGCTATTGTGGAATATCTGTTGCCCTCTATATTGCAAAATAGTGGAGAAGATATCTATAAGCTTGTCACGCAGTTCAGAAAACATGAAGAAATAGATGAAGAAACTAGAGAGAAGATAAATAATGCAGTTTTTCATAAATGCAATGAGAGCGAGCAGATTCTCCATGTAAGAAAAAAGTACGAAAAATATTTGGAAACCCAAAAAGAAGCAATAGACATGCTTGAAGTACTTATAAGGGCGGCAAAATATTAAATAGATGTTATTTAAAGAGGATTGTGATATGAAAGATATCGCCTTTTGGCAAGCGTTGGACGCGCTTGTAGCGCAATCTGAAATTGTTATTGATAGGCCCAAGGGCAGTGCCCATCCTCGATATCCTGATTTTATATATCCGCTGGACTATGGCTATCTAAAGGATACGGCGGCATTGGACGGCGGCGGCATTGATGTTTGGTGCGGCTCTGCGCCATCGCGTGAGGTTGGTGCAATTATTTGTGTTGTTGATTTGGCAAAGCGTGATGCTGAGGTAAAAATTTTGATAGGCTGCACTGAGGAAGAGGTTGTGGTGGCATATCGTGTGCATAATGAAACCGAATTTATGAAGGGTATTTTGATAGGGAGATGTCATTTTGAGGTATGTAGCAATTAATGAATTAGACCATTTTGAATATCATGATGCCCATCTAAAGGCCATGGAATGGCGTGGCAAAAATTTTTTATGGCTGATGTCTGAAATTAATGCTACAACTGAAAATTCTCAAAATAGCTTTACGAAAGATATGTGCGTTGAAGATGCCGGGATTGTTTTTGAAAATGCCATTATTGAGGACATTGTTTTTAATGAGTATAAAACTTATGGCGCGGGCGGTGTTTTAATAAAATCAGTAGGAGCTGAAATTGCCATACCAGCAGAATATGATGAAATTATAGAAAGCACACTAGCTGCCAATTGCTTTATTATGGGCATGAAGGGGTATGAAATAGCCGAAGATGGCAGATATGTTGCACGTTTTGATATTGACGGTAGCTTTGATGGCGGCATGGGTTATGTTATGACTATTTCGTTTTCTTCTTCAACCGTTTCTTGGAATAAATTTTCCGGAGAGGCGTGGTATGAACATCCCAAATGGAAAAAGCGGGAGCATCTGAAATGAGATCATTATCAATTTACATCCACATCCCATTTTGTCGCGTAAAGTGTATTTACTGCGATTTTTTGTCGTTTTGCGGCAAAGATGAGATGATGGGGCCCTATGTGGACGCGTTGTGCGCTGATATTGCCCAAAGTGCGGTTGATTTTGTGGGTTATGGGGTGGTTAGTGTATTTTTTGGTGGCGGCACACCTACGACATTGACGGTGGGGCAGTTGGAGCGCATTGTCAGCACTGTAAGGCGTAACTATAGCCTTGCAAGCGATATTTCCATAACAACCGAAGCCAATCCCGAAACTGTTGATTTGTCTTATCTTACGAAGCTGAAGCAAATGGGCTTTAACCGCATAAGCATTGGTGTACAAAGCTTTGATGGCCGCTTGCTTTCGGCTTTGGGGCGTGTGCATTCTGCTGAAAAGGCTGTTGAGGCTGTAAAGCTGGCTAATCGCGCTGGTTTTGATGATATCAACATAGACCTTATGTTTGCTTTGCCGCACCAAAGCCTTTGTGACTTTAGGCGTACATTGGCGATGGCCGTAAAGCTGCCAATAACGCACATATCGTGCTATGCCTTGACGGTTGAGGATGGCACGGCGTTGGCGGGCGACAAAATGTTGTCCCTACGAGCCGCCATGCCTGATGAAGCCGAAGATAGGGATATGTACCATCTTGCCAAAGAGATGCTTGCTGCCCAAGGTTTTGAGCATTACGAAATTTCAAATTGGGCGAAGAGAGGGTTTGCTTGTCGCCATAATTTGGGATATTGGACCCATCGCGAATACGTGGGCTTTGGCGTAAATGCCCATGGTTTTGTGCAGAAGCGGCGGATATGCAAGACGGATGATATAGATGCCTATATAGGTGGCGATTTTTCATGCAAACTTTTAGAAGAAATTGATAAAGCGGCAGAAATGACGGAATTTGTGATACTTGGCCTACGTTTGATTGGCGGCATAGATACGCAGGAGTTTGCAAAGAGATTTGGGTGCGATATTTTTGATGTTTATGGCGAGCAATTAGAGAAGTTTGCGGCACAGGGGCTGCTTTGTGTAAGCGGCCCAAAAATAGCCTTGACACCCCAAGGGGTGGACCTTTCTAACACGATTTTTGCAGACTTCCTATGAAAAAAGACCGTTGCGGGCCAAGTGATAGATATGTTATAATTATCCAAAATGAGGTGAATATATGGAGCATATAAAAAGATATGAACTTTGGCGCGACAACGCCGCTATGGACGACGAAACAAGGGCAGAGCTTTTGGCCATTGCGGAAGATGCCCAGGAAATTGAAGAGAGGTTTCATCAAGATTTGGCCTTTGGCACAGGCGGCTTGCGGGGCATTTTAGGTGCGGGCACAAACCGCATGAATGTATATACCGTACGCAGGGCAAGCCAGGGCCTTGCGAACTATATCTTGGAAAACACAACGGATGGTGCTGCGCGCGGCGTTGTTGTGTCTCATGACAGCCGCAGGTTTTCGCGGCAATTTGCGCTGGAAACGGCCCTTATCATGATTGCATCCGGCATAAAGGCTTATGTTTTTGAAGATTTACGCCCAACGCCCCAGCTTTCCTTTGCCATCAGGCAGCTTGGGTGCATCGCTGGGGTGATGATAACAGCTAGCCATAATCCGCCTGAATACAATGGGTATAAGGCATATTGGGCCGATGGCGGGCAATTTGTTGCGCCCCAGGATGAGGATGTTATCGCTTATGTCAATAAAATTCAGGATTTTGCAGGGCTGAAAGTAGCCGATAAAGATGAAGCCATAAAATCCGGGATGCTGACCGTTTTGGGTAGCGACATGGATGATAAATATATGGACGAGGTGCTATCCCAGAGCCTAAATGCCGATGTTATAGCGAAAATGGCGGATGATTTTAATATTGTTTACACGCCGTTAAACGGTGCGGGTAATGTGCCCGTGTGTCATGCGCTGCGTAGCGCGGGCTTTAAGCATATACATGTGGTGCCGCAGCAAGAGCAGCCCGACCCAAATTTTACCACGTTGAAATATCCAAATCCTGAAGACCCTGACGCCTTTGCGCTGGGGGCGGAGCTTGCGAAGGCCAAAAATGCCGATATTATCGTTGCAACCGACCCCGATGCCGACCGCATGGGGGCTATGGTGAAGAACCGCGCAGGTGAATATGAGCTGCTAAGTGGCAACGCGGCGGGCATTTTGTTGGCAGAATATATCTTGTCGCAGAAGCAGGCACAGGGCAAGCTGCCCGAAAATTCTGCCATCATCTCCACAATAGTTTCCACAAATATTACACGCGAAATTGCCGCCGCCTATGGTGCCGCATTTTACGAGGTTTTGACGGGCTTTAAATACATTGCCGAAAAGATACGCTTGTGGGAGCAAAGTGGTGAGCACACCTACATCTTCGGCTTTGAGGAAAGCTACGGATATCTATCAGGCAGCGGAGTGCGGGACAAAGATGCCATTTCTGCCACCATGCTTATCTGCGAAATTGCGGCGTGGTATAAATCTCGTGGCATGTCCATTTTTGATGGACTGGATGAAATTTACAAAAAATATGGCTATTTTAAAGAAGCCGTAAAATCCGTTACGCTAAAGGGCATGGAAGGCCTCGCCAAAATACAGACCACCATGGCCGGTTTGCGCGAAAACCCGCCGAAAAGCGTTGGCGGCGTGGCACTTGGGGAATTTCGGGACTATAAAGGCGGCAAGGTTGCGGGTTTTCCCTCCTCCGATGTGCTTTATTACGTCCTTGAGGACGGCGCGTGGTTTTGCGTGCGCCCTTCGGGGACAGAGCCGAAAATTAAGATATATATGGGTGTTACGGGGGATGATGGTGCGGATGCGCAAAGGCGGCTGGGCATCTTATCAAAATCTGTGCTTGAATTAATAGGAGATTTGTAAAAGCGAGGAATACGTAGGGGCGAACTGTGTTCGCCCTTTTTTATTTTTAGCTTGACAATTGAATGAAATATAGATATAATTGAATTTATCTATAGAATACTACGATTATTTTGCGGAGGTTTGGTTGTTATGGACGGAGCAATGTTTTGGAATTCTTCTATTGAAGATTTAAAACGCGGCTTTAAATTTGATGAGCAAAAGGGGATTTATATTTGCCTGCTGTGCGGGCAGTCTTTTGAGCGCGGCGTTGTTTATCCTGTGGCGGATACATTTTATGACGCGGAAAAGGCTATAGATGGCCATGTGAAGGCACAACATCCACCTATGTTTGAATTTTATTTGGATATGGGGCGAGCCTATACCGGCCTTTCGGCAGGGCAGGAAGAATTGGCGCGGCTTTTTTATCAGGGACATTCAGATAAAGAGATTGCGGCCATGACAGGGGCTAATAGTGTTTCAACCATTAGAAATCAGCGTTTTGCGATACGTGAAAAATACAAGCAGGCCAAAATTTTGGTTGCCTTGACGGAATTATTGGAGGAGCAGATGGAAAATCAAAAACAAGGGCGAAAAACCGCGTCCGATGGTGACAAATTGATAGATTTTCACCTCACAGCTAACGCCATAGACGAGCGTTTTGCCATAACGCAAGCCGAAAAGAAAGAGGTGCTGGCGCGATATTTTGGCCCTGATGGCCAGGTGCTGATAAAACGCTTTCCGGCAAGAGAGAAGAAGAAAATAATTGTTATGCAAAAAATTATGGATGATTTTGAAGCAGGGGTGGATTACAGCGAAAAGGAAGTTAATGAGATAATAAAGCGGTATTTTGATGATTTTGAATCTGTGCGGCGGGCCTTGATACAGTATGGTTTTATGGACAGAACCAAGGATGGGACGCGGTATTGGGTGAAATAGCCGTGCTCTATTAATGTCGTTTTTTTTAACACGAAAGAAGTTCTATGGCGACATGTATTTCCAATTTATTCCTTTTGGGTGTGCTACAATTTCTCTAATGTTTTCAAATGTGGACAACTTTGGAAATTATAGATGAGATTGGAGGAAATACAATGAATAAGTTTGCATTGCCCACAAACATCAGACAAATTGGCAACACGGACGGCGTTTCCATGAAGATTTATATGGAAGATTATGTTTGCTCATATCTAAAGCAATATGCCGAAAGCGGCGGCCACACAGAGAAAATCGCTTTTCTCGTAGGAAAATACATGATAATTGACGCTGTGCCCTATGTGTTTGTCCACGGCGTGATACAGGGCGTACATAGCGAGTATATCGACAACATGGAAACTTTTACAGATGCTTCTTACGACCACGCAGAGGAAGAGCTGGCCCGCTATTTCCCCGGAAGCGAAATTTTGGGCTGGATGCAATCTCAACCAGGCTATGGCGTGCATCTTAACCCTTCCTATGCGGACTATCACATGAACAATTTCACGCGGCCGTATCAGGTGTTGTTTGTGATGGACCCTATCGAAAAGCTAAACTTGTTTTACATGTGGAATACCGAAATGACGGGCGTGGAAGAGACGGGCGGCTATTTTGTATATTACGACCAAAACAAGGGTATGCAAGAATACATGAACAACAACCGCATAAACCGCGCGAAGGTGCGCGAAGTTGCGAAAAAGACAGAAGATGTGCCATCCACCAGGCTAAAAATTTTTGAGGACAGCCAGCCCAAGAAAAAGCCAAAGGAAGAAAAGCGGGATGAGGCACCGGCACGTGCGCTGGGCAGAAGAAGCAGTGCCATGTCCAGTGTAAAGACGACGCACAAGGAAGAAAGGAGCGTTGAGGACATGCGCAAGATGTCCAATTTACTTATCGGGCTATGTGCCGTGCTATTTATCACTACTTTTATCATGGGTGCCGGGCTTTTGCAAAGCGACAGCCGCATAAGTGCCCTGGAAAATGCCATTGTTACCATAGATGGCAACCATGTGGTTATTGCGGACCAAATTCGCCAACTGGCGAGTTTGCCTGTGTTTGCATCAGGGCAAGATGTCCATGCTCAAGCAGTTTCGGGCGATAATGTGGCCGATGGAACAGGGCAATACGAGTATACCCCTGCCGCCACGCCGCAGCCAACGGTGACGCCGCCGCCTACACCTTCCCCAGAGCCCGTTGCCACGCCAACGCCGCAGCCAACGCCGGAAGCAACGCCGCCGCCGGAAGAGGCAACGCCTGTTTTTGCCAACATACCGGAAACCTATGTGATACAGCCAGGCGACACGCTTTTTGCGGTTAGCCAGATGTTTTATGGCGACATTGGCATGGTGGCAAGGATAATGGAGCTTAATGACATTGAAGACGCAAACCATATTGTTATTGGGCAGGTGTTGATTTTACCGTCGTATTGATATAGGTTAGTATAAGCCGTCATGGTATAGCAGTTCTACGTATTGTTATATAACCCTAACGGCAGTTTGGTATGATTTTTTCAAAGCCATTTGACATTGCCATAATTTGTGATATACTTGTATAAAACAAATTGAAATGGAGGAGAAATTTTGCCTGATATCATTTTTCCCAATTTGGGCATAACTTTTAACACTATTAGCAATGTAGCCTTTACGGTATTTGGATTTGAGATATATTGGTACGCAATTTTTGTGGTGCTGGGCATTGTGGCGGGTGTGTATTTCGGCGCTATCTTTGCACCGAAAAAGACAGGGCAAGACCCTAATATTTACATGGATTTTGCGATGTATGTGGTGCCTGCCTGCATCATAGGCGCCAGAATTTTCTACGTCATATTTGCCTGGGACGAAACATGGACATTTGGCCGTATTTTTGACATTCGTCAAGGCGGGCTGGCCATATATGGCGTTGTTATTATGGCTATTATCACCGCAATTGTTTTCGCGCGGATAAAAAAAATCAGCTTTCTAAATTTTGCGGACACCGGCATCGTTGGCCTTATTATAGGCCACGCCATCGGGCGTATTGGCAACTTTATAAATCGTGAAGCTTTTGGCGGCTACACTGACGGCCTTTTTGCTATGCACCTTAGGCTGGACCAGGTACATAACCCAAGCGCCGTAACCCCGGAGATGCTTAATTACGCTATTGTGCGCGAAGGCATCACATATATCTCTGTGCATCCCACATTTTTGTACGAGGCCGCCATTAATTTTGCGCTGTTTATCGCCCTTAACCTATATCGCAAGCACAAGAAATTTAATGGCGAGCTTTTGGCCTATTACTTCCTCGTGTATGGTGTGGCGCGCTTTTTCATCGAAGGGTTACGTACCGACCAGCTACTGCTTGCGGGCACAAACCTGTCAGTTTCAATGATAATGTCCGTTGTTATAGCCATTTTGGGCTTTGGCTTCCTTGCATTTGGTTATGTAAAACATTTCAGAAAAGCTTGAATAAAATCCGCCTAAATGTGAACACTATAGCTAAGAAACTTTACAGCATGAGGAGTGATTTACATGGGAAAATTTACTAGCGGACTTATCGCGGGCGGCGCATTGGGGGCAATTGGCCTGGCTATTGCCATGAGCGATAAGCGCACCCGCAAAAGAATGCTTAGAGACGGCAGAAGGGCCATGAACAAGGCCAACAACTTTATTCACCATATATAGGAGGTAAAAGATATGGCGAAAAAGGGCAAACCCAAGGCGGATAACGAGAGCAAAATTCCGGTACCAACCAGTGATGTAGGAGAAACGACGGAAGCCCCAAGGGGCAAGAAGCAAAAGAAGACGTATAACTAGTACTAGTATAGCATTTGTGCGGGCGGCCTTATGGCTGCCCATTTTATTTCTAACTTGACAAAGAAAAGGGTTTGGTATAAAATATACCAATATCCCACCAAAGCAGTAACAAAAACTTGTCTTTTTGCACCAAGGACATCGTCAGCTTCTCCTTGCGTGCCTTTAGGCACGCCGCGTCGTCGCTTCCTTGCCTTGATGCAAAAATCCTGCGTTTTTCTGTTACTGTTTTGGCGGGATATTGGTATAGCTTTACAATTGAAAAACCAAGTGGCGACAAAGGAATTGGGTTAAATTCCCAAGCAGTCCTGCTGCCGTGTTGGCTAGTATTTGCTTGTAAACCATTGGGCGAAAGCTTGAGAAGGTGGCAAATATGTTTGATGCCTAAGCCGGAAGACTTGTGCCATTTGTTGAAGTCAACTCTACAGAGGATAGGGGAGATGTTATGCGGTTTGCGGCTTTATAAGCATTTTTCGCTTTTGTCTCCCGATTTTATCGGGATTTTTTATTTTTGCCCACAAAGGAGAATGAAATGAAGAAATTGATTGTATTGTTGGCGGGGCTATTTGTTTTTGCGGCTTGCGGCGCGGCCGGCAGCGGCGGGCAGCAAGGCGGGATAGTTTCCCTTGGGCCTGTAATTACTGAAATTTTGGTAGATTTGGGCTTTGCCGACGAAATTATTGCAACCGACACCTTTTCTACGGATATCCCTGGTTTGTCAGGGGATTTAACCCTGTTTGACATGATGGCATTGGACGGCGAGACATTAATGGCCCTTAGCCCCGGTATTGTTTTTGAATCTGACATAATTTCTGATATTTTTGCCGATGAAATAAACCCCATGACGCTGCTGGCGGAAGCCGGTGTGACGGTGGCTCGTGTGCCTACGGCTACTACTGTTGATGAAATTTACGATGTGATACGGCTGATTGCGGCAACCATGGGCGTTGAGGCCCGTGGCGAAGAAATTATTGCCAACATGGTAGCCGAAATTGCTGAAATTGAAGCCGTTGCAAGTGGCATCACTCACCACCGCACCGTTTATTTTGAAATATCTCCCGCACCAATGACATTTAGCTTTGGAAGCGGCACCTTCTTAAACGAGCTGCTTACGCTGGTTGGCGGCGTAAATGTTTTTGCGGATCACGATGGCTGGATTTCTGTTTCTGATGAATTTATTTTGGCCGCAAACCCTGATGTGATACTTACCAATGAGGGCTTTATGCCCGACCCTGTGAGCGAAATTGCCTCGCGCCCCGGCTGGAACGGCCTTGATGCCGTGGCTGCCGGCCGCGTATATCAAATTGACACCAATGCCACCAGCCGCGCCAACCACAATGTGGTTATAGCCCTACGGCAGATGGCGGCGGCCATTTATCCAGAATATTTCACGCCATGAAACGTAAGGTCATAATACTATGCATCATAGCTATCGGGACGCTGCTTTTTGCCATTGCAATAGGCGGCGTTAATGTTGCACCTATGGAAATTATTCGTATAATCCTTAACAGAACCCTTGGGATAGGCAATGTGGATGATATCAGTGCGGCAAATAGCGCCATAATATGGAACTTGCGTTTGCCCCGCGCCCTGCTGGCCTTTGTGGTAGGCGGGATGCTATCCGTAAGCGGTGCCATCATGCAATCCACTTTGCGCAATCCGCTGGCATCACCTTTTACAATGGGCGTTTCATCAGGCGCGTCGTTGGGTGCTGCCCTTGTGATATTTTCGGGCATTGCTTTTTTGCCCATGCTAACGTTGCCCACGGCGGGCTTTGTTATGGGCATGGCAACTATGGTTGTTGCCATGTTTTTGGCCTCACGCATTGATGGCATGATGGAAAATAACACTATCGTCTTGATGGGTATGGTTATTTCGCTGTTTATAAACGCCCTGACAATGCTGCTGATGGCCTTGCAAAGAGAATTTATGCAGCAAATTATTATATGGCAAATGGGCAGCGTTGCAATGCGGGACTGGCCGCCAATAGCCATTTTGGCACCTGTTTTGGCTCTTGGCCTCTTCATTGCCCTGCGCTACCATCGCGAAATGGACATCATGACCTTTGGCGAAGACACCGCCAAAACACTGGGTGTAAACTTAAAGCGTGTAAAATGGACATTGTTGCTTACGGCGGCATTATTGTCAGGCAGCGCAATTTCTTTTGTTGGCATCATAGGCTTTGTGGAGCTTATCGCGCCGCATATAGTGCGCCGCATCTTTGGCGCACGCCACAGCCTTGTTATCCCCCTTTCTGCCATGATGGGCGGCACCATTATGGTGCTGGCAGACCTTGTTGCGCGCACCATAATGCGGCCGGAAGAGCTTCCGATAGGCATTATCACAGCCCTGATAGGTGCGCCGTTTTTCGCCTATATCTATTTTGCGAAAAGGAAGGAGACGGCATGAGAAAACTGATTTTAACTGCGCTATTTGCTTTGTTTTTGGTAGCTTGCGGTTCTGAGGATTATTCGCAAATTATTGAGGAGCAGGCGCAAATTATTGAGGAATTGCAAGGCACTATTGCACAGCAAGAAAGGGTTATAGTGCAGAACCAAGTCAGAATTGCGCAGCAGCATGAGCGGATAGCATTGGACAGGGAAGAAATCACTGCAATGCAAATTGAGCTAGACCAACCCGACCCCTTTGCATCTTGGGCTTTCCTGCATAGTCTTTCTGATGAAGAAATTATTGCGGACTTAATGGATAATGCCGAAATTATACTGCAAGTTACCGGCGGAGAGGGCATTGTGCTGAATGAAGAGGGCATTACGGTAGGCCCTTGGTATGTGTCAGTTAGTGGCAGGATGGAGCTATCGACACATACTTGGTCAGGCATGTCTATTGACGTGCTATTAACCTATATCGTGCAGGATGGGCAAATACATTGGGATGTAACGGCCTATTGGGTGCAGGGTATACAACAGATGCATATGCCAACCCAGGGCGGCCCAAGCCATTTTCCACGTACAGGCAATGTAGCGGTGCGTTTTTATGACTTTGACGACAACACCTTTGAAGGCACATATATAACAGAGCAAATTGCCGCCGCAAGCTGGCAGGAAGATGTAAAGCGGCTGATGTTTGAGCATACAGGCATACGCCTACGGGATGTTTGGTATGAAGATAGGCGGCTGGTTGTGGATTTGATGCCCGTGGAAGGCGCAATTGCAGATTGGGGCAGCACCGGCGGCCATATCCACACCCTTAGATTGATACATTCTTTGGCCAGCCTGCCTGATGTGGAAGAAATTAAGGTTTTGGTTGGGGGCGTAGGGGGACATATCGGAAGCCATTTTAACTTTATTGATGTGTTTCGGGTAAATCAAGAGCAAGGGCAGTGATATAGGAGACGGCAATGTTAAAATTGATAGATGTTTGCGCAGGATACAATGGCATAGATGTGGTTAAAAGCTTGAGCCTTGAGGTGCAAAAAGGCGAAAGCCTGGCCATTGTGGGGCCTAACGGCTGCGGCAAATCCACCTTGCTAAAGGCAATTTGCGGTTTGTTAAGCTTCCGCGGCACGGTGGAAATTGACGGCCAAAGTACCGCCGCCATGAAGCCGCGCCAATTAGCCGCAAAGGTGGCCATGCTGGGCCAAATTTCCCCTGTGTATTTTTCGTATAGTGTTTATGATGTTGTTATGATGGGGCGGTACCTGCATATGGGCGGCCTTTTGGGTGCGCCTAGCCGCATGGATAAGGACTTTGTGGAAAAATGCCTCACCACTGTAAAGCTGTGGGACGAGCGCGATAAAAGCATCAACGCCCTAAGCGGCGGCCAGCTCCAGCGGGTATTTTTGGCGCGCACGCTGGCCCAAGACCCACAGGTTATCCTGCTGGACGAACCGACAAACCATCTGGACCTTAAATTTCAATTAGAATTGATAGATTATTTGAAAAATTGGGCGAAGGAGCAAAGCCGCAGTGTAATAGGCGTGCTGCATGATATCAACCTGGCCATGCGTTTATCTGACAACATTATGTTGATGAAGGCAGGCGAAATTGCCGCCATGGGCAAGATTGGCGATGTGGTGTCAGTTGCCGCGCTAGAAGAGGTTTACGAAATGGATGTGGCATCCGCTATGCGTGAAACTTTCGCGCTATGGAAAGATTTACGGTAATGCAATAAAATCATCAAGAAATTTCGATGCCAATGATTTAGGCGGCACGTCATTAGGTAGTTCATTTTTAGTTTCATCATCTTGCTTCTTGTTTTCATCTATGGGCAAAATCTCATCTTTTGCCTCTAAAGAACTTGCACCAAATTCATTCGATTTATGTTTCATAGCATCACCTCAGAAAACACTTTAGATATATTTTACATCTATTTTTAATCATTTTACATATAAGATATAAAATAGAGCCATAATATATCTATTTTGAGGTGACATAATGGCTATTAAAAGCATATCCATTCGCATTGACAGCGAAATACTAAACAAACTGCATTATGTGGCGGCTTATGAGGGCCGTTCCGGAAACAGTCAAATTGTGAAGTTAATTCGCGATTGTATTGAGCGCTATGAAGAAAAACATGGGCCAATTAAAATTGCGGGGAAAGGCCACAGAGCTGATAACGGCAAATAAGGGGATTGGGCACCTTGGTCAAACAAATCAATCCAGTTGACATATGCATGGCTTTGTGGCATAATGTCTAAAAGACTTCAAAGGAGCATTATTATGGCGAAAGAAAATTCCAAAGAAAACGCCAAGGGGCAGAAGTTTGTTGAGGCCATCACCGATATGGAAGTGGATTTTGCCCAGTGGTATACGGATGTAGTGAAAAAGGCGGAATTAATTGATTATAGCGGCGTGCGGGGCTTTTTCATCTACCGTCCCTATGGCTATGCCATTTGGGAGCAGATAAAAGCTGAATTTGACGCGCGTTTTAAGGCAACCGGGCATGAAAATGTGTATTTGCCTATGTTTATCCCCGAGGGCCTGTTGCAGAAGGAAAAGGACCATGTGGAAGGCTTTGCGCCAGAGGTTGCCTGGGTTACTCGCGGCGGCGATGAAGAGCTTGCAGAGCGTATGTGCGCACGCCCTACCTCCGAGGTGCTGTTTTGCGAGCATTATGCAAATGTAATACAATCTCATAGAGATTTGCCAAAGCTTTACAACCAGTGGTGTAGCGTTGTGCGCTGGGAAAAGTCCACGCGGCCATTTTTGCGCCATCGTGAGTTTTTGTGGCAGGAAGGCCATACGGCCCATGCTACTGCTGAAGAGGCTTTGCAAGAGGCCTTGAACATCCTTGATATCTACACGGATGTTTGCGAAAACTATCTGGCCATGCCTGTTATCAAAGGCAAAAAGACGGATAAAGAGAAATTTGCGGGCGCGAAGGCAACCTATACCTTTGAAAACATGATGCATGATGGACAAGCCCTGCAAAGCGGCACCACCCATGACTTTGGCGATGGCTTTGCACGGGCCTTTGGCATACAATATACCAACAAGGAAAATAAGCTGGCCTATGTGCATCAAAGCAGCTGGGGTATTTCCACGCGCCTTATCGGCGGCGTTATAATGACCCACGGCGACAATAGCGGCCTTGTGCTGCCGCCGAAAATTGCCCCTGTGCAGGTTGTTATCATCCCTATCGCACAGCATAAAGAGGGTGTTTTGGACTTTGCCAACGGCTTGAAAAACCGCCTGTCCAATTTCCGTGTGAAGCTGGATGACAGCGACCGCAGTCCCGGCTGGAAATTTAGCGAATATGAAATGAAGGGTGTGCCTTTGCGCGTTGAGATAGGGCCAAAGGACATCGAGGCCGGCCAGGCCGTAATTGTGCGCCGTGACGACCGTGAAAAAACCGTTGTTTCGCTGGATAATTTAGAGCAGGCTATAGCGGACGCGCTGGATTCTATCCAGCAGGCATTATATGACAGGGCCCTTAAAAACCGCGAAAGCAGAACCTATGTTGCCCACAGCCTGGAAGAGATAAAGCAGCAACTGGACACGCGCCCGGGCTTTATCAAAGCCATGTGGTGTGGAGAGCTGGCCTGCGAAAACAAAGTGAAAGAAGTTGCGACAGCCACCAGCCGTTGCATCCCCTTCGAGCAGGAAAAAGTTGGCGAAGCCTGTGTTTGCTGCGGTGGGGAAGCCAAGCATATGGTTGTTTGGGGCAGAGCTTATTAAATTATGGCAACTAAAGGAGAATGTCCGTGAAAAAACATTTCATTAACATCCTAATTTCAGCTATGATTTTGGTCATTGTAACAGGATGCAGCACCGCTGTGCTGGGGCATGAAAATGTAGGATATAAAGATACGAGCAACGCAATAGCCCTTGAACTTAAAGATCAGCGACAAGGGTTAGCTTTAATCGCTCATGCCGGTGCCGCCATAGAGGGCTGGGAAGGCTCTAATTCTTTAGAAGCCATGCAAAACGCCGTTGCCCTCGGGTTTCGGTACATAGAACTGGATATGCTAACCTCAAGCGACGGTGAAATTGTTTTAACCCACCTGTGGTACCACATATCAAACCGCATCCCCGGCATTACAAACGGCATCATGACCCATGCCGAATTTATGGACCATCAACTTTTTAGCCGATTTACGACGGTGGACTTGGACGGACTGATAGAATTTTTGCGGGAAAACCCTGGGCCGCGCATCATCACCGACACTAAGGATACCGATTATGCTGCGCTTTATGCCATTGCAGAGCGTTTTCCTCAATATAAGCATCGCTTTATTGTCCAGGCCTACAGTTTTGAAAGTGTGGCACGCATACGCGCCTTGGGTTTTGAGGACATCATCCTAACGCTGTATATGATGCCGCTTGATATACGTGACCCTGGGGCCATACATCAATTTGCCGTGAATGAGGGTTTGTATGCAGTGGCCATGCCTATGTATCATGTTGTGCCATCTTTTGTGGACCATCTTAACCTTGATGAAATGCGATATATTGTGCATACCATAGATTCTGCGGCGGAAGCGGCTATGCTATATGATATGGGTTTTTATGCCATATATACCGGTTTTTTGAAATACGGCAACAATAGTGGCATTGTTGAGGTGCCATTGCCCGTGGAATCCCACGTTAACAGAATTGCCGCTAATATACGAGGGCTGGACGCCGTGCCTGCGGCCATGTTTTATAAAATTGGCGCAACCGCATATGTACGCGATGGTGAGGCTGCCCCTATGCGCGAAAATTTGATGAGCACACCATTTGAAAGCCCAATAACAAGACAAATTTATCTTCCTGCACGGCATTTTGAGAGATATACCGAGAAAATGGATTGGAACCACACCCAGCGTGTGCTGCATATAACGCGGGATGGTAATGATTATGGCGTACACGGCACGGATTATCAATTGTTTATATATCGTGACATGTTATTTATTTCTGAGGCCGTAGTAAACAATATTTTTCCTTTTGAAGTGTTGCGCAGGGGGGATTATATCATTGTAGTTTACGAGCATCACAGCAATGCAACAATTAATGACCTTTTTGAAATAGCGGAAACATTATTTTCAAATACAGTCATTCAATCCCAAATTCAACCATGGCCATAGAGTGTGCAAGAGTTAATTGACATGATATTGTAACATAACACAAGTCTCAAAACCGCCAAAAATGGCGGTTTTTTATTATCTTACAAAAAATATGAAAAAAATTTAAAAAAATGCTTGACAAATTATTACGCAGTTGTTACAATATATTTAATAAATCGAGAGATTGTTGTAACATAGTCTCAAATACTACAAATTATTACGGAAGAGGGATATTATGTCAAGCACAAAAGATTTGCACTTTTATAGATGGTTTTTTGCCGTATTGCTGGCGGTTTCGTTTATGCTAGCATCCCCACAAGCGGCCTTTGCATCAGAATATGAAGAATATTATGACAGCTATTGGAGGCCCGCAGAATTTGTAACAACTGTAAACCTCAACTTGCGTAGCGGCCCGGGCCTGGACTACGAACGTATAACTTTATTGCCGGCAGGCTCTTTAATACTTGTTGTAGAGTATAATCCGGCTGTAAACGATTACGACTATGCCTTCTCAAATGTTATGTTTGGCGAAACGCAAGGATATGTGGCATCGAGATACATAGTTCCAAGGGCACAGGCACAGCACGTGACATCAGTAACAACCCAAGAGGCACCTCAGATAGCACCGGCAATACCGGCCGAAATAAACGGCAATATTGAAAACATATCATGGTGGACGATGAGGGACGATGGTATCATACCCATAGGCACCACCATACAAATTTACGACATACGCAGCGGCCTTACATATTATGTTAGAAACTTCTCAAACGGAAACCACGCAGATGTAGAAACCCTTACCGTGCAAGACACAGAAATAATGCGCCAAACCAGCGGCGGCCATTCTTGGAGCGCACGCCCCGTTCTTGCTACCTTCAACGGCAGAACCTTTGCGGCAGCAATACATACCATGCCACATGCAGGGTCTACCATACATACAAATGGCAAAAATGGTCATATATGCTTGCACTTCCTTGGCTCTAGGCCCCATAACGGCAACAGAAGCTGGGAAGCCGAAATGCAGGCGGCCGTAACGCAGGCGTTTAATTCTAGATAATTGCTAAAATTTAATGCAAATGGCAGATAATCCGCATGATTGCCTGCCATTTTTTAATTCCTTCTTTACATTAATACTATTTAAAGGTAAAATATACATATGTGAAAAATGATTGAAAATGTTCATTAAACCATATAGGGATGTGATAGAATTGTTATTTAGAACACGTTTTGCACCGTCACCGACGGGGTATATGCATCTTGGCAATTTGCGCACGGCACTTTTTGGATATCTTTTGGCGCGCAAAATGGGTGGCACATTTGTGTTGCGCATTGAGGATACAGACCAAGAGCGTTTTGTGGCTGCCGCCGTGGAAAAAATATATGAAACTTTGCGCATTGCGGGCATAAGCCATGATGAAGGGCCTGATGTAGGCGGAAGCTATGGCCCTTATGTGCAAAGCGAGCGCAAGAGCAATTATTTGGAATACGCCAAGGAATTAGTAGCCAAGGGCAGTGCATATTACTGCTTTTGCACCAAGGATAGGCTTGAAGGGCTGGAAGAATACGACCGCCATTGCTGCGGCCTAAGCATCGACGAAATTAATAAAAATTTGGCAGATGGGCTATCTTTTGTCATCCGCCAATTGATACCCCAGGGCAAAACCACTTTTATTGACCAAGTTTACGGCGAAATTACCATAGAAAATGAAGAGCTTGAAGACCAAGTGCTGATAAAGTCTGATGGGATGCCCACATATAATTTTGCAAATGTGGTGGATGACCATCTTATGGCCATCACCCATGTGATGCGCGGAAGCGAATATCTCACCAGCACGCCAAAATACAATTTGTTGTATCAGGCGATGGGCTGGGATATCCCCATATATGTGCATCTGCCGCATATATTGCGCGAGGGCGGTGGCAAGCTGTCCAAACGCCATGGGGATGCGTATTTTGAGGACTTTTTAGATAAGGGTTTTTTGCCGGAAGCTATTATAAACTATATCGTGCTGCTTGGGTGGTCTCCACCTGAAAACCGCGAAATTTACAGCCTTGCAGAGCTTGAGCAGATTTTTGGCGTTGAAGGCATAAGCAAATCTCCTTCCATATTTGATATGGCGAAGTTGCGCTGGTTTAATGGCGAATATCTTAAAGCTATGGATTTTGACGCGTTTTATGCCTTGGCCGAAAGCCATGTGAGGCAAGCCGTAAAAAGGCAGGATGTTGACATAAAAGCTTTGGCAAAAATTGTGCAGGGGCGCATAGCCACCCTTGATGAATTACCTGAAATGCTTGATTTTATCGACAATTTGCCAGAATATGATACAGAGCTTTACACGCACAAAAAATCTAAATGCGATGTGGCTATTGCGGCAGATGTACTTTCTAAAATTGCGCCAAAGCTTGCAGAATATGATGAAGGCCCTTGGAATAACGAGAGTTTATATAAATTTATGACAGATTTTGCACAAGAGGCGGGCCTCAAAAATTCTCAGGTGTTGTGGCCAATGCGTGTCGCGCTTTCGGGCAAACCTGCTACGCCGGGCGGCGCATCTGACCTGCTGGCCATCTTGGGTAAAGCCGAAAGCATGAGACGTATACATCACGCCCTAAGCAAAGGGGGGATGGATGTTGTCTAAAGGACATTTTTGCACATGTGAATATTATGATTGTGAACATCATCCCATAAAGCATGATGGCAGCTGCAATCCCTGTATAGAAAAGAATTTGGCAAACAAAGAAATTCCCGCTTGCTTTTGGAATAAAATAGGCAGCGAGGGTGATTGTGGAAGCCAATATACCTTCCGTAAATTTGCCGAAAGAGTTATTGATGATTGCTGATGCAGGGGGTGCGAAGCAATGATGATAAAACCAATAAACCGCAGCCATTTTACAGGATTTGATTCTGAGAAGTCAAAAGGATTTTTCATTACTTGTGTGGTTTTGGCATTGATTTTGAGTATCGCGGCTACAATCTTACATATAAGGGATGCCCATGCAATGCAAAATTTTGAGCAAGTTAGCGGTGTTGTAACGGAATCTTTCAATAGGCATCGTGATGAAAGACCTGCATTTTCTGTGATACAGTTTGAATTTGAAGGACAGCTTTACACAGTGCATCGTTATAACACGCGTCTGTTAGTTGGCTCGTCAAGGGAATTGATGGTTGATGCTAATAATCCACAAAATGTCGTGTTTATGGCAACAAATCCGGTAAATGTTCCGGATGTGTTATGGGGTATAGCCGCGTTTTTTGGCGCAGGTGCAGTGTTTTGGCTGATTATCTTTTTAGTTTGCCGCAAAAGAGAACGCAAATAAAGCAAAAGTACATAGATAAAGGAGAATGTCCATGTCAGACCATATCAACATCATGTTGCGAGATGTCGTTAATAATGTAGAGCAGGTGATTATCGGCAAGCGCGAGGCCATAGAGCTGGCGCTGTGCTCGTTTTTATGCGCGGGGCACGTGCTTATAGAGGATATGCCGGGGGTGGGTAAAACCAGCTTGGTTTCTGCTATGGCAAAGTCTTTTGATTGTAGCTTTAGGCGCATACAGTTTACACCCGACATCCTGCCTTCCGATATCACGGGATTTTCGATGTATAATCAGAAAACGGGAGATTTTGAATATCATCAGGGCGCCATCATGTCGCAAATTATTTTGGCGGATGAGATAAACCGCACATCACCGAAGACACAGTCCAGTTTGCTTGAGGTTATGGAAGAAAACCAGGTGACAGTGGACGGCAAAACTTATATGGTTCCGCAGCCTTTCATCGTGTTTGCCACGCAAAACCCTATAGAATATCTGGGCACATATCCGCTGCCTGAAGCTCAGCTGGACCGCTTTTTCATGCGTATTTCGCTGGGGTATCCTCAGGCGGATGAAGAAAGCCGCATGTTGTCGCGTTTTAAAGAGATTAATCCAATTAAGAATTTGCAGCCTGTGGCTGACGCGAAGAGGCTTGTAGAGGCGCAAGAGCTTGTTACGAAAGTGCATGTAGATGAAAAAATTAATAAATATATCGTTAGCATTGTACGCGCCACCAGAGAAAGCGAAGATGTGGCACTGGGCGGCAGCCCGCGTGCGTCGTTGTGCTTGTATCGCGCAGGACAAGCTTGGGCGTTGTATAATAAGAGAGACTATGTTATGCCTGATGACATCATAAAGATGGCTGTACCTGTGATGGAGCATAGATTGGTGTTAAGGCAAGAAGCCAAGCTAAAGCGTCTTACGTCTAAGGATGTTGTGGAGACGGCTGTAAAATCTGTACGTGCGCCGCTTTAAGGGGGATATATGCTTAAAAATCGCATTACGTATATAGTTGTGCTTGTCGCGCTTATACTTCTCATAGTCCTATACGAAGATAGCATAACCTATATGGCGCTTTATGCGGTTTTGGCGTTGCCTTTGCTGTCCTTGGTGCTTACATTTGTGTCGCGCCGCCGCTTTACCGTGGAAGAGCGCATAACGCAGGACAACATCATCAAAGGCGAAACGGTG
>Ga0123355_10000467_pt1 | contig 53482 bp, 42 predicted proteins | sample TergutEmb28metaG_3_FD_89872 | JGI IMG/M metagenome (GOLD analysis project Ga0123355, IMG submission 89872) | Embiratermes neotenicus P1 segment gut microbial communities from Petit-Saut dam, French Guiana - Emb289 P1 | ecosystem: Host-associated > Arthropoda: Insects > Digestive system > Gut ... | reverse complement strand
TATGCAAACGTTCCTGCGTGTATCCCGTATAACACATGCTTAAGGATCGAATCGTTACCACCGGACTACCGACTCACAAAAACCTCTGGCCAGAGAGAGTCAACAACAGGAAGTACTATAACGGGCAGCCCGCCTGAAACAACCAAGAAAACATACAACCTTATAAAAGCCGAAAGCCGTGAGAACACCCGCAGCCAAGGCAAAAGCGAAGAACCTTTCGCAAGACGTGCCTTAAAATAGCTAAGAACGTGTATTTGCCATGCCCCGTACAAAAACCATTGTGTGGGGCTTTTTATATTGAAATATGTCAAATGTGTTATACTAATTCTACAATATGTAACAAGGCAGGTGAACGTATGGCACTGGGTATTACCAAAATCCGAAGCAGAGCAACTACGTTTGCGCATTATTGGCGCAGTGCGAAATCCGAACAGGGCGATACGCACACCTTTTGGAATGAATTTTTCGAAGTCTTCGGCATTAGCCGTAAGCGTGTGGCGACCTTTGAATACAATGTAAAGAAATTGGGCGAACGCCGCGGGCGCATTGATATGTTTTGGCCGGGCGTTTTATTAATTGAACAAAAAAGCGCAGGCGAAAGTTTGGACAAAGCTTTTACGCAAGCGTTGGATTATTTTCCGGGTATAGAAGAGCATGAGCTGCCCCGGTACATATTGGTATGCGACTTTGCCCGTTTTCACTTGTACGATTTGGTGCAGGGTACGGACATTATCTTCCCGCTGGCGGAATTGCCTGCGCGGGTAGAGGCCTTTGGCTTTATGACCGGCGTGGTGTGGAATATCCCGCCCGAAAATGAAAAAGTGTCACTCGCAGCCGCCGAAAAAATGGAAAAACTGTACCAAAAGATGATGTCCATCAACTACACCGGGCGCAAGTTGAAGCAATATCTTGTCCGGCTTTTGTTTTGCTTGTTTGCGGACCATACCAGCATCTTCGCAAAAAACGCCTTCGCGGAACTCATTGCCGAAACTAAGCCGGATGGGTCAGACTTGGCGCGTACTTTGGCGGATTTGTTTGAACGCTTGAATACGCCCGAAAACGAGCGTTTGAAAATCGAGGATAGGCTTTCCGCGTTTCCTTATGTAAACGGCGATTTATTTGCCGAACCGTTGCCCATGTCCGCATTCGACGCAGAAATGCGAAAATTATTATTGGACAGTTGCTCCTTTGATTGGGGCTTTATTACGCCGTCCATTTTCGGCAGTATGTTTCAAGCCGCAATGGATGAAAATGAACGCAGCGAATTGGGCGCGCACTACACCGAAGAATCCAATATATTAAAGGCCATCAATCCGTTGTTTATGGATGCATTAAACGACGAATTTGAAGCGATAAAGAACAACCCACGCAAGCTCAAACCCTTCCACGATAAGTTGGCGGGGTTGCGTTTCCTAGACCCCGCCTGCGGCACGGCGAATTTCCTCATCATCGCCTACCGCGAACTGCGCCGATTGGAAATAAATGTGCTGGTGGCGTTGCTTTCCTCCAAATCAAGCGACGGCACCTTCCAAGGCACCCTTGACGTGACGGAGCATTCCAAAATAAACGTCGATCAATTCTACGGCATCGAAGTGGACGAGCTTGCATGCGAAATCGCCCGTGTGGGTATGTGGTTAATGGACCACCAATGCAACATGGAACTGTCGAAGGCATTGGGCGAATACTACGTGCGTCTGCCCCTGACCAAAGCCGCCATCATCCGCCATGCCAACGCATTAACCGTCGATTGGGGCGATGTATGCCCGGCGCATGCGTTGGATTACATACTGGGCAATCCGCCCTTCTACGGTGCGCGTTTGATGACCAAGGAGCAAAAAGCCGACTTGCTGGCCGTCATCGTTGACCCCACAAGCAAGCCCGTAAAAGGTGCCGGCAACCTCGACTTCGTATCCGCGTGGTACTACAAAGCCGCCCAACTGATGACGCGCAACCCCAACATCCGCGCCGCGCTGGTTTCTACCAACTCCATCACACAAGGCGAGCAAACCGCCATCGTATGGAAGACGCTCATGCAAGATTACAAAATAAAAATCGACTTCGCCTACCGTACCTTCCAATGGACAAGCGCGGCACGGGGTAAGGCAGCGGTGCATTGTGTGATTGTTGGGTTTAGTCATGAAAGGGTCGCGGCCAAACGGCGATTATTTGAAGGAGAAATTGAAAAAGAAGAACTACACATAAACGCATACTTGGTACCTGCGCCTGATGTGTTTATCGAAAATCGGAAGAAGCCCATTTGCGACGTGCCGCTCATGGTATTTGGAAACATGCCCAACGACGGCGGAAATTTTTTATTTAACAATGAAGAAAAAGCTGAATTTATAATAAAAGAACCGCATGCGAAAAAATGGTTCCGCCCGTTTATCGGCAGTTATGAATTTATCAACCATGTAGGCCGCTGGTGTCTTTGGCTTGATGGTATGCTATCTTCGGAATTGCAAAAATTGCCTTTGGTGCGGGAACGCGTTAATAATGTTAAAAGACTGCGCCAAGAAAGCACGCGGGAAGCCACGCGCAAGCTGGCCGATTATCCTACGTTGTTTGGCGAAGTGCGCCGCTTTGAAGGCGATTACCTACTTATTCCGCGTGTATCTTCCGAAAATAGGGCATATATCCCCATTGGCTTTTTGACGCAGGATACTATTGCATCCGATTCCACAATGATTTTGCCGGGCGCGACGTTGTACCACTTTGGCATACTCACATCCAATGTGCATATGGCATGGGTACGTGCGGTTTGCGGTAGATTGAAAAGCGATTATCGTTATTCTGCGGGTATTGTGTATAACAACTTCCCGTGGCCAAGCCCCAGCGACAAACAAAAACAGGCCATTGAAGCCGCCGCGCAAGTTGTTTTGGATGTGCGGGAAGTTCATTTTGCTAAAGGCGAAAACCTCGCCAACATATACACGCATATGCCGCCGGATTTGATGAAAGCGCATAACAAACTTGATACTGCCGTGAAGGTCGCGTATGGCAAGGGCTTTGCTAGTGAAGCGGAGCGGGTTGCGGATTTAATGGCGCGGTATGTTGAATTAATTAAAAAATAAGGACAGAATATATGAAAAACAAACCGAATGTAAAAAACAATCATTTTTTGTCGGCCTTTTTTTCTGATAATTTTCGAAATGATGCAAAACAAATGTGGCTGCTTGATTGTAACACAGGAAAAGTGGATACAAGAAATACTGGTCGAGCGAATCTTTTTGCAAAGCGCAGAGCATGGGATCAAGATATTGAAGATGCATTTAATAATATAGAAAATAAATTCAATCCAAAGATAAACCAATTATTAAACTTACCACTGGCAACGTTTCATGAATATTGGCACTTTGATTTGCTGCCAAAAAGTTATGATGATTTATTCACGTATATGTTTGCTCAAACGATGATGTTGCAATTAAGTAATGAACAAAAATCCATTCAAAATACAAACAAAAAAACCGTAGGCGTTAAAACTATGTTAGAAGGCATGTTGCATTCGGGCATAAATGTGCCCGGCAATGGTATCATAATAATTAGGTTTAACCCGAAAATATACGCCGAATGTCCTCTTGTTTTAATTGACAACATAACTTCAACATTTGTTTTACCGCATCAAGGAAAACCTGTTTTCGCTTTTATAACGGTTATATCTCCATATACATTGTTATTTGCAGGAACGCGGGAACAATTTGATGCTTTTTTTCAATTTTATCCAACTACACACATGATAAATGTTAAACGTATCTTACAAGAAGATAAAAAATGCTATGTTGTATCTTGTCACGAACAATATATAAAATTTTTGCAAACTGAAATAAAATATAAAATCGAAACACCTAATGCAATATCTGTACGAAGTGCAAGGACATTATAACATTTAATATATACTATAATGCTTCAAGTGTTTATTATCGTGAAAAGAATTTCAATATTGTTGTCAGAACAAAATAAATAACACAAAGAAAAAAATAAAGCGTATAAAAAGCTTAATGGTTTATGAAGGAGGTTTTGTTCATGCCGTACACCATTGAAGAAATCAAAATTAAACTACATCCAATATTCGAAGAAAAAAACGTAATTCGTGCGATTCTTTTTGGTTCATATTCAAAAAGCGAAGCTACAGAAAAAAGCGATATCGACATAGCCGCTTTAGTTGATGATAATATGTCTATATTAAATTTTTGTGATATTGCCGATAAGGTAATTAATGCATTGGGTAAAAACGTGGACTTCTTATACGCCAACGATATCATACCAAACGGTAAAATTGACCTTGTTATAAAAAAGGATGGTGTTCTTTTATATGAAAGAAGTTGATTCTTGTAAGCTTGTTGCCTTTAACTGCATGTCTCCCGCTCAATTAAATGTTGAATTGGAAAAAGGTTATGCCGATATTGCTGCGAGTTGTATCCACGACATTCATGATGTTGTTGCCAAAATGGAAAATGAAATGATTGCAGATGCCGTTGAGCAAAATGAAGAATTGGCAATGAATAAAATGAAGGATGCAATACGAGCAATGAGGGAACAATCTGCAATGAACGGAAATGTTAACATGTCAATAGATGAAATAAACGTTGAAATCTCGAAATGCCGCCAAGAAAAGCGTGTAAAATAAATTCGCGGTTGTATTAGCCGTTATCGCAACAACCAATCCAGCACATTCACTTGTTTAATGCCGTTGTGTGATGTTAGCGGTGTGTGATCCATGGTTAGTAGGAATTTGGGGTTATGGTCGTTGATGGCTTGTAGTGGTGCGAGTTCGCGTTTTAGGGTGCGGCCGTCGGTATCGAGGACGGTATAAGCTACTTGATAATATTCTTCGCCTTCATCGCCGATTGCAACGAAGTCAACTTCGGTTTGTCCGACTTTGCCGATATAAAGTGCATAACCACGGCGCAAGAGTTCGAGGAAGACGATGTTTTCTAGGATGTGCCCCATGTCAGCGTGGGTTGTGCCCAGCAATGCATAGCGCAAGCCAATATCGGCGGCATAATATTTGTCGCCGGTTTTTAAGTGCTGTTTGCCTTTGATGTCATAACGGCTTATTTTGTACAAAATGAAACTTTCGGTAAGTGCTGTTAAATAGCTTTCGACGGTATGAACAGATATTTTGCGCCCCACGCCGGTCATGGTATCGGCTATTTTTTTTGTTGAGTTGAGATTGCCAATATTGTGGAACATGAAGCGCACCACACTTTGCAACATTGCTACATCAGGGAATCGTCGCCGCGCTACGATATCTTTTAATACAATTGTGTCGAATATACCTTGCAAATATAAGCGACGATCCTTCGCCCGTTCAAGTGCCAATGCATAGGGGAATGAACTGTTTTGAATATAATCCATGTATAGGCGGTCAACATTACTATCGTTTGGGAAGGCGGAAACATACTCCTTGAACGAAAGCGGAAGCATCTTAATTTCCACATAACGCCCTGATAATAACGTAGCCAATTCACCCGATAGTAAGTGCGCGTTAGAACCTGTGATGTAAACATCGCAATTCTTCTTGACATACAAACTATCAACGGCTTTTTGAAATTCATCCACTCGTTGTACTTCGTCAAGGAATACATACATTTGCTTATCGGGAAGCAACCGTTCTTTAATATAATTATATAGTTGTTTGCTGGTTTCCATTTCGGCAAATTCACCATCTTCAAGGTTGATGTGAATGATCTGATCGTTGGTAACACCGTTTGATTTAAGATAATCTTGATATAATTCGAATAGGGTGGATTTTCCGCATCGTCGTATGCCGGTGATTACTTTAATTAATTGTTTGTGGCGAAAATTTATTAAATGATTGAGATATTCTTGCCGTGCAATCATATATGCACCTCCTGTTTGTATGAATTGTGCAATAATGTTAGTAAAATGTCAAATGTTTGAAGGTGTCGTGCAAATAATTATTGCACAATCCCTTTCTTCCGATAAACCAACGTAAACAGCACCACCAGCACGGCAATATTCGCCCACATGATGGCGAACGAGTGCCAAAGCGGATTTGCGCTTGTACCTAGGTTCAAATAATCAGCGATGACATTAAGCTGCTGTGTATAAAAAGGATTGAAAATACGCGCCACGCGGTCATTGAGCTGAGCGAAGATGGGGCCGAAGCCCAGCACCATGGCGATGGGCATGGACAGTCCGGAGGCGGCTTGTACGTTGCGGCAGACGATGCCCAGGGTTGCACCTAGGACGATGGAGCCCACCACGGCGGATAGCATCGCACCCATGAAGATGAGCATATCCCGACCGAAGAATCGATCCACCAGCGTAAAGCCCATGGAGGAAAAGAACGCGAGGAGCAAAACGACACTGCCCGCGCCCAGCAGGTACGCGACGGGTTTGACCCCGGCCATGGACAGGAAGCGTAGGCTTTTGCGCTCGATATCGTCGGCGATGATGGCTGCTACGACGGGGATGAGCCCCATCCCTGCGAAGATGGTGGCTTGCATGGTGACCATGTTGGGCATGGAGGATTGCATTTCTTGTATCAGGGTGTCGATGAGGTAATAGGGCAGGGGTAAAGCGGCGAAGTCTGCGACCATGGTGTCGGTGTCAATCATGGCGCCCAGCGCCCATGCGAGTAATGGGAAGATGATGAATTGTATGAGCGATTCCGGGTTGGCGCCGGTGGCTTTGAGTTGTTTTTTGAAAATGGCTTTGGTTGCGTTCATTGCAGGCCACCTCCTGTTAGTTTGATGAATACGGATTCGAGGTCTTGCGTGGTTTTTAGGGCGTTGTGTTTCTCGCAGATTTCTTTGGGGGGGCCTTCTTCGATGATGCGGCCTTGGTGCAGCATGACGATGCGGTCGCACAGGTGGGTGGCTTCCTCCATGTTGTGGGTGGTGAGGAAGATGGTGCTGCCGGCCTCGCGCAGGTCGCGGATCAGGCCGTAGATGCCGCGTGCGGTTACGGGGTCGAGGGCGCTGGTGGGTTCGTCCAGGAAGAGGATTTTGGGCTTGTGGAGTAGGGCGCGTGCCAGCACCAAGCGTTGGCGCATGCCTTTGGAGAGGTCGTTGACCTTTGTTTTTGCGGCTTGGGTTAGACCCACTTGTTCCATGATTTCTAAAGTGAGCGTGCGCGCCAGGCCGTAGATTTCTTCGAATACAATGAGGTTATCCAGTGCGGAAAGGTTGACGAACAGGCCGTCGTGTTCCAACATCAGGCCGATTTCATTGGAGGGTACGCTTACATGCCATTCGCCTGCATCGGCGGCGATTTGCTTGGTGAAGATGTTAATGATGGTGGTCTTGCCCGCACCGGATGGCCCCAGCATGCCGAAGATTTCTCCATCGTGCGCTTCGAATGTGACGCCTTTGAGCACCTCGTTGCCGCCGAAGGATTTGGTCACGTTTTTCATGCTTATACTAACCATGGGCGTTGCCTCCTAGATTTTTAAAATAGATATCCAGCGTTTGCTTGATGAAATCTTTAACGCTGTTTTTTCCGGCGTATTCTTTGGCTGCTTTTTCGTCCAGGGCGCGGATTTTGTCGGGGTCGCCGCCGGTGTGTGCTTGGATTGCGTGCCAAAAGGCAGCGGCGAAGGCTTGTGCGTGTTCGCTGGCGGGGGGCGTTTTTGCTTCCACCAGCGCGGCGGCTTGGTTGTGCAAGTCGTAGAAAGCGGTGGGCATGTCGAACTTGGCTTCCAAATAGATGCTTAGTGCACGGTGCATGTATTGGTGCACGGCATCTTGTTCTTGCGCGTTGTATAGTCCGCGCTCCATTTCAAGTGCGCTGGCGTTTTCCATTTGCTCTTTTAACTTGTGCATCAAGTCCATGTTGCCGTCGGACAAATCTTGTAATGTATGCCAAAACTTCTCGGCGAAGGATTGGGCTTGGGTGCTTTCGGGTGTGGCTTTTTGCGTTAACAATGCGGCCGCTTCTTCGTATAGGCTGTGTAGGGTGGCGGGTATCAGCGCGGCTTTCTCGCGCCCCAAGCGTGTGCGGAATACATCCATTTCTTCGTCATCGAAGTGCTTGATCAAGAGATAACTTTCATTCTTTTGTTGTAAGTTGAGCAAGATATCCGCGTATTTTTTAAAGTTAACCGCTTCTATCTGCGCGATTTCGGTGCTTAAGGACTCCATTGCTTCCAGAGAATCCGTTAGGGTCTTGATTTTGCTGCGCACCTGTGCGGCTTGTTCGGCCAACATGGTCAGTACGTCTTGCGGCGTGTCCAAGTGGGTGAGCCGCTTTTTTATTTCACTCAGCGGCAACCCCAATTGCTTGAGCATCAAGATTTGGATGAGCCGCACCATGTCCTTGTCATCATACAGGCGGAAGCCGCCGTCGCTTGCTGCCGAAGGCAAAAGCAACCCCTCCGTGTCGTAATATTGCAACGTGCGCACGGTGATGCCCGCTTTCTTGGCCATTTCTCCAACGCGCATGTAGCCTTCGGGTATAGCACGGTATTTGTCCATGTGTCTAGCCTCCGTTGTCGAATGTTTCGCGTCGAAGACATCGCGAAACATTCAATTTGTCGTTTAGGATTTGATTATAAACCGTGACGTATACGTCGCAGTCAAGGGGTTGGCAAAAATTTATTTTTCGCGCGTTGCCAAATAATAAAAAAGCCGCATGATGTGGGTAGTCACATCATGCGGTTAAGCGGTTAAAGGCTAAAGATTATCGCCGGTCGAGGAATGCCAGCGCGGCTTCCAGCGCATCGCCGTATACCCAAATGTCGGGAGCGAAGCCTACACCTTCTTGGAAAAGCCCTTTGGGTTTGAATATGACAGCCGCGCCAAAGTGAATGAGGATGCCCGAATATGGTAAATAAAAATGCAATCCGCCGGATTTGGCCAGCATACCACGCGTATTTTGGCCAATGACCAATACATTTTCCACGTTCAGTACTAAATCAACCATTCCTTCGCCGGCAGATACTGTGTTCTTGTCAGTCAAAATGATAAACAATCGGTCATTGGGTATGAAATGGCCACCGGCAAAATTTGTTACAAAGCTGTAATTATCAAACGCACGGATGGGGAGTGGCACGTTTTCAGCGTCCGCTGTTGAAATGCCGCGCGTACTTCAAAACACGGTATTATATTGGAGCATCATCAAGTGCGTGCTAACAGGTTCTCCGGTTAGAGCGCGCATAAAACGCGTTGCTAATTCTGAACTGCCCCCTTGATTGGAACGGATGTCAATAATAACGATTGGCTCGTAACGCAGGTCATACGCGTATTCCAATAACCTTTGGAAGTCGCTTTCGTAATAATAACCCATGCGCAATATTCGCACGATGGGTATATCGCCCTGTGATTGCGTGGTTATTAAGTCGCGCGTAACATCGTTGTACCCGCCTAATAAATAAGGCCAAGCCATGCGGCGCAACACAATTTCCTGCACATCCCCCTGCGCATCGGTGATGAATAAGGGGTAATAATAAATATCCACATGATCTAGCAGATAAACGACCGGTGTATAGAATAAATCACCGTTTTGGTTGATGGATAGGCGAAAAAGGGTGTCCATGTCATGTCCGTGTATATCTTGGATATATAAGCCGTTTTCTTCAAAGAAAAATCCATCTTCGCTACGTCCAAATTGCATGTCAGTAATAAAATAAGCGGCCGCAGTACCCCAACCGTAGTTATGCCCCCATCCTCCCAAAATCCATTCATGCACAAAAAAATGATTGTCCACGATAACATGCGATAAGTAGTGAATAATTAATCCTGCGAAATGGAGTGCATTGTTTGTATAATGTGCCGGATGCAATATCACGTTTAATTCCATTTCATTAAAAAGCGGCAAGAACACATCATCCCCGCCATAAAATATATAAGCACCATAATATTGTTGCATAAGCAAGCGTAACACCCGCAAATCATGCAAGGCTTGTTGCTGGGTTAATGTATACGAAGGCTCCCTTGTATATTGAAATTGTGGAGCCCATTCCCACGCAAATTGTTCAAAGCGTTCAAAAATTTCTTGGGATGTATTTGCTTCGATTGCTGCGCGGCCGTAGGTGTAACGCCGCAAATCCCCGTAGTATAAACTTTCGATTTGCAAGCGCCTTGCGTTCGCGATTTCTAATGCGTATTGGACATAAGTGTTAAGTACGGGTGCAGCGCGGTGGACTGCCGTGGGTTCTTGTTTTATGTTGTTGTCGTCATTTTCGTTATTCGCGGGTTCGTGGTTATTTTTGGTTGCGTCTTGTTCTTCGTATTCGATGTAATCATTATCGTCGTCATACGTGTCCGTGTTGCGGCCGCATGCGCTGATAAATAGCAATAGGATAAGGGTTATTAATAAACGCTTGGCGGATTTCATGCTATAGGATTTCATGCGCTTTCCTCCTTGGTTAATAATGCAACGCACTCCACATGCCCCGTGTGTGGGAACATGTCTACGGGCTGTACTTGTTGCAGGGTGTAGCCGCCGCTGTGTAGGTGTTTTATATCACGCGCTAGGGTGGCGGGGTCGCAGGAGATGTACACGACCTTAGGGATGTGGGCGGTGATGAGCGCGTCTAGCAGTGGGGTTTCGCAACCTTTGCGCGGTGGGTCGAGGAAGACTAACTGCGGGCGAGCGGCGGAAATAGTTGGAACCGATGACACGGTGTTGGGGTGGCCGTTTGTGCAGTTCATTGCGTTAGCTGCGCTCAACATCGTGGGAATCACTTCCTCTGCCGCGCCGACTTGGAACGTTACATTGTTAATGCCGTTTAAATCGGCATTTTTTTGTGCGTCGTTGATGGCGGCGGCTACAATGTCGATACCCAGTGCGTGTAACTTGCGCCCTTGCGTGGCAGCCTGGTGCGCGGCGTACAGGGTGATGCCCCCCGCGCCCGCATGTGCGTCGATGATGTAATCCGCGTTACCCGCCATTTGTAGGGCGATGTCGTACAGCTTTTTCACTTGATGCGAATTAACTTGGAAAAAAGATTGCGGCGATATGCGGTAGCGCACTGCGCCGATGGATTCTTCAATGGAGCCGCTGCCTGTTAGGGTGCGGAAGCGGTTGCCCAGTACAGTGTTGCCTCGCGCGGTGTGCGGATTGATCAACACCGTCGTAGCCCCTGCGTCGCGGACGAGGGTCTGCGCCAGTTCGTCTTCGGCGGGCAAGTGGTCGCAAGTTGCGACCAGTACGACCATGACTTCATCCGTGGCTGCAGATGTGCGCACCATGATTTGCCGCATCGTGCCGGTGTGGCTGGATTCGTCGTAGGGGGTGATTTTGCGGGCATGCATGTGATTGCGCACAACAAAAAGCACCCGTTTGTGCATCGGGTGCTGGAGCAGGCATTCGTCGATTTCGACCAAGCGATGTGACCGCGCGGCATACATGCCTATGGCAAAGCCATCCGCATTATCAGCGGGTGCCACGGGGAAAATGCCCTTGTTACGGTAGTGCCACGGGGTGGTATCCGAAGCATCAAAATGCCCCAGCACATCTGCCACAGGTGGGCTGCTGAACCCGCCGATGCGGGTAAGTGCATCAATGACGATTTGCTTTTTTATCTCCAACTGCGCAGCATAATCACAGTGCTGGAATTGGCAGCCGCCGCATATGCCGGATGGCGAGGGGCGCAGGCCTGCTGCTACCGTGCAACGCGGCGTTATCCGCGCAGGCGACGGGGTTATGATGCGCGATATTTTCGCGAAACCGTAGCGCGATTTTAACTTTACAATCTGTGCTTCGATGCGTTCGCCGGGTAGTGCGCCTTCTGTGAATAGCACAAAGTCGTCCACGCGCCCGATGCCAAAACCCTTGGCGTTGACGTTGATGATGTCCAATGTCACTATGGCGTTTTTGCGTAGGGTCGTGTTCGCGGGGTGTGATTTTTGTGATTCCATTAACTAAAATCCGACCGGCGCAGGTAGCGATTTAAGACTTTTTGGTAACCCGTCCACGGGCCTGCGGTGGCATCTTTGTCCAGGATTTCTTCGAAGGATTTGAGCTTGGCGTCCATGTTGTCGGCGCAGTGCAGGAGGAATGCTTCGATGGTAGCGGGCAGCTTGGGCGAGCCAAATTCGTACTCGCCGTGGTGGGCGAGGAGGGAGTGCTTGACTAGGCTGGCTAGCTCGTGGGGGAAGTCGGGGATATTGCGCACGGCATCGCCCACCATTTCCACGCTGATGGTGATGTGCCCCAGCATTTGGCCGTCGTCGGTGTAGTCGTTCATGGGCATGGCGGACAGCTCGTAGACCTTGCCGATGTCGTGCAGCAGGGCGGTGGTGATGAGTAGGTCGCGGTTGACGTGTTTGTGCCGCGTGGCCATAAAGTCGCATATTTGCGCCACGCTCAGGGTGTGCTCGAGCAGACCGCCCATGTAGCTGTGGTGCATTTGCTTGGCGGCGGAATGCGTCTTAAACGCCTGCACCCGCGCCGCATCGTTGACCAAAATGGCATCCAGTAACGCGCGCAGCTTGGGGTGTTGGACGGATTTGATGAAGTCACAGACTTCGCCGTACAGCGCATCGATGTCCTTGTCTGTGCAGGGCACGTAGTTCATCGGAATGTATTCTTCCTCGCGCGATTTGCGCAGTTTCATGATCTTCAGTTGCAATTCGTTTTGGAAAGTGACGACTTGGGCGTCAATTTTTACCATGTCGCCCTCTTCAAAGGATTGGATATCGTTGTTCATCTCCCATACTTTGCCATCCATGTGGCCGGTTTTATCGCATAGGCGCAGAGACAAATATGTTTTGCCGCTACGTGTTTTGAGGGTTTGCTTTGACTTGCACAGGTAATGCTCGACGACGTGTTCGTTCTCGCGGATGTCTTCCAAATAGCGCATGGGTGGCTCCTTCGGATTCTTTTGTGTGCATTATACACGTTTTTATTCCGGCGCGTGCGTATCCGTAAAGAAAGTTACCAATGCATCAATCAAAAACAAATGCTGTGCTACGCGTAAAGACATGGGATGGTGTAGTCCGGTTTCCAACAATAGGGAAGGTACTCCGAATAAATAGCTAAATTCGCGGCTGGTGGTGCCCGGAAAATTTTCATACGGAAATTCGCGGAAGGGTCGGTTGCCGCCAACGTTATTGACCAGTGCGCTATCGTTGATAGCGTCGGTTGCAAATTGGATGGCATGGCGGGTTAGCGCGGCGGTTTGCGGGTTGTCTTGGTGGTGCACCAGCGTATTCACCAGCCTGCCGGGGGTGGCTTTGTGCAGGTCGATGATGGCGTCGGGCTCGAAATCGGTAATGATGTCAATGATGCTTGCGGCAACCCGCTGGGCGGCATTTCCGCGTGGGTCGGGGTTGTGGAATTGGCGGTTAAGGTCATCGCGCTGGATGTTGCGCGTTTGGTGGGTGGCGGCATATAAACTGGCCACGGGGATAATCAAAAAACGGCCTTGTTCAAAATGAAAATGGTCTACTATGTATTGGGCGGCGTACCGGGGTGCGGGTTCGTTGCCGTGTATGCCGGCGATGATGACGATATGAGGCCCCGGCATCTGCGTGTCAAAGAGGTGATAAGTGATTTTGTGCCGTTCATCCAATCCATGGGGGATGCGGGCATTCGTGTAGTGGGTGACGGCAGCGGCGGGCTCGTATGCATATGTAGGCGATGTGCCGACATGGGCATGGACAGACGAAGTCAGTGACATGATAAGCATCAATATCATGAGGGTATGTAATAACATTAGACAAAACTCCTTTGCCTAGCATTTGTGTGTGGAGTATAATTGGAGGCAGCAAAAATAACAATCATACATAACGAGGTGCCGCCATGAACCTGCGCCAACAACGCGAACAATTCGAATGCGAAACACTCTCCCCCCTCGCCATGAAAAGTGCGGACACCCTAGGTCGCGCTCATCCCGCCGCCTTGTGCACCCTACGCACAGAGTTTCAAAAAGACCGCGACCGCATCACCCATTGCAAAGCTTTCCGCCGGTTGATGCACAAGACACAGGTTTTTATATCGCCCGAGGGGGACCATTACCGGACGCGACTGACGCACACGTTGGAGGTGGCGCAAATCGCCCGCACGGTGGCGCGGGCGTTGCGGTTGAACGAGGACTTGACCGAGGCCATCGCGCTGGGGCATGACTTGGGGCATACGCCGTTTGGCCATACGGGCGAGGACGCGCTGGATACGTTGCTGCCCGGCGGCTTCCGTCACAACGAGCAAAGCGTGCGCGTGACGCTGGATTTGAACCTGACGCAAGAAGTACGCGACGGCATTTTGAACCACCGCACCAGCGGTGCACCCGCCACACTGGAAGGCCGCATCGTGCAAATCAGTGACAAAATCGCCTACATAAACCACGACATAGACGATGCCATCCGCGCCAAAATCCTAGACCCCCATGACCTGCCGTTATCCGCGCGGTCGGTACTGGGAGAATCCTCTACCGCGCGCATCGATTTTCTCCTGCGCGATTTAATCACCCACAGCGCGGCGGCCATGGACGAAGGACGCGCGGAAATTTCTCTCTCGCCCAACGTCGCCACCGTGCTGCGCGAGCTGCGCGCCTACCTCTTCGCCAATACCTACGCCCACCAACTCCACCAATCCGAACGTAAAAAAATCCAGATGCTCATTCGACTGCTGTTTGAGCATTACGAAAAGCATCCGGATAAATTGCCGCCCGACTTGCGGTCAAATTATGAGAACGACCCCAAGGGTGCCGTAGCCGACTATATCGCCGGCATGACCGACCGCTTCGCCATCAAGCGGTTCGGCGAAATTTATATGCCGGGGGCTTGGGAGGCTTGATCACTTCCCGTAACCCATGCGGCGTAGTCGTTCCACTTCTTCTGCCAGTTTACGGTCGCGTCGGTTTTCGGTGAAGGCGAAGGGGAAATAACCGCGGTTGTATTTTTTAAATCGGAAGAATGAAACGACGAACGACACCGTCCACAACGTGAGCGTCACACCCAGCGCGAAGCCGTAATCGAATTGATTACTACCTGACCGCCAAAACATTGCGCTCGAGATTGCGGCCCAAAATGCATAACCGGGGATTAATGCCAACGCATGCAAGAAGAACCAGCGGCGCGTAGATAAACGCTTTTGCGCCAATTCCAGCAATGCGGCGTCGGGTGCTTCGGGGGTGTGAGCTTCGTGGGGGGCGTAGACGGCGGGTTCGGCGTCCCATGCTTCGGGCTCGTCGGCTACGAATTGGATTGCGGTGTGTTCCGCGTTCATCCATGTGGCGCGTTGTTGCTTCACCAATTGGCGGGCGCGGCGCGAGAAGGTTTCGCCCATGCGGCCGCCGTCCGCGCCGTACAGCGCGACTTTCGTTTCGTGTTTGTGTTCCATATGATTTTCTCCTTATGATTTGATGGGAATAAAATGAAGTCGGCAAGATGGCGAATATTCGCCCGTGCTGTTTTGCGCAATCAATCGTCGAACCGGACGCGATTGCCTATGGGTGCCTCCCCCGCTTGCCTTATATTCAAAAACGACCATTCTCCGGCGCGGTGCGCCCTATCGAGAAGGGTTGCATTGAAAGCGTGTTGCTATCCTATACGTGCATATGTGGTTTTTGTTTGCACAGCGTATATTTTCAACCGGTCGCAAGTTGCGACCAGTTGGTTGTAAATTGCAACCAACTGATTTTGAAATTACCGCGCGGGTGCTACTCCACAAAAACCGCCGAATACCAATTCAGCTCTGCGTCGTAATCTTGCGCTACGGACAGCGGTAGGTTGAATTTGTGAACGGTCTTGAACACGTCGATGCCCACGGCGTGGAAGGCGGGGCGTGCCTTGCCGGGTACACGGCAGGGTTGGTCGGTAATGCGCGTGCATTCCTTGCACAGCCCGCAGTCGGACAGCGAGAACGCGAAATGGTGGCCGTCAAGGAATGCCGCGCGTTCTACCTCGAAGGAAATTTTTTGGCTGGTGGTTTTGTCGGCGCAGCCGATGATGACACCCCAGCGGTAGCGTGACAGGATTTCTTGGTACTCCTTCATATTGAGGGGGGATTTTTGGTACGGGCAGGTATGGTTGCGTCCGTAGTCGCCGCAGCCGAAGATGCACTTGAGTACCACGCGCGGGTCAAAAACGATGTCGCCGATATCAAAGCGCACGGCGTTTTTTGCGCCCATTTGCAGGGCCATGTCTATGTATTTCACAAAAATCTTCCTTTCGGGTAGGTTTTGGATTATGATAGCACAAAAGCGTGCGAAGATATAACGCACCAACTATAGGAGGGGTTAAAATGGCAAGATTTACCGCGAATTTTCGTTCTGAAGTTTTGGGTTCATTAACCCATGTTGAGATTATTTTCCCGCAGGCATCAAATAAGGCGGAGCCAGCACCCATAGGTGGGCATGCGCCTACGCGGGTGCTTTATTTATTGCACGGAATGTACGGCGGGTGCGTGGATTGGTTGGAAAACACCCGCATCGTGCATTATGCCCACCAACACGGCTACATTGTGGTGTGCCCCGAAGTCGGCAACAGCTTCTACACGGATATGACTTACGGGCCCAATTATTTTACTTATGTAGCGCACGAGCTGCCCGCGTTGATTGAACAAACCATGAACATTAAACACACGCGCGAAAACACCTTCGTGGCGGGGTTGTCCATGGGCGGGTACGGCGCGATGAAAATCGCCCTGTCGCGGCCGGAATTCTTTACGGCAGTGGCGGCGTTTTCGGGTGCATTGGATGCGGAATATGCATTTGCTGTGCTGCCGCAGCAAAGCGATTTGCTTAAAAAAATGGCTGTAGCCATTGTGGGGCATGACATGCAAGTGCCGCCCGAAGGGGATTTGTTCAAATTGGCAGCCCAAGTGGCCACGCAAACACAAAAACCCCGCGTACTGGTCACCTGCGGCCACGAAGACTTCCTGATCGAAGGCAACCGCAAATTTGACGCGCACATGCAGGGGCTGCCCTTCGACTACCAATACAAAGAATGGCCGGGCGTGCACGATTGGAATTTTTGGGAAGAAAGCCTGCCCTTGATGTTTGAATTTTTCGGCGCAACTGAACAATAACGGAGGAAAATCATGAGACAATTTATGGACGACAATTTTCTACTCACCAACGACACGGCGGTGCAGTTATACGCCGCCATCCGCGACTTGCCCATTATCGATTACCATTGCCATTTAGACGCGGCGGCCATCGCAGAAAATAAACGCTTCCGTAATATCACCGATTTATGGCTGGGCGGCGACCATTACAAATGGCGACTCATGCGTACCCACGGCGTACCCGAATCGCACATCACCGGCGACGCGCCCGACGCAGAAAAATTCGCCGCGTGGTGCGGCACGTTGGAAATGGCCATCGGCAGCCCGCTGTACCATTGGTCGCACATGGAATTGAAGCAATACTTCAACTGGCATGAGCCCGTAATGGCACAAAATGCCGCACAAATCTATATACATTGCAACGCAATCATCGAGCGTCAGGACTTCAACGTGCACAGTCTGCTCAAGCATTCTCGCGTGGAATGGCTGGCTACAACCGACGACCCCGCCGACACACTCGAACACCACGCCAAAATCAAAGCCGACAACATCCCCGGCTTGGCACGGATATTACCCACCTTCCGCCCAGGCATTTTGCTGGAAGCGGGGCATCGGGATTTTATGGATTATCTACGAAAATTGGAGCGCGTAAGCGACGTAAAAATCACCAGCTGGGGCACGCTGTTGGCGGCACTATCCCAACGCTTAGACTTCTTCGCATCCATGGGTTGCGTCATTTCTGATCATTCATTGGAGCCGCCCGTTTTCGATGCAACCGCCACCGATGCAGACGCGGCCAAGATTCTTTACGACATGTTTTATGACGGCGCGTCCGTAACGCCGGAACAAGCCGTCGCGTTCAAAACACGCTTATTCGCGTGGCTAGGTAACCAATACCAAGCACGTGGCTGGACGATGCAATTGCACATGGGAGCCATGCGCGCCAACAATACCCGCATGATGAACCTCGTAGGCGCGGACACGGGCTTCGATTCCATGGCCGATTTACCCTTCGCACACGCCCTATCCCGTATCCTTGACGACCTTGAAAACCGCGACGCCCTGCCCAAGACCATCTTGTACGCGCTCAACCCCACCGCCGACGACATGCTGGCCACCATGATCGGCAACTTTCAAGGGCGCGGCATCCGCGGACGCATGCAATGGGGCGCGCCATGGTGGTTCAACGATTCCAAACCCGGCATGGAAAAGCACCTCACGACCCTAGCAACCCTAGGCATGGTGGCGCACTTCGTGGGCATGCTCACCGATTCGCGCAGTTTCATTTCCTACCCACGCCACGCTTATTTCCGTCGCATCCTGGCCAATCAAATCGGCAAATGGGCCGAAGCGGGCGAATTCCCCCGAGACCTGCCCCTGCTAACCAAAATCGCTAGCGACATCGCCTATTACAACGCGAGAAATTACTTCTCATGAGCAGGCCAATGAAAATATGGGCACACCGCGGCGCCAGCGCATTCGCCCCGGAAAATACCCTGCAAGCCTTCCAACTGGCTCTGGATAAAGGCGCCGACGGCCTTGAACTGGATGTGCACCTATCCCGCGACGGCGAAGTGATGGTATTCCACGATTTGACCCTACAGCGCATGACCAACCAACCCGGCCGCATCTGCGACCACACGCTGGAAGAATTGAAGCAATTCGACTTCCCAATTCCCAGCCTGCGCGAAGTCTACCAACTGGCCAACGACTACACCCAAACCCACAACCGCCCCATCACCATCAACGTTGAGCTAAAAACCGATGAAGAACTATACCCTGCCATGCCCGCCAAGCTCCTCGAATTGGAGCGCGAAATCAACTTCGGCAGCGTGATATATTCGTCGTTCAACCATTATTCCTTGATGGCACTGCGGCAGTTACAACCCACGGCACCTATCGGCTTGCTGTACAACATGGGCATGGTAAACCCCCATTTATACGCACAAAGCCTGCAAGCCAACGCCCTGCACGCACCGTGGCAAATCATCGCTGCGCTGCCGCAGACGGTAGCAGATTGCCACGCACTGAGCATTGCCGTACATGTGTGGACGGTCAACGATGCAAACATCATGGCATTGATGCAACAAGCGGGCGTGGATGCCTTAATTACTGATTCGCTGTTTGATCATATGTATACCCACCATGGATAATTTTGCGTTCATGTCATCTTCATATCGGACACGTAATAATTATAGGATGTGGTCTGTGAATGGCGGAAATAACGTGGTTCGGATGACTTCGCCACAAAGCAACAGCATTGTGATAAAATTGCTTTGCAGGCTGAATAGTCAAAACAAAGGGCGCACTTATATACCACCGGTGGTATGTGCGTAAGATTAATATCTTTGGAGGTTAGGAAAATGACAATGGAAAGTGCAATTTATACAAGCAGAAACGAAGAAGCTGTCGAAATTTACATTAAAGCTTTCGGTTTAACAAAAGGATATACTGCTCACAGTGCTGATGGAAAATTAGTATATTCCAAATTAATGAATGGCGATGAGCATTTTATTTCTGTTGTTCCAAGAGATAACTTCAACAAAGACCCTGATGAACTTTTTGTCCCCTCATACAGTTTTCAACCATATGCACAGCTATACGTTTATGGATTGGGATTAGAGGGCGTTAAGAAAGCATATGAAACGCTAAGGCAAGATGCTATTCGTGCCGAACCTTTAGGCCCGCTTGACTGGGATGATACTAAAACAGGAAGTGGTATAGTAGATAAATTCGGGTATTTATGGTGGATTTCTGAATAACCATTAAGCACAGTATAAACATAAATAGTGTTATTTCCACCCTACACAGTACAAACCATAATAATCTATAGTATTTTTATAATAAAATCACAACAAAAACGCCCCATATACGACAAGCAAACGTACTCTCCTATATAGGGGTACGGATGCCTGACGATTCAGGGGCGGTTTTTGTTGTTTGATATTAAATTTGTATTGCATTACCTCATGAGGGTTTGTGCCGCGCCTGCGGAAGTTGCTAGCGTGGGCTTGCCACCGTGCACTTGTGGCTTGCCCGCTTCCTTGGGGTTGGCGGATGTTACGGGTGTTACTGATACTGCCTTACAACAAACGCAGGGGACTAATGAGCGTAGTGGCGCGGTGGAGTGGACGCACCGAAGTACATCTTCTTATCCGGCCATTCGACGCGGAGTGCCTTTCATCTGCTGTGCGGGCATTGTAACGTAGTAAATCGAAGATGCTTATGTTGACACGGTCGAACATATGTGCTATGGGTTTTGCCCGGGTTTCATATTATAATGCGGATATTCATGAATGAAGGAGCCAATAGCCATGCATGACATACGCAAAATGCGCGAGGACTTCGCGGCATACAAAAATTTAATGGACCGCCGCGGCAAGGACTTTGCGTTGGAGAAGTTTGAGCAAATGGACGCGCACCGCCGCGCCATGTTGCAACGCGTCGAGGAAATGAAAGCGGAATTGAACGCACAAAATAAGCAAATTCCCATATTGAAAAAGGAAGGCGCGGATACATCCGAATTGATGTCCACGCTCAAAAAACTATCCGACGACATCAAAGCCACCGAACCGGAATTGCGCCGTATCGATGAAGAAATGGACGCATTCTTGCTGGGCATCCCTAACGTGCCGTACGCTGACACCCCCATCGGCGACAGCGATGCGGACAACGTAGAAGTGCGCAAATGGGGCGAACCTACGCAATTCGATTTTCCTGCACAAGCGCATTGGGATATTGGCGCGGCGTTGGGCATCATGGACACGGAGGCTTCGGCCAAGGTCGTGGGTTCACGCTTTATGGTATTGCGCGGGGGCGCGGCGCGGTTGGAACGCGCGCTTATCAATTTCATGTTGGATCGCCACGCACGTCATGGGTATGAAGAAGTGAGCGTGCCTTTCATCGTCAACCGCCGCAGTGCATTGGGCACGGGGCAGCTCCCCAAGTTTGAAGAAGAAATGATGTACAAATTGGAAGGCATGGATTATTTCTTGAACCCGACGGCAGAAATCCCCGTCACCAACCTGCATCAAGAAGAAATACTAGATGGCGCACGCTTGCCCATCAAGTACACGGGCTATGCCGCCAGCTTCCGCAAAGAGGGCGGTTCGGCGGGGCGCGACACACGGGGGTTAATACGCCAACACCAATTCCACAAAGTCGAACTCGTGCAATTCACCCGGCCCGAAGATTCTTACGCCGTGCTGGAGACACTCACCGCCGACGCGGAAGATATCTTGCAGCAGTTGGGCTTGCCGTATCGTGTGGTAGACCGTTGCACCGCCGACTTGGGTTTTTGCGGTGCCAAGGGTTATGACTTGGAAGTTTGGATGCCCAGTTATGAACGATATGTAGAAATTTCAAGTTGCACCAACTTTGAAGCTTTTCAAGCGCGGCGTGCCGGTATCCGCTTCAAGGATGCGGGCGGAAAGCCGCAGTTTGTGCACACGCTCAACGGCAGCGGGCTGGCCATTGGCCGCACCATGGCCGCTATCTTGGAGAATTGCCAACAAGCCGACGGCACGGTCAAGGTACCTGAGGTGCTGGCGCCATGGATGGGTGGCATGGACGTCATCGGTAGTCTGTAATGCCTGCCATTCGAATTACGCGCGGTAGTACGTGGGCGGATAAAATACGCAAGTACAAAATATTCATCGACGATGTATATCAAGGCGATATTGAACGCGATCAAACAAAGGATTACGAAGTGCCGCACGGTATCCATACCGTTGTTGCCAAAATTGATTGGTGTACGAGCAACACGGTTGTGCTGGATGTGCGTGATGAAGGCGCACATTTGGATGTGGAATCGTCGATGTCGCTGAGCAAGTCGTGGATTCCTTTCATTGAAATTATTTACATTACAATTTTGCGCAAGAGATATCTTCGTTTGAAGGAAAGGGAAGCCGTGTGATTAGTCGATGGAATAACCGCATGCGCAATTCGGGGCTGGCAGATAAAGAGCTAGCCCCTTTCTACATATATTACACCGTGGTGTTCATGTCGATGGCCACGGTCACGACGTTTTTGAATGTTTATTTCGAAGAGACGCTTGGTTTCTCGTTGACGCAAGTAGGTATCATTGCGTCGGTGGGGCCGTTGGTTTCAATTTTTGCGCAGCCGATGTGGGGAGTGTTGAGCGACCGCACCAACCGCCGCCGCGTGCTCATGATTTTGACATCGGGTTTAATTATTGTGGCATTGTTGTTTCCTTTGCATTACGCTTTTGCTTATGTCGTTTTTATGGCGATTTTTTATACGATGTTCACCAATTCCATGGGACCCATGGCCGATGCCATCACCTTGCAAGCCGTAGAAAAGAAGCGCATCAAATTTAACACCATCCGCATGATGGGCACCATCAGTTACGGATTGATGGCCTTGGTTGTCGGGCATCTGGTGGGTGAAGAATTTGTGCGGATTTTTTATTTCCAAGCGGTGTTGGTGGGGGTGGCATTGTTTGCGGTATTTTGGATGCCCAATGTGCAAGATGCATCTTCCGGAACAAACGATGCGCCGGTACGTCCTTCTTTGAAAGAGAGCTTGAAGGAATTGCTCGGTAATAAAATGGTGCTGTGCGTGTTGTTGTCCACGTTGGTTTTCGCGCTGGCGACGACGTTTTATCATTCCTTTGTGGCGATACAGTTGCGCAATTTGGGTGCTACGGAAGCGCAGGTTGGGCGTGCCGTATTTTTGGCCGCCGCCAGTGAAGTACCGGTGTTGTTGTTTGTGAGCCGATTATTCGGCAAGCGAAAGCCCATTCATCTGTTAATGATTGTAGGCGCGTTTATGACCGTGCGTTTATTATTGCTGTATGTGGCGGATGTTCAGGATTCATTGGCGTTGACGGTGAGTACGCAGTTGTTGCACGGGTTGACGTTTATGTTGCATTTTTATTTTTCTACCGTTTTATTGAATAAATATGCACCATTGCATTTGAAATCCACCGTACAAAGCCTTAACGCCGTTATGCGTGCCATTGCCGCCATGCTGGGCGCAGGCTTGGGCGGTATGCTGGCCGATCAATGGGGCATCGGGCAAATATATTTATGGCTGTCGATTTTTGTGTTTGCGCTGTGTTTTATATTACCGGGGATATTCGCGGTGATTTATCGCGACAAAGTGCGGCAAATGGATGGCGTAGTAGAAGGCGGATAAACATGATAAAAATAAGTTATCGTGCGGTTTTTGTTCTATGTATATTTTTGGTGTTGGCTGCATGCGGTAGTGATTCAACTGTTTATACCACTGTACCAACGCAACCCCCGACGTCATATCCAACGCAACCCCCCGCTCCGCCGCAAACCTCATCACCAACGCAACCTTTAACGCCGACCCCACCACCAACGCAAACGTCAACGCCGGCTCCAACCACCCCGACACCAACGCAGCCGCCAATCCAAAATCCATCCGTCATGCAATCCCATGAAGCCATGTTTACTTCCACGTTTCAAGCCACGGACGAAGTTGAAATAAGTATTGTCATGATTACAGATGCGTTTTTTGATGATTATGAATCGTATGTCGAATTTTGTGAAGATTATGCGATACAGCAGCGGATTGCTTTCGTTCCCAACATTATCTTGCATGATTTTCGATTCATTGAAATTAATGGTGCGGAAATTGAATTTATCGTAGAACGTGATTTGTTTGTTTTGGATACTTTACATCCGGAGCAACCCTTGGTTATGACGTGGATGGCACGCGGTTCCGCTCCGCACAGGGGTATTGCCTTTACCGACGAAAACGGTTTGAACAGGTATTTCATGTTTCATTATGACGCGCGAGGTGTTTGTGCGTTTCGATTTGCCGAATTTACAGGCGACTTAACACTTGAATGTTATGATCGATGGGATATGCGTCATATTGAATCGATATCGCCCATGCCGATTTACCACATCCCGTTTTGGAGCAACGGTGCGCCGCTTTACTTGTCAGCAGAGCGTGCATCGGCCTTTGCCGAAATTGTACGCTCGGTAGAAGACCGCATGCGTGATTTTACAACTAATTACACGATGCTTTATCCGGTATTGATTGATGTATCCGGTGATGGCGTTCCGTTGTTATTATTGGTGACGTACAGAGACGGCATTCAGCGGCAAGGTTCTTTTTCTGTATTTTCAAGCAATACCGAATATTCAAACCTGCTCTTTGGGTTTGCCGATGGAGAAGTGCAGCAACTCACATGGAACACGGCAATCAGCATCACAGAAGTCGAAGGCGAACAATTATTGACCGTAGGTTGGGTAAGTGATTTTGGCGGATATTATGATTTTTATCGAATACAAAGCGGGGCGGCAACGTTTGTTATGCGCAAGACCTTTGTTTCACTTCAGACTTGGCACACCGAAGATGGCGTGGCAATACACACCATAAATGATGTAGATTTTGCGCCGGAAGAGTATTGGGAAATACGCGAAACAATTCCAACGACACAACTCATGCCGATGTGGCATTCGGCACAAATATATGTAAGCCCGGAATTTATTCATTATTTATTTGATTTATTCCCCATTGAACGTGTTATACGGACATTCGAAAATTTCGCAATGCGGAATTAATAATAGACACATTTTTTGCAACCACTGTTTCTTAAACGAGACAGTGTTTTTTTTTTTTGCTATACTACGGATAAAATCTAAGATTTTGTCAGAAGGAGCCACTTAAATGTTAACCAAAGACCAAATCAAATCCGGTGTAACCGATATGTTGCGTACCGCGTATCGCAAAACCGTTTCCACGGCCACACCTCAACAAATATATAACGCTTTATCCTTGACAATAAAAGAATACGTGTCCGCACATTGGCTCGCCACGCACGAACACTTCGAGAAATCGGATGTGAAAACCGTGTACTACTTGTCCATGGAATTTCTCATGGGGCGGTTCATGGGCAATGCTATTTTAAATTTATCCTTGCAAGACACGGTGAAAGAAGCCTTGGACGAATTGGGCATCGATGCCAACCTGGCCGAAGAGGCCGAACACGACCCCGGTTTGGGTAACGGCGGTTTGGGGCGTTTGGCAGCTTGCTTTTTAGATTCGCTGTCCACACTGGGGTACCCCGCGTATGGATGCGGCATCCGCTACCATTACGGCATATTCGAACAACATATAGAAGACGGCTACCAAGTCGAAAAACCCGACAACTGGCTGCACTACGGCGACCCTTGGGGCGTGCGTCGCGAGGAATACGCCAAAGAAATCCAATTTGGCGGCCGCGTCAATACGATTAAGGACGAAAACGGCGATTACCGCTTTGTATTGGAAGATTTTCAATCAGTCATGGCTATCCCCTACGATTACCCCGTTGTCGGTTACGACACCAACATGGTTAACACCCTGCGCCTGTGGGATGCAGAACCTGTCAACCGTTTTGACTTGCAAAGCTTTAACGAAGGGCAATACGAACGCTCCGTAGCGGAGCAGAACTTGGCGCGTACATTGTCTGCCGTTTTGTACCCTGCCGACGAACATGTATCCGGCAAAGAACTGCGCCTGCGCCAACAATACTTCTTCATTTCCGCTACCATCCAGCGCGTGCTGCAACAGTTTGAACAAAGACACGGCGCAAATTGGGATGTACTGGCCGACAAGGTGCAATTCCAACTCAACGACACACACCCCTCATTGGCCATTGCCGAATTGATGCGCCTGCTCATTGACGTGTACCACCTGCCGTGGGACAAAGCATGGGAAATTACCCGCGCTGCTTGCGCCTACACCAACCACACAATTCTGTCCGAAGCATTGGAAAAATGGCCGATTGAACTGTTCAGCCGTTTGTTGCCGCGTATTTATATGATCGTCGAGGAAATCAACAATCGTTTCTGCAAGAACCTCAAGGAATGGTACGGCAACGACCCCGAACGTATCCGTGCAATGGCCATCTGTGCCGACGGCATGGTGCGCATGGCACACTTGGCCATCGTGGGTAGCCATTCCGTCAACGGCGTAGCCGCCATCCATACCGAAATCCTCAAAAATATCGAACTCGCCAATTTCTATGAAATTTATCCCGAAAAATTCAATAACAAGACCAATGGCATCACGCCGCGCCGCTGGCTTGCCAAGTGCAACCCCGGCTTGTCGGGTTTGATTACCGAAACCATCGGCGACCACTGGAAGCGCGACCTCAACGACTTGCAAAAATTAAAGCCCCTCGCCGGTGATTCGGCTTTCCAACAAAAATTTATGGACATCAAGCGCGATAACAAAATCATGTTGTCCAATCACATTTTGGATGTATACGGCCACAAGATTGACCCGGATTCGATTTTTGATATCCAAGTCAAGCGCTTGCACGAATACAAGCGGCAATTGCTGAACATCTTCCATGTCATCGATTTGTATATGGTAATAAAGGCGAATCCGCACTTGGATATAGCGCCGCGCACGTTCCTGTTTGCGGCCAAAGCAGCGGCTAGCTACCACCGTGCCAAGTTGATTATCAAGCTCATCAACGCTGTGGCAGACATGATTGACCGTGACCCCATCGTACAAGGTCGCTTGAAAGTCCTGTTCCTGCCCAATTACCGTGTATCCATGGCAGAAAAACTCGTGCCCGCCGCCGACGTATCCGAGCAAATTTCTACCGCGGGCAAAGAAGCCAGCGGCACGGGCAACATGAAATTTATGCTCAACGGCGCGCTCACCATCGGCACGCTGGACGGCGCCAACATTGAAATGTTGGAAGAAGTGGGCGAAGAGAATTTCTTCATCTTCGGTATGACCGCTGCGGAAGTGCAGGCGTTGCGTGCATCGGGCACATATGCCCCGTGGGATTTGTACAACATGGACTTTAACGTGCGCAACGTGCTGACCACGCTCATCAATGGCACGCTGGACAGCGGCAATCACGACTTGTTCCGTGAACTGTACGACGCCATGCTCAACGGCTACGGCGGTGCACCTGCAGATGAATATTTTGTGCTGCAAGACTTTGCCGCGTACAAGGAAGCGCACGAACGCGTAGACGCAGCGTACAAAGACAAACAACGCTGGGCAAAAATGGCCATCATGAATACCGCGTCGGCAGGAAAGTTCTCGTCCGACCGCACCATCCGCCAATACGCCGATGAAATCTGGAATATGCAACCGGTTGAGATTCGATGAAATCAGAAAAAATTTTTTCTGCAATTGCTACGTTTATTGGCACGGCATTGGTTTTGTTTGTTGTGGGTTGGTTGTTTTGGCAATTAATCAGCCCTTTGCTGGACAACGTCCGCAACCGCGACAATAACCAGGTCGTGCTTTTTCACGATTTTTTTGAGTTGGAAGCCGACGAAATTGTTTTGTTATGGCAAGACGATTGGCTGCGTGAATACACGCCCATTTTCCACGACGGTGAGGTGTATTTACCGTTAGCTTTTATCCGCGATTTTATCGATCCGTTTATGTTTTGGGATACGGGAGCGCAAACGCTTTTTGTTTCTACGCGGTATGAGATGCAATCCTTCCGCGTGGGGGATGTGCAGTTGGCGAACGGCAATGTATACGTGCCCGCGTCGTTGGTGATGGGGTTGTATGCGCTAATGGTGTATTTTTATACGGATACAAATGTGGCGCATGTTTTACCGATTGCCAACGTGCCAGGGCGTTTTGCCCATACCGGCAGCGGGCAAACCGCCGTGCGCCACCACGCCAACACTGCCGCACCCATCGCTGTTAACTTGCCACAGGAGTCAACCGTGGCTTTATTATATGAAGAAGCCTTGTGGACGCGCGTGCGCACTGCGAACGGAATCATGGGTTATGTACTGACATCGGCGTTGGATGCAGAAGTGCAGCCGCCTGCGCTGCCGGCCAACAACCGTTTGCCGCTGTTCGGGCGTGGGCATATCGATAATTTTGTGCCGCGCACGCCCAATTGGGATGGCGGCAAAATTAATTTGGCTTGGTTGCAAATAGACAGCGCGGACGATAATGAGCATTGGATGGAAGCACCGCTGCCCGCCAATTTGACGGTTGTTTCGCCGTCGTGGTTCCGTTTTGGTGCGGATGCGCAGGGATTGGAATCGATGGCGTCGGCAACATTTGTGCAGTGGGCGCAAGCGCAGGGTATTCAAGTGTGGCCCAATGTATCCGATGTGTACAACGCGTTGCAAAGTCGCGACAGCGGTCCGATACTGGCGGACATGCAAGTGCGACAGCGCATTATCGAACAATTAGAAAATTATGTCAGCACGCTGGGCTTGGACGGCTTGGTGATCAATATTGAGTCGCTGGGTGATGCCCGGTATGGCGCGTACTACGTGCAATTTATGCGCGAATTGAATCTAGTGTTGGGGCATCACGTCATTATCGCATCGGCCATGAAGGAAGACCCGGAGACCAACCCACATTATCGGCACGATTTGATTGCCAAGACGGCAGATTTTATCGTGCTCATGACGTTTGATGAGCACCACGGCGCATCTCCCCAAGCCGGGCCGGTGGCATCGCTGCCGTGGGTCGAACGGCAAATAACGATGATGCTGGACATGGTGCCGCCCAACCAACTCATCATGGGGCTGCCGTACTACAACCGCGTGTGGCGTACCACTGTGGTAGAAGGTGCGCGCCGCACTTCATTAAACTGGACGATCGATCGCGTCGTAGAGGAAGTGTACGAACGCAACCTAACCCACGAATGGAATGCAACCGTGGGATCTTATTACGTAACATGGATTGCCGTGGTAGAAGGCGAAGCGCTGCGCCATCAATTGTGGCAAGAATGCCCGCGCTCCATTGCGGAAAAAATGCAAATCTACACCGAACATAATCTAGCCGGTATCGCTGGTTGGAATTTAAATTTCACCAACGACGCGATGTGGGATGTCTTGGCTCCTTATTTCCCGATGCGTGCCGTTGTAGCGGATGAATAAAAATTAAGCGAAAAAAGGGGTTTTTGCAAATGCGGATCAAGCGGTTTATGACTTATTTCATGGTGTTTTTGGTGGTGGTCGGAGGAGTGTTGCTGCGCTTTGATGTAAGCGCGCAAACCACACCCACTACGCAAATGCCCACGACGATACGCGTCGGATTGACGCGTTGGTTTGCCAACCAAAATACATTGACAATTAACAACAGTCGCCTGCACGTGGGTTACAACGAAAACGGCACATTCGTGGCAGTGCAGACCGTGGATTCGGCAAGTGGCTTCATTGCGCGGGTCAATGCTGCCGGGCAGGTGGTGCTGTATGCGGGCAATCAAGCCGTATTCACTTTCGCGCGGGCGGGGGCGGAGCCACAAGTGCGTTGTGCCATTGGCGGCATGGTGGTTTTACATCAAGCGACTTGGGGCAACGTTTATTACCGCGGCGTTATCGCCTTGCGCGTAGCGAACCGCCAAATAACCGCGATTAATGTGATATGCCCTGAGGAGTACCTCATGGGCGTGCTTCCGCAAGAAATGTCGCCCAGTTGGCACACACAGGCATTGATGGCGCAGTCCATCGCGTCGCGGACATTTATCATGCATCGGATTGCCAGCAACCGCCATGCGGGGCAGGGTTTTTATTTGTGCGATTCAACTTGCTGCCAAGTGTACCGCGGCGCAGAAAGTGAACATGCCAATACCACTTCGGCAATCTTGGCTACGCGTGGTTTAATGATGTTTTATAACGATCGCCCCATCATGGCGGTGTACGGCTCGTCATCGGGCGGGGCTACCGATAATTCCGAAAACGTATGGTTCGAAGCGCGGCCATATTTGCGTAGCGTTAATTCAATTTCTGAATTTAATGCAACCAGTTTGCAATGGACGCGCACTTTCACCTGGGCGGAAATAACCGCGTTATTGAACAGCGCGAACGCAAACATCGGCACGGCTACAGGTATGGCGATTGCCGAGGTCGGAACATCGGGGCGCGTGCAAGAGATCATCATCTTTGGCACCAACGGGCAGCACCGCCTAATGCGCGAGGGCATTCAAAGCTTTTTCGGCCCAAGTGCCGGAGGCGCGTTGCGCAGCCGTAACTTCCATGTGGTGGAAGCGTTGCCGGTTTTGCCCGCGGTGTGGGTATATGACGGGCGGCAATTGGTGGAAGCACCGCTGAGCATGTTCCACGGGTTGGATCGCAACGGCATTTCTACACCGATGCATCGGGCATTCGTTTATGACGGCACAGCCACGCGCAGCATAACCCCGGCGGTCACAACCTTTACGGGCGGCACGGGGGTTACTTTTGTGGGCAGCGGCTGGGGGCATGGCTTGGGCATGAGCCAACACGGTGCACAAGGCATGGCGCTATTGGGCTTCACGTATCGTCAAATTTTGTTGCATTACTACACAGGAGTTGAAATCAGGTAATGGATAAAAAGGACTTTTTCTACGAGTTGCCCAAGCATTTAATTGCCCAGCAACCCATCGAACGGCGCGACGGTTCGCGCTTGATGAAATTGGAACGCACCACCGGAAAAATCGAGCACCGCATGTTCACCGATATCATCGATTTATTACAACCGGGTGATTGCATCGTCATCAATGATTCCAAAGTGATCCCGGCTCGGTTGATTAATGAGAACGGCGTGGAATTCTTATTGCATGAACGACTCGAAGGCAACCGCTGGACAACCCTAACCAAACCGGGACGAAAAGCGCAACCCGGCGATGAAATCACTTTCGGCGGCGGGCGTCTGCGTGCGCGCGTATTGGAAATCATAGAAGGCGGGCTGCGCGAAGTGGAACTCATGCACGACGGCGACTTGGAGCCGTTGTTGGAAGAAATCGGCGAAATGCCCTTGCCGCATTATATTGAAGAAAAGCAAACCGACACCGCACGCTACCAAACCGTCTACGCCAAGGCCGACGAAGCGGGCGCGTCCGTAGCCGCCCCCACTGCAGGCTTGCACTTTACCGAAGAACTGCTGGCTGCCTTGCAAAAAAAAGGCATAAACATAGCCCGCGTAACACTGCACGTAGGCATCGGTACCTTCCGACCCGTAAAAGAAGACGACATCACTAAGCACCTCATGCATAGCGAATACTGCCGCGTATCCGACGAAACCGCCGCTCTCTTGAATCAAACCAAACAAAATGGCGGCCGCATCATCGCCATAGGCACTACCGGCTGCCGCACCCTGGAAAGCCGCGTAGACGATAACGGCACCATCCAACCCGGCGCAGGAAAAACCGACATTTTCATCTACCCCGGCTACCAATTCCGCGCCATTGATGGCTTGCTCACCAACTTCCATTTGCCGGAGTCCACGTTAATCATGCTCGTCTCCGCCATCGCCGGCCACGAAAATACCCTAGCCGCCTACAATGAAGCCGTGGCGCAGGAATATCGGTTCTTCTCCTACGGCGATGCCATGTTAATTATGTAACGTTAGCCAACACAAAATAATTTAATAGAAAAGGTTAATGCATATGATTGAGCGGATCAAAGAAGCGATTATGTCAAAACCTGCGATAAATTATTCGGTTATACTCCACCCGATTTTTATTTTGTTGGCTTTTCGTGTGGACTTTGGTTTTTATGAAAGAGGCAGTGTTGTTGGCACGGTTGTCTTGGGTATCATCATCGGTTGCTTGTTGTTTGCGGTCGTTGAGCGTCTGCGCATTTCTATGGGGTACATGGAAGGTTTGCTTTTTGCGCTGTGCCCTGTGTTTTTATTTTTATTGACTCGATTTGATATTTTTGAAATCAATCTTAACATTGCCATTGTTTGGGTTTTGTTTGTATTTGTGTATATGATCATGGGAGCGGGGCTGTATATAAAATCCTTACCCCCCAAAAACGAAGAGGATGACTGGGAAGATTACGTTGCTTGTTTTGGCGTGGTCTTTTTGGTTGTATTTCTTTTTATTCAATTTGTTGCGATGGGTGGTACGCGGTACTCTGCTGATTCGTGGGGATTGTATGATATATCCCTACGATTGTTCCGTGATTTCGGCAGTATAACCGCGGTGCGGCAGCATGTAATTTTTACGGATTATAATATTTCGTTCCCTTATTTTATGCCGATGTTGATGGCCGTGGTTAATTCGCTGGCGGGTTTTAGCATATTTTCCGGTAGTATTGTTAATTTTATCGTTGCGTTAGCTTCCATTTATTTCATGATAGCGATATCGGTTAGATGGGTACAATCGCCGTTGCCCGGTTTGATTGTCGCGTTTATGATGATGACCAACCGCGAATATATGGACGAGTTATTTGCTGCTCGATCCGTACCCATGGCGTTATTATTTGCTTTGTTGGTTTTGTACAATATCATCCCCCTGTTTAACGCAGCTTCACCGTTACAAACAAAGAAACATTTATTTTTTGCCGGATTGTTCGCCGGGATAGGAATGGTTGTGCGGTTTGACTTTCTCGCTATTTCCGGCCTTTTGGGTGTAATCTTGGTAATCGTTTATATTAAAAAATTGCATCGCACCGTTCCTTTTTATGTATTGGGCTTGCTGGTCTTTACATTGCCTTGGCTCATATATTCAGTTGCACAATTTGATATGTTATGGATATCCGACAATAGCGGCACATTGTTTGAAGTTTCACCCCTGATTCCTACGCGGGTTTATTTGCCCGATGAAATTGTTCCTACGTTATTTACAGATTGGCGGCTGTGGGCAACGCACCGAGTGCGCGTTGTCACATGGGAGTTAAACGGTTTCTTCTATATGCTAACCCGACCGACAGAAATATTTGCGCTGTTGGGTATCATCGCACTTCATTTGATCAGTAAAAGAAAAAATGCAAACGAAGAAGGTGCGTCAGGCATCCCGCAAAGCGTAAAAATGATCGGCTTGGGTATGTTAATTATTTATTCATCAAAAACGTTGATTTTTATTTTGACCGGGTTTGTACAACGCAGATACCATGCGGGTACGATACTTATCGTGCTTTTATATTTGCTTTGCCGCTACCGTAGCGTAATCGTCAATCGCAAAATATGGATTGGATTTGCCTCGGCCATCATTTTTGCCGTGGCAGCTTTTAATTTGCAACCGGCAATAATCGATGCAAGACCCCGAATGCTGTTGCCGATGATAAATATTGCAGCGATAGAACCGGATGCAGGAACATTGCGCATTCGAGATACCTTGATGGAATACGGCGGTTTTGAAAATAGCAGGGATGTACGTTTGCTGACGACCGATTATGTACCGTGGCCCTATCGATTTGGGCCATCCACAGGCATTATGGTGATTGCAAGCCCGGACAACGCCACGCCGGAGCGCGTGTTGTATTTAGCCGAGCACAAAAATCCCAACTTTGTGGGTATTTCGCATGAAGAAAATGCATGGGCCGAGGTATTAAGCAGCCGCTTTTTACTACGGCAAGTGATGACAAGCCCTAATATGTTTAGCATGACAACTTTGAATGAATTTTCTGTGCAGGCAACGGTGCAACCCGCGCCGATAACGGACGAAACATGGATAAACGGGGTATTAATCAATGGCACGGTGATCCTATTCGAGCATACTCCGGAAAATGCAGCAGCGTTAGAGGGTGCGGCAGGATTTCAAGTTGGCAATGTATCTATAGGCATTGTGCAAGTTAATATTTTCGAATCATGGATTCATGTAATTGCTGAACAACGGATCAATTTACAAACATTTGCTTATCCCAATCACTTGAATGTGCTGGTGCGAAATTCTAATTAATGGAGTGATATATAAATGAAGCTTTCGGTATCCAACATTGCGTGGCGCGGCGAAAATGATTTGGAAATGTATCAATATTTGGCCGACAGCGGAATAACGGGATTGGAAATTGCACCCACGCGAATCTTTCCGGTTAATCCATATGACGATTTAAACAGTGCGGCCGCGTTTGCTAGCAAATTAAAAGAAAACTTCGGCTTGGTGGTATCATCCATGCAAGCTATATGGTATGGTTTGACCGAAAACATCTTTGATGGAGAAAATGAACGGAATCACTTGCTGGAATATACAAAAAAAGCCATTCGATTTGCGCACGCAATCGAATGCAAAAACATTGTTTTCGGTTGCCCACGAAACCGCGCCTACCCCGAAGGCAAAGCCGACTACATGCAAACGGTATACGACTTTTTTAACAAAATTGGCGAGTATGCATTGGCGCTTGATACCTGTATTGCATTGGAGCCCAACCCCGTTATTTACAATACCAATTTTATTAACACATCAGCCGAAGCCGTTGCATTTTGCAAAGCAATAAATTGCCCCGGCATAAAAGTAAACTTGGATTTCGGCACGATATTGGCGAATGGGGAAAGTATCGCAGAAATCGCACAGGACATGGATTGGGTTAACCATATCCATTTATCTGAACCTCATTTGGTGCCGATACTTGAACGGGAAGAGCATATTGCGATGCGGGATGTATTGTTATGCAAGCAAAATACCCAATGTGATATGCCATATGTATCCATAGAAATGGCAAATACCAACCATATAAAAGATGTGCAAGACGCAATAAAATATGTAAGGAGGGTGTTCTGTGGTATATGAAAATATATCGGGTGTCCCCAATTTTATTTGTGATGAATACGCGCCCAAAACAACGAAGTATTGCTTGCTTATTCCCATCATCAACGAAGGGCAGCGTATCCATAAACAATTGAAGCGGGCGATGAATGCGGGCATCCATGAATGCGTCGATATTATCATTTGCGACGGCGGCTCAAATGATGGTTGCACCCATCCCGACTTATTAAAAAAGCTGGGTGTAAACACCGTGCTGATAAAAACAGGAGCAGGCAAGCAAGGCGCACAAATGCGCATGGGCTTGTGGTGGGCATTGCAACGGGGATACGAGGGTTTTATTACCATTGACGGCAACAATAAAGACAGTATCGAAAATGTTCCCACTTTCATTGAAAAATTGGATCAAGGTTACGACTTTGTTCAAGGCAGCCGTTATGTAAAAGGGGGGCGGGCAATCAATACGCCGTTGATACGACACATAGCAGTAAGGTTACTGCATGCCCCGATTATTTCGTTGACGGCGCGCAAATGGTACACGGATACAACCAACGCATATCGGGCATATTCCAAAAAATATATTACGCATCCACAAGTGCAGCCGTTCAGAAATATTTTTATGACGTATGAATTACTAGCGTACTTGTCCGTCAAAGCGGATAAATTGAGATTGCGGACATGCGAAATTCCTGTGACACGCGCATACCCCAAAAGCGGCAAAGTGCCTACCAAGATAACGGGTTTCTCCGGCAATAAACAATTGTTTGATATTTTAATTAAAAATGCGGTGGGATTATATGATGTACGATAGAATAATGATTGGAGCGGGGTTGTACGGTTTGTACGCCGCTCTTTTTTGTGGAAAACGGGGCGAAAATGTGCTAGTCATCGAACAGGATGGTTCTGCCTTCCCACGGGCTACGTATTCCAATCAAGCCAGGGTGCACATGGGTTACCATTATCCACGTTCCATATCTACTGCGCTCAAATCGCGCGGTTACTTCGATAAGTTTAACGAGGACTACGGTTTTTGCATACAAAGCGAATTTGAAAAAATATATGCCATCAGCGCCAACTTTAGTTGGACAAGCGCAGAACAATTTAAAAAGTTTTGCGCAGACTCAAATATCCGTTGCGATGAAGTATCAAGCGATCGGTTTTTTAAGCCGGGCATGTGCGAGGGTACCTTTGTTACCACCGAATATGCCTACGACGCCGCTTTGTTAAGAGCACATTTGCTGGCGGAAATTGAAAAATATCCGAATATATCCATCCAATACAACGCCAAAATCGAGCGCATTATCAACAACGGCGACAGATACACGTTTGAACTGGCTGACGGCAACAAACCCGAAGCGGGGTTTGTCCTAAACGCCACATACGCCAGCGTTAATCAAATCCACGCGATGCTGGACTTCCCCATGTTGCAAATTAAATACGAATTATGCGAAATCATCCTTTGCAAGCCCGCCAAGCCCCTGCACGACGTGGGTATAACCGTAATGGATGGCGCGTTTTTTTCCATCATGCCCTTTGGGAAAACGGGGTTGCATTCGTTAACATCGGTAACATTTACGCCGCATGTGGCCAGTTTTGAATCGGTGCCTACGTTTGATTGCCAAGCGCGATCGGGTGGGTATTGCACGCCGACGCGTTTGGGTAATTGCAACCAATGCCCGGCCAAGCCCGAAAGCGCATGGCCTTACATGAGCAGTTTGGCGAAAAAATATTTGAAAGAAGAATACGGGTTTGAATATGTGCAGTCGTTGTTTTCTATCAAGCCCATACTCAAAGCGTCGGAAATCGACGACTCGCGCCCTACGGTAATCCGTCGGCACAGCGACACCCCGCGCTTTGTTAGTGTATTGTCGGGCAAAATTAATACGGTGTATGAAATAGAAGAGGAGCTGATGGCATGAGTTACAAGCAGCAAAATTTTGTATCGGCGGTAATATATGTACATGACGACGAAAATACCGTAGAGGCCAGCATAAAAACCGTGCATGCCGTTTTGGCCGAAAACTTTGAAAAGTTCGAAATTATTTGCGTCAATGATGCGTCCACGGACAATACAAAGCAAATCATCAAGGGTATTGGCGCAGGCATGGAAAATTGCATGGTGAGCATTCTCAACATGAGTTATTACCAAGGGCTTGAGGCATCCATGCGGGCGGGGGTGGACTTGGCCATCGGCGATTTTGTATTTGAATTTGACAAAGCGGTGGTTGATTTTGAACCGGGGCTTATCATGCAATTGTATAACCGCGCATTGCAAGGGTATGACATTGTGTCTTGCGGCAGTGGAGCAGGGCGGGTATCGTCGCGTTTATTTTATTCAATATACAACCGATTTTCTGCCACGCAGCATATGTTGCAAAGCGAAACGTTCCGGGTCATTTCTCGCCGGGGGATTAATCGGGTTAATTCGCTTAGTGTTACTGCGCCTTACCGCAAGGCCATTTATGCCAACTGCGGCTTGAAAATTGATTATATAAAATACAAGCCCACCCACGCAGGCAGTGGAAAACAAATGCTCAAAAATCCGCAAGATACCGCGTTAAACACATTAATCATTTTTTCGGACATTGCTTATAAAATAACGATGTTCTTTACGGTATTGATGATGCTGCTGACATTGGCTGTCGTGGGCTACGTAATTGCCATATATGTAATGGGCAACCCCATTGAAGGGTACACCACCATGATGATACTTATTTCCGTCTCGTTTTTTGGTGTGTTTGGCATCTTGACCATGATTATTAAATATTTGTCGCTCATGTTGGGTTTGATCTTTAACCGACAAAAATATGTAATTGAATCAATCGAAAAAATCACGGGGTAGTTTTATGGATAATGGTGTAAATCGCAAAAGCGAAATAATCAAAACCCTATTGGTTGTATTGGCTATTTTATTGGCATCGATGTTATTGGAGGCCACGCTTTTTAACCTGCGGCACCTAACAACACGGGCGATTGATTTTGATGATTCGCAATTAGTTATAAACAGAAACAGCGATTATTCGATAACCATATCCAATATTGATCAAGTGGTGCGTACTGTTTATATGGAGGTTGACTTTGGTGAAACCGGCATTCTCAGAACACGCGCGGGTGTAGAACATAGGGACAAAAATAGCCAGCGAACGCATTTTGTTTACTTAATTAATGGATATGATCGAAGTTTTTATTTGACACTGGGGGCGATGGGAGACGTTTCGTTTGTAACCGTTACGCTCCATGATACGAGGTTGACATTACAAAATGTTGTGTTAAACACTTCGATTCCATGGGTGTTTATGTGGCCTAGGGTAATTATGTTATCATTGGGTGCTTTTTTATTTTATTTTTGGAAGAAGCATAAGGTGGGTTCGATATTATTTAATCCACAATCGAAAGTGCAACGATTAGCGGATGCGGGTGTGTTGTTAACAACCACGACCATTATGCTGTTGGCAATGGCTTTTACCGTTAATTTTGGGTGGATACCGAACAGCGACGCGTCTACACCGTGGCAGCCACCGCCGGATTGGGGTGGGCATCACCGGTTAAATGACCGAATGGTTGAATCAATATTGCGCGGGCAATTACATTTGGACATACCTGTGCATGAATCATTGCTAAGTGCAACGCAACCTTATAGTTTGCAATACCGAATAGAAAATAATGTAATTGTTGCATGGGATCATGTGTTTTTTGAAGGTAGGTATTATAATTACTTTGGTATTGTGCCAACGGTTATTGCGCATTTGCCCTATTATTTAATAACCGGAAACCATGTTTCTGCTACGGTAACGACAATGTTATTTTCAGCCATTGCGTTAATCGGCATATATTTTTTGTGGCGAGAAGTTTTTTCGCGATACTTTGGTGATTCGTCTTATAGCTTGTATATCTTTGGATTAATATTTCTATTGTTTGGAACCAACTTGATGGTATTGTCGGCAGATGCCGGGATATACCAGTCGGTAATTGCCGCCGCTACTATGTTTTCGGTTTGGGGCATCTTTTTTATCCTACGCAGCACACGCGATACGGAGCGGCTTAACCGCAAATTTGTATTTTGGGGCGTGTTGTTTATGGCGCTGGCTGTTGGCTGTCGTCCTACAGCTATTTTTGCTTCATTGTTGGTACCGGCATTGTTGTGGCCTTATTTCATAAAGAAAGATTTTGGAAAGAAAACAGTCATCGATTTCATCGCATTGGCATTGCCGTATATGGTGATTGGCGGTGCGCTAATGTGGTACAACTACGCGCGTTTCGGCTCCATAACCGAATTTGGACATAGTTATCACATTACGATTGAAAACCATCAAGTCATCATGCAAGTGGGTTTGTTGGGGTATTTGCAACGCGGTTTTGACGGGTTGTGGGCATACCTGTTTTCTCCTGTTGTTTTGCGTTCGACATTTCCATTTATATTGCCGTCCCACCCAACCGGGTTATTTGCAGGGCATCATGTTAGAACGGCACTCATGGGTGCGTTTGTATTTCCGGCGATGTGGTTTCCGGTTGCTGTATTTTATTTGCGCAAAATGAAAGAAATGCGCTTCGTAATCGCTTTAATCGTAGTTTCTTTATTATTGATGATATTTTCCGGTGTGTTGGTTGGGGTGGCGCCGCGATATAGTGTTGATTTTTATTGGATGCTTTCATTGGCGGCTGCGATATGTATTTGTGCGGTTAGCAAAAAAGCACTTGCGCATAATGAAGCCGTTGGTGCGGTTGTGCGGCGTATTGGCGTAGCTGTATTTGCGGTCAGCGGCATCATGCTTGTTTTGTGGGGAGCGCGGGGCGAAGCTTTTGCTATTTTTCATAACAATCCTGTCGTAATCCAATATTTGATAGATTTGTTTACTATATTTTAAAGACGTGTTGGAAAATAGAACAAAAGCCAAAGGTTATTCACGGATATCGTATGTATTTTGTAAATTGCCGTATCGGTGATTTCGCGATTTCCGCGTGCGTCGCAACCGCGCAATTAACACAATTCTGATGCTGCATGGCATACGTTATTAACCATACAAGCGTACCGCGAAACACCTGCACGCATACACCGGTTTTGCCCATTGTCACGCTTTGGCATGAAAATAACCGGAATATAATGTAGGGCATGGCGGTTCCTGATACGCATGGCAATTTTTTATTATGCCTCTTTTCGGGTGCCGGTTTTGTGGTGCCTCATTTGTTTTTAATTCTATTTTGTATATCGCCGGTTTTATACTTGCGGTCAATTTAATTGTAGTAGCCGGCGGATTTTTTTATCATTTGTTATTTGAGGCCAAGTCGCAATATATTTTACCTTATTTTATTGTGCTCATTCCCATGGCCGCGGTAGGGTTAAATGAATTGTACGTTTTGATAAAAAATAAACAGGGGGTGCGAAATTGATTTTATATATAGTAATACCCTGCTACAACGAAGAAGAAGCACTACCGATTTCTTCCGGGGTGATATCGGAGAAGGTGCGTGCGCTTATCGCCGCCGGTACGATATCTGACAAGAGCCGCATCATGTTGGTGGACGACGGCAGCCGCGACAAGACGTGGGAAGTCATCACGCGGTTGCATGGCGAAAACAATTTGATCACGGGGGTGAAGTTGACGCGCAACCGCGGACACCAAAACGCACTGTTGGCGGGGCTCATAACTGCAAAGGATTATTGCGACGCGGCGGTGTCGATTGACGCAGACTTGCAAGACGACATCAACGCCATCGACGGCATGATTGAAAAATACAAAACCGGTTGTGATGTGGTGTACGGGATACGCTCCTCGCGCGAGAAGGACACATTCTTCAAACGCAATACCGCGCTTGTTTTTTATAAAATCATGAAGAAAATGGGCGTTGATATGGTATATAACCACGCGGATTATCGTTTAATGAGCAAGCGCGCATTGGAAGGTTTGGAACAATTTGAAGAAGTAAATTTGTTTTTGCGCGGCATTGTGCCTTTGATTGGATATAAGCACGACTTTGAAGAATATGGGCGCGGCGAGCGTGTAGCGGGCGAGTCGAAATATCCGCTGTCCAAGATGATTGCATTTGCCATACAGGGCATCACGTCCATGTCCATCAAACCCATCCGCATGATTACGACGCTGGGTTTGTTTATCTTTGTTGCGAGTTTTGTGTTGTTGGTTTATTCGCTGGTTATGCGGTTTATCGGCAATGTAGTGCCGGGATGGACGAGTTTGATGTGGTCGATTTGGGCGTTAGGCGGCTTGCAAATGCTGTCGCTGGGTATCATCGGCGAATATGTAGGTAAGATATATTTGGAAGCGAAGAAGCGCCCCAAGTTTATTATTGAGGAATTTTTGAAAAATTAACGGAAATAGTGCACACAAAAAATCCGGTTGATTAGTGTGGTTAATCGACCGGATTTTTATTAGGCGTTTATTTTATGCGCATACCTTTTATTGTTGCGGGGTGTTTGTTTACGCTTCTTCGTTGTCCGGTGCGTCCTTGGTGAACTTACACGCACTACATGCGCAGATGCGTTTTTTGCGGCCTTTGATCATGAGGTAACCGGTTTCGCAATCGGGGCAAGTCTCGCCGGTGGGTAAGTTCCACGAAATGAAATCACATTCCGGGTAGGTGTCGCATCCGTAATAGGTGCGGCCTTTTTTTGATTTTTTGATGACGACTTTGCCGCTGTGTTTTTCGCCGCAGAGGGGGCAAGCGACGCCGGCTTCTTCCAAGATGGGTTTGGCATTGCGGCAATCGGGGAAGCCCGGGCACGCCAAGAACTTGCCGAAGCGGCCAAATTTAATGACCATGAGTTTGCCGCAATTTTCGCAGGGCACGTCAGAAACTTCGTCTTTGACTTCAATATCACCGATGAGCTCTTCGGCAGAGGTGATTTTCTCGGCCAATTTGGGGTAGAACTCGCGAAGGATGGTCTTCCATTCGCGTTCGCCGGTTTCGACTTGGTCGAGCTCATTTTCCATGCGGGCGGTGAATTCGGTGTCCACAATGTCGTCGAAGTATTCGGCCATGATTTCGTTAACGATTTCGCCCAGTTCGGTGGTGTATAGGACTTTATTTTCTTTGGTTAAATAATTGCGGTGGAGTAGGGTGGTCATGGTCTGTGCGAAAGTGCCGGGGCGGCCAATGCCCATTTCTTCCATGGTGCGCACCATCGAGCCTTCGCTGTAACGCGGAGGCGGTTGGGTGAAATGTTGATCGGGTTGGATTAGGGTGGGTTTGATGACATCGCCCACGGTGAGGGTGGGGATTTTGGTGTCTTTTTCGTTGTCTTCGTTTTTACTGTAGATGGCGAGGTAGCCTTCAAAGTCGAGGATCGAACCGCTTGCGCGCCACACGACGGGGGCTTTTTTGTCCCCGGCTTCCAAGCGGACGGACAGGGTGTTGTAGGATGCTTGCGCCATTTGCGAGCCGATGAAGCGCTCCCAAATGAGTTTGTATAACTTGAATTGCTCGCCGGTGAGCGACGATTTGAGGGCGTCAGGGGTGCGGGCGGCGGCGGTGGGGCGGATGGCTTCGTGCGCGTCTTGAGCGCGGCCGCGGGTTTTGTATTCCCAGCGGGTGGGGGGCAGGTAGTTTGCGCCGTAGCGGTCGGTGATGTGCGCGGTGGCGTCGGCGTAGGCGTCGTCGCTGATACGCGGCGAGTCCGTGCGGATATAAGTGACCAGGCCGACGGCACCTTCGCCTGCGACTTCGACCCCTTCATATAATTGCTGGGCGATGCGCATCGTGCGCGACGGTGCGTAGCTGAACAAACGCGATGCTTCCTGCTGGAGCGTGGACGTGGTGAAGGGTGCGGGCGGCTTGCGTGTGCGTGTGCCTTGTTTGACTTCGCGCACGGTGAATGCGCCTTTGCCGGTGCGCTTGATGATGGCTTGCACGTCGGCTTCGGTTTGCAACTCGAATTTATCATTGTCGGCGGCGTGGTAGCGCGCCGTGAATTTACCCAGTTGCGCTTCCAGCGTCCAATATTCTTCGGGGGTGAAAAGTTCGATTTCCTCTTCGCGCTCGCACACAAGCTTGAGAACGACGGATTGCACGCGGCCTGCACTGGTGCCCTTGCGCACTTTTTTCCAAAGGAGTGGGGAAATGCGATAGCCCACCACACGGTCCAACACGCGGCGGGCTTGTTGCGCGTCCACCAAGTCCATGTCGATGGCGCGGGCTTCTTTGAGGGATTTTTTGACGGCGTTTTTTGTGATTTCATTGAAAGTGATGCGCTCGGTGTTTTTTTCGTCCAGTTTGAGCGCGTGCATGAGGTGCCAGCTGATGGCCTCGCCTTCGCGGTCGGGGTCAGTGGCTAAATAGATTTTTTGGGCTTGCTTAGCCAGCTTGCGCAAGTTGGCCAAGATGTCGCCCTTGCCGCGGATGGTGATGTACTTGGGCTCGTAGTCGGCCTCGACATCTACACCCAGTTGGCTCTTGGGTAGGTCGCGCACGTGACCGACGCAGGCTTCGATTTTGTAGTTGGAACCCAGGATTTTTTTGATGGTTTTTGCTTTGGACGGGGATTCGAGAATTACCAGATTTTTAATGGCCATGTGTGATTCGCCTCGATTTTGTATTTTTAGATAGCGCGGGTTCCAGTCGGATGAATTAAAAACACCCTTGCCGTTGTGGTTTTTTGTCGCAATTCTGCGTCAGTATTTCCTTACGTGCTGCTAGCACGTCGCGTCAATACTTCCTTGCCATGCAACAAAAATCGCACAAAGGCAAGGCTGTTTTTAATTCATCCGACTGTACCGTGCGCCGGGTAATTTCTTGATGAGTTTCTTCAATTCTAATGCGATGCAGATGAGGTGGAGATTGCCGACGGTGAGCCGGGTGCGTTCCATCAGTTCATCCAAGCCGATGGGTTGCAAATCCACGGCATCATATACCAGCTTTTCGTCGGGCGCAAGGGGGGTTTGCACGGGTGGTGTGGCGGGTTCGGCTTCGTCGGTGATGCCCAGTGCGTAAAGGACATCGGTGTAGTCGATGACGGGGAATGCGCCGTCGCGTATCAGACGATTGGTGCCCTCGGAGAGCTTGCTGGAGATGTTGCCCGGAACGGCTAACACTTCGCGGCCTTGGTCTTGGGCGGTGTCCACGGTGATGAGCGTGCCCGACTTGCGCCCCGCTTCGGCCACGACCACGACGTGGGATAAACCGCTGATGATGCGGTTGCGGGCGGGGAAGTGGTGCTTTTGCGGGGCGGTGCCGGGGGGATATTCGGACAAGACGCAGCCGTTGGCGATGATTTCTTTGCGGATGACGTGGGCTTCTGCGGGGTAGCAAATGTCTACGCCGCAGCCCAGCACGGCGATGGTCTTGCCGCCGCCTTCGAGCGCGCCGCGGTGAGCGGCTTGATCGACCCCGCGTGCCATGCCGCTGACAATGACAATGCCGCGTCGTGCCAGCGGGGTGGCCAGCATTTGCGCCGTCTTGCGCCCGTACTCCGAGCATTTGCGCGAGCCGATGATGCTTACTTTATGCAAATCGTCGGTCGGCAATTCACCCAAATAAAAAACCCCAATCGGCGGGTCGGGAATGGCGGCCAGCAGAAGGGGGAATTTTTCGTGATTGCGGGAAATGTAGCGAATACCCTGCGCGTCCAAGTCGCGCAGAGTGGCCTCAATGGCTTCGGGGGTGCGGTTGCGGGTCATGATGGAAAGGGTGACGGGGGTCAAGCCGCCGATTTCACGCAGTTCGGCAGCATTGGCGGTGAAGACTTCCTTGGCTGTGCTGAAGTGTTCGAGCAGTTCGTTCAGCTTGCGCGAGCCAAGGCGCGGCACAAAGGTGGAGAGCCACAGCATGTAAATTTCGTCGTGCATGTACGAATCCCCAATCAAAGGTTGGAATGCATCGTCAAATAAATCGAAAATAGATTTGCCATTACGAAAATGGCGGTAAATTAATTCGCGGGTTTTTGCGGTTCAGCGGGAGTGGTTGGGGTATTGGTCACGGGAGCATCAGGGGTGTCGTTGCTGCCGTTTTCCTCGCCCTCACGCTTGATGTCGTCAATCATGCCCAACTTGCGCACCGAGGGTACGAGCAATACAAAAATACCCGTGCCAATCATGACCACGCCATGTGCAACGATGAGCCACGTTGCATCATCCAGCGTGCGACCGACAATGCCACCCGGCAGCGCCCCGGCGGCTACCGCAGCAGCGATGATGGTAGTTTCCAACGTGTTAATGCGCCCCACCATGTCCTTGGGCGGAATTTTTTGGTTGAGCGAATTGGACAAAATTCCCACCGCATTGCCCACGGCGGCAAATAGAACCGCAATGACCAAGCCCGCAACAAACGATATCGGCACCACAAATGCGAACGGGATGCGTATGATACCCGTCAGCATAAACAAAATGCCCATCAGGTAACCGGCTTTGATCTTTTTGCCCACGGCACCCATGATGGAGGACGCGACAATACCGCCCACCAAACCCACCATGGCAAGGATGATATACCCCTGCGCCCCGGCGTGGTACGCAATGAAACCGGGCATATTTACATACACCATCTGCGCGAAGAAAGCACGAGCGATGAACGCGATGATAAAGAAACGAAGCACATTCCTGCGTAGGAATGCCATGCCGGATTTTAAGTCTTGCAAATAATGGGTGCGGGGTGCATCGGCCTTTGCTGTATGTGCGGAAGGATCGCGCAGGAACAGCGACGACAGGAACGTAATGGCCAAAAATGCCGTAGAAATGCCGTAAATTAAGCGTAAGTCGTCTGCGTTAGACATTTCTCCGATATCACCCATTAAGGTGAACAATATGATGCCCAACACAATGCCGCCACCCATGGCTGCAATATTAATGAAAGAGTTGGCCGGCATGATGTCTTCTTCGCTTACGATTTGCGGCAACAACGCCGAGCCGGAAGGCCCTTCAAACAGCGCCGCAACAGAATACACCGCCAACACGCCAAACATGAAATAAACGCCCAAGCTTTCCAATAACGGCGAAAAAGTGAGCAACGCCAACACGCCAAATTCCAACAAAGTGGTCAAACGCATGATTGTGACTTTATTATTTCGGTCCACCACCGGCCCCACCATCAGCGCGAAAACATGCGGCGCGGTAACCAAGAAGCCAGCGATGCTCGTATACAACACGTTGTTATAAAGCAGCTGCACGCTAAGCAGCATAAAAATTGAAAAAACGCCCCCGCCCAACCCCGAAAATATCTGATACACCAATAAAAAACGGAACTGGCGGTTGGTTGCAAATAACTTACCCATGGTTGAATACCCCTTTCCATTGGGCTGATTGTGCCGCGCCGCTTACGACACGAGGCAATCAGCTTTGAATGTAACATGAATGAAATGTGCTTGCAAGGATAGTCGCACCGTGTTCATACGTGCGCGATTGCAACATATAAATAGAATTGCCGTTAAACAATGTCGTCACATTGTTGTTTCTGCTGAAATACCCGCATGCGGCAGTACTGCGCGACGTGAGGTAATATACACGGCATTGTTTTGGCTGTCAACACTTTTTTATGTAAATATTTTTGCGGATGCAAACGCGGAGTGAGGTGGCGTGGAAGATGGCGGAGGTTTTCTTGTTGTTTTGGTGGTTGACGGTCATCGCCGTAATTTTGATGGGTGTGGATTGGATGGTCTTTTATTTCTTTGAAAAAGAACAAGCCCAGCGCGTGATGAAATTCTTCACAGCAGCTGGGGCTTTGGCGGGGTTTTTTATTCTGTTTCAATTTATAAACGAGCATTTGTTGGGCGAGATTATGGTTTTCTACGAACGGTTCTTCTAAGCCACCAACATGATGATGATGGCTGTCAAGTTCAAGCACGCGCTCACCAAGAAGATGAGTGCTACGGCGTATTTGGGTTTAAGACCGCCCTTGGTCAGCAGGTAGTGGATATGCGTGATATCGCTGGAGGTATCGGCTTCGTAGGGGCGTTTGCGCGCCAATATACGGCGAATGACCACCCGCAGGCCGTCGATAATGGGCACTGCCAACGCCAGCATGGGGATCAAAATCGAAATCAGCGTGGCTTGTTTAAATATCCCGTGTAGCGAAATCACCGCCAGCAAATAACCCAGCAAATACGATCCGCTATCGCCCATCCAAACTTTGCCGCGCAGATTATAATTCAAGAAGCCTGCCACCGTGCCCAAAAACAACACAGACATAATCGCTGAGTTGCCTTGCCCCATCTGCATTGCCACGAGGAACAGCGTGCACCCCGGCAGCAACGCCAGCGACCCTGCCAGCCCATCTAGGCCATCCATAAAATTAATGACCGTAATAAGCCCCACAAACCACAAAATCGTCAGCACCAACTGCACACCGGTGGGAAAAGTCACGTAATAACCGCTGAACGGATTGGTAAACCCGGTGAACCGTATCCCCACAGCAAAAGCCATACTAGCCGCCGTTATCTTCACCACAATACGCGGCCAAATCCGAAATTCGCGCCGGCGCGTTTTCGTATAATCGTCCACTAGCCCAATGCCCCAAATCATCGCTGCGCCCGCTAGCACCGCAGCCATCGCTTGCGTACTCAGTACATCGTCATATGTAGCCGAATCGACATTGAAAAAAACAACAAAAATAATAAAACCTACGATAAACGCCAAAAACATCGCCGTGCCGCCCACAAGGGGGATGGGTACGGTGTGCTTTTTGCGTTCCGTAGGTTTGTCCGTAAAGTCAAAGCGCGCCGCCAAGCGGATTAATAAGGGCATAACGGCCAAAGAGAAGCCTAACGCTGCCAAAAAGGCGATGAGGAATATCATTTGAAAATCACCGTTTCGATGGAAGTGGTTGGTTGGGTTCGGTTGCTTCGGTGCTTCACTATATCATTAATGATTGGTGAAGGCTAGGGTGGGTGGTGGGGCTAAGAATGCGGCTAAGGTCAAAAGATAAAACCCTGGGCGCTGCCAAATAAGGCTTTAGCCGGCACCAGACCCGCGAGGGAACGCGTCCCCTCGACCCCGCTTTGGGCGTCACCCCTTCTCAATCACGGCTGGGATAAAAAAATCAGTTGGTCGCAAATTGCGACCAACTGAAAATTTGGACTGGCCATGCGTTGTGCCTCGCGAAGCACAGCGCGGGTCGATGGGAACGTTTCCCCTCGCGGGTCTGGTGCCGGCTAAAGCCTTATTTGGCAGCGCCCAGGGTTTTGACTTTTGTGGCGTTGGATGGGCGTATGGTTTTGATTTTTTCAGCGTCGAGCCGCGCCTTAACCCTGCGCCGCTGCCAGCAGCGCCAGCCCGGCTTCTAGCCGCTGTAGTGTTTTGTCGCGGCCTAGTAGCGCGGCTATTTCTGTGGCACCGCAGGGGGTGGTGGGTTTGCCGGATAGTGCGGTGCGTATTGGCCATAGGATTTGGCCGTTTTTTAGGCTTGCGGCTTCGGCGGCTTGGGTGGCGGCGGCGTGGAGGGTTTCGTGTGTCCAGTTTTCTGCGGGGATTTGTTGGAAGGCCGCTTGCGCGGCTTGTAGGCCTTGGACGGCGATGGCGGCATCGGTTTTCATTTTTTTGTGCGTGTATAAGTCTATGTCGTAGGGGGGGATGGCGTCGATGAAGTCCACCATTTCTGCGCAGTCGCTTATGAAGGTTACGCGGGATTGGGTGATGCGTGCTAATTCGGTTAGGTCAATATTGGGCGTTTTTACGACTTGGCGTAGGTGGGGCAGGGCCAGGGCAGCGTATTTTTCGGGTGGCAGGGCCTTGATGTGTTCGGCATTCATCCATTTTAGCTTGGTTTCGTCGAAGGTGGAGGGCGAGCGGCTGATTTGAGCGGCGTCGAAGATTTTTATCAGCTCGTCCAGCGCGAAGATTTCGCGGGTGGCGTGGTCGCCGCCGGGGCTCCAGCCTAGGAAGGCGGCATAGTTGATGATGGCTTCGGGCAGGTAGCCGTCGGCGATGAGTTCTACGATGGATTTTGCGCCGTGGCGTTTGGAGATTTTGGTGCCGTCGGGGTTTTGCAAGAGGGGCAAGTGGACGAAAAGGGGCATCGGCCAGCCCAACGCTTCATATAAAAGGACGTATTTGGGCGTGGAGGTGAGGTACTCGCTGCCGCGCACTACGTGGGTGATAGCCATGGCGTTGTCGTCAATGACATTGGCGAAATTATAGGTGGGCATGCCGTCGGATTTGAGCAGGATTTGATCTTCCATTTCGGCATTATCGATGGTGATGGTGCCGAAAACTTGGTCGTTGAAGGTGGTTGCGCCGTCGGGGATCAATTGGCGGATAACGTAGGCTGCGCCGCTGTCGATGCGTGATTTGATTTCTTCGGGCGGCAGTTGCAAGCAGTGGCGGTCGTATTTTTTCAAGCCGCGTTCGTCGGCAAGGGTGTCTAGGCGGTCTTTTTCGCAGAAGCAATAATAGGCCTTGCCGTTGGCCACCAGTTGCAACGCGGGCGGCAGATACGAATCCTTGCGCTCGCTTTGGATGTAGGGGCCGTAGTCGCCGCCTACGCCGGGGCCTTCGTCAAAGTGCAAACCCGTAGCGCGTAGCGTTTCAAAGATGGCTTCGGCCGCGCCTTCGACATAGCGGGCTTGGTCGGTGTCCTCCAGCCGCAAAATAAAAACGCCCCCATCCCGCTTGGCAATCAGATACTCGTACAGCGCAGAGCGCAAGTTGCCAATCGTCATATATCCCGTAGGACTAGGCGCAAAACGTGAACGTACCATGTGAAAAACTCCCTTTTGTGTGTTTGGGTGCATCATAGCAGAAAAATATTGACTCCGCACGGATTTCTCTACTGTATTGCTTTGAGTGGGAGGCCCTTCGGCGTGCGCGGTGTCTGTTTGGCGCTGTGCGAACTAACGCGCGCGTCGGCTCCATCGGGCAAGTGAAATCGCTTGTTTCGCTACGCGAACCTTCTCGATTTCACTAAGCCCGCTGTTCGCCGCCACGCACGTGATTTCGCAATGCGCCAAACAGACACCGCGCATGCCGAAGGGCTTTCCACCCGCGATACTGCGGTAAGAAAAGCGGTGCGGGGGTGCGTAAGGCGGAAAGATTGGATTAGCGAAAGGGGGTTGGGTGTTTTAGTTGGCTCCAAATTGGAACCAACTGAAGTCGGGGTTTTGGGAGTGGCATTTTTCAGTTGGTTGCAATTTGCCACCAACTGGATTCTTTTCCTAGCTATGATTGAAAGGGGGTGCCGGTTAAAGCCTTATTTGGCGACGCCCACAACGTGGGTCAAGGGGGGGCACTTCCCAAATAAGGCTTTAGCCGGCACCCTTGCGGGGTTTGGGGCGGATGCCCCAAGGTCTTGATCTTTTGCCGCCGACCGGTTGCTTTTGAAGCATGCCCACATGCATGTTACTAACCGCTGTGCTATAATTCCGCCGAAAAATGATTTTTGGAGGAATTATCATGGGCGAGAGTATGAAAGGCATGAAGCGCACGCATTACTGTGGCGAATTGACTGCCGCCAATGTCGGCCAGGACGTTACCGTCATGGGTTGGGTAAATAAGAATCGCGATATGAGCCAGCGGTTTTTCATTGTGGTGCGCGACCGCACTGGGTTGGTGCAAGTGGTGGTGGATGCGGAGCGTGCAGTGCAGTATGCGCTGGCCAAGGAAATCCGGGGCGAGTATGTTATTGCTGCGCGGGGCAAGGTCATAGCCCGCACGCCGCAAAACGTGAATCCCGAAATGCCCACTGGAGAAATTGAAATTGATATTGAAGAATTGCGCATACTAAGTGAATCGGACACGCCACCTTTTACGCCGTTGGATGAAGGTGTTGCCATGGATACGCGCTTGAAGTACCGCTATTTGGACTTGCGCCGTGCGGATGTGCATAAGATTATGAAGCTGCGCCACACGGTTGCGCAGACCATCCGCCGCTATTTGACCGAGGAGGGGTATATCGAGGTCGAAACACCGTATCTAACCAATTCCTCGCCGGAGGGTGCGCGGGATTATTTGGTGCCGTCGCGTAATGGCGGGTTTTATGCATTGCCGCAATCGCCGCAGCAGCTTAAACAATTGCTGATGGTGGCGGGCATGGACAAGTATTTCCAAATTGCCAAGTGTTTCCGTGATGAGGACTTGCGTGCCGACCGCCAGCCCGAATTTACGCAAATCGATATCGAGGCCTCCTTTGTGGACGAAGAGGACATCCATGCCATGATGGAAGGTATGATGCAGCGCGTGTTCAAGGAAGCGATGGATGTGGATGTGGCCGTACCCTTCCCGCGTATGACGTGGCTCGATGCCATGGAAAAATACGGTACGGACAAGCCCGACCTGCGATATGGCTTGGAATTGGTTGACTTATCCGCACTGCCCGTCATCGCGGACACGGACTTCCAAGTATTTGCCGCCGCGCTGGAGAACGGCGGGCGTGTGCGCGGCATCAACGCCACCGGCTTGGCCGCATTGCCCCGCAAGCAAATTGACGCGCTGGTAGAAACCGCCCGCGGCGAAAACGCCAAAGGCCTGGCATGGATTAACTTGATGGAGGACGGCACAATCAAGTCCACCATCGGCAAATTCTTCGACGACGCACAAACGGCAGAAATTATTACCGCCATGGCCGCTAGACCCGGCGACTTAATCCTCTTATGCGCCGACACGGTAGAAATTTCCCGCCTTGCGCTGGGCGCGGTGCGCGTGGCGTTGGGCAAGCACTACCTGCCGGAATTGCCCGCAGGCACCTTCCCCACCGACTTCAAGTTCCTGTGGGTTACGCACTTCCCCCTCTTTGAATACGCGCCCGAAGAAGGCCGCTATTACGCCGCACATCACCCCTTCACATCGCCTCTCGAAGAAGACGAACATCTGTTGGAATCCGACCCCGGCGCTGTCCGCGCACGCCAATACGACCTCGTGCTTAACGGCTCCGAGCAAGCCGGCGGCAGCATCCGTATCCATCGCCGCGATTTGCAAGATCGCATGTTCGCGGCACTCGGCTTTACGCCCGAGCGTGCCAAGGCGGGTTTTGCGCATTTCTTGGAGGCATTGCAATACGGTGTACCTCCGCACGGCGGCATCGCGCCCGGGCTCGACCGCTTGATCATGAACATGACTGGTGCCACTAGCCTGCGCGAAGTCATCGCATTCCCCAAAGTCAAGGACGGTTCGTGCCCCATGACCGAAGCGCCCGGCCCCGTAGATGCCGCACAACTGGAAGAATTGGGCATCGCCGTAGTCAAAAGTGAATAATTTCTTCGCAAAATGCAATAATAAAACCGCCGAAAATTATTTCGGCGGTTTTTTGTTGGGGAGAAAGGTTAACAATTGTTAACCTTTCTAGTGCCGCTACATTATTAATGCTATAATCACGGCCGTTATGTTTTTAATTCCTTTTCACGGCAGGAGGGAGATTTGGATGAATTTACATATTAATTTTCGGCGCAAGGTAGCCATTTTGTTGGCGTTGGTGTTGGCGGTATCGTGGATGTCGCCCATGGGTGTTGGTTTTCGCGGGCAGGCATCACCAACCGTTTGGTTTGTTGATGCGAATGGGCAAGTGCAGTTTACGTCTGTTTTTTCGGAAGTGGATTCCAGCTCTATCGTGTTGGGCACGGGCTTACATATATTGCGCGGCGTACAAACTTTTGCAAACAGACTTGAAGTAAACGGCGACGTGAGTTTGATTCTGGAAGACGGCGCTATCGGCACTTTTCTTCAGGGAATACACGTGTCAGTGGGTTCGTCTCTACATATTTATGCGCAAACGACATCGGGCGGTGCCATTGGCGTCCTCACCGCCACAAGCAATAATGGCAATGCGGCCATCGGTGGCAACATGGCGCAAAGCGGATCATTTAATATAGTCATTAATGGTGGTGAAATAACCGCAATCGCAAGCGGAACCGGCGCAGCCATTGGCAGCGGCGGCAACAACAGTGGTTTGGCGCCAAGCGGCGGCAACATCATCATCCGCGGCAATGCCCAGGTAACAGCCAGCAGTTCCGGAACCGCAGCAGCCATCGGCGGCGGGCGCGGCAGTATAGCTGGCGGCGGCGGCGAAAATATCATGATAGTAGGCAACGCGACGGTTAACGCTACGGCAACCGGTATGGGTGCTGCCGCAATTGGCGGTGCGCAAAACGGAATCGTCGGCAACATTACAATTAACAGTGGCACCGTCCACGCTACAACCAATAATACCGGCTCGACAACGGCGATCGGTGCCGGCGGCGGCAGCGGGGGAAGCTCCGCGCCGCAGGGCACGATCAATATAAACGGTGGAAATATTACCATAGCTGTGCAGCTCACCGGTTCGGCATTGGGTAGTTTTGTTGCGCAACCGGTGGATATATATATCACTGGCGGTGAATTAAATATTGCCTCCACGGGGTGGGGTATCGATACACCCGGAAATGTAATTATATCCGGCGACCCTATTGTGAGGGTCGATGCCAGCAGCCTTGCATTGTTTGCCGACGGGCAGCTCATCATCGACGGTGGTTGTGTGGTGTTAAATTCTTCCAACTCAAACAATGCCGTGCAAGCGCTCAATACCACGATTTTATCAGGTACACTCAGGCTTTCTGCTCTCAGCCGTTATTTCGGCAATACCAACAATCCGGTCACGTGGATTCATACGCAGCCGCAAGACGTTACCCAAAACTTCGGCGCGCAAGCCACGGTAGATTTTGTGTGGGGTATACAGCACACTGCACATATCATTAATTATCAAAACATAGAAATTGCATTGGTGCGCGTAACCGACAACTCCGTCGTTACAACGTTTGATGTTACAGTACCCGCAGGCAGTACGAATGCGTCAGCTATTCCGCTGCCGCAAGATTTGCCCGTGGGTGTGCATACATTGCGGATTACGGTGTCTTACGGCGTTGCAACGGTACGCACACACGATATTACCGTAACGGTAAATCCCGCGTTTTCGTTGGAACTGGCGCGCCAACAAGCGCAGGCAACCATCGATGCGTTGACCGCCACCAACGAAACTCTGCTGCTTGACCTATACAACTTGGCTGCAAATATTGCCAATGGACAAGTTCCATCGCCCAGTGTGCCTGTATATTTGCATTGGTTGCCAACGCCTGCGATAACGCCTGCTACTGAAGATGAACCGGGTAGCATAATCGCCATTTTGCGAATGGAATACAACGGCGAATACGTGGATGTAATGGTTGACTTGGAGATTCCCATGTTGCCGCCGACCGAGCCAACTACTACCCCCGCACCAACCACAACCCCCGCACCCACCACAACCCCCGCCACAACCCCACCCACACCC